>ENA-ORMO01000458-ORMO01000458.1-human-gut-metagenome-genome-assembly--contig:-NODE-458-length-57342-cov-6.609301_pt1 | contig 57342 bp, 54 predicted proteins | sample MGYA00242106_ERZ509001 | MGnify/ENA primary metagenome ERZ509001 (study PRJEB26280, sample SAMEA2338736) | human gut metagenome | biome: human gut; feature: human-associated habitat; material: faeces...
AAATGGGGCAAAAGTCAGTAAAATCAAGTGTTTTCAGTTTGCTCAGCAGACACTATTTATTCTTTGCTTTCTCTTACTTTCATATATAAGGCGATGCATAACTTAATAACGCCTATTATCAATAAAAAAATACCTATTTTAAAAATCATGTCTTGCCCTCTAATTTTAATTTAATTTATATATAATTATTTGATATATTAGTTTTACAGTCGGGGCGGTTATTCGCCGCCCTTTTTGTATTCTTATTTTATTTAATTATCCTCGATACCTTTTTGAGTATCATCGATGAGCTTTTCTGTCATTTCTGACGCTTTCTCATATTCTTTGTTTTTTAATGCTTCCCTAAGGTCTTTCAAGTCTTGTAGGAGTCTTCTTAAATAACTTTTAAATACGCTCATATCTTCCATATGCTCTCCTCTCTCCCTTTCGGGTTATTGTCTTTCAGTTTCCCTATCGACAATATTATAACATCATATTTTTATCTCTTTATAAAGTTATATCGTGAGATTTTTTATAAATTATATCTCTTTTTTTCTTCATCATCTTCTATATATTCTATCAAATCCTTAGGTTGCATGTCCAAAATCATGCAAATTCTGTTTATACTTTCTAATGATATATTAGTATCTTCTTTTTTTATCTTCTTTAGTGTATCTTGACTTAAAACTTTTGTAACTTTAGCTTTATAAGTGTTGAAGCCTTTGCGCTCTAATGCGTCCGCTATATTAATTTTATACCTTAACATTTCTATTCCTCCTTTTCTTTATTATAATAACAAGTAATTATAAAGTCAATAAAAATATTTCTTGTAAAAGTTATAAAAACGCTTGGCATTTCTTTTTAAAGTGATATTATATATACATAGCAAACAACAATATTAATCTTCGGAGGTATAAACCATGAACGCATTATCAATTAACATTCCTGCAAACTTTATATTTTCTTGTGAGAATACTCTTGCAAGTTATGCAGCCACTACAAGCGACAGCTTAAAGCGTGCCATACTTGACCGTCAGACATTGCAAGGCATTAAGTGGGCAATAGCTTTTTGTAAATCTCTTGACACTGACTATATGACAGAAGCTCAGCTGTCACACGCTATACGCTTGACTATGTTCCGCGGTCAGCACTGCCCGATATTTCGTGGCTAAATCCATGTAGGGCAGCGATACCGCCGCCCTACATTAGATAAATCATCACGTTATTTATATAGAGGATAAAGAAAACGCAAAAAAGAACAGGCTCTCGACCTGTCCTTTTTATCATATAACTGTATTTAATTATTATATTGCACTGCCTGTTATAGCGCAGACTGGCGTGTAATAAAACGCATTGCCTGCACTGTGATTTTCCGCTAAATATCCCATTTGAGTTACAGTTCTAATATCACATGAGTTTGTACAGTTTGCGCTTCGCATTGCCATATTTAACGCCTCTTATTACAGGTATACCATAGGAAGCCTTTATTGCAGAGCAGACTGCATAACCGTTTCCGCCAGATAAAGATATGTCAAGCAATGCAAGATTAAAACTTTCGTTCTCCAAAAGCTTAAGTGCCTGCATTTGCCCCGACGCGCTCTTTACGCTGTATCCTTCGGAAGCCAAAAATTCCGTAAGATTTGCAACAATATATTTATCATCTTCGACCAGCAAAATTTTTATCATGAAATCAGTTCCTTTGGATTCTGGAGTCAAGTGCAATCATTATACCATACCACCATATCTGCTTCAATGATTTATATCAGTCATGTTTTCCATTTCCCTTTTCAAAATTATTTTTCACGCGAAAAATGATATGAATTACTACAAGTATCAGGAAACACAGTACCGATATATGATGAACTCCTGTTGCGTTAAAAAACCCGCTCCCCATAACTACCAGCAAGTCTATTGCCAGCAGAATATTACATATTGTCCCTCTTAGGCGGGAAGGTGAACAGCTGCCTTTACCCAGATAACTCCACCAGGAAAGGTTACATACATTATGTACAATAAAAATCAGAAACATAACCACACCTATTATAACATGTTGTACAATTCCCGTTTGTCTTTCCGCCATAAGAAGTATTAACCCTATAATCATCAAAATATCTGTTATTCTTCGTATGATTTTCTTATTCTTCATAAAACACTCTCCAAAAATTCTTTCACAAAGATTTGCAACTATAAATTTATCATCTTCAAACACCATATCCGCTTCAATGATTTACTTCCGGTCTATATGTCTTTACACCAAAGATAAAATACAGGATATGAAATAAAAACACTGCTGCAAGAACAGCACATGGAATATATAAATTCTTTAACAGCATCATTGTAAATCCAAATGACATCAAAATCGTTACGGTTATCATAACGCGGATTTTAGCCGCCCATGTCATACCCTGCCCTTTTACATAGCTTTCGAGATTTTTCTTATAAATATTTGTGTTGACAAACCAGTTATGTAATTTTTCTGAGCTTTTTGCAAAGCTTACCGAGGCAAGCAGCAAAAACGGAAATGCAGGAAGCATCGGAAGCACAGCCCCGACTGCACCAAGCCCCACACCGATAAAACCTAAAATAAGCCATAATATTTTTTTAATTTTCACACTAATCTCCATTCACTTATCAATTATTCGTTCGTTTCTTTTCTCTATAACTTTCAATTAAATGTCTGACTGCCATTACAGGATGATAAAACATCATCCTCGGACCTGAAAAGCGCATGACTTCACGAATTTTTTCACGCATTTCAGCTTTATAACAATGCACTCTGCAGTTCGAACAAAATGTCTTTGTCTCCATAAAAGGACATTTATCGCTGCGAAGCATTGCGTAATCGCTTAATGATTGACAATCTGAACAAAGCTCTTTCTTAGTTCCGTGATTTTTATTACAATACAGTCTTATCATAAACTTAACTATACGCTTTTCTCGTTCAAGCCTGCTGTCAGTGCTGCTCATACATTCGTCCTCCCTCTACACGATAGATTCTGTCTGCGATTGCCATAGTAGACTCGCGGTGCGATACAAGAATAATGCTTTTTTTATTTTTTTGTTCCTTCAACGCTTTTAAAATTATGCCCTCATTTATGCTGTCCACATTACTTGTCGGCTCATCAAGCAGTATCAGTTCACTTCCTCTGAGGAAAGCACGCGCAAGTCCTATGCGCTGTTTTTCTCCGGCTGAAAGTTTATCGCCTAAAGCACCGACCTTAGTTTTATATCCATCCGGAAGCGTTAAAATAAAATCATGAACAGCTGCCATTTTGCAGGCATTTTCAAGCTCTTCCTGCGTTGCCTCCGGCTTTGCAATACGCAGATTATCTTCTATTGTTTCATCAAACAGATAAGTCACCTGACTTACCATTGTCACATTATGAAGCAGGCTGTCTGTATCAACAAAATCAATATCCGTACCGTTATAGCTGATTTCTCCCTCATTCTTTTGCCAAAAACGCAGCAATAACTTAAGAAATGTTGATTTTCCGCAGCCCGACTCACCAACAATACCGATAATTTCACCTTTTTTTGCATTCATACATATATTTGACAATACCTGATTCTGTCCATCATATGAAAAAGACAATCCTTTTACGTTAAGGTTATCATATTCTATAATTTTCCCGTTTTTGACAAGTGTTACTGCCGGTCTTTCAGAAAGAAGGTTAAGCACTCTCTCGCCTGATGCAAATGTCTGTGTAAGATTTCCCGGCAAAGCTGAAATTGCTATAACCGGGCCAAACGAACCAAATACAGCAACAACTCCGATAATCATTCTTCCTGCTGTTAGCTCTCCTGACATCACAAGCATAATGCCTGTCACAAGTGCTGCAAAAATAAATAACGAAACACACAGCTCAGTTGCCGCAAAAGCCTTTGTGATATCACGCTTCATTTTCTTTGTTTCATCGAGCAGAATATCAGTTCTTCTGTTAACTTCAATCGCACGCTCTCTGCCGGCATTATTTAAAACAATATCTTTAATACCTTTAATACTGTCGAGAAAATAAGCGTTAAAGGAAGCAAATTCCTGCCGATATTTAACACCTGATGCTTTAAGCCTGCGAGAAGAAATAATCGGCACAACCACGCCTACAGTTACAAATCCCAAAAATGCAACTAAAGCAAGCCACCAGCTTGAAACCGTTCCAACAAATGCAACTACACAAAAAGATACAAGCACTGCTATGCAAATAGGTGAAATTGTATGTGCGTAAAATACCTCAAGCGTTTCAATATCTGATGTAATCATAGCTATAATAGAGCCTTTCTGCTTGCTTTCAAGCTTTGCCGGACACAGCAGGCGCAAAGCAGAAAATATTTTGTCGCGAAGCACTGCCAGCAGACGAAATGCAATGTAGTGGTTGGAATACTGTTCAAAATATCGAAGAACACCTCGAAGTACGCCACAAAGAATCGCCAATCCCACGATAAAGGCATATGACAATGCAATCGTTTCACCAAGTGCTTTTGCAATTCCAACCGCTCCAAAAAGCGTCACTCCCATTGCACACAAAAATCCAACAGAACCGTTAATAACTGCAAGAATCATAATATAAGACAAGCTTCCAAGCAGCACTATTAAGCTCGCCATAATTTTCACACCGCTTCTGCGGACATTACTTTTTTCACGCATATTTAACACCCTGCCTCCTTAACTTTTAAATCTGAATAATCAATGTAGCCCTCTTCCAACTCTTTTTGCGCCTTATATAATCTCGCATAACCACCCTGTTTTTCTATCAGTTCCTCATGCGTACCGCTCTCCTTCACTTCCCCTGATTCCATATAATAAATAAAATCGGCGTTCACTATATTTGCAAGACGATGCGAAATCACAATTACTGATTTACTCTTTGACAGTTCTTTTATATTTTTCATAATAATCGTTTCACTTTCGATATCAATATTGCTCGTCGCCTCATCAAATACGTAAATTTCTTTGTCAGCCACAAGGTTTACCGCAAGCGCAAGACGCTGCTTCTGTCCTCCTGAAATATTTGCGCCATCCTCGGTAATCATCTTATCAAGCCCGCCATTATTCCTAATAAAATCAGCAATATTTACTTTCTCAAGCGCCTCATAAATCTCTTCATCTGTTACATTCCTTTTAGCAAGCATAAAATTTGAACGGACAGTTTCGTTAAAAATATATGTGTTATAGCTTACAATTGCGATGTGACTATAATAATTTTCCCTTTGAAAATTTTCTATCGCAATTCCACCTGCAGTTACACTGCCGGATTTCGGACGTAATTCTGCATAAATCATATTTACAACGCTTGATTTTCCGCAGCCTGATTCACCAACAATAGCAGTCATACCTGTTTTTGGAAACGTCATATTTATATTTTTTAAAACATCTCTCTTACCATCATAAGAAAACATAAGATTTTCAAGACTTAACTGTGTATCTGTGACTTTATCTTTACCCCATACCGGGTCAGGCTGCTCCAGCAGTGAAAGAATTTTGCTGCCGGCACTTGCACCGTTCATTGCAATATGAAATGCTGAGCCAAATGCACGAAGAGGCAGAAAAAAATCAACTGAAACCAGTATAAGAAACAGCGCTCCAAAAGGAGATAGCCCCCTATTTACAACATCAAGCACAGCAATAGCTATACCTATCGCAGCACCGCCATACGCAACCAAATCCATGATTGTCGTGCTTGCAAGCTGCATAATAAGAACTTTCATCGTAATTTTGCGAAATTCCTCACTCGTTTCTTTCATTTTTATATGCTGCGCACCGTCTGCCTGAAATATTTTCAATTCCCTTAACCCCTGAACACTGTCAAGGAAAGAATCTCCCATTGAAGTATATTTACCCCAATATTTTGCAAATATTTTTTTTGCATATTTAGATACCGCAATAATTGAAACGGGAATAAGCGGAACGCCGATAAGCAGTACTGCTGCAACACGCCAATCTATCCATACCGTAATACAGAAAAGAATAACCGGAGCTATCATCGCATAGAAAAACTGCGGAATATATGAAGAATAATAAAGGTCAAGCTGTTCCACTCCCTCCATAGATACCTGAGTAAGTCCGGCCATACTCATTCCGTCAGCAGAACGGACACCAAGCTGTACAATTTTATTATAAATGCGCTCCCGCAAATCCTTCTTTACTTTTCTTCCGAGCAAATCCTTTAAGCTGCCCGAAAGCCTTGATGTAATATAACGCAAAATAATGCTTATCAAAGCAATAACTGCTATCCTTATAAAAATGCCATCGCTGTTTTCGTCAAAACGTGAAGCAAGCCCTATTGCATAGCAGATGCAGGCAGTTATTGCAATATTTGCAATCAGGCCCACTATCATTAATGCTACCGTGTAAAAAATATATTTCTTATTTTTGCCCAGTAAACCGAGAAGTTTTTTATCAATCATTTGTTACACACCTTTCAATTTCTCAATTTAGGTTAGCGTGTGCTAACTATACTCTAAAATATACAGTTAGCTTCCGCTAACCGAATTTTAGTATATATTGTTATTTTTGATTTGTCAATTATTGTTTTTAAAAAAAATAACAGAGGCAGGAATTACTGTTGAGAGTTACCTCAGAATTCCACACCTCTGCTGTTTTATATCTGCTTATTTAATATGCTGCTTTAATCTTTTTCTTTAGAATAAGACGTTTAACAAATTCAGCCTTCGATTGAGATAAATTTATTATTTTCAATCTCTTTTTTATCTTTCTTTGGAACTGCCAGTCTCAAAATCCCATCTTCAAACTTAGCTGAAATTTCTTCCTGAGCAACATCATCACCTACATAGAAACTTCTGCTCATTGCACCGGCATAACGTTCTTTCCTGATATATCTTCCTTCTTTCTTTGTCTCTTCCTTATCAAGCCCCTTAGAAGCACTGATAGTAAGATAACCGTTTTCAAGCTTTGCATTAATCTCATCTTTCTTAAAGCCTGGTAAGTCGATATCGATTTCATAGCCATTGTCAGTTTCCTTAACGTCGGTCTTCATCACATTCTGTGCATGCTTACCGTACAGGGCTTTATCAATATCCGGGAATGAAAAGTCCATCCAATCATCATCAAATAAGTGTTCTCCAAAAATACTCGGCATTAACATAAGTCATTCCTCCTTTTTCTTTGACAAATATGTCATAAACCTGTTGATGGATTGAAAGTTATTTTTCAATCTTTTTAGAACTCATCTCTTCGTTCTGACTATGTTATAGCACCAGTTGTTAGCGCTGTCAATAGGTGAGTGCTAATTTAATTATTAATTATCCATTAAGCATTTATTAAGTATTTAAACATCTTATTTTGATTAAAAATTGAAATCAATCTCAATCCCTTTAAGGTCCTCATTGATAAGATTATTTTCTTCAAGAAGCTTTTGGATATTTTTCTGAGCGGCTTCCACGCTGGTTTCTGTCTTAACCTGCATAGAAACATTTTTATCCATCCTTTCTGATTTGGCTTCATTTTCAAGGATTTCTTCCTGTTCCTCGCGATTCTTTTTTTCTTCATCAACCTTTTGCAGTTCTTCCTTTTCTTCCTTGATTTCTTCAGCCTTCTCCTGTTCTTCCTCCTGCTGATCTTCAATCTTATCTAATCCGTCTTTAATCAGAATACCTTTTATTTCATCCTCCGCCGCAGCTATAATAGAATCTGCTGCGTCATCTGCTTTTAACATATCCTGTGATTTTAAAGTCTCAAGCTGTGCATCTGTAACAGACTCATTTATAGCAATAACTTCAAGCTCTTTTTTATATATTTCGTACTTTATGCCTCCTGCAGCAGCATTTTGGGCAAGAACTTTGTTCTGATATTCAGTTCTTGGCATATTTTGAAGTTCTTCAAGGCGTTTTATATCTTCCTCTGAAAATTCTTCATCAAACGCTCCACCCTTATAATTCTGATACTTCTCCAACAGTTCAAGGTCTTTTTGTTCCTGTGAATCAGGCGCAATTCCACACTCCTTGCGAATAGCTTCTTTATCTTTTTCGATATCGTTTAATTTTGCCCTTAAATCCTGCACTTCTTTAACCTTATCGGACTTTGACTTCTCCATTTCGTCAATTCCTTCTGCTGTCTTTGTATCCCTCTCCCATGCATCACCGATAAGCTTCATTGCCTGCTTCTGCGCAAATCCGCGTTTCCTTTCAATAAGCGCGTCAGTACCATCAGCAATTTTTAAATTGCCTGCAAATATATTTTTTACTTCTTTTGCATTAGCTTTATCTGATTTTATATAATCTGAAGATACGAGTGAGTCTTTATACAAATCTTTATAAATATCTGCATTAGTGATTGAAATATTAATATTAGCTGACATATGTAAATACCTCCTATACAGAAAAATTAATATTCTGTCCTACAGCTCTTTCTTCATCCGTTAGAGCATTGTCACTTCTGTAATTAAACATTAAATCTTCTATTTTCTGCAGAAGCTCCTCAAATGATGAGGCAGTCACGGTCACAGTCATATCCTGATTGTCTTTACCAACAAATTTTTTATCTTCTTTTTGCTTTTCAATCTTCTCCCTGTATCTTTCTTCCTCTGCCTTTTTTGCAGCTTCTTTTTCAGCCTCTTTTCTGGCTTCCTTTTTCTGTTCGACCTTCTTTTCAATTCTTTCTTTCTGTGCCTTGGTCATTTTATCAATAACTGCAAAATATGATACAGTACCATTATCATTTACCTGAACTCCATAGCCCTTTACATTAGCTCCCGTTGAGGAAAGCTTTGCTGACATCTGCGGCATTTTTACAGATGCATTGGCTATAATCTGCTCATAATATTTTCGATAATTTTCGTCCTCCGCCATACGTTCAATCTTGTCCTCATCAATAAGAACAACCATCTTATTTGCATTCGCATAGCTTCCTGCCTGTGCTTTTGCAAACTCTTTCTGATCCTTGCTGACAAGAATGAAATCCATGTTTGAATACTTTTTCTTCAATTCTTCATAATACTTTAACGCATTATCACTCAATTGGGGATTGCCGATAGTCTTACCGCTGGCATTAGTCTTTTTTGATGTGTTTTTAGACACTTCTTTTGTGCTGTCAGAGCTCATTGTCTGCACAGTCTGAAAAGAGGCCATAATTTCTGATACATTACTCATAAATTCACCCTCCTTGGAATTTAAAAATACAAGCTGAAATCCTTTTCAACTCCTGAAACAATTATATGTACGTACATATACATATAATTGTAGATATATTTATACATATATTTTATCGGCATCCTTAATTATTTTTATTATACTTATAATGAAAAAAAGCGACTAAACAATCATTTTGTCTCATCGCCTTTTTTATATCCAATATATATTCTGATTTTATCGGTGAATTTTCAACTTTTTCACACTATCTCCATTAAACCGTATCTTCTCTTAACGCTTCGCCTAAATTGCTGTTCAAAAGCCTTCTTCCGCCTATATAAAATGCAAGTGCAACGAACGCAACTATGCTTAATGCAAATAAAGAAATCGGAAGCACAGGTGCCTCGGCCCAAAACACCATTGGATCAAGGTAGCTTGCATTTATCATAAACTGTACTAAAATTGCAGTAACAGGTAGCGTAACAAGAAGCGGCTTTCCTGCTATGACAAAAGCTTCTATAACAAATATTTCCCCCATTTCTTTTGGTGTAAGCCCTACAGACATATATCTTGCAAATTCTCTTTTTCTTTGACGAATAAATCCCAATGTATTAAAAAATACATTTGCAATACCGATTAGCGCAAGCAGTATGCAAAATGCGCCTAACACAATTTTTAATCCGCTAATCATTCTGTCATTTGAAATTTTTTCCTCAATACGGTTTTCGCTTTCGACTTCATAATATGTTTGCACCGATTCAAGCAATGATTTTTCCAAATCATTTAAGTTCTCGACTGAATTATTTTCATCAGCCATTACGCGTACATAACTGTCATCTTCAGCTATGGTCGACTGTCCGAATATGCTTTCCCACAATGATAATGGAATTATATGCACAAGCGAATAATTTTCATATTCCTCTCTTAAAACAGGAGTTTCTGAAGTATAAGCCATTACAGGAACCTCAAATTTTTCTGACAAATTATCTTTGTCATATAAAATATTCTTTGAGCTGCTCTCATCCACAAATGGAATATATTGCTTATATCTGAAATTACTGTTTATATTATCCCATATACGGTTTATTACGACTGCACCATCAAGACTTTGCCTGACACCGATACTTGAACAGTAATTTAAAAATCCATCATCATCCATTATAACAACCGGAACCTTTACATTAACTTGTCCGTTTTCTACAGAATCCGGATTTATCTTTTCCAAACCACCAAGAGAATACAGTTGGCTGCTCTGCTGATTGTCAGTAATTACTGTCATCGCTTCAGCCTTCTGATACAATACGATATCATCAACACCCGAAACTGACTGTAATTGTTCCAACTGCTCAAAATCCTGTATTGCAGTATTTTTTATCGTCATCATAATATCCCAGTCATCTTTGTATCTTTCAAAATATGTAAATCTTGTGCTGATATCCGACAACGTCGTAAAACACAGCATAATGCTGAATCCAAGAAATGAAAGCAGCAACGATATATTACATATTCGCAATGATTTTTTATGAGCTTTTATAGAATTTCCGGCAAGCTCCCCCTCAACTCCAAATATCAGTAATAATATCCGTGAATGTTTCTTTCTTTTTACTTTAAAATCGTCTGCATTTTTAATAGCTTGAAGAGCTGGTATTTTGCAAAGTTTTCCTGCCGGCAGCCATGCTGATAACAATACAGTCAACGCAGCCGATACAAATGTAATCAACAGCACATACGGACTATACTGAAAAACTGCCACGTGTCTTCCTGCAACATCTGAGGCAAAAAAATTAACAGCATGTATAATTCCTGCACTTGCCGCAACTCCCAAAATACCACCTATAACCATAGGAACAATGGAGAGCACCGCTGCTTCCTGCAAAAGGCAAATCCTTATCTGCTTCGGCGTCGCACCGATGCTCGATAAAATGCCAAGCTGATGTATTCTTGACTTCATCGACAATTCAAAAGAATTTCTAATAATCAGAATTAACGAAAAAGATACAACGATAAGCAACGCTAAATAAAACGGAAGCAATAGAGGCGGCGTTTTATCCTGCGGATTATTTATCAGATATCTTGATAAAAGAAACTCATTATACGATACTGCACTCTGCTCCAATGAAAAATGCTCCAATATCTTTGGCACATCTTTATAAATTGTACTCTTATCATTAAAATAAATATCAATTACCTTTTCTCCGTTTTTTGTTTTTTCGGATAATTCGCTGTTTACCAAAATCCTGTCAACATTATCAAATTTCTGTATTGAATTTATTTGATACTCATTCAAATCGGCTGTAATACGTGCCTGCCAGTCGCCCTTATCTAATATAATCTGCTCAATATCATATCTTAAGAAATTATAAGCTAATGTACATAATAATGACAGAAAAAACGAAGCAACAAGCACTGCTGCCATAATTGATATACTTGAGGCGCGATTATTTTTTATATAGCTTTTTGAATAATCTTTCCACATCTCGTTTACCCCCTCTTTCTATCACTGATAATCTTTCCGTCCTGTATGGTAACTATGCGGTTTGCTTCCAACGCAACTTTTTCATCATGTGTTATAAGAATAATCGTCTGTTTGAAATTCCTGTTGGACAGTTTTAATAGTTCTACAATTTCTCTCGAATTCTTCTGATCAAGATTTCCTGTCGGCTCATCAGCCAACAGAATTGCCGGCCTGTAAATTAATGACCTCGCGATAGCAACCCTCTGCTGCTGTCCGCCTGACAACTGATTTGGCATCGCTTGTAACTTATCTTTAATTCCCAATGAGGCTGTAATTTCTTCAAAATATTCTTTATCCGGCTTTTTCTTATCAAGCATAATCGGCATAAGTATATTTTTCTCAACCGTAAGTGTAGGTATCAGGTTATAAAACTGATAAACCAGACCGACCTTTCTTCTTCTAAAAACTGCCGACTTTGCTGCATTCATCGTCGTTATGTCGGTATCCTCCACATATATTTTACCCGAAGTAACCCTGTCAACACTTCCGATTAAATGAAGCAATGTCGATTTCCCTGAGCCTGACGCGCCGACAATAGCGACAAATTCTCCTTTTTCAACGGTTAAATTGATACCGTCCAACGCTTTAACCGGATTATCTTTGGTTCCATATACCTTTGTAACATCTTCACATCTAAGAATTTCCATAATTCACAATAACCTCCGTTGTGCGAAAATTTATTAAAAATATTCTTGCACTGTTATTGTATCAATTTAAAGTGACATTTCAGTGACAATAAAATCTTATAACAAAACAGGCTCCCCCAGCTTCTGAATTTTTTGCAGTAATAAAACCATTCTGCATTTCTATAACCGCCTTTGCCATAGATAATCCGATTCCTGTACCAGTAAGCTTCTTACTGCTCTGATAAAAGCGTTCAAAAATGTGAGGCAAATCCTTTTCATCAAAGCCCTCACCGTTATCACAGATTACAATTTCGACATACAAAGGATTTTTTTCATACTCAAATGAAATCTTTCCCCTTTCTTTTGTATGCTCTATACAGTTTTTTATAAGATTTATAAATACCTCGACACTCCAGTCCAAATCTCCTTTATAATAAATTTCAGGATGGTTCGGCAATATAATATTAATATCTTTACTTCTAATCTGATTTTCAAGCGTTTCAACAGATAATTCCAAAGCAGTATAAACATCCACATCTTCACTTTTTAATTTTAAAATGCCTGCGTCAATTTTAGAAATCGTAAGAAGTGTGCTAACAAGGCTGTTAATGTGCTCTATCTGCCTTTCTATCTTTATGCTCTCCTGCGAAGTAAGCTTTGTTTTAAGCATTTGAAAGCTTACCAACACAGACGTTATCGGTGTTTTTATCTGATGCGCAATATTTGCAAGATTTTCCGCAAAACGCATCCTCTCCCTTACTGCATTTTCTTTTGTCGTCTTTAAATGCGTCACTGTCTTATATATCTCATCCTCCAACAGCGAAAAATCATCCTCAAGAATGTCAGCAATCGGAATTTCTTTATCATTGTTCACACACATAAGATAATCCGTTATCTGACTTATTCTCTTTTTATTTTTATATCTTATCAGAGTATAAAAAAATATAAATATAATAATTAAACTAAGAAACAAAAATATTGCGGTAATAACCGAAACAGTTTTATATGGTCTCTCAAAATCACTGTAATCAAAACCGTATTCGGCAAAATAATTCTTTTCGGCAATATATACATTTTCTTTACTGCCTGATTTATAATCTTTTAAATGCTGTATTACCTTTGCCTCAGCCTGCGGATATTCTTCGATAAACCAGTTAACAAAAAATGCGCTTGTTTCATATTGTTTTTTTGCATACAGCTTTGACAGAAAAAGATTAGAGCACAGAATTATTAAAAATACTGTCAAAAGTCCTGTCACTGCAACGATAACTGCCTGCTTTCTTCTTTGTGTCATATAATTAATAAATTCTTTCACTCTTCCTCCATGCGATATCCAAAGCTTCTGATTGTCTTTATACATTCAGGATTATGTAATTTTTCTCTAAGCCTTTTCATCGCCACTGTCAATGTATTATTATTTACATAATTTCCGTTTACATCCCAAATAAGCTCAAGCAGCTTATCTCTCATAACAGTATGGTTTTTGTTTTCCATGAGCAAAAGCAGAAGCTTATACTCAATATGACTCAAAAAAATCTCTTTATTATCAACAAATACCTTATATGTACTTTTATCAATTCTAATCGCATTGCAGGTCAATATTGAACCGACGCCTCCGCTTCTTCTAAGCAGTGCATTTATTCTCGAATACAATATTTCCAAATCAAACGGTTTTGTTATGTAATCATCAGCCCCTGTTTTAAAAGCATTTATAATATCATTAACTGCATCTTTCACTGTAATAAATATAACAGGAAGTTCAGGGTATTCTTTTCTTATCAATTTACATAAATTTTCCCCGGTACCGTCAGGCAAATTCCAATCTATAAGCATAAGCTCCGGCATTCTGCATTTTACAATATCTTTTGCCTCAGCCATACTGTTAACCGAATACGCATCATATCCTTTTTGATTCAAATAAGAAACAACTTCATTTGCAATATTTTCATCGTCCTCAACATAATATATTTTTGTTTTATAACCCATAAAAAGACCTCATTCTCATAAAAAAACAGACCTATATTTCAAGATCTGTATTCTTAATATAAAAATTTACATTTCATAGTTATCAAGTGATTAACTTATCTGAAACATTTTCCTCTATCTAATACTGATAATATTCATTGTCTATAATCTACCAATTTTTATTTATCTAATTTTTTATACATTCTTCACAACAATAATAACTTTCCCTTTTCTTTTTTCATTCCGATTATTAAAAGTGATGCAATAATAATCAGCACTATGTTGATATAAAGACCTATACTGCCAAAAAATGTATACTCTGAACCTACCCGTCCAATAATATTTAATATCACAGCAATCACTATATCTGTTAAATAAAGTGTTATTCCTATTTTCTTATAACGCTCCTTTTGTTCATCGTTAAGCTTTTTATTTCTATTTTCCAATGGGGCAAATCTCGTAACAAGTATCAGACCGATGCACTGCAAAAACCATATTACCCATGAAATTGAAAAATAATTTACAACATCCAACATTACTATTGAAACAAGAAATGCGCTTAAAAATATAATATTACACATAATATGTGTATCTGCATGATATCCTCCGGTATACATTCTTACAGTTATCATAACGAATACAAAAATCAAAGCATAAGTTAAAGAATTTAATAGAATTCCAGCAATAAGCACTAAAAATACATTCATAAGACCTGATATCATCAAATCAAATCCATATATGTATATTTCCCTTTCTGTCTCCTTAAAAATATCCTTTTTAATAAAATAGTCAGCCACTTCCGATGCTAATTTCTGAATCATAATTACCTCTCATTATTTAATTTTTTTACTATACGATTAGTTCGTGTATTAATCTATAATCCCCCTGTTTTACTTAAGTTATCAACTCCTATCAATTCATTAATTGGAATATAACCTATTATTTAATTAATTTCAATACCAAAAACGCGAATGGTTCGTATTTAAACGTGAATGGTAGTTTTATTAAGCTCTATTTTGCATACAAGGTAATTTTGCATCTTAATTCCATATTCAATATTACCATCATATCTTTGAACAACATCTCTTACATTTTGTAAACCATAACCATGCATCTTCTTATTTTTCTTTGTTGTACACATCCCGGGATTTGTTTTTAACACATCTTCCTTTACGGAATTTCCTATCTCAATCTCTATATGCTTCTCATCAGCATATATTGAAACATGCATTTTTTTATCTGATGTCTGAATTGCAGCCTCAATACCGTTATCTATTAAATTTTCAATCAATATATACAAATCCACATCTTCAACACCGTCAATGATTCCGTTAACAAAGTATTTTATATCTATCCCCAATCCTTCACACTCATTTATTTTTCTGTTTAACAGATAATCAAGAACAATATTGTTGCTATAAACTGTATTTTCTTTCAATATATCTCTTGTATCTATAAATTTGTGCAAAAAGTCTGATGTTTCCTGATATTCTCCGCCATCTACAAGCTCGGTAGCCACTGCAAGAATATTTTTAACTTCATGTCTGAACTTATCAATCTCTATTTTTATCGCCTTGATGGATTCTACATCTTTTTCCTTTTGTTCATATGCATTAAGAAGCACTTTCTCCTGCATCCTTTCCTGATAAACCTTGTACTCAATAGTCAGAAGTACAAGATTAACTATATTTACTGCACATACACCTATAATCGCTAACATTGTATATACAATCTGTGTCATATAACTCTGATTATCACGATATAATATCAGACAACAGATAACAACTGAAATTACAGGAATTGTAGAAAGAACACGCATATATTTTGAATCACTTACACCTAAAAACTTCTTTAATTTTAAAATGAGTGCAAAAATTGCACACAAAATAATCTGAACAAGTATAGATGCTGCATATCGGCTAAGCGAATACGGAATAATTGTACGAAAATAATCTTTTCCAACAAACATCCCCACAATTCCACCTCCAAGCAAAGATGAAAATACTATACAGACAACCATTAAAAGATTGTAGAATACTTTTTCAGTCTTACTTCCCTTCAGTAAAAATATACTGAAAAAAATTGATATAAATAAATATATAAAAATACCTATGCTTTCAAAAGAAGTAACTCTGTTTAAAATTTCCAAATATATCAATGTTACCGTAATACCGGTTGCATACTCAAATATAGGCTGTTTTTCGTTATTTCTAACACCAAGACATTTTATAAGAAAGTGAATAACTATAAAACTTTGAAAAACATTAACGAGAAATTCAAATATCTCATACATATCTTTAGTATCCTTCTATCCTTTCCAATTTTCTCTTACTTTATGAATTCTTCTCCTGCTTATTGTATATTCAATATTTTCACACAAACATACCTGGTCAGCAGCTATACGTGTAATATATTTTTTATTAACCAGAATAGCCCTTGAAATTTTCATAAATCCGTTCTTCTCAAGCAGCTTTTCGTATGTTGACAACGAACCTTTGCAATCAAATTTTCTATCCTGCAAAACAACACGCAATTCATGGTCAAAAACCTCTACCGCTACAATATCACTTATATACAACTTCAAGGCACCTTTATTGCCCTCAAATACAATCGTACGCTTCTTCTCTTTAAGAAAATCTACAATATTTACCATTGGCATTTTAATATCTTCTTCTATACACCCTTTACGTATAAATCCAAGCGGTCTGCACACAAATGCATCATATATGTAATGCTGGTGATTTGTAACATAAACTATTCCCAAATTTTTCTTTCTTTTAAGAAGCTCTTTTGCAATATCAAATCCTGACATATCCCCACATTCTATATCCAAAAAGAATATGTCTATCTCATCCTCAATAAAATGGTCTATCAGCTCTTCTCCCGAATTATATAATATACACTCACAATCTTCATCTATCGTTTTGGACGCTTCATAAGAATCACAGATAATTTGTGTAATGCTGCGCAAATACCTGGCATCATCATCACATACCGCAAATCTAACCACTTTCGTATCTCCCTTAATTCTGATGTAAAAAATTTATTTTTCACAATAATAATCTTTGATGTATTCTAACATATATAATCAAAGTGTTCAATGTTTTAAAATTTGTTATATTCAATCATTTTGGTATTAAACAGTTTTCTATAATTCCTGCTGACATTCAAACATTCACCATTACCAACAATAACACTATTAATATTACTTTGATTTATATGTCTTAAATTGACAACATAAGACCTCCCAATCATAACAAACTCAGAAGGCAATTTTTCTAATTCTTCTCTTAACTTACCGACATATTCTTCTGTCCTGTCTGCACATACTATTTTTATATGTTTTCTTTCACTCATAAAATAAATAATATCACTAATGGGAACTATATGACGGATTTTATTATATTCATATATAAAAAATCTTTTATCCTGTTTGTCTAACTGAAATAATTTTTCTATTTCATCACATATTTTTTCTTTGCAAACAGGCTTAATTAAAAAATCATATGGTTGCAGCTTAAATAAATCTAATGCACAATCTGTCCTTTCAGAAATATAAATAATATGCATCCCTGCATCTTTACATTCTTCCCTTATATATTTTCCTAAATCAATACCGCTAAGACCGGGCAGTTCAATATCCGAAAACAATATATCTATACTTATTTTTAATGGAACATCTTTCATAAAAGCTTCCGCTGAATTCCAAACAAAAATTTCCACAACATGTCCATTTCCTGTGAAATATTCTCTTATTTCTTTTTCAAATAAAGAACATACATTATTATCACTGTCACATACACCTATTCTGTACTTCATTACAAATCCCCTCTTTCATTTTGTGTAACTTATTAAAATCAGATATCAATATATTTCTATTTTTTCAATACCTCTCTATATAGTGCAGCGCACCAGCAAACAATTCCTATAATCAAAAATATTATTCCGTTAATCTGCCCGCCGAATCTGTCTAAATTTTCTGAAATAAGTAAAGATGATACTATTGATAAATAATACAGATTCTCAAAGCCTAAAAGACATAAAATATGTGTAACAAGCAGACTTAACGATACAATTATAGACAATAGATACTCACAAATACTTGAAATCAATATTATAATTCCCGCTAAAGAAAAAAGTATTATTAGTTTCCACAATATCTCACAAATAAGATATGTATTTAACGACATTTCTATAGGTATATCTGATAAGATTGGATAATCCTGCGCAATAACAGACTTGCCCCATGCGCCATATCTTCCTGTCACATTAATAAACTCAGGAATAAAAACCACTGCCCATAAAATAACTGTCGTAATTAGAACTGCCACTGTCTTTACTTCAAACCATTTTCCACGCCCTAATGAAGCTGTGTGTATAAGATTTTTCATTTTCTGCCTTTTTTCATCTGCAAAAATTCCAAACAGTAAGAAAATCAATCCGATTACAGCTAAAAATCCATATGTTTTGTGATTGGAATATAATTTATCACCAAGCATTTCTTCTATAACAAATGGCAATGTAACAGTACCTTGAATTCCCTTTGATTTTAATTTATTAAGATTATCAATATTTCTATGAATTTCATCAACACCGATTTGATAAAGTGATACCTGACTGTTTGCTTCAGCTAAATCTTCTGAAGAGTAAAGTCCTTCGTTATTTTCATCAGAACTTATAATATCCTTTAACCTGTTATCCCAGTATTCTTTTTCTTTCTCATATTTTGAAACAATTTGCATAAGATCATCCGATAAAATCATGCCTTCTGTTTCTTTATAGTAACTTAGTGCAACAGACATATCAGGATCATACATATATCCCTTCTTTATACCACTTTTGCAAGCAATAATCATAATAACCGCTATTACGAAAATACCCTTATGAATCCATAAAAGCTTATATAGCTCCATTAAAAGCTGCGTGAATTTAGAAACTATTTTCTGCCACTGAACACTGACTTTAACATTTAATTTATCTATAAAACCTGTTTTTCTAACAGTTTTTATACGAATTGATTCTGCTGCACAAAAAATTGCAAATAGTACAATAACAGTTGCAATTATTATCATAGCTGCATATATCTTATCAATTATAAATGTTCCAACACCTATGTTTCCGTAACTGGCAACAATGTTAAGCGGTAAAATAAGATTCCATATATTAATTGTTTTAAATAATACAAATACACTTTTATCCGGGATAACAATATATAAAATATAGAAAATACAAAGAATAATGACTGCACTTCCCATACCTATCGTAATATTATTAAACAATCCTACAAAAAACCACACAATAAGCGCAGTCATAAATACAGCACTTGCTGACAAAAACAGGAGCATAAAAATAAATATCCATTTATTATGCGTAAAGCATATTGTTGCATAATCCGGCGAGCTTTGCAAAGAATTCCCCATAAACTCCAGTCCGCCATAAATATGAAACGCAACAATAAACTGGCATGTATAAATAAAAACTGTACTAATTACACTTACAACAGCAAGTATGCCGATTCTTTTTAATGTTAACTGTCCTCTTCCCCTCTTTGAAGCATATACAATATATATCAACCCGTTCTTTCTGTCATCAAAAAAGCGGAATACACACACAAGCGCAATTAACAGAATAAAAATATTAATATATGCGCCTGCTGATACCACACTTGATATAGCTTTGCTGTTGTCGGGATTAATGTCAACATTATATAACTTTCTGAAATCATACTTTGATTTTAAAATATTTGTATGCGCAAAGGTTGAAACATCAGAATATATATCAGTCCTAAGCATGGCATTGCCCTGTGCAATATATGTATCTATCATTTCTGAGTAACCATTTACATAATTAAAACTCTCATCATATAGCTTAAGCGCCATTTCCACTGCATCTGCTTTTTCAATATAATCTTTTAATATAATTGAGTTACTCTGCTTTAATTCCTGATAATAATCATAAACTTCCGGAGCAGTTTTTTTATAATTTTCTATTTTTTTATCATATTTTTGCGCATAATATTGAACAGAATCCTGCTCTTTTATTATATTCCACTGTTCAATATTTCGTATCATATATACTCTTGCACGAGCAATAAACTGAGCCTGTTTTTCATCCATTGTATCAAGATTATTATAATAGTCATTAATCATCTGATTATAATAAAAATACACATCCTTTGATGAAATTTTTGTTCCATCATGCTCTGTACTGTTATTTATCTGATAGAACAAAACAGATGTAAAGCAAACCGCTAGAAATATTAATATTAACGTCCATTTATTAATTATTCTTCTTAATTCTCCCACTAAGCATCTCCCCCATTAGGTAGAATTACAATTCTTTGAAAAATACTTTATGAAAAATAATAACCGCTATCAATAATTTACACTATTGAATAAACATGCCATTATACAGCTGAATCCATTCTTCATTCCCTGTTCCTATAGTATCCTTTCTTAGTGCTGCTATTCTATACGTATCCGGTTGTTCTGTTTTCTGTGTTATTTCTTCTCCGTCAAATGTAAAACCAATTCCCCACTTAATCGCAAATATCAGATATCTGTCATCTGCACCTACCAAAGTGCAATCTCCAAAATCCTCAAAATACTCCTTCACATAAACTTTATTTCCATCCATATCCATAACAATAAAGCTGTTTGGCACATCAGGTCTCCCCACGATACAATTCAAATAAATATAATCATCAGCACATTCAATTCTGTATCCTACAATTTCCGTCTTCTCCCATAACTTTGTTTTTACCTTCGTGTCTAAATTATATTTATAAAGTACTACATCTATATTTAGAACCGGTCCATTGACTTCATCCACATAATAAATATTCCGGTCATTATCGACAACAAAACTTTTTATGCATGCATAACTTTCACCGTCAACTCTGTCATCACAATTACAAGGAGATTTTGTTCGCAGTATCTCTTTTAACGGTTCTCCCGGTGCACCTGTCGTTTCATATAACACAAATGTATACATATTATTCTCTACATCTAAAGAACATGTTTTTACATACATTATATCATCGGCTATCTGTATCTCAGAAAAAGTATTATCATATGTCACCTTATACTGTTCCGCAGTCTCTTTTAATGTTAACAGCGTCTCTGTCTTTTCATCTGAAATATCCGTCTTTAACAATACGATTTCATAGCTTTCCGAATCAGCAGAAGAAACATTTCTTACTGCCCAGCTGTATACACACCCGTTAAAAATGCACACATCATTATTTCCGCCCACATAAGGCATATATTCAGGATTATCATTAATAACGCACTCATCTCTCTGATTATTTCCGTTATTATCAAAAGAAATCAATTTAATACCTGTCTTAGCATCATATTCAATCATATATAAACGATGTTTATAATATACAAATCCGCCTCCATCAACGTACTGTTCCCCTTCCGTTGTGTCAAAATATGCCTGACATTCCATATTATCGTGCTTACAGTCTATCTTACTGCATAACGGTGTAACAATGCCGCTGTTCACATCATAAAAATATATCATTTTGCCATATGAGCGTCCTGAATCCTGACCTTTCTGATATCTGTCAGGCTCAAGTCTAAAATATCTTATTCTAGTAAAATTATCCAAGCCTGCTATAGAAGAAACATTTCTAACAAAATAATACCCGTTTTCTGCAACTGCCGTTATATGATTATCCTTTTGATAATAAGGCTTTTCATTACTGTCAAATGAAAAGTCCGGAAACTTGTTCTGTACAGTTTCCGTTGGAAGTTCCTCACTTGAATAATCAACACCACACCCCGCTAAAAGACTTGTTATGCATGAAATAATTATTGTAATCGCAATAAATCTTTTTTTCATAACCATACCCCCTTACACAGATATCTGATTTAAAAATCCGCAGAACCGAATATCACTTCAGCTCTGCGGAAAGAGCTGAAGTGATACCTATACTACAAAACATTCTTAATAAAATTAATTAATATAAAAACTGCTGCACGTTCATCTGATTTACATCTTATTATATAGTTATATAATAATCTATATCTCCATAATTATCAATAATAACGTGTAACGTAATATCTTTTACATGCCCATTTGAAGCAATAGTTATATCGAATTCAACTGATCCATACGACGACTGTGCAGTTACATAATCCGTTTTTACGCTTCCATTTTCCATACATATATTTGAACATCAGACACTTCTGCTGCCATAGCTGTAACCGGTGTCAGTGCAACTAATATGGCTGACGTAAAACCTACTATCTTTTTTAATAAATTAATTTTTTTCATAAGAAACTCCTTTCTAATGCTTAATATGCATTTTCAGACATTTTATTTTTACACAATGAGTTACAGCAGTTTTCACGAACACTTTAATATCACGAATTGTAATCCGTATATTATTTAATGACATTATACATCTTTAATATTTAATTTTTTCGTACAGGGTATAATTGGTCATCAATCGGGTATATTTGGCAATAGTTTTATTATTTTTATTAAGATACTAAATTAAAAATTGACAATACTTTAAAAAAAACATACAATATATTTATTACAAATGTAAGATTTATAAAATAAAGATTTATGATAACAACCAATCTAAGAAACGAGGTTAGCATGTCTAATTTGCCGCAAATTTCAGAAGCTGAATTTGAAGTTATGAAAATCGTATGGAAATATGCACCGATAAATACGAATGAAATTACTGATAAATTATTGGAAACTACAGCATGGAGTCCGAAAACCATACAAACCCTTATTAAGCGTCTTGTTAAAAAAGGAGTTCTGGCTTATGAAAAACAAAGCCGCGTATTTGTCTATACTCCACTTGTAAAAGAAAATGAATATATCGGACATGAAAGTAATTCTTTTCTCAAACGCTTTTATGGCGGAAATATTACTGCTATGCTGTCTGCATACATAGATAATGACAGACTTACTGAATCCGAAATAGAAACTCTCCGCTCTCTTCTTTCCGACAAATCAAAAAAAGGAGAGAAAAAGAATGGCTGAATTTATGATACGGTTTTTGATATGCAATATTTTCATTGTCATTATAACAGGAATCTTCTTTGCAGTCAGAAAAATATTTAAAAGCTGCATGACTCCACGAATGGCATATAATTTATGGTTTGTGCTGCTTATATTGCTTGTATTTCCTTTTATACCATTCAGTTTAATTAATTTTCCTCAAATATTTTATAATATAGATTTTAAAAATTTTGCACTTTCAGATAGCCAAAATTATTTAAGTCAGAAATTTGATTTAGATATATATAACAATGTTGGTCTGATTAACGATTTTGCACTTTCCGTAAACAACAAAACGTCATCCGTTGTAGGATATATATTGTTTTTAGTATGGATATCCGGCATTCTCATGATGATTATATTTTTAATAAAATCATATTTTCATCTCCGCTCCTTGAAAAAATCTGCTCTCCCTCTTCAAAACCAGGAAGTCATCAAACTATATCACAAATGCTTAAAGGAGTTTAATATAACTGCTGATATTCAAATCTGCAGCACCGTATATTTAAAATCTCCTATTATTACAGGACTTTTTAAAGCCTGCATTTATCTGCCTGTTCATATCATCTCAGATTATAATGAAACAGAAATGCGTTATATACTGCTTCACGAGCTTTCACACTATAAGCATAAAGATACTCTTGCCGGATATTTTATTACTCTTGCTAACATAATATACTGGTTTAATCCCATTGTGCGCTATTCACTAAAGGAAATGCGAAATGACAGGGAAATCGCATGTGACACTTCTGTTTTAAAACTTCTTGAAAAGGATTGTTACACTGACTATGGCAATACGCTGATTAACTTTGCACAAAAAATCTTTCTTTCATCTTTTCCATTTTCTGTTGGAATAAGCGGAAATATGAAGCAGATGAAACGACGTATTTTAAATATAGCCCGTTATGAAAATCCTACAATAGGCAAAAAAATAAAAAGCACTGCTGCCTTTTTGCTTTCTGTTATGTTACTGTCAATATTTGCACCTTTTATTTCAACTTATGCCGCTGATAATGACATATACCAATGGAACTTATTATCAGAAAGCTCAGCAAACATTGAATATAGAGACCTTTCAAGTCACTTCGGTACATATAACGGAAGTTTTGTTTTATACGATTTAAAAAATGACACATGGAACATACATGACATCAAAGGCGCTACAAAGCGTGTTTCACCAAACTCTACCTATAAAATATACAATGCTTTATTGGGGCTTGAAGCAGGTGTAATCACTGCTGATAATTCATTGCTTAAATGGAGCGGCCAAAAATATCCTTTTGAAGCATGGAACGATAATCATACCCTTGACTCTGCAATGAATTATTCCGTCAACTGGTATTTTCAAGAAATTGATAAAAAACTTGGAATTAATATTGTATCTGAATACATTCAAGAAATCGGATATGGCAATAAACAAATAAATAATAATTTATCCGGTTACTGGTTAGAATCGTCATTAAAAATTTCACCTGTCGAACAAGTTGAGCTTCTGACAAAGTTATATAATAATGACTTTAACTTCAGCCTTAAAAATATTAATGTCGTAAAAAATTCAATACTTATTTCAAGCTCTGATACAAGAAAAATATACGGAAAAACAGGAACAGGACGCATTGGCGGTCATGACGTCAACGGATGGTTTATAGGTTTCGTTGAAACTGCTGACAATGCGTTTGTTTTCGCCACAAATATATCGGCAGAAAATGAAGCTGCCGGAAGTAATGCAGCAGCCATAACAATGTCCATATTATCTGAACTTGATATAATTTAAAAGTGTCCCAAGAGGCACTTTTTTTATAACATATTATTTAATATTTCAACCATATATTTCACTCCACTTATTTTTAGTCAGACGCGGAGTATGCCATTTTATATCATCATCATTAAAAGCTGAAATAATTTTGTTTGAAACATATTTTACACTGTCATCACCTGACGGACGGAGCGTTAATTCGTGAACATACACTTTTGAATCCATCGCATAAGGAAATACAACGTTTACTATTAACGTAATCGTTCCGTCACTATTTTTTGTATATTTTATAACTTCTGAATACGGATATTCTGGATACTCCACCTCATAAAAGCCTCTCGGTCTGTATTCATAAGCTGAAGCTTTACTATCATAGACAGCCTTTTGTTTAAGTATTTTGCTGTCAATATTAAAATAAGACTTAATCACATTTTCAAATTCATCCTTTGGTATCAGATATACAGCGCCTGTTCCTAAATCATCATCTGCCTCATAAGGAACAGCTTCTTTATATACTACAGGATAAAAAATATCATACATATCATAAAAATTCAGACTGCCAAAATCCTCCTCGCTCCAATCTGTAAGAAACATATTATTTTTCTTATAGCCAATCGGGATAACATACTTGCGATTAAGCTCCCTGCACACTTCATCCAGAGGCTGTACCCTAAGTGCAGTATATACTTTTAATCCGTTCATCATAAGCAGATTTGTTGCATCTGTATTACAAATGCCATAAAACATTAAATACCCCTCTTCTGTGTAATCCCAATATTCTGCCCGATAGCTTTCTGTAACATTATTTAAAAATTTTTCATTTTCATATTTGTAAGAACGTTTCACGACGTCTACAGAGCCATCTTTTGTTTTTATATCATATTGTATAAAACCTCCGAAATAATCTACTTCAATAATTGTAATCTCTTCTGTCGCCGCCAAATCTACTGCCTCACAAAATTGCACAACAGACTCTGCATTAACCATATTTATTTGATTTTTGCTGTCAACAGCCGGATATCCATGCTCCCCAAAACGATTTACAATACTGCGAATCATGTCTAAATCAGACTGTCTTTTTTCATCTGCTGCCTTTTTGCAAAGGTCAATACAAATATTTCCAATATTTTCACTGTATTTATAAATATCTTCTTCTGCACAAACGTTATTTTCTCCATAGTCATTACCTTCTGTATAAATATCATCTGCACCGTCAGATAAAAAAATGAAGCTACTTACCATAAAACCAATTATTAATAACTTCCCTGTCTTTCTTAACGACATATCCGCTGCCACCTCTTCCTTTTACATCTTCCGTCATACTTATAATCAAGATAGGCTTTTCCTGCGCTTTTTCAGTTGTAAAAACACAGAACCATCCCAATTCAGTACCCGATTTATCGTCACCCGACTTTTTTATTTCAGCTGTTCCTGTTTTTCCTGCCAAAGCAATATCATCAAAATAAGCCTCATATCCGGTTCCGTAAGGATTATTTACCACTCCTTTCATTCCCTTAAGGACATAATTAACCGTCTCGTCGCAAAAAGCCTCCTCCATCCAATATTTAACATCAGGAGTTCTTTTATAAAGCAGATATGGCTTAATAATATTTCCTCTGTTGCAGAAAGCCGAATAAATACACGCCATATGCAGTGGATTCACTAAAATCTGTCCCTGTCCGTAACCGCTGTCGGCTAACTGTATTTCCGTCTCAATACTGCCTGTATTGGAAAACTGTGATTGTTCCATATTAATTTCAAAAGGTATTCTCTTATTGAACCACAACGATTCCAAAGAATTTTCCAACTCATTTTTTCCGATTGTTAATGCTGCTTTTGCAAAATAAATATTATCAGAATAAATAAGCGCATTTTCCAAAGTAACAGGCTCGTATGTATGAAGAGTTGTCACAAAATATGACCCCCACGATGAGTCCTTCTGCCATTTTAATCCCTCATTTCCATAATCCTTAAAGGGATCAAGTGCACCTTTTTCCAAGCCAACCGCCGCTATAACAGGCTTAAATGCGGAACCGGGACACCACGCCTGCCTGAAGCGGTTATACATCGGCCTGTTTTTATCATTGTTTAGTAAACTCCATTTTTCATCGGATAATCCCATAATAAAATCGTTATTATTATAAGATGGCGTACTGACTAACGCCAATACTTCTCCCGTATACTGATTCATTGCAACAGAACAGCTTTTGTCATTCTTAAACTGCTCATATAACTGAGTCTGAAGTTTTGAATCTATAGTTAACTGCACATTTTCACCATGCTTTGCCATCTTGAACGCAAGCTTTTCTTTCTCTCTGCCATCTGAAGCAACAATATAAATCCTGTATCCGTCTTGTCCGCGCAAATTTTCTTCAAACAAACTTTCCACTCCGCTTCTTCCGATAACGCTGTCGTTTGTATATCCCTCCCCTGAATGTTCCTTTAAATCATCTGAAGTTACATCCTGCACATAGCCAATCAAATGTGCTGCCGCCTCACCTAAGGGATACTCTCTCACCTGTGTATCAGAAAACATTACTCCTGGAATTGCCAGCAGCTCTTCCTGACGCTTTTTTTCTTCAAGCAGCATCTCATCTGGCTGCAAAGTCATTAAATCTGCTTCTTTAACCTTTGGAAGTGCCTTTATCGGCACAAAAGAATCTTCATTTACCCATTCCTGCCCTAATTTTTCTTTTATAGCTTTTTTGTCTGTTTCCAATAATTCTGCTATTTTTAAGATATCTGCGTCACTGTCTTTAATTTCTTTCGGAACTAATCCTACCATAGTTGCAGTTCCCTCTCCTGCAAGCATATTTCCGTCCCTGTCAAGAATTTCTCCTCGTCGTGCTTTTATTTTTGAAACCCTGACTTTATCCGACGAATTCAACTCAGGAAAAATAAGCGAGTCATCCCACAACAATTTATATTTATCTTTTATTTTAATAAAAGAAGCTTTATTTTCAAAGATTATATTTCCTGCAATAGTATCAAAGGAAATAACAAATGTCACCGTCTCTGTTTTTTTATCAAACTCAATAATATCAACTGCCACGTTTGAAGCTTCAATCCCCTCATAAATATCTGAATTGCGTTTAACAAAATAATCCTTAGTTAAGTTTCCCGACTCTTTTTCAGCAATCATGTCATACATTTTTTCATAATCACGTTTTTCAATGAAGCTCATATACCGGTCTAAAAGCTCATCAGGCATTTTATGATAAGACTTCTTTTCAAACATTTCTTTTCCTAAAAACAAAACACATATCACAATAATTCCTATTATAATTGCTGTAACCTGTATCAGCCTGATATGCGCAATTCTTAACTTATGATTTTTTCGTATACGTTTATAATACGGTCTCATCTATTTTCGTTATACCTCTATATTCCCATGTAATCCCATTATCAGTTGATTCAAACACAATTCCGTCAATATCTGCTGCATCTGTCGTGACAATTATTTTCAATGCTTCGCCATCCTTTTGCGGCATATTCAAATAATCATAATCGAGAACCGTAAATCCATATTTCTTTGCAGATTCCGGTAATTGTGCAGCTTTATTAATCGGAAGCTCAATTTTTTCAAAAGATGCTCCGCCATCTTTAGTCATATACAATGAAGAGTTGCTTTGCGACGCTCCCGTAAGTCCTATAATTCCAAAATTTTTATCAAAAAATATCAATCCCTGTGCCACTCCAGACTGATTGTTAAATGGATTTTCATTTATAATTTTCCATTCTGCTCCGCCATCAGAAGTATTTTCCATAATATAAAACCTGCTGCCTGCTGCAGCATCTGCTACTTTCAAACGCCAACCATTGTAATCGTCCAACAAGAAATACATACTGCCATTACTTTTATCAACAGTCCAGCTTTCTGCATTTTTAGCTTCATCGGCCTGCTGCATACTGTTTTTTTGCTCCAATTCATACGGACTTATATACTCTGGTTCCATAATATAACGTACCGGTGTTACATCCTTTAAATCAGGCATATGCAAAGATACTTCAAATCCTGCTATCTCGCCGCCTGCCATAAGCTTTGTAAAATCCGCATCTCCTGTATCAATGCCATCACCATCTGCATCTCCCGGAATATATTTTAACCCCTCCATAGATACAAATGACCTGTGTCCAAAATAAAGTATTTCATATATCTGATCTTCGCCGAATTTTTCTGCCCAGTTATCTACATAATTTCTTAATTGTGAATTTTTTAAAATCTGCATCATCGGACGTAGACGCATATTTTCATCATATCCGTCATTTACATTTCCATCCGACCAGACAATCATATTGCTGCTTTTATCTGCATTGTAATCAATAAGATATGTCTTTTTATCACCATCGTCGTTTTTACCATATATAAACGTATTTATACTTTGAATCGTTCCGCTCTTATCAAAAGTAATCCGAAATTCATTTGAAATATAAAGCTCATCGGGAAGATTAAATGCTTTATCTAAATCTGAAAGAATCCCCTCCGCGCCACTTTCAAAAATATTATTATGTTCTAATTTTACCTCTTTCTTATTCATCATCTCATCTATTTTCCATGATAATGCCCCATTATACGGAATTGCTGAATAAATAATGCGCCCGCCAAAGAATAGTGTCGTTATTACAAAAATAAATATTTCCGCATAAAAAATTTTCTTTTTGCCAACGCCTTTTAAATCCGCTTTCTGCAGAGAATTCCTTTCATAATGTCTTGCAGTAATCCATAAAATAAACGTAACCGCACCGATTATCACAGCAACAGCCAGCTTAATAATATGACTTCTCAAACCGCCATACTGACATAAATGCCATAACTGATAAATCGCAAAAATATAAAATATTAAACTTAACTTTCCGCAAATGCTATAAATATGTCTCATATTTTTCCTCATTTCTGTGCTGTTTTATGCACGTTTATATTACAAATGTAAGATTTAAAAACAAAAAAATATTATCTTCTCACCTGCATTTATCCAAATATTACATCAGTAATATTTAAAAGTCAAGAAAAACGGAGTCATATACTTTTGATACAACTCCGTTATTTATAAATATTCTGTTTAAGACAGCTTTTATTACATTTTATTTATCCATACCACAAGGGTACGCACTGTCTGCGATTGCTTTTTCGCTTATAATACTGTTATAAAAACGATAACCGCCTGAAAAATTATAACAATCAAATCCATTCTGCATCAAAATACGACATGCAATATAACTCCTTAAACCGCTCTGACACATTATGTAAACAGGCTTTTCAGGCTCTATCTCGCCTATTCTTTCCCGCAAATCATCTACCGGAATATTAATAAATCCTTCAACATGACTTAAACGGTATTCAAATTCAGTTCTTACATCAAGTAATGTAACATTATCATTTTCTAAAAGCATGTCCACTTCATCAAAATGAAACTGCTTTATTTTACCTGTTTCAATATTTTCAATCATAAATCCAGCCATATTGACAGGGTCTTTTGCCGAAGAATAAGGCGGTGCATACGATAAATCCAAATCCTTTAATGCGTCTGCTTTCATTCCGGCATGAATTGCTGTAGCAATGACATCAATTCTTTTGTCTACACCATCAAAACCTACTATCTGAGCTCCAAGAATGTGCAAATCCTCTTTTGCATAAATAAGCTTCATTGTCATGACTTTCGCTCCCGGATAATATCCTGCATGTGAAGATGGAGAAAGAACAACTTTGTCATAAATAATCCCTGCTTCCTTTGCAGTTTTTTCCGTTATGCCTGTACTTGCAACAGTCATATCAAAAAGCTTAAGTACAGAAGAGCCCATAGAACCTTTGTAATGACTTTCAAATCCGCAGATATTGTCTGCCGCAATGCGTCCCTGCTTATTTGCAGGACCTGCAAGCGCAATAACAGCATCATTTCCTGTCACATAGTGTTTCACCATGACTGCATCGCCCACAGCATATATATCAGCAGCGGATGTCTCCATTTTGTCATTTACAACAATGGCATTTTTGAGTCCTAGTGACAATCCTGCTTTCTTCGCTAAAGTTGTCTCGGGAGTGACGCCGACCGCCATGAGAACCATATCAGTACGAACCAGTTCATCATCTTTTAACAAAACACTTAAGTTATCTGCATTGCTTTCAAAACCAATAACGTTACTGCCAAGCTTTAAATCAATCCCTTTACTCCTAAGTTTTGCGTGAACTAAAGATGCCATATCATAATCAAGCGTGTTCATCACATGATCAGGTCTTTGTATAATTGTCACTTTTACACCTAAATCAATTAAATTTTCGGCAATCTCAAGACCTATAAAGCCACCGCCAATCATAACTGCTGTTTCAGGCTTTGTATTTTCAACAAACGCTCTTATCTTAAATGTATCCTCTACAGTTCTAAGAAAGAAAACTCTATTATCATTAATTCCCGGTAAATCCGGTCTTACAGGCCTGGCTCCCGGAGACAAAATCAGCTTATCATACGATTCTTCATATTCCTGTCCATTATCCAATCTCTTAATTGTAACAGTTTTCTTAGAAGCGTCAATTCCTGTAACTTCCTGCTCTACCCTTACATCAATTTTAAATCTTTCCAAAAAACTTTCAGGTGTCTGTAATGTCAAATCATCCTTATCCTTAATCACGCCGCCGATATAATAAGGCAGACCGCAGTTTGCATAAGAAATATATCCTGTTCTTTCAATTACAATAATCTGTGCATTTTCGTCAAGTCTGCGTATTCTCGTCGCTGCAGTTGCACCGCCTGCAACACCTCCAACAATCACAACTTTCATTTTATCCTCATTTCTGCGCACGTTTTTGCGCATAACGAGTTTGTGTCAAGTGCGCGCAGACACAAATCTCGCGTGTGAAAAATCATCGTATCAACATGATTTTTCACACTATCCTCCATTCCGCAGACGCTTTGCGCATGATTTTTCACACTATCCTCATTTCTGCGCTTACTTCTGCGCCCGACAAATCTGTTTTCAAGCAGCGCAAAAGCACAAACCTGCGACTCTTTATCTTATGATATCATCGCTTCCAATTCTTTCTTTGACCTTGCTCCTACTGCCTGTTTTACAACTTTTCCGTCTTTCACAAGTACGATTGTCGGAATACTAACAACCTGAAATGCCTGCGCCAGCTCAAACTCCTCATCAACGTTAACTTTACCGACTTTAACTTTACCTGAATACTCTTCTGCCAGTTCCTCTATTATTGGAGCGACCATTTGACACGGTCCGCACCACGCCGCCCAAAAATCTATGAGCACTGGCTGTTTTGATTCCAGAACCTCTTCCTTAAAATTTTTATTTGTAATCTTTATCTCTGCCATATAGTTGTCCTCCTGTTATCATGTATTTTCTTGTTTCTGATGTCAGTATAACCAAACAACAACTATATTTCTGTGACTAAGTCTCATTAGAAATAATTTTATCTTATTCAGCCATTTCTTTTAAAGCGTCAATATCCACCAGTTTAATCATACCTCTGTTTAATTCAATCCATCCCTCCGCCGCGAAGCTTTTAAGCATTCTTGCCACAACCTCTCTTGCTGAATTTACTTCTCTCGCCATCGCTTCCTGTGTCATTTTTATATTTTTGTCATCTGTTTTTTCATAAATTGACAGCAATAACCTTGCCAGACGCTCATCAAAATGCGAAAACAATATTTCCTGCATAACCCACACCACAGACGACAAACGCTTTGTTGACAACTCATACGCAAAACATTTTACATATATGTTATTTTCCATCAGTTCTTTGAATGTGCCTGCATTTACCGCCAAAATCTGAGTATCAGCTTCTGACATTAATTCCACTTCCAAAGATAAACCTGACATCGCACATGACGCTGATAAAATACAGCTTTCGCCCTCAGTTATATGAAACAGTGTGACTTCTCTCCCCTCCTCAGAAATTATATAAACACGTATTGAGCCGCTTTTTACATAAATCATTCCAAGACAGGCATCTGAAAATCCATGTATAAATTCATCTTTCGAATAACTTCTATATACTGCCGCATTTAACAGTACTGATTTTTCTCCCTCAGAAAGATTACTCCAATATGGTATTTTTTGAACTACATCATTTATATCCATCTATTAATACCTTTCTTATTATTTTTAATTATATATCCCTGTAATGCTTTCTTTAAAAATTAAAAACAAAAAAGTCACAAATTATAAAAGATGTCTGAATGGTATTATAACAACACGCAGAATACCATATATAATCTTTTTGGAAGTTGTCATCTCTTTTTCCTGATACAAGCTTCCTGTCGTCTCTTTTCCATTAGATAAGACCTCCACACTTTTCTCCTTATATTGCTCAAACTCCTCTCTTATGGAAGCATTTAATTGTTCGCTGTCTACAACTAACATTAATTCCGTATCAATATACGTACTTCGCATATCTAAATTATATGAACCTATTATGGAAATAGTATCATCAATAAGCACTGTTTTTGTATGTAGGGCATATTCATTCATCAATTCATATACATCAGCACCGGTATGTAAAACCTTATTTTTATTATTAAGATAATCTGTACATCCCCACGGATTTGAACCTTTTTCCACGGAATTAATCATAATTTTTAAATCAGCATGTTTTTCAATATCACGAAGCACAGAATACATATGCTTATCACAAATAATATAAGGCGTCTGTATAATCACTTCATCAGCATTGTCTGCCAACTCTCCTATTGTATATAAAACTCTTGGCTCTTTGTTTGCCGGTGCTGTTCCATTTGATATCAAAGTGATCTTATCCGCTTCTAAAGTAGATTCATACCAATCATCAAACTTACTAAAATCTTCATGTTCATCTGACAAAGCCATATACCTGCTATCCAATCGCTCATACTCTTCCTTTAAAATATCTTCATCCATATTTTTAGATACTGTACTCACACGATTTTCTGTCCATATCTGTTCAAAATAATTTTCCAGCTGAAGGAAAGATTCTCCTTTACCCGGTGCAGAATTATATACGAGCAGATCCCTGTCTACATTGGAAGCTGCATTCATTCCTCCCAAAAAAATATTTGACGTATTTCTTCCTCCCAACATATACATACATTCATCCACCATAAGATATTTATCATGCATACGATAATTTGCATTATATATGTTTTTTAACTTAATAGGATTATACATTCTTACTTCAATATTTTCATGACTGCAAAGCGCATAAAAAGTGCTGTTGCCACGCAAAAAAACAGGTTCATAAATTCCATCGACAAGAATTTTTACCTTAACGCCTCTGTCTGCCGCATTATGCAACGCTGATATGACATCAAGTCCTCTATCATCCATTCTTAAATCAAATGTTGTCATAATAATAGATTCTTTTGCATTTCCAATCATTCTAAGACGCCACAGCAGGGCATCTTCATTATTATCTATACATAAAATTCTCTCTGTTCCGGCTTCATCACGATAATAATCAGTATTCAAAATGCTTTCGCTATAATCTTTACTTATATTTTTACGCACTAACGGTCTGAAAATATTTACAATAATTACTGATATCAGAAAAAGCGCTAACGCAATGCATACAAATTTAATTAATGGCTTCATAATTTTTAACAGCTTTGTAGTTCTAATATTTATCCGCAAAATTCTAACCTCTGTTCTTTCCTATATACAAAATATAGTTCACTAATAAACCTTTTGTATAAAATTTTTATTCTCCCAGTTCATGGTTGATATTTTCATTAATTTTAGACATTACTCTTCTCACAACATCAATTTCTTCTTTACTTATATCTTTTTGCATAATCTCACGACATTCCTCATATACTTTAATAACATTACCAATTACTTCCTTAGATTTTTTAGTTAATGAAATATGCAAAATCCTATGATCTTCATCATCCTCTGTGATATAAATGAATTGTTTGGAACGTAAATTATCTATGGACTTGGAAATATGTGCTTTAGACAAATGCTTTTTCTCAATAATGCCCTTTGCAGTATCAATATGTTTTTCTCTATGTAAAAGTACAAGTATATCCAATTCAACAGGACGCAAATCACATTCTTTCATAATCGGTTCAAATTTCCTGGAAAGCAATTTCTTCAACTGCACTCCTGACATTACAACTTCATTTGTTTCCATGTCTCCTCCTCATTAGTTCGCCAAGAAACTAATTACAGTATACCTGTCGGGGTTGTTTATGTCAATATACCATTAAAAGCTTAAAGAAATCTTGTTATATCTTAATATTGCAGTAAAAAATATGAACACTCAATCTGCTATCCCTGTACGACCTCATAAAACAACTAAGTTACTTATTCTTCTGATTCCTTTTCTATATCGATGAATAAAATATATATACCACAAATCTTACCATCAGCATCATAACCAAAATAGGTTGGGTATATACCATCTCCCCATCCCGAAGCAAAAATAGGAATACTTAAATCTGTTTCCGGAACAGTCCAATTAAGCCAGTCTCCGCCTTCACGCTGATACTTTGGATATGCAGTATAGTTTTCTTCCAGTAAATCACAGAAAAGATCGTTATACGGATCAATATCTTCTTCCTCGTTACAACGCTTCTCCCAATATGCCTTAAATATATCCTGAGTCTTTAAATCAAGAATGCATCCCATGCCCGAATCAACTATAAAGCCGAAGTATTCATCCTCATCTAATTCTTCATCCAAGTTCTCATTTCCAACTACACCAATATCGTAATACACCGGTTTATTATCTGTAACCGTTACCTTCACACAAGCATAACGATCCCCATACTCCTCACTTAATAAAACACTGATAGTTACCGGGTAAGTTCCCGGCTCGACAGTTTGTATATATGATATAGCATCTTCAAGCTCAATCAATGGATCACAAGCCAGAATCGTACCTGTCGGAAAAGCAGCTGTGCCAATTTCTAAAATGTCCATCTTCTCTTTTCCTATTTGCTTTTCTGTGAAATATGATTCTAAATCAATTTTACATCTCATAAACTCCTTTTTTTCTTCATACTTTTTCAACCACTTTTCATCAGGCATAAAATTTTCCTCCTTCAAATTATTTTTATAATATCAATCACTCCATATAAGTTAAAATATAATAATCTTTTGACTATATTTTTCTTTTCGTAAATCATCTTCTGTTTTATGTTTTGGTATGACAATATTTTCATGATTTCAAATATAATCCGATTATCTTATATGGTAATTAAATTTCTCCGAGTGATTACGCCATTTACCATTTACTAAACGACTTTATTTAATTTGCATGAATATATAGCTTCTTTCTCAAAATTTAAAAGTAAGTTTGGCTCATGGGAAATCTTTAATTTCTATATAACATTAAGACATCAATTCACCATTTTCTTTACTTATACCATAAGGCCTTTGAGATAGTATATCTTCAAGTTCTTTTGCAAGAAACTCTACAATTGCATGGCATGGGTTATCAAATCCCATAATTTCCAAGTTCTGTAATTCCATGCAATGCAAGGTTCCATACAATTCCAGCATATAAGCAGTCAACTCCGAAATCATTTGATAGCCTTCTACATTGTCAACATCTGTATGTCCTTCTTTGGCAGTTAATAATCCAATAATACCTACAGCTACCGTAAAAGCTCCACAACATGAATGTTCTGTCTGCATACCAATACCCATGACAGAAAACATTTTTCTTGTTTCTTCAGATAAGTTCAGTTGGTAATATTCATTACAGGCTATAAACATAGCTTCGGCACAAGATAATTCCGTTCCGATATGATATTGATTTACTAATTCATATAATTTCTTTTTCTCCATATCTATTTCTCCTATTCCCTAAATCCTATCACCTGAATAAACCTCCGGTTATATCATCACTCTGCAGAAACACACATCCATTTTTCTGCCAAAATTGCAGAAACCTTTGGTTTAATCAGCTTTCCTTGACAGCAAACAAACCGTCTCCACATGCTCCGTATGCGGAAACATATCAAATGGCTTGCACCATTCCGCCTTGTAGCCGCCCTTGATTAAAAGCTTTACATCCCTTAACTGCGTCTGTGGATTGCATGATATATAGACTACACGCTGCGGCGCAATTTTTATGATTGAATTCAGGAATTCCTTTGTTGAACCGCTTCTTGGAGGGTCCATTATGACAACGTCTGCCTTATTTTTTTCTGCATATTTTACAAGAAATTCTCCTGCATCATCGTTAAAAAACCTGATATTCTTTATATTGTTTAATTCCGCATTTGATTTGGCGTCCTCGACAGCCTTTTCATTTAGCTCAACGCCTATTACATTTCCTGCGTTTTGTGATGCCGCAATTCCTATAGTTCCTATTCCGCAGTACGCATCTATAACGGTATCATTTTTGCTTATATTTGCTGACTTTATTGCTGTCTTATACAGCTTTTCCGTCTGTGCCGGATTAATCTGGTAAAAAGAATCAGGGCTGATTTTAAATTTTTTCCCACACAACACGTCATATATGAATCCTCTGCCATAAACAACTATATTTCTTTTGCCAAGCACCATGCTTGTTGAAGCAGAATTTATATTCTGAACAATAGTTGTTATTTCAGGATGCTCTTTTAACAATGCTTTCACAAAATTATTTTTTGATGGAAATGCAACCCCATTTGTCACAAGAACCACCATTAATTCTTTTGTTGAAAATCCTTTTCTTATAAGTACATGACGCATAAAACCTTTCTTTAAATCCTCATTGTAAGGCTCATACTTGAAGGATTTAAAAAGTCTGCACAGTGTCTGCATTATACCGTCAGCCTGCATGTCTTCTATCATGCAAAAATCAACAGGGACTATATTATGAGTTCCCTCCTCATATATACCGGTTATAATATTTTTATCTTTATCATACCCAACTATCCCATGAACCTTATTTCTATAATTAATAGGTCTGTACATTCCCGTTATCGGCTCACATTGGCAGATTCCCTTAAATAAATCCTCAACATATTTCTGCTTGATTTTAAGCTCTTCCTCATAAGGCATGTCTGTATATTTACATGCACCGCATTTTTTAGAAAAAGGACAGCTTATAGACTTTTTTTGTTCATTGTATCCCATTTACAATACTCTCCAATCTTCACATTTAAAAAACAAAACCTGAGAGTCTGACTGTCGTTACGTCTGCTTGACAAACATACCGGTCTGAACTCTCAGGTCTGTTTTTATGCTCATTTTAGGGGCGTATCTCAAGTTCATGCCCCATCATTGTGCAAGCACAAGTGAAATTAAGATTTTCTAACACTTTAAATCATATAAATGATTAATCATTATTTCCGACAATAGTAATCTTTCCTTCATAAAGCTCACGCACTGCAACTGACAATGGCTTTAAATTATCAGCATCATCAACTAAAGCTTCGCCCATTTTGAGTGCTTTCTTTTCCTCTCTTGTAAGAGCATGTTCTCCTTCCTTGTCCTTACTCTTTGCTACCTTTTCTTCAATAGAACGTGCATCAATTATCTGCTTAGCTCTCGCTGAAGTTGCCTTTACAATCGAATAGCGGCTTGATACAACAAGCTGTTCGCCCTCTTCAACACCACTGTTTACTACTGACATTAATTCTGAATATGATGGATGTAACATTTAATTTTCTCCTCCTGAATATACCTTTAATTGTTCTCTTATTTCATTAATAAGCTTAATATTGTTTGATGCTTTATGTAAATCGCATGTATTCTCATCACACAAAGTTATGCTGTTAATCACACCGACACATTCGTCCACAGTATCATTAACGACTATATAATCATATTTCTCCACTCCAAAGGACTCCTTTGAAGCTTTTGAAAGTCTTGCCATTATAGTCTCTTCATCCTCTGTTCCTCTGCCGCGCAGACGCCTTTCAAGCTCATCGGCACTTGGCGGAACAATAAATATAAGAACTGCCTCCGGGAAAATCTTCTTTACATTTAAAGCGCCCACGCTCTCAATCTCAAGAATTACGTTTTTTCCTTCATCAAGACATGACTCTACATATTTTTTCGGCGTTCCGTAATAATTACCCACATACTTTGCATATTCCAAAAGCTCACCGTCATCTATCATTTTCTTAAATTCATCTTCTGATTTAAAAAAATATTCTCTTCCGTCAACCTCACCCTCTCTTGGAGAACGTGTAGTTGCAGAAATTGATAACGCATAATTATCATAGCTTTCCATAAGCTTTTTCATAACAGTACCTTTTCCGGCACCCGAAAAGCCCGAAACCACCAGTAACTTACCCTGATTACTCATAAGTGTCCTCATTTCTGTACTTTAATAAATTAGGATTATAAGTGATTATACTTAAAAAAAGCCAAACAATCAAGCCCCTATTCAATATTCTGAATCTGCTCTCTTACCTTCTCAATCTCAGTTTTTAAATCGATTGCTGTATTTGAAATATCAATATCATTCGCTTTAGAAAGTATTGTATTAGCTTCTCTGTTCATCTCCTGAGCAATAAAATCCATTTTACGTCCTATTCCGCCATCCTCAGACAAACACTTGACTGCATGCGCAATATGACTTCTAAGACGCACTGTCTCCTCATCCACACAAATCTTATCGGCATATATAACAACTTCCGTTGCAATCCTGTTCTCATCTATTGTTGTGTCAGACAACAGCTCTTTTACTTTATTTTCAAGCTTTTCCCTGTATTCGCTTATTATCTGCGGACTTCTTTGTTCAATAAAATCCACAAGCTTTTCCATATTGGCCAGCTTGCCAAGCAAATCATTTTTAAGATTTTCACCCTCAAGAATTCTTGTCTCAACAAATTTTTCACAAGCGCTGCAGATTGCTTTCTCTATAAAATGCCACAATTCTTCCTCGTCAGGCGCTGCATCCTCCATCATTATAACTTCCGGATATCTTGAAAGTTCACCTATTGTAACTTTATTTTCAAGCTCAAACTGTTCTGCCATTTTATTAAAAATATTCATATATTCAGCAGCAATTTCACCGTTGTATTTAAGACAGACCTTATTTTCCGTCAAATCCTCATAAGTGATAAACATATCTATTTTACCGCGCTGAGCATATTTTTTTAATAAATCCCTCATTCTTGATTCAAACACATTAAGCCTTTTTGGCATTTTAATTCCCGCTTCAAGGTATCTGTGATTAACTGATTTAATCTCAACAACTACACGCCTTTGCCCCTCACTTAACTCACATCTTCCAAAGCCGGTCATACTCTTTATCATCATTACCTCTTTCTGTCACATCATACGTGACTTAAAGCATTTCACAGTATTATATTATAACAATTTTAAATCAAAAGTACAAGACACCATTACTTTTTTATGTTATCATTAATCAAAGTCAGCTTTAGAAAGGACTAATTAATTATGGCATTAGACGGAATTGTAATTGCAAATATAAAAAACGAACTAAATAATACAGTTGTCGGCGGAAGACTCTACAAAATTGCACAGCCTGAAAGCGATGAACTGCTTCTTACCATAAAAAAGCCTGAGGGACAATTCAGAATCGTAATATCTGCAAACGCAAGCCTCCCGCTTATATATCTTACAAATGAGAATAAACCCAGCCCTATGACTGCCCCTAATTTCTGTATGCTTTTAAGAAAGCATCTTGGAAACGGACGCATTATCTCAGTCACACAGCCGGGACTTGAGCGAATAATTGATTTTGAAATCGAACATTTAAATGAGATGGGTGACATATGCACCAAACATCTTATTGCAGAGTTTATGGGAAAACACAGCAATATAATTTTCTGCGACAACAATAATATTATAATCGACAGCATAAAGCGTGTCTCTTCGCAGATGAGCTCCATAAGAGAGGTTCTTCCCGGAAGAAATTATTTCATTCCTAACACCGAAGAAAAAATAAATCCTCTTAACGCTTCAATAAACGATTTTGAAAATACTGTATTTAAAAAGGCTGCCCCAATATCCAAGGCAATCTACACAAGCTTCACCGGCATAAGCCCTGTCGTTGCAGAAGAAATATGCTTTGAAGCATCAATAAGCAGCGACTTTTTAGCAAACAGCTTAAATGAAAATGAAAAGCTTCATCTTTTTGGCATTTTCCAAAGAATCTGTGATTTAATAAAATCAAATGATTTTACTCCAAATATTTATTTTGAGAACAAAGAGCCTAAAGAGTTTTCTTCAATCCCAATGAGTATGTACGGTTCATGTACAAATTACAGCTCTGTAAGTGAACTTTTATGCGATTATTATGCTAAAAAAAGCATTGTCACAAGAATGCGCCAAAAATCATACGATTTAAGAAAAATTGTATCAAACGCCCTTGAACGCTCCTACAAAAAGCTTGATATACAGGAAAGGCAGTTAAAATCCACAGAAAAAAGAGACAAATTCAGAATCTACGGTGAATTGATAAACACGTATGGCTACAATATACAAGAGAGCGCAAAATCATTTGTCGCACTAAATTATTATGATAACACCGAAATCACTATACCTTTGGACAATACTCTCACACCGTCAGAAAATGCAGTAAAATATTTTAACAGATATAATAAACTGAAACGTACATTTGAGGCCGAAAGCAAGCTTATATGTGAAACAAAAGCCAATATAAAGTATCTTGAATCAATCTCTGCGGCCCTCGACATAGCTGTAGCTGAAGAAGATCTGGCACAGCTTAAAGACGAATTGACACAGTCAGGATATATTCATAAAAAGAGTCCTTCCGGAAAGAAAGCACGATATAAAAGCGTGCCTTTCCACTATATTTCCTCAGACGGTTTTGACATATATGTAGGAAAAAATAATATCCAAAACGATGAACTTACCTTTAAATTTGCAAGCGGCAATGACTGGTGGTTTCACGCAAAAGATATGGCAGGCTCACATGTCATACTTAAATCAATGGGTAAAGAAATTCCTGACCGGACCTTTGAGGAAGCGGCAAGTCTTGCTGCGTACTACTCCAAAGGCCAGAGTCAGGAAAAAGTTGAAATTGATTATGTTCTAAAAAAAGAGGTTAAAAAACCTTCCGCCGCAAAACCGGGCTTTGTTGTATATTACACAAATTACTCAATGATGGCTTCTACTGATATAAGCCATATAAAAGCAGCCGATTAAGGCAAGTAAATCTGCCGCAATTATTGCGGTATAGATTCCCGTAATACCTGAAAAGCTTCCGATTATCATGGCAATGACACTGATACAGATATGCACTGTGCTGAGTATCAGTGTTTTTTTTACGCTGATACCTGATACATACATCAAATAAATCAATGTGACAATAATTAAAATATCAAACAGAAATATAAACATATACATAGGATACGCTTTTTCTGTAATATCGCATACATATTCATTTGTAGTAAGATAGCCGAATAACCTCGGTGGATTTAACATATAAATTATAATTTTTACTATAACAAAAAGTGATGCGCAGCCTGATATCAATACATACAGCTTTATCCTGGATTTTTTTAAAAGCTCCGTATTAATGCTCATAAGCACTATGGCCGCTATTACTGCAATCCACACATACAATCCTCCAAACAGGAAATCATCTGCGAAATAGTAATCCGTTATAAATCCATATACCTGTCCTGATACACCATCAAGCGCATTGCTTGTTTGACAAAGTATCCCTGTAAGTATTTCTCTTACCGTCTCAAAAAACACCGTTCCCATAAGAACAGGCATAATAACCGCATGATATCTGCTTTTATCGCCCGATGCATAAACCTTTAATTTTTCCATGCCGGAAGATTTTATTATCAAAAGACAAAGCACACCAAAAATAATCATAATTATCGATATTACTATCGGCTTTATTCCAAGCATGTTCTTTATAACAGCACCTTCCGCATTATCCATATAAAATCCTGTAACAAATGCAACCGCAAATTTAATATTATGGCAAAAAATTCCGATAAGCACATACAGCGACGTAATCACCGAAAAAATGCACCCTGTTTTAGCAAATAAGGCTGCACATTTTCTTCTTAATAAAATACCTGCGGCTCCGACCGCACTGCAGACTATTGTTACAGAAAACAATATTTTATAAAAAACATCAAGTCCCTTATAAAAATAGAGATTATAAACCACATTTTCATAATCTGCAAAATAAGAAGCGTTATTATTTATATTGTCGGCAACATTGCTGTACAATCCGCTTCCGAGCCCCAAAACCGTAAGGAGCACGAGTATTGCAAGCAACCCTGCAACACTCATTATCCTTATATAAATTATTTCTTCTTTTTTCATAATAATATAAATTCCAATCTTTATGCGATTGTAACCTTACGGAAATTCTTCTTTCCTTTTTTTACAACACATCCGTCACCTTCAAATAACTCTTTGGCATATGTTTCATCAATCGATGAAGCTTTTTCGCCATTAACAGTTATTCCACCCTGCTCAACCGCTCTTCTTGCCTCTGAACGTGATGTTGCAAGTCCGGCCTGATGTACTAACGAAATCACATCAATCATTCCATCCTTAAAGCTGTCTGCGCTTACAGAGGATGTCGGCATGTTATCTGAATCTCCGCCTGTAAATATTGATTTTGCAGTGCTCTCGGCTTTCTTTGCTTCCTCCTCGCCATGTACAAGCTTTGTAAGCTCATAAGCAAGAATTTCTTTTGCCTTGTTAAGCTGTGCCCCCTCCCAGTCAGACATTGCATCTATCTCTTCAATAGGCAGGAATGTTAACATTCGTATACATTTTAAAACGTCTGCATCTGCTACATTTCTCCAGTACTGGTAAAAATCATATGGTGAAGTCTTTTCAGGGTCAAGCCATACAGCACCTGACTGTGTCTTACCCATCTTCTTACCCTCTGAATTAAGAAGAAGTGTGATTGTCATAGCTGACGCATTTTTTCCGAGCTTTCTTCTTATAAGCTCAGTTCCGCCGAGCATATTGCTCCACTGGTCATCTCCGCCAAACTGGAGATTACATCCGTATTTCTGGTATAACATATAGAAATCATATGACTGCATTATCATGTAGTTAAACTCAAGGAAGCTTAAACCTTTCTCCATTCTCTGCTTATAGCATTCGGCTCTTAACATATTATTTACAGAAAAACATGCTCCAACCTCTCTTAAAAGCTCAACATAATTAAGCTTTAAAAGCCAGTCAGCATTATTAACCAAAATAGCCTTATCATCAGAAAAATCAATGAATTTTGCCATTTGCTTCTTGAAACATTCAACATTGTGGTTAATCTGCTCAACTGTCATCATCTGACGCATGTCAGTTCTTCCTGACGGATCACCAATCATTGCAGTACCGCCGCCAACAAGCGCAACAGGCTTATTTCCTGCCATCTGAAGACGCTTCATAAGACAAAGTGCCATGAAATGTCCCACATGAAGACTGTCCGCTGTCGGATCAAAGCCGATGTAAAATGTAGCCTTACCATTGTTAATTAAGTCCTTAATCAATTCCTCGTCCGTAACCTGTGCAATCAAACCTCTTGCAACTAACTCATCATAAAGTGTCATAAAAAATCCTCCTTATATCAAAAAAGTGAGAGCTTCCATCCTTAAAGGACGAAAGCTCTCACTTCGTGTTACCACCTTTATTTATAAGCAGCTCACACTGCCTACCTCATCAAGTACATAATAATACCCTTGTACTATAACGTGTACAACCCGTCACCGCCTACTTAGATAAGCATTAATAAAATCATGCTAATCTGTTTGGAGTGCTGCTCCGGAATGTATTCATAAATGCTTCCTCCCATGCTCCTCTCATCAACCGGTTGCTTTCTGTTGGATTTCACAAAAATTACTTCTTTCCATCTGTGCTTTAAAATATTAATTTTTTGATTACAATGTCAAAAGGTCTTGAGCCCACTTGTGCTTGCACAATAGCGGGGTAATGACCTTGGGACACGCCCCAAAATGAGCATAAAAGTGGAGCGCAAGCTTCACGATATGCGAATATTGGGGAGGATTGTGAGAGTGCGAAGCACGTAACAATCCGTGTAATCATAATTAGGGGTGTTTTAACACCCTAATCGTTATAGGCACTAAACCTGTGCCTTATGATATAACATTTTTTGCGTCGTCTGTCAATACAAAAACATATAATAATTGCAACAATACATCCGCACATATCAATAATTACATCCTTATAAGTTCCGCACCGTCCGGGAACATACATCTGATGAAGCTCGTCGCTTACTGAAACAAGAAAAACAAAACTTCCTGCCAGAATACCATTCAGCTTAAATCTGACACCATCAACAAACAATGCAATATATACCAGCACAGCAAGAAACGCATACTCACTCATATGGGCTGCTTTTCTTATATAAAAATGTATATTATCAACATACATCTGCCTTATTTGCGGATCTTGAGCATCAACAATTCCTATCTCATCAGCAATATCAACAACGATATATGCAACCTTAGTGCTTAACCCAGCGGATTCCTCACCATTCTGATTTGAAAATGAATGTATAAGAAAAATCATAATAATTACAGGAATCCACACACTTACCTTAACAAAAATACGCTTCATATCTTAATCAAACAACAATTAAAGTGTCACTACTCTCATTGTATTTGTAAGACCTCTCTTTGATGTAGGAGAAGAATTTGTAGCAATACCTGCTGAGACTATTGCAATATCACCATCTGTGAGATATCCTGCATTTTCAGTTACCTCAATAGCATGCTCAACGATCTTATCAGTAGAACTTTCAACAGCGGTCTTTAAAGGTCTTACGCCCCAGTAAATCTGCATCTTTCTAAGTACATTATCATATGGTGAACATCCTATAATTTCTGCATTAGGCTTTAACTTTGAAGTAAGTCTCGCAGTAAAACCTGATATTGTAGGACAAACAATAGCTTTTGCATTAAGATTATTTGCTGTCTGAACTGCTGCATTTGAAACTGCACTTGATATACTTCTCTTGCTGTGAAGCTTTGATGTATCATAATGTGCTGCTGTCAAATCTTTCTCTGTAGTCTCTGCTATCTTAACCATCATCTTTAATGCTTCAAGAGGATACTTACCGTTAGCAGTCTCTCCTGAAAGCATAACTACGTCTGTACCATCATAAATAGCATTAGCAACATCTGTAACCTCAGCTCTTGTAGGACGCGGATTACGAATCATGGAATCAAGCATCTGTGTTGCTGTTATAACAGGCTTATAGGCTGCATTACACTTCTTTATAATCTCCTTCTGGATATGAGGAACCTGTTCTGCAGGAATTTCAACACCCATATCTCCACGTGCAACCATGATACCGTCCGCAACGCGGATTATCTCATCAAGATTCTTTATACCCTCTGCATTCTCAATCTTTGCAATTACCGGAATATCAGCGTCATGAGACCACATAAGCTCCTTGATTTCCTGAATACATGCTGCATTTCTTACAAATGAAGCTGCAATGAAATCAAAGCCTTTCTCAATACCAAATAAAATATCATCCTTATCTTTCTCTGTGATACCCGGAAGTCTGATGCTTACATTAGGTACATTAACACCTTTCTTAGAACCGAGCTCACCGCCGTTTATTACTGTACATTCAATATCTGTACCATCTGTTATCTGATCAACTCTCAACTCTATAAGACCATCATCAATAAGAATTGTATTTCCTTTTGAAATATCCTGTGGAAGACCTTCATATGTTATCATAGTTATAGTTTCATCACCAATAACCTGTCTTGTTGTAAGTGTAAATTTCTGACCTTCACTCAAAGAAACTTTCTTGTCATCCTTAAGCTGTCCTGTTCTTATCTCTGGTCCCTTTGTATCCAATAATGTAGCAAGCGGAATATTTAATTCTTCTCTTACGCTTGATACCAAGTCAAATCTTCCTGCCTGTTCCTCGTGATCGCCATGTGAAAAGTTAAATCTACAAATATCCATACCGTTCAATGCAAGCTGCTTAATGAGTTCTCTGTCATTTGTGTTAGGCCCCATTGTACATATAACTTTAGTCTTTTTCATTTATTACCTCCAAAAATCAGCTTCATAATCATACGTTTTTATATTATCATAAACCAGAACTAATAACAAATACTTTTACCCACTCTGTAGCTTAATTTATTTAAGTATTTTGACCATTTGAGTTATTTAAATTATTTTTAACATGAATATGTGTATATAAATGATCCTGACAGTATTCATAATTGCCATCACATTTTGAACAATATCTGAAAACAAGATTATCCCCATCAAGTTCTGTTCTTCCGCACACTGCACATCTGTGCTTCGTAACAGACGAAAATCCAGTTCTTGCATTATTATTTGCACTGCCATAATTGTTTGGTGCGCCATATCCCTGATTTCTATCTCTTTGTGTTGTATTTCCTGCATTATAACGTGCTCTAGCAGCCTCTTCCTGCATTCTTTTCTTTTCTGCTCTTTTTGCTGTCTTTACAGCCTTTCTGTAATTACGCTGTGTCTGGGTTGAACCAAAACTTCCCCTGCTGCTCTTTGCAAAAAACACAAAGAACAAAAAGTTAAGCATCGAAACGAGTGCACATGTTGCCAATACATAGCAGCTATACACACTTGTTGAAAGCAATCCTAAATTTGCAAGTCCCTGCCATATAAATCTTGGCATAAATGGTGTCATATATCCGCCTATAATTGTAACCGCAAATACAGCCGCATCAAACCATGCAAGCCACTTAATCTTTATCGGTATTATAAAGAAAAGCAAAACCTCCGTATCACCATATTCATAAGCAAACGCCATAAACAATGCAAGATTTATATAATAAGTATTCATGCTGAAATTAATATCAAACAGAAAATATATTATAAAAGCAGCTATAACATGCAAAATCATTCCTGAGAAAAAGTACATGTTAAATTTAAAAGAACCCCATGTCCTCTCAAGTACATTTCCAATCATATAATAAAAATACAAAGTAAAAATTATAAAAATCAGACTGTTTGAAGGCGGCTGCATAATAAATGTCACAAGTCTCCATATCTGTCCTTGAAGAACCTTTTCGACATTCAATGCAAAATAATAGTCATAAACTCCTGATGCAAATATTTCCAGGACAAATCCCACAATATAAAGTATAATAATATAATACATTAAATTTGGAATAGCATATTTTCCAAATTTACGTTCTAACTTATCAAACCATCTCATAATCTAAACAAGCCCTTTCCCGGTTAATTTTATAATAAAGTATAATTTTTAAACAACCTTTTGTCAACGCAACTCACTTTTTAGATTATTAAAAAATAATAAAATCATTAATTACACAGATTGCAGCTTACCTTTTTATATTATTAAATTAAAAACATTGGAATTATTGAATTTTTTAAAATTTCATACTATAATATTTCAGATTGCATAATTCGACATTTTTCTACATCTTAAATATGCATATTTATTTTAGTAAGGAGGATGGCATTTTTGCCTGTTTTTCTATGAATACATATAAATTGGGAATTGACATAGGTTCCACAACAGTAAAGGTTGCTATCTTAGACAACGATAAAAATCTTATTTTTTCAGATTATGAAAGACATTTTGCAAATATTCAGGAAACCTTGCAGTTACTTTTGGAAAAGGCCGTAGGAGTTCTTGGAGATTTCGATGTAAATCCTGTAATAACAGGTTCAGGCGGTCTTACTTTGGCAAAATATCTTGAAATTCCTTTCACTCAGGAAGTTGTGGCTGTCTCTGCTGCCCTTTCGGCTGAAGCGCCTCAATGTGACGTTGCCATTGAACTTGGTGGTGAAGATGCAAAAATTATATATTTCACAAATGGTATTGACCAGAGAATGAACGGTATCTGTGCAGGCGGAACAGGCTCTTTTATTGACCAGATGGCGACACTTCTCCAGACTGATGCTACCGGACTTAATGAATATGCAAAAAATTATAAATCTATATATCCTATTGCTGCACGCTGCGGCGTGTTTGCAAAATCAGATATACAGCCTTTAATAAATGAGGGAGCAACAAAAGAGGACTTATCGGCTTCTATTTTTCAGGCTGTCGTAAATCAGACAATAAGTGGACTTGCCTGCGGTAAACCGATTCGCGGAAACGTCGCTTTTCTTGGCGGACCTCTACACTTTTTATCTGAATTAAAAAATAGCTTTGTACGTACTTTAAGCTTAAAACCAAATCAGATAATTGCGCCTGAAAATTCGCATCTTTTTGCTGCTATAGGCTCGGCTCTCAATTATAAAGAAGATGTCTGCATACATGTTGCTGACCTTATATCAAAATTAAAAGGAAAAATAAAGCTTGAATTTGAAGTTGAACGTATGGAACCGCTCTTTGAAAATCAGAAAGCATACGACAAATTTTCAAAAAGACACAGTATGGCAAAGGTAGGAACCGGTGACATATCATCATACACAGGCAACTGCTATCTCGGAATTGATGCCGGCTCAACAACCACAAAAATTGCTCTTATAGATGAGGATGGGAAACTTCTTTACTCATTTTACAGCAATAATAATGGCTCGCTCATTGCAACGACAATACGCGCAATTAAAGAAATTTATGAAAAGCTTCCTGCCGGAGCAAAAATTGTAAACTCATGCTCTACAGGCTATGGTGAAGCTTTGATAAAAGCTGCCCTTATGCTTGATGACGGTGAAGTCGAAACTGTTTCACACTTCTATGCTGCTGCTTTCTTTGACCCTGAAGTTGACTGTATCATTGATATCGGCGGCCAGGATATGAAGTGCATAAAAATCAAAAACCAGACAGTTGATTCAGTTATGCTCAATGAAGCCTGTTCTTCAGGGTGCGGTTCTTTCATAGAAACATTTGCAAAATCACTCAACTTTTCTGTTCAGGACTTTGCAAAAGAAGCCCTTTTTGCAGAACATCCGATTGACCTCGGTACACGCTGTACTGTATTTATGAATTCAAAAGTTAAACAGGCCCAGAAAGAAGGCGCATCTGTTTCCGATATTTCTGCCGGACTTGCATACTCAGTAATCAAAAATGCCTTGTATAAGGTTATAAAAATTGCTGATCCTGGCGATTTAGGCAAACACATCGTTGTACAGGGCGGTACTTTTTACAATGACGCTGTTTTAAGAAGCTTTGAGAAAGTTACAGGTGTAAAAGCAATACGTCCCGATATTGCAGGTGTTATGGGTGCTTTCGGTGCAGCACTTATCGCGAGAGAACGCTACGATGGTATTTCTGAATCAACAATGCTTAGCATAGAGCAGATTAAAGAACTTAAATACGAAACTTCCATGACTCGCTGCAAGGGCTGTACTAACAACTGTCACCTCACAATCAACAAATTCTCAGGCGGCAGACAGTTTATTACAGGAAACAGATGTGAGCGCGGACTTGGCAAGGAAAAGAGTGCAAAGAAGCTTCCTAACCTTTTTGATTACAAGCTTCACCGCTTATTTGATTATGAAGCTCTTTCTCCTGACCAGGCTACACGTGGTGTTGTCGGAATACCAAGAGTCCTTAATATGTATGAAAATTATCCATTCTGGCATACTTTCTTTACAAAATTAGGCTATCAGGTTGTACTTTCACCTCTGTCTAACCGTAAAATTTATGAGCTTGGTATTGAATCAATACCTTCAGAATCAGAATGTTATCCTGCTAAGCTTGCTCATGGTCACATTTCATGGCTTATACATCAGGGAATTAAATTTATATTCTACCCATGTATTCCATATGAGCACAAAGAAATTGATAAGACAAACAATCACTACAACTGTCCTATCGTAACTTCTTACGCAGAAAATATAAAAAATAACGTTGAGGAATTAAAAACAGAAAATATTGATTTCAGAAATCCTTTCCTCTCATTTGAAAACGAAGACATTCTTAACAAGCGTCTCTGCGAAGAATTTAAGGATATACCTGCTGACGAAGTTAAAAATGCAGTACATGAAGCATGGGAAGAAATGATGCAGTCACGTAAGGATATGCGAAAGAAAGGTGAAGAAGTTATCGAACTTCTCGAAAAAGAGGGTAAACGCGGTATCGTTCTTGCCGGACGTCCTTATCATGTTGACCCTGAAATCAATCATGGTATCCCTGAGCTTATAAACTCATACGGTATCGCAGTACTTACTGAGGACAGTGTATCTCATCTCGGTAAGGTTGACAGGCCGCTGATAGTTATGGATCAGTGGATGTACCACTCTCGTCTTTATGCAGCTGCCAGCTTTGTAAAAACAAAGGAAAATCTTGACCTGATTCAGCTTAACTCATTTGGATGCGGTCTTGATGCCGTAACTACTGATGCAGTAAATGATATACTTGTAAAAGCAGGAAAAATCTATACTGTATTAAAAATTGATGAGGTAAATAATTTAGGTGCTGCAAGAATCCGTATACGTTCACTTATTGCCGCATTAAAGGTACGAGATAAAAATCATTATCAGAGAAAAATCGAGAGTGCTGCATTTGAAAGAGTTGAATTTACAGAGGAAATGAGAAAAAATTATACTATTCTCTGCCCTCAGATGTCTCCGATACATTTCGATTTGCTGGAGCCTGCATTAAATTCATGCGGATACAATTTCGTTGTCCTTGACAATGACAATAAATCATCAGTTGATGTCGGACTTAAGTATGTAAATAACGATGCCTGCTACCCTTCTCTTATGGTTGTAGGCCAGATTATGAGTGCAGTACTATCAGGAAAATATGACCTTGATAAGACCGCAATCGTAATAACTCAGACAGGAGGCGGATGCCGTGCCTCAAATTATATAGGATTTATACGAAGAGCACTCACTAAAGCGGGATTATCTCATATTCCTGTCATTTCACTCAGTGCACAAGGACTTGAAACAAATTCAGGCTTTAAGTACTCTCTTACCATGTTAAAGAAAGCCATGCAGGCTGTCGTTTATGGTGACGTATTTATGAATGTTGTATATAAGACACGCCCTTATGAAAAGGTTCCTGGCTCTGTAAATGCATTGCATGAAAAATGGAAAAAAGTTTTAATTGAAGATTTGACAAAGAAACATGTCTCAATGCACAAATTCAATAAAAATATTCGTGCAATAGTAAAGGATTTCGATGAGATTGAGCTTTTAGATGTCAAAAAGCCAAGAGTTGGTATTGTCGGAGAAATACTTGTTAAATTCCTCCCGGCTGCAAATAATTACCTTGTAGATTTACTTGAATCCGAAGGTGCTGAAGCTGTTATGCCTGATTTGATGGGCTTCCTATTATACTGTGCCGAAAATTCTAATTTTAAGCGCGACTATCTCGGCGCCTCTAAAAAATCGGCATTTTTAAGCAATTCTTTAATACATTTGCTTGAATGGTTCAGAAGCGGCGCAAAGAAAGCCTTAAAAAAGAGCAAACGTTTTACACCGCCTTCAACAATAAAGGAAACTGCTGCACTTGCTAAAGACCTCGTTTCTTTAGGTAACCAGACAGGTGAGGGATGGCTTCTTACAGGTGAAATGATTGAACTCATTCACAATGGTGCATCAAATATCGTATGCTGTCAGCCATTTGCATGCCTTCCTAACCACATTGTAGGAAAAGGGGTTATAAAAGAGCTTCGTGCTGCATTCCCTGAATCAAACATTATTGCAGTTGATTATGATCCGGGAGCTTCAGAAGTAAACCAGCTCAACCGTATTAAACTTATGCTTTCTACAGCAAACAAAAATTTAGATAAAAACTAAATTAAAACAATATTAAATATGCTTTAAAGGCTTGATAAAAACCATATTTAAGACTATACTATATTTATGTTTTGAATTCAGACTATTTTTAATAAAAATAACGAATTTAGTATAAATAAAAAGAAAGCAGGTGCATATAATGTTTTTATTATTTGTAGGTCCCATAGTTGCAGTTGCAGTTGCTATTATTGCAACAGTAGTCATAGTTTCATCAGTTGGCGCTGTTGTTTCTGAACTTAAAGAAGATGAAGAATAAATAACTTGCAGCTTTAATTTGCCGCTACTCAATTTCTTTCCTATATAAAAAGATTGCGTAATCTTAAGCGTGCGAGTGGTTCGCAAAGTTATAATTTCCTATCACAAAAAATAACACTAACTATACAGATTTGTAATACTTGTATAGTTAGTGTTATTTTTTGTTGATTTTTTATTTATTTAAATTTTCTATCTGCCAGTCTATCGGCTCAAGGCCATTATTTTCAAGAAATTCATTTGTCTTACTGAAATGTCTGCACCCAAAAAAGCCTCTGTAAGCTGACAGCGGACTTGGATGAGGTGCTGTAAGTATTAAATGCTTGGGATTATTTAACATCTTTATCTTTGATTGTGCAGGCTTGCCCCACAAAAGATATACAACAGGCGTATCCTTTGCATTTACAGCCTCAATAATCGCATCTGTAAACTGCTCCCAGCCTTTACCCTGATGTGAATTAGCCTGATGAGCGCGAACCGTAAGAACTGTGTTTAGCAGAAGTACTCCCTGATCTGCCCATTTTTTTAAATAACCGTTATCCGGTATATAACAGCCTAAATCATCATGCAGTTCTTTATAAATATTCTGCAATGACGGAGGAATCTCTTTTTGTTCAGGCAGTACAGAAAAGCTTAGTCCATGTGCCTGATTAACATTGTGATACGGGTCCTGTCCCAATATCAGCACCTTAACCTTACTAAGAGGTGTAAAATGAAATGCGTTAAATATATCCTCTGCCGGAGGATATACCACCGTCCTGCTGTATTCATCCTTTACAAAATTATATAAATCCCTGTAATATGGCTTACTGAATTCACACTGTATCTTATCAAGCCAGTCATTTGTTATCATCGACATGATTTTTTCACACTTCCCTCTTATATAATATACTAAGCTATATCATGCGCACTGCTATTTCTCTCTCTGACAGATATTTCTTTAAATCCATTATCTGCATTTCCTTATAATGAAATAACGACGCTGCAAGTGCTGCATCAGCTTTTCCTTCTGTAAACGCATCATAAAAATGCTCCATATTACCGGCACCGCCCGATGCTATAACAGGAATTGATACATTTTCAGCAATAGTTCTTGTAAGTTCGATATCATATCCGGCCTTTGTTCCGTCGCAGTCCATACTTGTGAGTAATATCTCGCCGCATCCGAGCTTTTCAGCTTTCATGGCCCATTCAACTGCATCCATGTGCATATCAACGCGTCCGCCATTTTTATATATACTCCAGCCGCTTCCATTTTCAGCCCGCTTTGCGTCAATGGCAACTACTACACACTGACTACCGAATTTGTCTGCAGCCTCACTTATCAATGTAGGATTCATTATTGCCGCTGAATTAACCGATATCTTATCAGCTCCCTCTCTTAACAACACTTTAAAATCCTCAACTGTTCTTATCCCTCCGCCGACAGTAAATGGTATAAAAACTCTCTCCGCCACTTTTCTTACTAAATCTATTGTAGTATTTCTACCATCGCTTGACGCAGTTATATCAAGAAATACAAGTTCATCGGCTCCTGATTTATCATACATGGACGCTACCTCTACAGGGTCGCCTGCGTCCTTTAAATTAACAAAATTTGTTCCCTTTACAACACGTCCGTTTTTACAGTCCAGACAAGGAATAATTCTTTTAGTAAACATAATTTCTCCAATCTATATAGCAGCAAAATTCTCAAGAATCTTAAGACCTATATCGCTGCTCTTTTCCGGATGGAACTGGCATGCAAATATATTCCCTTTTTCGACAGCTGCATGTATATGTGCTGAATAGTCTGTAGTCGCAGCTACAATATTTTCATCTTCTGCCTCAAGATAATATGAATGTACAAAATATACATATGACTTATCGGGTATTCCCTTAAACAGCTTTGACGACGGATTAATATCAAGCGAATTCCAGCCCATATGTGGTATTTTTATTCCGTCCTTTGCAGGTATCTTAAGTATTTTCCCAGGTAAAACAGAAAGTCCTTCAACTCCCGGTGTCTCTTCACTGCTGTCAAATAAAAGCTGTAATCCCAGACAAATCCCCAAAAATGGCTTACCGCTTTCCGCTGCTTTCTTAATCGTATCAACAAGTCCAAATTTGTGAAGATTGTTCATGGCATCTCCAAATGATCCGACTCCCGGCAAAATCACTTTATCAGCATTAAGAATTTCCTCAGGATTTCTTGAAACTATAACATCCTGATTAAGATATGCCAACGCTTTCTCAACACTTTTAAGATTTCCTGCATCATAGTCTATAATTGTTATCATTGCTTTACCTTTCCATATTCCTCAATTGTTTTATAATATTGTACAAATTGCGTATCGTACATTCTAACAAGCTCATCAGCCTTGGCTTTCGTTATCTTATAATCCCCTTCAAGTGCCTTATATATTCTGTCCCTGCATTCATCCATATACTTCTTAACTCCTAATTCCTCACCCTTAGAAACATATGTATTATATCGCTCAATTCCTTTTATTAAGGCGTTAATTGCCTCTGTAGGCATATTCATATTCCTGTAGTTCTGATATGACTCATATTGCCTTTCCACATACATAATATGTACTGTCTGCTCATACAAATTCTTATCATTTTCATTTAACTTCATTCCTGCAAGCATGTCATATGCCTTGCTGTAATTACCGCTCTCAATACACGCCTTTGCTGCATTAGATGAATTATTATAATTTATCGTGTTATTAAGCATTAAAATAAGTATAACGACTCCAGATACAAAAAGCACAAAACAAATTACAGACCTTGGCTTTATCTTCAAAATATCACCCGGCTTTGGTGCTGGCTTTGGCTTCTTTTCTTTTTTAGTTCTGACCGGCTTTTCTTTCTTAGGTTTTTGTTCCTTTTTTTGTACTTTCTTTTCTTTTGCTTCCTCTTTCTTTTGCCTTAAAACTTCTTTCTTTTCCTGTTTTGCCTTCTGATATTCTTCAAACTCTTTATCCTCTGCCTCCTGTTCAAGAATATCCTCCTCCTGGCTTTTTTTTCTAAACTGCTCAATACGATACTTTATCTTTGCAAAAATCCCTTTTTCAGGAGGTGCAATCGCGTTTTCCTGCTGCTTGCTATTCTCTCCGTACATCTCTCTAAGAAGCTGCTCATTTTCATCAAGCTCATGGTCTTCATGCTCAATTTTGTTAAAATCAGGAAGATTTTCCTCCTCATCTGATTTTGAAACTTCTTTAATCATTTCTTCACTGATTGGTACATCATTTTCATCAATTTTTTCAAAAAATACACTTTTAATAGCCTTTAAAAGTCCCTTTTTTTCTTTCTTATCCTTTTTCTTTTTATTCTTCTTATGTGAATTATCCTCTAAAATTATGTTCACATCACCAACATTATCTTCATCAGTATTATCTGTATCACTGCTGTTAATATTATCAAGGCTGCCATTAGTATTTACATCAAAATCAAGCATATCAGCCTCTGTATCGGATTTGTATTCATCTTTACCTTCAGCTTTAATATCTATATCTGATAAATCAAAATTCTTCCCCTGTACAGTATTATCACTGTTAAAAAGCGTCTCCACATCAACTGAATTTTCGCTTATATCAGATAATAAGTTGTCTAAATCCAAATCTGCAAGCTTATGCAAATCATCTTCTGACATTTCAGATTTCTCTGTCAAATCTATCGGTTGACTCACACTCTCTTCATTCTGTACATTATTATTATTTAAATTTTCCCCAACTGAATTTAATAAATTGTCAAGATAGTTTTCTTCATTTAAACCAGGCATAACAATCTCCATTCGTAAAATAATTACTAATATTAATAATTGTAGCACAACAAAAATAATTTCACAATATTATACATATTATAGTTTGTATGGATATTTATAATTATTTATTGCAAATATATTTCTTCAGCTCATGTAAAAAAACATTAGCATTTTTCTGGATGGACACTCCTCTGTCAGCAATATTTTCAGGCAACTGATAAAATGTATCATGAACCCTGTATAATTTTGACTTCAAATTTATAAAATTAACCTTTTCAAACGGCCATCTGAATAAATTAGGCATATTAAAACCCTCACCCAATTCAATAATGACAAGCTTTTTATTGAGTGTGCCCGAAAGCCATTTATTATACAAATCCCACTGTTTTTCTTCAATTTCTCTATTTTCTTCCATCATTAAAGGATTGGCTATTCTTCTGCTGTTAAAATCAGAATCAGCAAATATATTCTGCTTATGCGATGTAACAATAAAGTAATTTTTTTTATCAAGAAATTGATTAAAAATTTTTAATATACTATTCAAATCATCTTCTTTTTTAAAACTTTCTTTATTAACCTGTGAGCCCAATCCTATAAGAATCATATCAGCATCCCTGCAATCTGATATCAAATTTTCAAACAAATCCATTTACTTTCTCTCCGTTCATATCAAAATATATTACTTATTATGATTACAGTGTCAAAAGGTCTGAACCCACTTGTGCTTGCACAATAGTGGGGGGAATGACCTTGGGACACGCCCCAAAATGAGCATAAAAGTGGAGCGTAAGCT
>ENA-ORMO01000463-ORMO01000463.1-human-gut-metagenome-genome-assembly--contig:-NODE-463-length-57024-cov-12.077779_pt1 | contig 57024 bp, 49 predicted proteins | sample MGYA00242106_ERZ509001 | MGnify/ENA primary metagenome ERZ509001 (study PRJEB26280, sample SAMEA2338736) | human gut metagenome | biome: human gut; feature: human-associated habitat; material: faeces...
TTGCGGACAAACGGTTTTCAAGACCGCCTCGTTATGACCACTTCGATATCTCTCCGTATGTTGCTGTGTTAGCGACAAGTGGTATATTACCAGTATTGACAAGAAATGTCAATACCTTTTATAAATTTTTTTCAAGATTTTTCTCAGCCACGAAAAGATCATCTGGCGTTGTAATTTTAATGTTCTCATAAGAGCCTTCTACTAACCGTACAGGAACCTGTGTATAATTCTCTATTACCATAGCATCATCTGTGATTCCTTCCATGCTTCCTACTCTGGCACATTCATGTGCTTTCTTAATCAAATCATAAGAAAATGCCTGAGGTGTCTGAATACTCCAAACTCGACTTCTCCTAGGTGTTTCTTTCACCATTCCATTCTCATCTGCAATTTTAACAGTATCCTTGGATGGCATGCCTACTACACACGCTTGAAACTCCACAACTGCTTCTTTGGTTCGTTTTAAAATTTCCTCTGTAACAAAAGGTCTTGCTCCATCATGAATAAAGACGTAATCCGTATTTTTACATGCACAGAGTCCTGCATATACAGAATCATATCTTTCTTTCCCACCTGCAACCACACTGCTAACTTTTGTAAAACCGTACAGTTCTATAATTTCCTTTTTACAGAAATCTATACATTCTTTTCCGGTTACCAGAATAATATCTTCTATTTCTTCACTTTTCTGAAAGCATTCCAGACTATAGTACAGCAAGGGCTTTCCATGAAGCATTAAAAACTGCTTCTGCACACTGCTGTTCATTCTCTTCCCCTGTCCTGCTGCCAGAACAATTGCTGTACACTTCATCTTTTCTCCTCCTAGCGCTCTCCCAGTTTTAAATTCGGAACTGCATTCAGATCCCATCCGTGTCTTGTGCCTTTTATATATTCGTAATAACCAGCTACGCCAATCATAGCTGCATTATCTGTACAAAAAATAGGCGAAGGATGATAAAACTGAATGCCATTATTCTCACACTCCTGCTTCATTGCGCTTCGTAAGGTCTGATTGGAAGCTACACCGCCTGCAATGGCTAGTTTAGAAATATGATAATCCTTTGCTGCTGCAATAGCATGGTCTACCAAAACTTCCACTACACATCTTTGAAAGGATGCTGCAATATCAGCCTCCACAATAGATTCTCCCATCATTTTACATTTGTTTAGATGATTCAATACTGCTGATTTTACACCACTGAAACTAAAATCATAAGGTGCATCTGCTACTTTTGCCTTTGGAAAATCCATAGCATAAGCATTACCCTGTTTTGAAAGTTTATCAATTTTAGGACCTCCCGGATAGCCAAGACCAATGGCTCTTGCAACTTTATCAAAAGCCTCTCCTGCAGCATCATCCCTGGTTCTTCCCAAAATTTCAAATTCACCGTAATCCTTCACAATGACCAAATGGGTATGCCCCCCAGAAACTACCAGACACAAAAATGGGGGCTCTAGGTCTAAGTTTTCAATATAATTGGCTGATATATGACCCTCAATATGGTGTACTCCTACTAACGGAATATCTTTAGCAAAACTAATGGCTTTTGCCTCTGCCACACCTACCAATAAAGCGCCCACCAGTCCAGGCCCATAGGTGACCGCTATAGCGTCTAAGTCATCTAATGTAGCATCTGCCTCTTTCAAGGCTTCTTCAATTACCTGATTAATTTTTTCAATATGCTTTCTGGATGCAATTTCCGGCACCACACCACCATATAGTTTATGAAGGTCAATCTGAGAAGAAATCACATTTGATAACACACTACGTCCGTTTTTTACTACAGCTGCTGCTGTCTCGTCACAGGAACTTTCTATGGCTAAAATCAATATATCTTTTTGTTTTTCCATCTTCTACTCCTCCTCAAACTGCAATTCCACAGACTGTCTGTCTCTAGCAGCTATGGTATTAGGGAAAATTTTGACAGCTTCTTCTAATGCTTCCTCTGGCCTTACTAGGGAAGGACTATAATGAGTCAACCACATTTCCTTTACCTTTGCCTCTTTTGCCAGGGTTGCTGCTTCCTGAAATGTCATGTGTTTATAGGCCTTTGCTTTCTGTTCTTTTTCCTGCTCTCCATACATACCCTCGCAGATAAATAAATCTGAATCTGCTGCATGGTCTGAAATAGCCTTTACTGGTCTTGTATCTGTGGTATAAGTAAGTTTGATACCTTTTCTGGCAGGTCCAAGCACCATATCCGGTGTGTAAGTAATGCCATCCATAGTGACTGTCTCCCCTTTTTGAAGAGGGTTCCAACATTTCAAAGGAATATTTTGTTCCTTTGCTCTTACTGCATCAAATTTTCCTGTTCTTTTAATTTCCAGGCTGTAACCATAACAAGTAACATTATGGTTTACCCTGAAAGCTGTAATATGATATCCCTTAATTTCCAGTGTCTCCTCTGGTAGTGTCAGTTCCTTATATTGAATTTCAAAAGGCAATTCTGGAGCAATCACCCGAAGAGCAGAGACTACCCTGGTCAACCCTTTTGGCCCAACTAAAAGAAGGGGTTCTGTACGTTCTGCATTTCCCATGGTAAGCAAAAGTCCCGGAAGACCACTAATATGATCTGCATGATAATGTGTAAAGCAAATCACATCAATAGGCTTAAAACTCCAGCCCTTTTCTTTTACAGCTACCTGTGTTCCCTCCCCACAGTCAATCATTAAATTACTTCCATTGTATCGTGTCATTAAAGATGTGAGTTTTCTTCTGGGCAAGGGCATCATTCCTCCTGTACCCAGCAGGCATACATCCAACATGTCTATTTCCTCATTTCTATTTTAGGTTCTATAATCGTTCCTATCATAACACACATTTTTTTTTGCTACAACAGCTCATTTTGTAAATTCTTTTCCACTGGAATTTGAAAAGAAGATACCCATCTGTCATAGCATGCTTCACACACATCAAAACAATGGTATTCTCCATCCTTTTCAGAAAAATATCCCCACTGCATACGTACTGGGAATACCCCTTCTTGAATCAAATCTTTCTCTATCTTTAATTTTTTTCCACAGCAGTTGCAATAAATTTCTAATATCTGATTTTCATCTTGATTTTTGTATCTTCTCATGTTTTTCCTCCTGTGCAGAAAACAATTTCAAGGGAACACCATGGATTATAGCGCATTTTTTTTTGAAATCACAGTGGGAATTAGCTGTAAACATAGAAAAAGATAGCAATTCTGCTATCTTTTACACATAACAATTCCGTCTTCTACTGGGTCCTCATAAAATTTTTTTCGTACTCCGACCTGTTTAAATCCAAAACGAGAATACAGAGCAATGGCTGCCCGATTACTACTCCGCACTTCCAGAAAATAAGCGGTAACCCCTTCCTCTTCTCCTTTTTGAAGAAGTTCCTCCATAAGTCTGCCACCGATTTTCTGCCCCTGATATTCTTTTTTCACAGACACATTGGTAATCTCGCCTTCATCTACAGCAATCCACATTCCAATATATCCCACCAGTACCTCATCCACAAAAGCGCAAAGGTAATAAGTGTTTTCCTTTTTTATGGCTCCCTGAAATCCTTCTTCTGTCCAAGGTCTTGAAAAATTTTCTTTTTCTATGATGGCCACTGCTTCTGCATCTTCCTCTTGCATCTTCCTGATACTAAACATTTTGACTCTTTTTCAGGCGTTGTGCCCGCTCCCTTTCTGCCTGGGATACTCGAAGATAATCTGGTTGATGCTCCCTGGCACTCTCTATTTTTCCCTGACGATAATAAATCTCTCCGAGAGCCGCCACAGCCCCTGCCCGCTGGCGGCTTACATGTCCCGGTGCAAACAAGTATGGAACCTGGCACATTTCCTGAATCTTTTCACAAAATACTGGTACTCCATCTCCAAGAAAAATGACCTTTTTTCCCATCTGATTTAATTCATCTAACAGGGCATCCATAGGAAGGGCATCCTGTGCTTTCAAAGTCTGAAGCTGTCCATTCTGAAAACAATACACTCCTGTATACACCTGACTTCTCCTTGCATCCATAATCGGACAAATGAGCGTATCTTCGTCTGTACCATAGAGATTATAAGCCAGTGCTTCTGTTGTAGGAATTCCTATTAAAGGTTTGTCAAGAGCCAATCCCAGTCCCTTGGCTGTTGCAGATCCAATACGCAGTCCTGTAAAAGAACCCGGTCCTGCTGCCACAGCAATAGCATCAATGGATTCCAAATCCAACTGCACTGCCTTTTTCAGCTCATCCAACATAGGCAGTAAGGTCTGAGAATGTGTTTTTTTATAGTTCATGGTATATTCTGCAACCAGGTTGTCATCTTCCATAATTGCCACAGAAGCTACTAACCCTGAACTGTCTAGCGCTAAAATCTTCATGTTTTACTTCATCCTCTCTTCTTCCAATCCATCTATGATGATTTTACGGTAATCAAATCCCTTTTCCGGATTTTTCTCTATGGTCACAGAGATAATTTGTTCCGGCAAAAGCTCCTGAATTAGTTCTGCCCATTCAATGAGACAGACACCATTTCCGAAAAAATAATCATCATATCCAATTTCTTCCATTTCTTCAATATCACCAATACGATATACATCAAAATGGTAAAAAGGCATCCTGCCCTCTTCATATACCTGCACAATGGTAAAGGTAGGGCTATTGACTGGTTCTTCTATGTGAAGCCCTTTGGCCACTCCCTGGGTAAATACCGTTTTTCCTACTCCCAGGTCTCCATTCAGAGTATAAATTTCACCTGGTTTTGCCTGTTCTCCTATTTTTGCACCAAGTTTAAACGTTTCTTCTGCATTTGTTGTTTCTATGATAATCATATGCTATCCTCTTTATAATTTTTTCCCGTGTTCAGTATAGCACAGAAAATTCTGGCTTGCACCTTTTATTTTTTCCCCTTATAATGATATATTATAATTTAATCAAAGGAGAATGTATTATGGCAAATCCAATTGTTACCATTACTATGGCAAATGGCGATATAATGAAAGCAGAATTATATCCTGAAATCGCCCCAAATACAGTAAATAACTTCATCAGTCTCGTAAAAGAAGGCTTCTATGACGGACTGATTTTCCATCGAGTGATCCGCGGCTTCATGATTCAGGGAGGTTGTCCAAACGGAACTGGTATGGGAGGTCCTGGCTACTCCATCAAAGGAGAATTTTCTCAAAATGGTTTTAAAAATGATCTGGCACATACCCCTGGTGTTCTCTCTATGGCTCGTGCTATGCATCCAGATTCCGCTGGCAGCCAGTTCTTCATTATGCACGAAACCTCTCCACATCTAGACGGTTCTTATGCAGCTTTCGGTAAGGTCACAGAAGGACTGGATATTGTCAACAAGATTGCAGAAACCCGTACAGACTACAGTGACCGTCCATTAGAAGAACAGAGAATCCAGTCCATGACTGTAGAAACTTTCGGTGTGGATTATCCAGCACCTGAAAAATGCTAATCTATAATAACGATGCATTAATCATCAAAAAGGAGATATTCTCCTTCTGATACTGCAAAATAAAGTTCTTTTATATCCGTGACAGATGCTCTTGCATTGGTAGCCTCTGTCACGGCTTTTTTTACCTGTTCTATCTCTTTGTCTGGAAGGAGAACCTGCATCTTTACATTCTCTGCATATTGGGAATCCATCACGGGCACTTGGTTTTGGGCAAATAAATACTGGAGTTTTCCAACCCCCGTATAATCCACACCGATTTCTGTAAGAATCCCGTGGTATTTCGTAATTACTCTGCTAGCTGCAAGGCCAGCCTGTACAGCTTTGGAATAAGCCCGCACTAATCCTCCTGTTCCAAGGAGAGTTCCTCCAAAATATCTGGTAACTACAACTGCTGTATTATAAAGATCTTCTCCTAAAAGTACATCCAGCATAGGACGACCAGCCGTTCCCTGTGGTTCTCCATCATCACTGCAGCGCACCACTTCTCTTCTTTTGCCAATCACATAGGCGTAGCAATTATGCGTTGCATCCCAATACTGTTTCTTCTTTTCTTCAATAAACTTCAGAGCCTCTTCTTCTGATTCCACCAGACGGACTTCTGCCAGAAATCTAGATTTCTTTTCTATAATTTCCCCAATTCCGCCTTCATATATGGTCTTATATTGTTCTAACATGAATTTTTTATTCCTTTCCATCCTTGTACTTTGCATTTTAGCATAGTTTCTAAAAAAAAGGGAACATTTATGAATAAAAAATGAATTCCTGTGCATAGGAGCAAAGTTTCTTGAATTAGGTTCTGTCATTTGTTATAATGAACGGGAAAAGGAGGCAAGACTACATGAATTTTGGAAAACGGGCCACAAATAAAAAACGAAATGCCCTTACATCCCGTTCTACTATGATCGGAAGAAAAGCACATGTTTCCCTGTTACGTGTCATATTTCTATCGCTTCTAGCGATTCTCGTCATTGGTGCCTGTGCAGGGCTTGGTGCGTTTAAGGGGCTGCTGGACAGTGCGCCGGATATAGACGATGTAAACATTGTACCTGTCGGAGAAGCTACTTTTGTTTACGATGCCAATGGAAATCAGCTTCAAAAGCTCACTGCTCCTAATTCCAACCGTATGCCGGTTACCTTGGACAAGATTCCAAAGGATTTGCAAAATGCAGTGGTGGCCATTGAAGATGAACGTTTTTATGAGCATAATGGTATTGATATACGAGGTATTCTTCGCGCTGGTGCCAAAGGTATTTTAAACGGAGGTAATTTTTCAGAAGGTGCCAGTACCATCACACAGCAGCTTTTGAAAAATAATGTATTTACAGGATGGACCAATGAGTCCACCGTGCAGCGTTTTACACGAAAAATCCAAGAACAGTATCTGGCTCTTCAACTAGAGAAACATACCAGTAAAAAAGTGATTCTGGAAAATTATTTAAACACCATTAACCTTGGAAACGGAAATTATGGCGTGCAGGCTGCTGCTCAGGACTATTTCGGAAAAGATGTCAGCGAACTGACACTTTCTGAATGTACCGTCATTGCAGGAATCAGCCAGAACCCTACTAGGTTTAACCCTGCAGTAAATCCAGAGGAAAACACCAAACGTCGTGTCATGGTTCTGGACCATATGCTGGATCAGGAATATATTTCCAAGGAGCAATATGATGAGTGTCTCGCTGATAATGTTTACGAGCGTATTCAGCAGGTAGCACAGCAGCAACAAGAAGAAGAAAACAAGGTATACAGCTATTTTATTGATGAATTGACAGAACAAGTAGTCAAAGATTTGCAGGAACAACGAGGCTATACAGAGTCCCAGGCTTATAATGCACTCTACAGTGGAGGACTTCGCATCTATACCACTCAGGACCCTATCATCCAGCAAATTTGTGATGAAGAATATGCAAATCCCAATAATTTCCCTGCTGGAAGTCAGGTACTCCTCGATTACAGACTCACCGTAAAACATCCAAACGGCGAGCAGGAAAATTATAGTAAGGAAATGCTTCAGGACTATTTTATTCAGAATGAGAATCAGAACTTTACCCTGTTATTTAACAGCCAGGAAGATGCCCAGGCGCATGTAGATGCATACAAAGCATCTATTCTCGCAGACGGCAGCCAAGTGGTTGCTGAAGTTGCAAACTTTATACCACAGCCTCAGTCATCTATTTGTATTATTGACCAGTACACAGGATATGTAAAAGCCATTGTGGGCGGACGCGGACAGAAATCTTCCAGCCTTACTTTAAACCGTGCCACCAATACTTTAAGACAGCCTGGTTCTACCTTCAAGCCTCTGGCTACTTTTGCTGCTGCTTTAAATGAAGGCGGAATGACTCTGGCAGATACTTTTGAGGACACCCCATATAAGTATAAAGATGGAACTCCACTGTACAACTATGACCATGCTTACCATGGTACCGTATCCATCCGAACTGCTATCCAGGAATCTTACAATATTCCTACTGTAAAAGCTATGGAAAAAATCACACCGGCTCTTGGTGTGGAATATCTGAAAAAATTTGGTTTTACTTCCATTTTGGATACACAGACAGAAATTCCTGCTGGAAGCGGCGACTATTTCTCAGATGTGAATCTTCCTACTGCTCTTGGTGGTATCACGAAGGGTGTCAGCAATCTGGAATTAACGGCAGCCTATGCTGCTATTGCCAATAACGGTACTTATATCAAACCAGTATTCTATACCAAGATTCTGGATTCCGAGGGAAATGTAGTAATTGACAATACACCGGAAAAAACTACCGTGATTAAACCAAGTACTGCTTACCTTCTTACCAGCGCTATGGAGGATGTTGTAAAGAAAGGTACTGGTAAACGACTTAAATTAAACAACATGCCAGTAGCAGGTAAAACAGGTACCACAGATAACTATAAAAACCTCTGGTTTGCAGGCTACACACCTTATTATACCTGTGCAGTCTGGGCAGGCTATGATGATAATACCGTACTTCCTTCTGGTACAGCACGTACCTATCAGCAGACTTTGTGGCGAACCATTATGCAACGTATCCATAACGATCTGCCGTCAAAAGAGTTTGAAATGCCTTCAACTGTGGAAAAAGCTTCCATCTGTACCAAGACAGGCCTTCTGGCTACGTATAGTTGTAAATCTGTAACGGAATATTTTGATACAGAGACACTTCCTAAGAAATATTGTAACGGACATTTCTTCAATTTCTTCAACCAGGGAAATAACTCTGATGATGAAGATGACGAAGAACCAAAACCGGATAATTCTGTAGATGTTCCAGATGAAATCACTCCGCCAACAACAAATCCAGAGCCGGAGACACCGGAAACACCGGAAGTACCAGAAACACCGGAGACACCGGAAACGCCTACAGAACCAACTCCGAATCCTCAGACACCTACAGAACAATAAACATCTGTAATAAAAAAGGAACCATCGCCATGGTTCCTTTTTTATTACACTTAAGTAAATATTTTATTTGCTTAACACCAGTTTTGCAGCTCCGTATACACCTGCATCATTTCCAAGGGTTGCCAGAGCAAAACCGGTCTCTTTGCAAGACGAGAAAGCATATTTCTGGAACTTCTTTTCTACACAGTCAAGCAATGCCTGACCTGCTTTAGAAACACCGCCTCCTAATACAATAATTTCTGGATCTGCTACACAAGCAAACACTGCCAGAGCTTTTCCAAGATATTCTGAAAATTCTTCCACAATGTCTTTTGCAAGAGCATCCTGTTCTTTGTATGCATCAAAAACATCTTTTGCTGTAACCGTTTCTTTTTTCCTAAGCAGTGATTCCTCTGTAGAAGATTCTAATGCTTGTTTTGCCAGTCTGGCAATTCCTGTAGCAGAGGCATACTGTTCCAAACAACCTTTATTTCCGCAATTGCAAGCTACGGTTTCTTCTGCATTTACACAAGCATGTCCTAGCTCACCTCCAGCTCCGTGAGCACCTGTAAGAATCTTTTCATTAATGATAATGCCGCCGCCTACGCCTGTGCCAAGGGTTACCATAATCATATTTCTAGATCCTTGTCCTCCACCCTTCCACATTTCTCCAAGGGCAGCTACATTGGCATCGTTTCCTGCTTTTACTGGAATTCCTGTAAGTTCTAAAAGCTCCTCTTCAATATTCTTTCTACCCCAGTGAAGATTCACTGCACATGGTAATTCTCCATTCTCTCTTACAGGTCCTGGAACTCCAATTCCAATTCCCATGACTTCTTCCATGCTTATGTTTTTTTCTTTTATTTTATCTAGAATTGTCTTTGCTATATCTGGAAGAATTCTTTCCCCATTATTTTCTGTATGCGTTTTAATTTCCCATTTTTCTTCCAAGGTTCCATCTGTCAAAAACAACGCACACTTTACGGTTGTGCCTCCCAAATCAATTCCAAAACAATATTTACTCATATCTTATGATTCTCCCTCTTCTCTTTTTTTTGCCATATTTTCCTGAACACGCCTATATAGCTCCTGAGCTGCATTATATCCCATCTTTTTCTGGCGATGGTTGACTGCTGCTGATTCTACAATAACAGCCAGATTCCGTCCTGGACGAATGGGCAGTGAATGACAGACTATCTTATTTCCTAAAAATTCTGTGTACTCTTCTTCTATACCAAGACGATCATATTCTTTATCCCGATTCCATTCCTCCAATTTAATCACTAAATCAATGGACTGAGTATCTTTTACACTTTCTACACCAAATAAAGTTTTGACATCAATGATACCAATTCCCCTCAGTTCGATAAAATGACGGGTAATATCTGGTGCAGATCCCACTAAGGTCACATCACTGACACGGCGCAATTCCACCACATCATCACTGACAAGCCGGTGTCCTCTTTTAATAAGCTCCAATGCGGCTTCACTTTTTCCAATGCCGCTTTCTCCCATAATCAATACACCCTCGCCATATACATCAACCAGCACGCCATGAATAGAAATACAGGGCGCCAGTTGTACATTCAACCAGCGGATAATCTCCGCCATAAAAGCAGAGGTTGTGTTATCTGTTCCAAAAACTGGTACATCATATTTTCTTGCTAACCTAAGCATATCTTCATCCGGTTCTGTCATTGTTGTAAACACAACACAGGGAATTTTGCTTGAGACAAACCGCTCAAAGGCTCTCACCTTCTCTTCCCTATCTAAATGAAGCAGATACGTATATTCAACATAACCAATAATCTGGACACGTTCATTTTCAAAATGCTCCAGGTATCCAGTCAGCTGCAGGGCCGGACGATTAATCTCCGGTGTATTAATCCGCATAGTGCTAATATCAATATCCGGTGTTTTATTATACAGGTTCAAATCCTGCACCATTTTTGTTAGTTCTACACCTTTCATGTTTCTTCTCCTTCATCATTTTACTGGCATCTGCCTTAAAATCTTTTCTCTGCTCCATTCTATCATACAGACATTATAAGTTCAACAATGGTGAAAAAAATCAAACACTTGTGCAGCTGCTTTTTCATTCATGGATTCTACTTGGCTAATTTCTTCTATAGTCGCCTCTTTAATGGCCTCCAAACCTTTGAAGTGTTTCATAAGCGCTTTTCTTCTAGTAGGCCCAATACCAGGAATGTCATCCAGAACAGAATGTACCTGCCCCTTACTTCTTAGAGAACGATGATATTCAATAGCAAATCTATGAGCCTCATCCTGAATTCTGGTAATCAGTTTAAAACCTTCACTGTCTCGTTTGATTGGTATCTCCTGATTGCGAAAATAGAGCCCTCTGGTTCTATGCTTGTCATCTTTCACCATACCACATACAGGAATCTGCAGATTCAGCTTTTCTAATACTGACAGGGCAATGTTCACCTGACCTCTTCCTCCGTCCATCATAATCAAATCCGGAAATTTCGTAAAACTTCCGAATTCCTGTTCCAACTGATGACTCCTACGCTCTTCCTGCTCATTCATGCCATGAACAAAACGCCTGGTTAGCACTTCCTCCATACTTGCATAATCATTAGGACCTTTTACCCATTTAATCTTAAATTTCCTATAATCACTACGCTTTGGCTTTCCTTTTTCATAAACAATCATAGAACCAACAGATTGAAATCCACTGATATTCGAGATATCAAACGCCTCAATTCGTTGAATCTCCTCCATTCCCAATAGTTCTGCAATCTCTTTTACTGCTCCAATGGTTCTTCCTTCTTCCCGTTTTATCCGTTCCTTATCTTGACGCAATACTAGTTTGGCGTTTTGATATGCCATTTCCACCAGTTTTTCCTTGGTACCCTTTTTGGGCACCAAGATATGCACTTTTTTCCCTTTTCTTTTTTCCAGCCATTGTGCGATTAAATCCTGGTCCTCTATCTCATCCTGTATCATAATTTCTCTTGGAATAAAGGGTGTTCCAGCATAAAACTGTTTGAGAAAACTGGAAAGAATCATGGGGCGGCTGTCCCCTGGGGCTGTTTTCATATAAAAATGGTCCCGCCCAATGAGTTTTCCATCTCGAACAAAAAACACCTGCACCACTGCATCCTGACCTTCTTCTGCCATAGCAATAATGTCTTTGTCCTCTCCAGGATGATCTGTAATCTTTTGCTTTTCTCCAATGCGCTGTACGCTTTGCATTAAATCTCGGTACTGGGCTGCATCTTCAAATTTCATTTCCTGGGAAGCCTGATACATCTTCTCCTCTAATTCTTTGAGAATTTTTTTATGATTTCCATTGAGAAAATCCAGCAGGCTGTCTACCTTTGCTCTGTAGTCCTCCCTGGAAATATATCCCTGGCAAGGCCCATCACACTGCTTAATATGATAATACAGACAAGGTCGTTCTTTTCCTGTATCTCTTGGCAACACTCTGCTGCAGGTTCTAAGGTGATACAGCTTTCTGGTAAGTTCAATCACATCTTTTACAGCTCCTGCGTTTGTATAAGGTCCAAAATACTTTGCTTTATCCTTCTTCATACTTCTTGCAGTCATAATTCTAGGAAAATCTTCCCCCACTGTCACCTTAATAAAAGGATAATTTTTGTCATCCTTGAGCATTGTGTTATATTTTGGCTTATGCTCCTTAATAAGATTCGACTCCAGAACCAGAGCTTCCAATTCTGAATCTGTAACGATGTATTCAAACCTCTCGATTTGCTCTACCATCTGTTCTTTTTTTATTCCCAGATTCCGGCTCTTTTGAAAATACTGACGAACCCGATTTTTGAGGCTAATGGCTTTTCCCACATAGATAATCGTATCATGCTTATCATGCATGATATACACTCCCGGAAGAGATGGGAGTTTTTTTAATTCCTCCTCTATATTAAACATCATATCCTCCTGGTTTTTCATTTCTTTTCTATTTATTTCTATACCATAGAAAAGGGAAGGGCTGACACCTCTAGGTGCAACAACTCCTTCCCTTTATTCTAGTACAACGAATACCAATTGTCCATATAGTGGTTACTTCGTATTCACCGCACTGGCATATTCTCTTTTATTCCTCAACGATATTCTCTGGTATTTCAGGGGTTTTAACCTCTTCTAGTTTAACAGATTTTTCCTCTGCTTCTGGTTCTTTTAAACCTTTTGCCTCATGGAAAATCTTCATAAACTCTTTTCCAGTAATGGTTTCCTTTTGAATTAAGAAGTCTGCAATCTTATCCATAACCTCCCGATTTTCACTAAGAAGTCGTTTCGCTTCATCATAAGATTTCTTCAAAAGTTTCATCACTTCATGGTCAATCTCTGTAGCTGTGGCATCACCACAGTTTAACACTGCTCTGCCATCCAGATACTGATTCTGTGTTTCCGAAAGTCCCATCAGACCAAATCTCTCTGACATACCGTACTGGGTAATCATAGCTCTAGCTACCTTGGTGGCTTGTTCAATATCATTGGCAGCACCTGTAGTAACTGTATCAAAAACCAATTCCTCTGCTGCACGTCCGCCCAGATAACCAACTAACATGGCTTCCAGTTCTTTCTTAGTATTTAAAAACTTCTCTTCTTCTGGCACATGCATAACATAACCCAAAGCTCCCATGGTTCTTGGAACAATGGTAATCTTCTGTACTGGTTCTGAATCCTTTTGTAAAGCACTTACTAAAGCGTGTCCCACCTCATGATAGGAAACAATCTTACGCTCTTCTTGACTTAAGATTCTGTCCTTCTTTTCTTTTCCAACCAGAACTACTTCCACGGCTTCCAGTAAATCCTTTTGAGAAACTGCCTGTCTGCCATTTTTTACTGCCAGAATTGCTGCCTCATTAATCATATTGGCTAAATCAGAGCCCACAGCTCCTGAAGTTGCCAGTGCAATTCCTTCCAAATCTACACTTTCATCCAAAGCTACATTCTTTGCATGTACTTTGAGAATATTCACTCTTCCCTTTAGGTCCGGACGATCCACAATTACACGCCTGTCAAACCGTCCTGGTCTTAACAGTGCAGGGTCTAATACCTCTGGACGATTGGTTGCTGCCAGAATCAGAAGACCTTTGGAGGTATCAAATCCATCCATTTCCGCTAACAATTGATTCAAGGTCTGCTCCCTCTCGTCATTTCCTCCGTATCTGGCATCACGACTTTTACCAATGGCATCCACCTCATCAATGAAAATAATACAGGGGGCGTTTTTCTTTGCTTCTTCAAACAAATCCCTTACACGGGAAGCACCCACACCTACAAACATTTCCACAAAGTCGGAACCAGACAGGGAAAAGAAAGGAACATGAGCTTCACCTGCCACTGCCTTAGCAAGCAGTGTTTTACCTGTTCCAGGTGGTCCTACTAATAAGGCCCCTTTTGGTAATTTCGCACCAATTGTTGTATATTTTCCAGGATTGTGAAGAAAATCTACCACTTCCTGTAAAGATTCTTTTGCCTCATCCTGACCTGCTACATCTTTAAAAGTGATACCCGTTTCCTTCTGAACATAGGCTTTTGCCTTGCTTTTTCCTACGCCACCCATCATACCGCCATTTTTACTCATCCTTTTATACAACATACTCAAAAGGAAAAACATAAGTAGTACCGGCAAAACCAGACTCAGAATTGTATAGATAATTTCGGTTGCCGCATTGGGCTTTTCCCTATTAAAATCCTCTACTCCAGCCTTTTCCAACCTTTTTACTAACTCACTTGCATCTTCCATAAGCGTGGTATAAATGGTAGATGGTGTTCCCATCTTCTGTTGTTTTTTCAACGTGACAGTCAGCGTCTCACCTTTCATTACAACACGTTCCACTTCTCCCTTTTCCAGCATTTCAATGAACTGGCTATAGGGAACTTCGCTGGACACGCCTCTTGTCATCCTGCCAAGTACATTAAACATCACCAGACTTGCCATGATGCATAGCATAATAACCAGCAATGACTGTTTATTCTTAGGCCCGTCATTTTTAGGGCCATTATTTTGATTTTGCTCCATCTCTCTCCTCCTTGCGTTATCTTCTTTATTATAAAGATTCCCCCTTTATAAATCAACTATAAGATTGTGAAAAACCGAACACATTTATTAAAGTTTTGTAAATTTCTGTTGAATCTATACAAAATATGATATTTTTCTTGTTACCACTAGAATTTCTGCCGACTTTTTAGTATACTAAGTTACTGTATTAGAAAAAATAAAAAGAAAAGGGGCATATAAACATGAAAATAGGATTTGATAATGATAAGTATTTATCCATGCAATCTGAACATATCAAAGAACGCATTAATCAATTTGACAATAAATTATACCTTGAGTTCGGAGGTAAACTGTTTGATGATTACCATGCCTCCCGAGTACTTCCTGGATTTGCCCCGGATAGTAAATTAAAAATGCTGATGCAGCTTTCTGATCATGCGGAAATCGTCATTGTCATCAGTGCCGGAGATATTGAGAAAAATAAAGTCCGCGGTGACCTTGGAATTACTTATGACCTAGATGTTCTGCGCTTGATAGATTCCTTTAAGTCCCGAGGCTTCTATGTGGGCAGTGTGGTAATTACCCAATATACTGGACAGGCTGGCGCAAACAATTTTAAGGCAAAGTTAGAGAATCTTGGAATTAAGGTATACATCCACTATCCCATTGCAGGATATCCCAGCAATATTCCTTTTATTGTCAGTGATGAAGGCTTTGGAAAAAATGAATACATTGAAACGACTCGTCCTCTGGTGGTTGTCACTGCACCTGGACCTGGAAGCGGAAAAATGGCTACCTGCCTTTCTCAGCTTTATCATGAACACAAACGCGGAATCCACGCCGGATATGCAAAATTTGAAACCTTCCCTATCTGGAATATTCCTTTAAAGCATCCTGTAAATCTTGCTTATGAAGCCGCTACCGCAGATTTAAATGATGTAAACATGATTGACCCTTTCCATTTGGAGGCCTATGGTATCACTACAGTAAACTATAACCGTGATGTAGAAATCTTCCCTGTATTAAGTGCCATTTTCGAGAGAATTTTCGGAAAATGCCCATACCAGTCTCCTACCGATATGGGAGTCAATATGGTTGGAAATTGCATTATTGACGATGAGGTCTGCAGAGATGCTTCCAAACAGGAAATTATCCGTAGATATTATAAGGCTCTGGAGGGACGTTTGGAAGAAACCAGCAACAATGAAGAAGTATTTAAATTGGAGCTTCTCATGAAACAAGCCGGAATCTCAACAGAAGATCGCAAGACAACTACTGCTGCTTTACAACGAGCAGAAGAAACCGGCGCACCTGCTGCTGCTATCGAACTGGAAGACGGCAGAATCCTTACAGGAAAAACTTCGGACCTTTTAGGAGCTTCTGCGGCTTTACTTTTAAACACTTTAAAAGAACTGGCAGGAATCCAGCATCAGCTTCATGTAATTTCTCCAGTTGCTATTGAGCCTATCCAAAAATTAAAGACTGCTTATCTTGGCAGCAAGAATCCAAGACTGCATACAGATGAAGTACTCATTGCCCTTTCCAGCAGCGCTGCTACCAGTGATGTAGCAAAACTAGCTTTGGAACAGCTGCCAAAATTAAAAGGCTGCCAGGTACACTCCTCTGTTATGCTGTCCTCTGTAGATAAAAACATCTTCAAGAAACTAGGCGTTCAGCTTACCTCAGAACCTGTATATGAACATAAGAAGATTTACTAAAATAATAAAAAAAGAGCTATCAACATCATAGTATTCCAGGAATATTGATGCGTTTCCGGTGAATTTGCCGAGTACCAGTTGAGACTACAGGCTCAACTGGAACGCAGGCTGAACCGGAAATGTATCAATATTCCGAATATACCTATGTGAATAGCTCTATTTTTTATTCTTCGTATCCGTTTGGATTATTTGACTGCCATCTCCAGGAATCCTCACACATTTCTTTGATTCCAAATTCTGCTTTCCAGCCCAGTTCTTTTTCCGCTTTTACTGCGCTTGCATAGCAGGTAGCAATATCTCCTGGACGACGTTCTTTGATAACATAAGGAATTTTCACTCCTGTTGCTGCTTCAAAGTTTTTCACAATATCCAGAACACTATAGCCATTTCCGGTTCCCAGGTTATATACCTTTAATCCTGCTTTTTCTTCAATTTTTTTCAGGGCTTTTACATGACCTTTTGCCAGGTCTACCACATGGATGTAATCTCTCACACCTGTTCCGTCTGGTGTATCGTAATCGTCTCCAAATACTCCCAGTTCTTTCAGTTTTCCTACTGCCACCTGGGTAATATACGGCATCAAATTGTTTGGAATACCGTTTGGATTTTCTCCAATTGTTCCACTCTTATGTGCACCAATTGGATTAAAATATCTTAACAATACTACATTCCACTCAGGATCTGCTTTCTGAATGTCTGATAAAATCTGCTCCAACATTGATTTTGTCCAGCCATAAGGATTGGTGCACTGACCTTTTGGACATTCCTCTGTAATTGGTACAAAAGCCGGATCTCCATAAACAGTTGCTGAGGAAGAAAAGATAATATTTTTTACTCCGTGTTTTCTCATAACATCCACCAAAGTCAGAGTTCCTGCAATATTATTCTCGTAATATTCCCATGGTTTTGCTACAGATTCTCCTACTGCTTTTAATCCTGCAAAATGAATACAAGAATCAATAGCTTCTTTCTCAAAAACGTTATTCAATGCCTCTCTGTCCAAAATATCTGCTTTGTAAAATTTTACTGGTTTTCCTGTGATTTTTTCCACTCTCTCCAGAGATTTCTCACTTGCATTAGAAAGATTGTCAAGGACCACTACTTCATACCCAGCATTCTGAAGTTCTACTACTGTATGGCTTCCAATATAACCAGCCCCACCTGTTACTAAAATTGCCATTTTTGCTTCCTCCTTTGAGAACATGAATTCGTTTTTATTTTTGTGTTTTAAAACATTATTTATGTTTATTTATACTCTAACACTTTTTTTTTGGAAATTCAAGTACCTTCTCCCTCTTTTTTTATCTCATCACTTTTGCCAGCCATTCCATTCGTTCAATAGCATAAGAAAAAAAGCCCTTGTATGCTGGACAAAAATAATTTTCTTCTTCAGCATAATCCCGTTTGCAGCCTCCTCTGCATAAAGGATACCACTTACAGTCCTTGCATCCGGCTCCACGTTTCATACCTTCCTGAAAAAAAGGTTTTTCCTTAAGTACACCTTCAAAAAATTGAAATTCTTCATCCGCAATATTGCCAATACGATGCTCATCCAGAACATAAAAATCGCATGGAAAGATATCCCCATTGGCTTCTACAATGTTCTGCATGGAACACCTTCCCGTCTGCGCACAAGCTTCTGGTTGATATCCTTTCAGCACGCACAGCCAATTATCAAATTCCCGCACAGAAACCATGGCTCCTGAACGGATATCTTCAAACCAAAGATCAAACAAATCCTGCAAAGCTCTCTGGTATACTTCTGGAGTTAAAGACCAGGGATGCTGTCCCCGTTTCTCTCCCAGCGGATCTAAACATGGAATATACTGGTGATAATAAAAGCCCTCTTTTTTTAAATACTGATAAATGGATGTAATCTTTTTTGCGCTCTGTCTGGTAAGCACGCAAAGAATATTCACCTCCACTCCTTTTTTTTGCAGCATTTTGGCATTTTTCAAAATCCTTCCAAAAGTTTCTTTTCCTTTTCCATCCCGACGATTCCTATCATGAATTTCTCTTGTTCCATCCAGGGAAATTCCCACCAGAAAATGATTCTCCTGCAAAAAATCTGCCCATTCTTCATCTAAAAGGGTTCCATTGGTTTGTAAACAAAACTGAAGCCTGGTTCCTGGTTTCTTATATTGTTTTGTATATGCTATAAATTTCCGGTAAAAATCCAGCCCTGCCAATGTGGGCTCTCCTCCCTGAAAGCCAAAAGTACAGGATATCTCTGCTGCCTCCAGTGCTTTTCTTACTACCGCTTCTAAAACTTCGTCTTTCATAAATCCGTAAGAATGCACTTCTCTGTTTTTGCACTCATCTTCATAAAAACAGTAGCTGCATCTTAAATTGCAATTAGAAGATGCTGGTTTTATCATCAATTGTACATGTTTCATTTTATTCCGTCACTTTCTTTTCTTTTTTTCATTTTATCTTTTTTCGTGAGGAAATACAACCCTGATTTCTATATCTTGGTCTGCACTTTCCATCTTTTTTCATTGTTTTTCAGTTGCTTTCATATTATAATGAGGATATACTATGAAACACAGGTTACATCCTGTGAAAAGGAGAAATGTAGCATGAAAATTTATAAAACAAAAAACTATGAAGAAATGAGTAAAAAAGCAGCCCATATTATTGCATCTCAGGTAATCTTAAACCCTGACTGTGTTCTGGGTCTTGCTACTGGTTCTACTCCTGTTGGAACCTACAAAAATCTGATTGAATGGTATAAGAACGGCGATCTGGATTTCTCACAGATTACTTCCTGCAACTTGGACGAATACAGAGGTTTAAGCGGAGACCATGACCAGAGCTACCGTTACTTCATGAATCACAATTTATTTGACCATGTGAATATCCGCAAAGAATGTACTTATGTTCCAGACGGATTAGAAGAGGACAGTGATAAAGCTGCCAGTGATTATGATAAAATCATTGCTGACCAGGGCGGTATTGATTTACAGCTTTTAGGTCTGGGACACAATGGTCACATTGGTTTCAATGAGCCTGCAGATGAATTTCCAAAAGGAACTCATGTTGTAGATTTAACAGAAAGTACTATTCAGGCTAACAAACGTTTCTTTGAAAGTGAAGCAGATGTTCCGCGTCAGGCTTACACCATGGGAATCGGCACCATTATGAGTGCAAAGAAAATTTTGGTTGTTGTAAGCGGTGAAGACAAAGCGGAAATCCTGAACAAAGTCATCAACGGACCGATTACCCCACAGGTACCTGCTTCTATCCTCCAGCTTCATCCAGATGTAACTATTGTTGCAGACGAAGCTGCTTTATCTAAAACAAAATAAAAGAAGCTATGATATCTAATGCCCTTAGGAATATTAGTACAATTCTAATGAATTTGTACCAATATTTCTAAGGGCTGTTTTATGTCACATCTTCCTCCGGCATTACTATAACAACGTATTACTTGTTATTCGCTTTATTTTTCCGAATCTCTTTCCACTTCAACGGATTTCCATAGTGCATCACAGATGCGCTGTAAATCTGTGCAGATAAAGCGGCAATAATCACAATGGATACTGCCAAAATTGCCATGGAAATGAACAGCTCTGGTGTAGTGATGTCACCTGTCAAAATCTTAAAGGGCACTGCAAAAGGCGAAGAAATAGGCAAATAAAGTGCCAGCTTTGACAATGCATTGCTTCCGCCTCCAGCTACAGAAGTAAAATATCCAAGGTAAAATCCCACAATGGCAACCACAGATACCGGCATCATCACGGAATTTAAATCTTCGATTTTACTCACAGCAGCGCCGCACACAGAATTCATTACTGCATACAGAGCATACCCCAAAATAAAGTACAAAATTAATACGAGAATCGTCTCTGCCCCAAAACCAGAAAGACTAATTTCAATTCCATTTACCTGGAATCCATCTGGCATCAAAATTCCATAGCAAGCCAATCCAAAGGCCAACAGTCCTCCTAACTGCAAAAGTCCCACAGCCCCCATGGCAAGACATTTTCCCACCAGAATTCTGGAAGGTTTGGCAGAAATAATCAATGTTTCCATTACTCTTGAAGTTTTTTCAGATGCCACAGACATGGCGACTCCATATCCGTAATAATATACTGCAAAGAACATTACAAAGGTCATAACCAGACCTAATACATATCCCGTAAGATTCATTTTTCCTGCTGCTTCTTCTGCATATCCAAGAGGTACCTGGGCTGCTGCTATGTTTTCTGCACTAACACCCTGGGCTGTTAAAAATTCAGACTGCCAGATTTTCGTGCTAAGTTCTGCAACCTTGCTGGCATTGATGCCCTTCATAAAATTGGTATTCACTACATGAAGAAATGGAACTCCTTCCTGCTCTTCTATATAAAGGATAGAATTTTTCTCATTTTTTGCTACCTCTTCTTTCAGGGTAGAAAGTTCTGAAGTCTTGGAAACCTGAAACTCCAGTTCTGGATACAATACCTGAAATGCTTCTATATTTTTCTCAAAAATACCTGTTTCATCAATAAAATAGCAGATACCTTCTTTCTCTACAGAAACCTCTGTCTGACCATTCACTTCCTGACCGCTTTCATCCTGCTTCTCAAAGGCTGACATAATTTTAGGAACAAAACACAAAAGCAAAATCAACGCCATAATAATAATGGTAGATACCCAAAAAGCTTTCTTGCGAATACCTTCTTTAAAGGTGTATTGAAATACTGTTAAAACCTGTTTCATTTTGTCTCCCCTGCCTTTCTCACGAAAATCTCCTGTAAGGAGGGTTCACGAATTTCAAATTTAGTCGGATAGATTCCTGCATCTAACATTCCTTTTAGAAACTCATGAGCCATGTTATCCCCTTGAATTTTATACTCTGTTTCTGATGCTCGTTCTTCAAAGACTTGCAGCCCTGCTGTTTTTGCAATGTCTCTTACATCTTCCCTGGTGGAAACTACCAGATTGGTGTGTCCATAACCTGCCTTGATTTCTTTTAAATTACCTTTTAACAACGTTTTTCCACGGTCCAGAATCACTAAATCCTTACAATATTCCTCTACAGTTTCCATCTGATGGGTACTTAAAATAATATATTTTCCTTCTTCCACCAACTCTTTTACTAATTGACGGAGAACCTGAGCATTAACAGGATCCAGACCGGAAAAGGGCTCATCCAGAAAAATCAAACGTGGATTATGAATAATCGCTGCAATAAGCTGCACTTTCTGTTGATTTCCTTTGGATAATTTCTCTGCCAGTACGTTCTTGTACTCTGTCACCTGCAAGCGTTCCATATAATTCAAAGCTGATTTTCTAGCTGCTTCTTTCTTCATTCCTCTTAACATACCAAAATAAATCAATTGCTCCAAAACTTTGGTTTTCATATAAATCCCCCTCTCCTCTGGCAGATAGCCAAAAGCCAGGGTTTCCCTGGTAATTGGGGTGTTATTCCAGGTAGCAGAACCAGAATCCGGACTCATGATTCCCAGAATGGTTCGTATGGTAGTGGTTTTTCCTGCGCCATTGGTTCCTAAAAGTCCAAACACTCCAGGTCCTTCCATGGAAAAGGACAAATGGTCCACAGCCGTTTTTTCTCCAAATTTTTTCGTCAGTTCATTTACAATTAGTCCCATAAAATATCCTCCTTCACAGCAGCTATTTCTTATAATGCCTGCAATAATAAGCATAAATCAGCGTCTGGGAGCACCAGATAATCAACAGAAGCAGAAAAGGTGCAAGCCCCAAATCCAGAATGGTGGACAGCAAAATCAGCGCTACAAACAGTGCTAAATATAAATACTGAGATTTCAGATAAACTTCATAGCCTGCATGAAACACCTGCACCTTCTCCCGTTCATCACAGCTTGCCAGACACTCTTTATCATAATTCCAGCTAAAAATATTTCCCTTTTTGTCTGGATTCAATTTTTTCATATAGTTTACAATTCTATCCAAACAAATCAGATTCCAGAATGCCCCTATGGCAAAGAAATAAACAGCAATTCCATTTCCTGCTACATTTTCCTTGTAAAGCTTGGAAATCACAATTCCTGAAACACAAACTCCCACAACACTTAAAATGCTCATAACTGCCTGATAACACTCATAAGATTTTTCTATGTGTTCTGCCTCTTCCTCATTCTCCTTATCCCAGTTTTTGTATTTCTTCCTTGCCCTAAGAACCAGCACAGTCCCTGTAATACAGCCTAAAACAGATAAGCCTATCAAAGCCCAGGAGCTATATAGAGATATGGAAGCCGCCAGATTTTTTAATACTTCCCTAAGAGGCTCTCTCCAGAAAAAAAACACCAGACTTCCTCCGCCTCCTATGATTGCTCCTATAAGCATCATAATTCCTGTTTGCAAAAATCCGGCTTTTCTCCCTGTTTCTTTCTTTTGTTTACTCATCTTCTTCTCCCTCCTCATACCGGAAAATTTCTTCTACACTTGCCTTGCACTCTTTTGCTATTTTCAAAGCAAGTGTCACAGAAGGAGAATAATCTCCCCTCTCAATCAAACTGATAGTTTGTCTGGAGGCTCCCACTCTTCTTCCTAATTCTTGTTGATTAATTCCAAGCCTTGCCCTGTATTCTTTTAAATTATTATATAACGGCACATGTGCTACCCCCCCCGAAAAATTTTATTGGTTTATAAAGTTGACAATATTTCTTGTCATAATGACAACTTTTCTTGTCATTCATTCTATCATATGACAAAGAAAGTTGTCAACAAAAAAATTGAGGCAAAAAAAGATTGTCTCAGAATTTTTACCAAGACAATCTTTTTGTATTTTATTTTGTTCTATCTCTTAGCAATACCAATAGACAGCTCAAAGCAACCACTCCTGCTGCCATAATACCTGGACCAAGACCAATACCACCTAATAGCAGCCCTGACACATTCACTGCAAAATGGCACGCAACAGCACTTTTTAAGTTTTTGTGTTTTTCCACAATTTTCCCCAGAACAAGGCCAATTCCAAAAGCATAAAGCCCCTGAACCAGATTTCCATGTACCAAAGCAAAATACAGCGCCTGAATCACATTTGCCACAGGAAAGGAAAAATTCTGGCGCAAAATCTTCAAAGTCAGCCCTCTAAAAATCAACTCCTCTGTAACAGGTGCAAAAATCCCAACATAAAGAGCTGACCAAATACTAGGCTGATTTACCCCCAAGCTCTCCATAACCTGCCCATAATTTTCCATAGCTTCTGGAAAAAATATCTGTGCTCCAAATAAAATCAAGCTCACTGCCATTTGCAGACACAATCCCAGAATCAACAGGCGCAGCCAAGCTTTTCCGTCCATTCTGCTTTTTTCCCTATTTTCGTCTCCTTTTTTCAAGAACCGATACCAAAAAATCCCAGGTATAAGAAAAACTCCGTTAATACAACAGGAGAGAATATAAACACCTTCTGTCTGCAAATATCCCAGAATATTCTCCCCGACTCCTCTGCCTTTAAAAAACACAGACAGCAGCACAAGCATTGTAGAAAAGCCAGTGGACAACATAATCTGAAGAAGAAGCCACAAACAAACAGGTAAAAGACTCATGCCAAGTGTTTTCCATTTTTTCATAATCTCATACCTGCAAATCCCGAAAAGAAAAACTCCGCTTTCCAGAAGCGTAATCGCCTACAATGTGGCCATCTCCAAACAAACGGTATTTATAAGTCACCAGACCCTCTAAGCCCACTGGACCTCTGGCGTGAATTTTCCCTGTGCTGATACCTACCTCTGCACCAAACCCATAGCGAAATCCATCTGCAAATCTAGTGGAACAGTTCTGATAAACTCCAGCAGAATCTACTAGCTGCATAAATTTCTCCCCATGTTCTGGATTTTCTGTAATAATGCAGTCTGTGTGATGAGAACCATAGGTATTGATATGCTTCACTGCCTCTTCCAAACCTTCTACCAATTTAATAGAAAGCACCAAATCCAAATATTCTGTATGGAATTCCTCTTCTTCCATCACCTCACAAGGAATGATTCTACTCACTTCCTCTGTTCCACGCAGTTTTACCCCTGCTTCTTGTAAGGCTTTGGCTGCCAGAGGAAGAAATTCTTCTGCAATTCTACGGTTTACCAAAAGTGTCTCTGTAGCATTGCAGGCTGCTGTGTACTGAGTTTTAGCATCCACAAGAATCGGAATTGCTTTTTCCATATCATACTCTTCATCTACATAAATATGACAGATGCCATCTGCATGACCCATTACCGGAATTTTCGTGTGGTTCATAATATACTGTACAAATGCATTAGAACCTCTTGGAATCAGCAAATCTACGCAATCATGACAATCCAGAAGCTGATCAATCTCCTGATGCTGCTGGGCTTGGAGCATGCATCCTTTCGGAAGTCCCGCTTTTGTCACAGCCTGATAAATCAGGTCAAACAATACTTTATTGGTTCTTGCAGTTTCCTTTCCACCTTTTAAGACAGCACAGTTTCCACTCTTGATACAAAGAGATGATATCTGCACCAGAGCATCTGGTCTTGCTTCAAAAATAATGCCAATCACCCCAATAGGACAAGATACACGATACAGTTTTAATCCTTGATCCAATTCTCTGGCCAACTGAATCCTGGACAATGGATCTGGAAGTTTCACTAATTCCTGAATGCCTTGGATCACATCATCCAATTTATGCTGATCAAATTTTAGCCTTTTCATGACAGCTTGTGGAATTCCAGATTCCCTGGCAGCTTCCATATCTGCTTCATTTGCCTGAAAAATCTCCTCTCTAGCTTTCAAAAGTGCTTCTGCCGCTGCCAAAAGCGCCTGATTCCGCACCTCCATAGAAAGCGCTGCCATTTGCGGACTATCTTCTTTCATTTTCTTTACTTCACTTCTGATATCCATACCTTGCCCTCTTTTCTTTTAGATTTGCTACTCATTATAACTGGATTTCTGGCATCCTGCAATGAAAATCCTCTATCTACTCTACATTTGTTTCCGCACAATCTTATATTCATCATTCATCTGAAAATATGGACAATGATAAACACTGTCTCTTAGAAAATGACTCATTTCGTCTTCATCCAGATTCACATCACAAATGAAATATCCAAATTCTTCATCGTAAACATAATTGCTGCAATATTCACATTGTGTTTGAACCTTCTTTTCTTTTTTCATGTTCTTTCCCCATTCTTCTGTTTTCTATTAAAGATATAGCAAAAACTACCTACTTGTCAAACCTCTGAAGAATTTCTCATAGAAAATTACATTCTCTCATTGCAAATAACTGCATTAGTGCTATAATAGTTCATACCTTTATAGAATTTTAATGCTAATTATATTTTTTTAATACTATCTTAATCTAAATGATATGGAGGTTTTCTATGAAGATCATTATTGTGGGCTGCGGAAAAATCGGCAGCACCCTTGCAGAACAGCTTAGTTCAGAACATCATGACCTTGTGGTCATTGATACAAACCCTCAGAAAATACAACAGCTTTCGGAATCTATTGATGTTATGGGGCTTGTAGATAACGGAGCTAGTATCAACGTTTTATCTGACGCCGGAATAGAAGATGCTCATCTGCTTATTGCAGTAACCGGCTCTGATGAATTAAATCTTTTGTGTTGCGTTATTGCAAAAAAAGTAAGCAAATGTCATACCATTGCCAGAGTACGGAATCCTCTGTATAACAAAGAGCGTAATTTTATCCGCAAAAGTCTGGGCATTACTATGATTATCAACCCTGAACTTGCATCTGCTATTGAAATTTCCCGCCTGTTGAGGTTCCCATCTGCTATTGAACTGGATACTTTTGCCAAAGGCAGGGTAGAGCTATTGAAGTTCAAGCTGCTGCCAGAATTCCGGTTAAGCGGTATGTCTGTCATGGAAATTGTAGACAAGTTGCGCTGCCATATTCTAATCTGTGGTGTGGAACGTGGAGATGAAGTCTTTATTCCTTCTGGTAACTTTATTCTTCAGGACAATGACCTGATTTCCATTATGGCTTCCCCGAAAAATTCTGCTGCCTTCTTTAAAAAAGTAGGTATCCACACCCATCAGGTAAAAAATGCTCTAATCGTAGGCGGTGGAACTTTAGGGTATTATCTGGCTGCCCTGCTGATTGATCTGAAAATTAAGGTTCGTATTGTGGAAAACAACCCGACACGCTGTCAGCAGTTAAGTGAACTGCTTCCAGAAGCTACGGTTATCTGTGGAGATGGAACGGATAAAAAACTGCTGCTCCAGGAAGGACTGACGCAGACAGAAGCCTTTATTACCCTTACCAATATGGATGAAGAGAATATTTTTCTCTCCTTATTTGCCAAGAAAAACTCAAAAGCCAAACTGGTTACAAAAGTAAATCGCATTGCTTTTGACGATATTATTGATGGACTTGATATAGGAAGTGTCATTTACCCCAAATACATTACTGCTGACTATATCATCCAGTATGTACGCGCTATGGAAAATTCCCTGAGCAGCAGTAATGTGGAAACCCTTTACCACATTTTGGACAACCAGGCAGAGGCCTTAGAATTCTCTGTAAAAGAAGCTTCTTCTGTTACCGACATTCCATTAAGCCAGCTTGATTTAAAGGAAAATCTGCTCATTGCCTGTATCAATCGAAATGGTTCCATTCATATACCAAGAGGCCAGGATACGATCCAAATAGGCGATACAGTAATTATTGTTACTTCTATAAAAGGTCTCAATGACTTAAAAGACATTTTGAAAAAATAAGAGGCAGGAAAGACGATGAATTACTCAATTGTAAGATATATTATTGGTAAGGTGCTTTATTTTGAAGCTGCCTTTATGGGGCTTCCCTGCGTAACAGCTATTATTTACAAGGAGCACAGTGGCTGGGCATTTTTCCTCACTGCCCTGTTGTGTATTGTACTTGCTTATTTACTTACGCGGAAATCTCCTGTAAATAACACTTTCTATGTAAAAGAAGGGTTTGTAACCGTTGCTTTAAGTTGGATTGTTTTAAGTATTATGGGAGCGCTTCCCTTCTTGTTTTGCGGCTCTATCACAAATCCTGTGGATGCTTTGTTTGAAACAGTATCTGGCTTTACCACCACAGGGGCCAGTATTTTAAAGGATGTAGAAATCCTTCCAAAATGCGTGCTTATGTGGCGAAGCTTCACCCACTGGATTGGCGGTATGGGGGTTTTGGTATTTCTCCTCACCTTTGTTCAGGGTCACGGAAGCGGTTCTCATATGAATCTGATGAAGGCAGAAAGCCCAGGACCTTCTGTAAGCAAATTAACTCCTACGGTGCAGTCTACTGCAAAGATTCTATATCTGATTTATATTGTTCTCACAGTAATAGAAATTATTCTGCTACTTTTGGGCGGTATGCCTTTGTTTGACTCTTTGACTACCAGCTTTGGTACTGCGGGAACTGGTGGTTTTGGTATTAAGAATGACAGTATTGGAGGATATTCTCCTTATATTCAGATTGTCGTTACCATTTTCATGATTTTGTTTGGAATTAACTTTAATGCTTACTTTTTCATTTTATGTAAAAAATTCCGACAGGCTTTTCTTATGACTGAGGTGCGTTGCTATCTTGGAATTATTGCGGCGGCAATTTTTATGATTGCGTGGGATATCCGTCACCTTTTCCCTACCATAGGAGAAATTTTCCGTCACGCATCCTTCCAGGTAGCTTCTATTATTACCACTACAGGATTTGCCACTGCAAACTTTGATAGCTGGCCTCAGGTTGCCAAAACGACTTTAATCATGCTTATGTTTATTGGTGCCTGTGCAGGAAGTACCGGAGGCGGTATTAAAGTTTCTCGTTTTATCATTTTGATTAAAACTATTCAAAAAGAGCTGCACACTCTGCTGCACCCTCGTATGGTGAAAAAGCTAAAAATAGACGGACATACCCTGGAGCATGAAGTCGTGCGTTCTACCAACGTATTTTTAATTGCTTATGTTTTAATCTTTTCCTTATCAGTACTGTTATTGGGATTTAATGACTTTGACTTAATTACCAATTTCACAGGTGTGGCGGCCACTCTGAATAATATAGGACCTGGCTTGGAGCTTGTAGGCCCAACACAGAATTTCTCTATCTTTTCAGATGGCTCGAAACTAGTACTAATTTTTGATATGCTTGCCGGACGCTTGGAGCTGTTCCCCATGCTGTTGCTCTTTGTACCGGATACTTGGAAGAAATATTAAACTATAGTTCTTAGCATGATAAAGGGGACTATACCAGAAATATTAATACATTTCTGGTATAGTCCCCCTTTTTATTTTTCATTATGAAACCACACTTCTATCCTGGTTCCTTTTTCCACTTCGCTCTTTAATTGAATCTCTGCATGATGTAGTGCAGCCCCGTGTTTTACAATAGACAAACCAAGCCCTGTGCCACCGGTTTTTCTGGAATGGCTTTTATCCACCCGATAGAATCTTTCAAAAATTCTTTCCTGCTCTTCTTTGGGGATTCCAATTCCATTATCCTCCACACCGAAACAGACCTGACCGTTTTCCTTTATAAGGAATACATTTACATATCCACCTTCCCGATTATACCGAATGGCGTTATCCACAAGATTATACATCATTTCATACAAGATATGCCGAACACCATAGACTTCTTCATTGCTTCCCCTGCTAGTAATGGTAATATTCCTCTTTTTGGCAAGAAGCGTCAGGTTCTGGCAGATATCTTCCATAAGCCCTTGTAAATCCACTTGTTCAAAAGGCATTTCTCCACTCTTTTCATCAATTTTGGAAATTTCGATAATATCTTTTACTAAACTGGTCAGACGACTAGCCTCATCATAAATACGCCCTGCAAATTCTGGAACATCTTCCTGACGTACCATGCCGTTTTTCATAATTTCCGCATATCCGGAAATGGACATAAGGGGTGTCTTTAATTCATGAGACACATTAGCAGAAAATTCCCGTCTTACTGCCTCCGCTTGTTTCAGTTCCTCTACCTGTTTTGCAATCTGTTTATTCTGCTCATCCACCCGATTTAACAAAGGCCGAAGTTCCTCATATTCCACATGCTCCAAAGGATGTTCTAAATCCAGTCTATTAATGGGATCAATGAGTTTTTTTGTCTGGCGCTCCACCACCGCAAAAGCTAGGCCAAGTACAGCAATAAGCAAAAGTCCCATAAGTGTAAAACTAGAAAGAAGTGTGGTTAAGACGCTATCTGTAGTTTTTCCCACTCTAAGGATTTTTCCATCTTCTAGCTCCACTGCATAGTAAAACGTCTGCTCTGAAAGGGTTTCTGATATCCGCACCATTTCCCCTTCTCCCTTTTTTTGGGCAGCTTTGACTTCCGGACGATCTTTATGATTTTCCATGGATGAAACGTCTGTTTTGGAATCAAAGGCAACTGTCCCATCCTCTTGAAAAATTGTTACACGGCTGCTAGTTATATCCGCTGCTTTTTGTGTCAGATATTCTTCTCCCATATACTCTAGGACGTAGCGCAAATATCGGGATTCATTCTTTACATCTTGACGCATATAACTGTTATATTTTTGATACATAACCACACTGGCGGCAAAAAAAGTAACCAGTATAGACAATGCTGTTAAAAAACCCACGTGATTCATAATTCTCTGCTTCATTGCTTATCTCCTATGCGATATCCAACGCCCCTGACTGTTTCAATTAAAAAACCTGATTCTCCCAGTTTTTGACGCAGAGTACGAATATGTACATCCACAGTCCTAGTTTCTCCTGCATATTCATAGCCCCATATTTTCTCCAAAATTTGATCACGGCTTAACACAATTCCTTGATTTTCCATTAAATAACGCAAAAGCTCAAATTCTTTTAAAGTGAGCTCCACTGCACGTTCTCTATCGAAAACCTGATGCCGTTCTACATGAATGGTAAGACCTTTGTAGGTATACTCTTTTTTACCAGCCTGTTTTGCTGCTCTCCTGAGCACTGCTTTCACCCTTGCAATAAATTCCATCATCCCAAAAGGTTTGGTAATATAATCATCTGCACCGCTGTCCAAAGCCTTAACCTTATCATACTCTGCCTCTTTTGCTGTGACCATAATCACTGGGATATCTTTGGTTTCCTGATTACTTTTTAGCTTTTCCAAAATGCTGTAGCCGTCCTCTCCAGGTAGCATAATATCTAACAAAATCAACTGTGGAATTTCTTCTTTCAACGCTTTTTTCAGTTCTTTTCCGTCCCGAATACCCTTTGCCTCAAAACCTGTTGTACCCAAAGTATATACCAATAATTCCCTTATATTTCTTTCATCTTCTACACAGTAAATCATCTTTATACCTCCTCCTACTTCATTGTGAAAATCAGGAAAAGCGTGCCTGAAAATCACCAAAATGTATTTTCAAACACGCTTTTATAACTTAGCCAGTTCCTATGGAAGAGGATAATACTTTCTTGTCTCATCCATGGTTTTCTGGAAGGACAGATTGTCTTCACTCTTCATTGCATTTAAGTAGCTGTGTGTCTTATAGCTTCCCTCAGCAATCTGGGAAATGCAGACTGCAATGTTGGAACAATGATCAGAAATTCTCTCCAGGCTAGTAAGAACGTCGGAAAGAATAAATCCCTGTTCAATGGTACATTTTCCTTCTCTCAGACGGTTTACATGACGGCTCTTTAACTCCTGATTCAGCTCATCTATAATCTCTTCCAGAGGCTCTACTTTCTTCGCCAGTTTGTAGTCTCTCTCCTCAAAAACCTGATAAGAAAGTTTCACAATATCTTCCACTGCCCTTGAAATCACAGCCAGTTCCGCAAGTGCTTTATCTGAGAATTTCAGGCCTTTATCATGAAGTTCTTTCGCTGATTCCATAATGTTCACACCATGGTCTGAGATTCTTTCAAAGTCACCGATACAGTGAAGAATCACGGACAAATCTCTGCTGTCCTTCTGGCTCATATCTTTCTGTCCCAGTTTTACGAGATAGGTGCCAAGTGCATCCTCATACTTGTCAACTTTGTTCTCATCTTCCACGATTGTATCTTCCAGCTCGCCCTTGTATTCCTGGAACAGGGAAAGTGCTGCTAACATACAATCACGGGAAGCATCTGCCATATATTTTGCTACCGTACGGCTCTGCTCCATAGCCAGTGCCGGTTTGTCCAGGAAACGTGCATCCAGAAGCTGCAGACCTTCTGTCTCGTCATTTTCTTCTTTTTCATCACGGATGGTAATACATGCCAGCTTCTCAAGTCCCTTAGAAAATGGCAGAAGAATACAGGTGGCAAACACGTTAAATGCACTGTGTGCAACTGCAATTCCTGCTGCATTGGCAGCCTGTCCCATGAACTGGAAATCCAGTGCCATATGCAGGCCATAGAACACTACCAGGAACACTGCGGTTCCAATAATATTGAAATACAGGTGAACCATAGCGGCTCTTTTTGCGTTTTTCTTAGCACCAATGGCAGATAAAAGTGCAGTAACACAAGTTCCGATATTCTGACCCAGAATAATAGGAATTGCCACACTATAGCTAACTGCTCCTGTTACACAAAGTGCCTGAAGAATACCCACTGATGCTGAGGAACTCTGAATCACCGCAGTTAAAACTGCACCTGCCAGCATACCCAGAAGCGGGTTGGAAAATGCTGTGAGGATTCCGGTAAATTCCGGTACATCAGCCAGCGGTTTTACAGCAGAACTCATGCTTTCCATACCAAACATCAGTACTGCAAATCCAAGAAAAATGGTTCCGATATCTTTCTTTTTCTCGCTCTTTGCAAAAAGCAAAAATGCCACACCGATAATAGCCAGAATCGGGGAAAAAGAAGTTGGTTTAAACATTTTTATGAAAAAGCTGTCACTCTGAATCCCGGAAAGACTGAGAATCCAGGAAGTAATGGTAGTACCGATATTGGCACCCATGATGACGCCCACAGCCTGGGACAGCTTCATAATACCTGAGTTTACAAAGCCGACTACCATAACCGTAGTAGCAGAAGAAGACTGAATCACTGCTGTTACCAGTGCACCTAATCCCACTGCTTTCAGAGGGTTGGAGGTCAGGCTTTCCAGAATTTTTTCCATTTTACCGCCGGAAACCTTTGAGAGGCCATCGCCCATAACATGCATTCCATACAGGAACAGTGCAAGCCCTCCAATCATACTTAACACGCTAAAAAAATCCATGATTTTCTCCTTTAGTATCTTTTTGATTTTTACATTGTCTTTTCTATTATAAAAAATCTATGTTAAATTCAGCAAAAGGCTATGTTAAATCTATGTAAAATCTTCATACATTAAAAGCTCTTAATCTGGTCTTCTGTATCATCCGTATTTTTTTCAATTTTTCTGATTTCCACATAATATCCTGCCGTATCGCTGATTTTTACTTTGACCCTGTCACCCACCTTGTGCCCTAAAACCGCTTTTCCAAGTGGGGATTCAATACTAATTTTGTTATCCAGGGAATTTCCCCTGATAGAAGTTACCAGCTTATAGGTCTCTGTCTCATCTTCATCCTCGAAATAGATTTCTACTACATTGTTCATTCCTACTTCGTCTGCTCTGGAATCATCGGATACAATCTCTGCTGTTTTCAGCATCCGCTCCAGATAATTGATACGGCTCTCATTTTTATTCTTGTCCCTTTTTGCTGCATAATATTCAAAGTTTTCACTTAAATCCCCCTGTGCCCTGGCTTCTTTTACGGCTTCGATGGCTTCCTTTCTTACCGTAAGCTTCCGGTATTCAATCTCTGCCTCGATTTTTTCTACATCACTTTTTGTAAGACGCTCTCTCATGCTTCATCCTCTTTTCTTCTTATTTTTCCTCAATCAAAAAGCCTTCCTTTTCTCCTGAGAAAAATCCTACTCTCAGTATATGACAAAAAGAAGGCAAATACCAGATTCATTCTGTAAATTTTATATTTCTTGGAAGTACCGGACTGTTTTTGTGAAATTGCAGAAAATCTCCCAGCAATCCACCGCCAAGCATAGATATCATCATACCCGCATAAGATTCTCCGAATGATAATACCGGAACACATATCTGGGTGACTTTGCCAAATCCAAAAACACAAAATACGGAATGGCTGAGCAATACACAAAAAGCCAGCAAAATCCCCAGGCAGTTTACGTAAGCAAATTCATTCGTGATTTTCCTCAGGTCATGCAGCATCCATACCAGAACAAAAAGTATAAAAACAGTCCAGATAACCGTTCCTATCCATCCGTTCTTTCAAAAAATACCGTAGAGGATGCCTGGGATATCCTTCTGTTTCAGATAATCAGCCACAGAAGAAACATACCGTTTTTCTATTAGTCCTTTTCCCAGCATCCAAGCCCCTGCCACAAGCATGATTCCCGGTAAGAGCCAGATTTTAAGACACTCTCCTTTTCCATCACAGGGATACCAGTGCCTCTTCAGTCCTGTTGTCAAAATACCGGCATATGCACACGCATAAAACAATACAAAATAGTAAGTGCCTGTCATACTGCTTATGAGCACTGCAATGCCTGCCATCAAAATCAGCCTGTGAAACCTGTTCTTTCCCTGATTTCTCCCATAAAATACCAGAGAGGAATATCCCGGAAGTGCTGCTGCAAGGGAAAACAACATAAGAAGTGACACATCTGCCCAAAAATCACATTGTACAATGATTCCTAAAATGGCAGCCATCGCCATATCAAGAAACCACTCTATTTTCCAGTCATTCTTCCTATAGAATTCATAAGTTTTTCTGGCTCTGATGAACAGCACAAGGGGGATCATCAAATATACTATGATTCTGCTTACATCAAGGATTCTGGCATCCCCGTAGGTTTCCATAGACCAAGCAATATACCGCAGAAGTCCTCCGATGAACCAGATAAGAAGAAATATACCCAGAAGCTTTTTATCCAGCTTAGGCTGATGTACCAGATCCAGCTGGACTCCTGTTTCTACCGGGTCTCCCATATCCTCCACAGCCTTTTCCATGGCCTTTTCCACCGGATATCCCAGACTGCGGTATACTTCTGCCTGATCCTCTATATGGTAGCCAAGCTCCTCTGCCAGTTATTCCTGCATCTGTTTCTGGCGAATCTGCTCTTTTACAATTTCAAGATATTCCGACTGCGTCATAGGCAGCACCCCCTAACACACGCTGTACTGCATTTCTATAAGTTTCCCATTTACGTTTCTTGCTATCCAGATGCTTCATTCCTGCTTTTGTAATCTGGTAATATTTCCGTCTCTTCCCGTCTACCTCTTTCTCATAAGACTCCAGCATCTTCTTCTGCTCCATACTGTGCAGTAAGGGATACAGGGTACCAGCCTTTAACTCAAAGACATTTTGAGAACGGTTCTGCAGCGTATCAATCATTTCATAACCGTACATCGGCCGTTCTGACAACAGTTGCAAAAGAAGTAAGGTGGTACTTCCAGAAACCAGGCTTTTGTCTACTTTTTGCGTAATCATATACGTGTCTCCTTTTCTATATAGATAATCTATATATATTTCTTATCTATATAGTAGCACTGGAATGTTCTCCTGTCAATTACGAAGGTTGCAAAATAAAGCAAAATTCCTCTGTTATGAAAGTGTAAATCGGCTGATAATCATAAAACGTCAAATCTAGCCTACAGCATTTAAGCACTAATAGGTAGAAATGAAACATTCTGCATTTTTAGCCTATAAAAAAAGAGACGCAATAGGCCAAAATACAAACCTTCTTATAATCCACCTACAAACACTGTATAAAAAGTAAGTGGATTATTCAAATATGTATTTCCTGGCCTATTACGCTCTGTAAAATGTAGGTGGAAATTTGCAAAATATGTCTGGCAGCCTATTAGGCCTTTAAAAAAGTAACTGGGAAACGGAAACATGTCTCTGACAGCCTATCATGCCTGACAGCCATATCCTTTCACCCTGCCATCACAGTCACTCTCTCTGATTTTTCCAGTAACTGCTTACTCTCATAAATAAAAACAGCAGCAAACCTCCCCAATACAGATAGGTTCTGGCAGAAGGTTCTCTCGTTATCAGAGCAAACACCACAATGCCTACCATCAGCAACCAGAATATCAAATTCAGATATTTCCCCAGCCAAGCATAGGGTCCAAGGATAGCTCTCCAAAATCCAACGGACTGCATCCCTCCTGAAAGAGCCTCTGCACTTTCCATCATACCATCCAAAAGCTCTTCTGCTTTTGAAAACTTCTTTCCCTTCTTTTCCTCCTGTGCAATATAATCCAAATATTGTTCTGGTTCTATATCAAGGGGTACTTCTTCTTTTTCTAAAATCCGGCATAACTCCAGAGCACCTTCCATCTCTCTGATTTTATTTAAAAGCTCCTGCTCCTGATTCTTCAGCACTTCTTTTACATCTGTTTTTCCTCTCAGCATGGCAGCAATCTGTTCCACAGATAAATCCATTTTCCGAAATATAATGATTTTCTTTAACCGCAAAATATCTTCTTCTGTATAATTGCGATACTTACTTTCCTGATCTCTTGCAGGTTCCAAAAGCCCTTTTTTCTCATAAAACCGGATATTGCTGATAGAAAGTCCCGTTTCTTTTGCCGCTTCTCCTATTTTCATAATGCTGACCTCCCTTTTTTTCGGACTATACACCCTGAACTTAGGTGAGAGTCAAGGGTTTTCCTCATTATTTCAAAGTTTTTCTCCCTAATCTCACATCTTCCATGAGATCCGACAATTCTTCCGGTAAATGATCGAAGAGATAGGTACCGCTTTTTTTCTGTTTCTCAAGATAATCCTCCCGGATTTCCTCTTTCATCCGCTGAATTTCTTCCCGCAGATTTCTGGCAGAAAGCCGGTCAGCGCCTTGCCCCAGAATGATTACCTGCTCCAAAGCATCTGAAGTCGCCACTGTGACATGGTATTTTTTTCCGATTTCATGTACTGTTTTCTCAATGTACTGATCCGCAGTCTCTGCCTCTTTTGTATATACCACATGAATGTTATGGTATTTCTGTACAGAGCCCTGCCCGCCCTCAACTTTGTATGCATCGAACACCAGAATCAGTGTACATTTTTTATAGCCCTGATAATTGCAGAGGATATCCATCAGCTTATTTCTTGCTCCTTCAATATTTACTTTTGCCAGCTCATTCAAATCTTCCCAGGCAAAAATAATATTATATCCATCCACCAGCAGGTATTCCTTTTCCGGCTCTTTTGGTTTGGACTTTCTTGGAGAAGCCGGAGCAGTCACTGTCCTGGATGCCTTTTGAAAAGCATTTCGCTCCCGCCTGATGGGACCATAAGTCCTTGTAAAAATCTCTTCCAGTTCTTCCTGATCCAGACGGATTTCATCGAAACTTTTATAAGGCTGTGCTGGCTGCGTCTTCATAATTGTTTCCTGATCTGTCTCTTCCAATCCTAATTCTGTCTGAATATGAGCATAGGTGTCCACCTCATCCCAATTCACCACAAATCCTGCTCCGTGTGCACAAAATACCGAACCTGTGGGGTTCTCCATATCTGCATCAGGCTCATATCCTGCTGCTTCTATGACTTCCTCTGCATTGTGACACGGCTGGTACCCCTTTAAGGTACAGAAAAGTCTTCCTCTTCCCCTGGTGTATGCTGTCACTTCGCTCTGATACCCGCCCATGGTCACAACAGGAGCAACGCCAGTGAGTACAGACATTTCTCCTTCTATTTCCGGTCCCTGGAAGGTTCCGTACATTTTCTGGATGTCCGTCATAGCTCTGCCTACCATATCCGACGGTACTTCCAGGCGGTATTCATAAACCGGTTCCAAAAGTACACTCCTGGCTTTCCGAAGTCCCTGACGAACAGCACGGTAGGTAGCCTGGCGGAAATCACCGCCCTCTGTGTGTTTTAAGTGAGCTTTTCCTGCCACTAGGGTAATCTTCATATCTGTGATATCTGAACCAGTAAGCACCCCTTTGTGTGCTTTTTCTTCTAAATGGGTAAGAATCAGCCTCTGCCAGTTCTTGTCCAGCATATCTTCACTGCAAGAAACAGCAAATTCCAGTCCGCTTCCCTGCTCCCCTGGTTCCAGCAGCAAATGTACCTCCGCATAATGGCGGAGAGGCTCAAAATGCCCGGTTCCTTCCACCGGCTCTTCAATGGTTTCTTTATAGACAATGTTTCCAGAACCGAATTCTACAGAGATTCCAAAGCGTTCCTGAATCATATTTTTTAAAATTTCAATCTGTACTTCTCCCATAACCTGGGCGTGAATCTCATTTAACTGAGGATTCCAGACAATATGCAGCTCCGGTTCTTCCTCTTCCAACTGGCGTAATTTCAAAAACATCTGGTGTACATCGCATTCCTCTGGAAGCTGAATCTCATAGTTCAAAACAGGAATCAAAAGCGGCTCCCCTGATGTCTGCTCGATTCCCAGCCCTTGTCCTGCATGAGTTCTGGTAAGACCTGTAACTGCACACACAGACCCTGCTGGTGCTTCTTTAACAGCCTCGAACCCTGCTCCTGAATAAATGCGGATCTGGTCAGCCTTTTCTTCCCAATCCTCCCCTGACAGCACCTGTTTCACTTTCAGGCTTCCCCCTGTAATCTTCATATGGGTGAGGCGGCTACCCTTTTCATCCCTGGAAATCTTATAAACCTTTGCTCCAAAAGTATCCGGATAATCTGGAACCTTCGTATAAGTTTCCAGGCCCTCCAGAAACTCCTGGATTCCCTGAGATTTCAGTGCAGAACCAAAATAACAGGGAAATGCTTTTCTCCTGGCTATCAGTTCTTTTACCTGTTCTTTGGAGATTTCTCCCTCCTCCAGATAGGTTTCCAATACTGTTTCATCACACATTGCCAGATTTTCCATGAATTCTTCCTGTGGCTGTGAAGCTGTAAAATCAATACATTTTTCGTCTAATCTGCTCTGAAGTTCTTTCAGTATTTCTGCCGAATTGGCTCCATCTTGATCCATTTTATTAATAAAAAGAAACACCGGAATCTTGTACTGACGCAAAAGACGCCACAGGGTTTCCACATGCCCCTGTACCCCGTCTGTTCCTCCGATGATTAAAACTGCATAATCAAGAATCTGCAGCGTTCTCTCCATTTCTGCGGAAAAATCCACATGCCCTGGAGTATCCAGAAGTACAACCTCTCTGTCTCCCAGAGTAAATCCTGCCTGCTTGGAAAAAATGGTGATTCCCCTGGCACGCTCCAGTTCATAGGTATCCAAAAAAGCATTTTGATGATCCACCCGCCCCATCTTGCGGATGGCACCTGTATGATAAAGCAGGCTCTCTGCCAGCGTTGTTTTTCCTGCGTCTACATGGGCCAGAAGGCCGATGCATATATGTTGTTTTTCTTTATTTTCAGACGTATTTCCCATGAAAATACCCCTTTCTACGAATTTATAATACAAAGATTATCATATCATAGAAAGGGGCATAAGTCGATTGTTGACATGATGGTTAATTTGTAATTTACTTCTCACCGCAATTCTGCCAGAATTCAATTTGATAGTATCTCAAAAACCCCGTATAATAAAAAACAGAAGCTATTTTCCGCATAGAAAATCTGGATCGCTATGATGACAGAGATGTTATCATTACCAACCTTCTGGAAACCTATGACCGCTTAATTGCCTTTGGTCAAAAACATCTCAGCGACCCATTTGTCCAGGAAGGGATTCATAGTGTTAGTGCCCGGGACAAAATCCTGCGGGAGATTTTCTCAAATAGCCTGGCTCACAGAGATTACTCCAGTGGATATGTTGCTAAATTTGTCATTGAACGCAACCGACTTTTTACAGAAAATGCAAACCGCTCTCATGGTCATGGAACACTGCATTTATCTGCCTTTGAGCCTTATGCTAAAAACCCTCCCATCTCAAAAGTATTCCGGGAAATTGGCTTGGCTGATGAACTGGGTTCTGGTATGCGAAATACTTATAAATATACACAACTCTATTCCGGCGGAATGCCCGAATTTATAGAAGATGATGTGTTCCGTACCATTATTCCGCTGACTTCAGTTGCTGTGGAAAAGATAGGTCCTTGTGAAAAGACCCAAGTTACCATTTACGATGAAATCCTTGCATTTTGTTTAGAACCTCATTCAAAAGCAGAAATCGCAAAACATTGCGGATATAAAAATACAAAAAACTTCACTCTGAAATATATACGTCCTTTGCTTGATAACCAAACTCTAAAAATGACAATCCCAGATAAGCCTAACAGTAGAAACCAAAAGTATATTACCAATATGCCAATCTAAAATGAATATAAAACAGAACTGCTGCATGAAACAGCATTCAGGAATATTTATACATTTTCGATATACATTTAGTGCAGCAGCTCTGTTTCATTGTGTCACAGTAAAAAAGATAGCATCCGACTATTCTAACAGTCAGATGCTATCTAAAATCATTTACATTTTTTAATCTGCAAGAAGCAAAAACCACTCTGAACTTGCTTCCTGTTCTGATACCTGTACTAGCCATGCCCCATTCTCTATACTATCATCTAGTACTCCAAGAAAAAGACCACTCCAGCGATTCTGGACCTTATATGTTCCAGTACCTGTTTCTACGATTTCCCACTGCTGATTCCAGCCTTCATTATAATCATTCTGAATTATTTCACCATTTTCTTCCGTTGAAAAAGCCTTTACATCAAGTACTTTGCCACTATTATTATTGGTAATTTTATAATAATCTCCTTCTACTTTTTCAAATGTCCACTTTTGACTGTTCCATTCTTCATACTCATATTGTTCTACATGTGCGTCATTTGCAGCACTCCCTCCTGCTACATTTGCAGCCTTTTGACTATTTATATTCATAAGTTCATATGAGCAATTTGCATTGAGATAATCCGGTTCAGTCAAGAAAGCATTTAATGCATCTGTAAAGTGTAATTTCTTATCACCCACATTTTCCGTAGCACCTAAAGTATAACCATCCGGCAAAATAGTAGAATTAGCTTCCGGCTCCCAATAAAACACACCTATACCATTGTTATTGGGAACAACTTCTAACGCATTAATTTCTTTTCTTAATAATTCATACGTTTCCGTTGGATTACTTTCAAGTTCTCCAGTCTCGCAAATCATTACTTCTTTACCATACTGTGACGCCATCTGACAAAGATTATAAGTTACATTTTCTATACAATCTCCATCGTAGGAGGATGTCCAATACGGATAATATGACATTCCAATTACATCTGTTTTTCCTCCACATTTTGTAATAAAATTCTCAAAGAACCATGCAAAATGTGCAATTCCACTTCCATGTGTTAAATGTGTTACAACTTTTGTATTTGGACTAACTGATTTCACTGCATCATAACCACTGTTCAAGTAATTTGTAAGTTGCGTAAAATCATTTGTCTGATTACTTCCTGATGGATACAACATTCCATAACTGACCTCATTTCCAACCTGTACCCATTCCGGATAACCCCCCTCTTCTGCAAGCTGCTCCATAATATATGCAGTATAATCATATACATATTGTTCCAACTCACTTTCAGAAGCTCCTTCCCATTCTGATGGTACATCTTGAATAAGTGGATACTCCCTGTGCTTCTAGCTGCGACAAAAAGCCTATATCTGCACCATATATCATTTCTTCTGATGATTCACTTGCAGCCTGTACATTGATAACAGGTATCATTGTAAATACGCTGGCACCAAGTCAAAGCATGAGCATCAATGCCACATAAACTTTTTTCTACCTTTTCTCACTCTTTCTCCCTCCTATCTGAATTTCCATTTCTTCACATCCTTCTGCATAAAAATGGATATATACATCTTCTTCCTTTTTAGGATCCTTCTTTCTCACTGCTAACATTGCATATCCATCATATGTTGTTACCCAGTCAGAAAAATAGTCCTCTTCGCTGGCAGGCTCTGCTGTACCAAATCCTTCCGATTCCCCATTTCCTTCTATCTGAACATATATTTTCTTTACTTCCTGCATATTTAACTGTCCATTTTCATCTATCAGATATACTTTTACATATGCAAGGCTTTGTTCATTTTCTGTAACTTGTTCGGCACCTAACTTCTTCACCTCTCCTGCTGTTGCAATCTGATATTCTCCAATCACTTCTCCACAACGGTAGGCTACTGCCCGAAGGACTCCCTGCTCGTATGGAACTTCATATTCTGCTGTAAAGTGGTTCTTCTTTCCTGCTACTTTTTTTCCTAAAGATTTTCCGTTTAAGAAAAGTTCTACTTCATCCCCCGATGAATATACGTCCACCAGTGCAGTCTGATTTTCATATCCTGTCCATGTCCAACTGCTAATATTATCCTTAAACATCCAGGCTGTTTTGCTTGGTTTTTCACCGATATGCCCCATCCGCTCAACTGCAATATATGGTCTGTCCGTAAGTCCATATACTATCTCTCGAAAGTAGCTAATAGGTCTTCTGTTTCCAATCAAATCAATATCACCAATATATCCAAGGCGTTCTGGATAAACACTTGTGAAATTTTCTTTCCCATCATAATGAAAGATTCCCACGCCGGCTTCTCCTATATAGTCATAGCCCGCCCACGTAAAATCTCCAATGACATGTGAATTTTCCTCAACCAGCCTCCAAAGCTTTTCAATATCTGCCGGATAGGTCTCCGTCCCCAGTACTGTTTTTCCCGGATGCAACTCATGTTCTAAAAGATAACGTCCGCTCAGGTAATTAAGTCCAATAATATCACAACTCTGTGCACTTTCTTCAAGTGCCTCGCTCACAAGCGGATGTGTAGCAAAGAAATCCCCTTTTTCTCCAGACATAAGACTCATAAAACTGTTTAAGGCATTGCTTCCGCCACCATCTCCGCCACTTTTGGCATCCATATCAAAACGCTCTATAACATCTCGCATAATTACCTTTAGACGTTTACCTGCACAATTCAATCCGTTTAGTGCATTTGTTATATACCTTGTAGAATCCAGTTCATGTACTTTATTACATAAAAACCGATTTATCCAGGAACCCTGTTTTGTTCCTGCCTCCTGAATTTCATTTCCTATCGAATACATAACAACAGACGGGTGATTATAATCTTTTGCTACCATGTGCTCAATCCACTGTCCTGCCTGCTCCTGAAAAATATTAGCATAATCATAAGGATTTTTATGTCTGTTCCACATATCCGTCAGCTCATCCATGACCAACATGCCTAATTGGTCACAGGCTTCTAACATAGTCCTGCTCATTGGGTGATGAGAACTGCGCAAGGCGTTAAATCCCGCCTCTTTTAAGCGTTTACAACGATACCTTTCTGCCTCTGGAAATGTCTCAGCACCTATAATTCCATTGTCATGATGAATACAAGCACCTCTGAGCTTTACTGTTTCCCCGTTAATCTGAAATCCCCTGACAGGGTCTAATGTCAAAACACGGATGCCAAAATATTCTGTTGTTACATCACACACCATTTCCCCGTTTTTTATCTTCATCCGACATTCATATAAATTCGGATGCTCTGGACTCCATTTTTCAGGCTTTAACACTGGTATTTGTACTCTGATGGTTTCTATTGTGTTTTGCAGGAAAACCACATGTTGTACTTCTTTCGTTACCGTTTCTCCTCCACGGCAAAACTCAATGATACATTCTGCTTCTGTACCTGTCCCTGTTATATTTTTTATATCGGCACATACTTCTATCACTGCAACCTCATCCTGCACAGATAAGGTGGTAATCCTCATCCTATCTCTTGGCACATACAGTTCTGTTCCGATAAAAAGATTAACATCACGATAAATTCCAGATCCCGTATACCAACGGCTGTTTGGCTGGCAGCTATTATCTACATCAATTTTAATGACATTCTCTTGTCCATATGAAATCCATGGTTTTAAATCTATCATAAATCCCATATAGCCATTACGATTTGTATGTGCCAGGCTTCCGTTTATCCATACTCTCGCCGTTCCATAAATCCCTTCAAATTCCAACGCTACATCCTGCGTTTTCCATTTCTCTGGGGCAAAAAACACTTTCTCATATGTATAAATCCCCCCAGGGTAAAAACCACTCTGTGCTCCTGCCGGACAATCTGCCGTTCTTTTTTCACGAATCATGGCATCGTATGGTAACGTAACTTGTATGGCACTTTTTTCTCCTTGAAAAGCTTTTAATTGAGAATTGCTGTCGGACTTTTCAAACGTCCACTCTTCATTAAACTTAAAACACTGCATCTTTATGCCCTTTCTCTTTCCATATCAATCTTCTGATTTTCTTTTTCCACCTTTAAAAGTGCCAGAAGAATCGTAATTACAACTCCAAGAATAACTGGGAAGGTGATGTATAGATTAAAAATCATATTAACTGCACTATCTGCCTGCACAGCCGCTGTTCCAACATATCCTCCAACTTCCAAAAGCCATCCTACTGCCGCTGTTCCAATTCCACCGCCCACTTTTACTCCAAGTGATGAACAACTGAACATCATACCATCAAGATGCACTCCCTTGGTGCGGAATGTATATCCGCTTATTTCTGCAATTAAAGCATTTAAAGTACCTGAAAGTGTTCCTGCAAACGTTCCCTTAATAAACATAAATAAAAGGATCATAGAAACGTTTTTCTGCAATGCAAAATAAATCAGGAAAATTCCAAATACGTCACTGATCAAATATCCCCAGAAATTAACCTTTTGCATACTACCTACTTTTTTTACTAACATTGGTGTGAAAATAAGGGCGATAATAACTGGGAACATTTTCATCATATTAAACATTCCTAACAATGAGCCGTCGCCCAAAACATTTTCCATAAAATAAATGGCAGAACCTGTTGTAAGATTGCTCATAAAATAATACACAATGTAAATAACAACAATCATCACATAAAACTTGTTACTAAACAAAAGCTTTACTGCCTGAACAAAACCGACTTTATCATCCTGTGTTCCTGCCTCTTTTACTTCTACTTTTTCTTCTGGTAGTTCTTTTACACAAAGACAACTTATTGTATTAACTACAAGTCCTATCACTGCACAGATAATCGCAACCATACGCCATCCAGCGGCGCCACCGCCAAATGCTGCAACTGCGTTTGTTACTGAAAATCCCATAACAATATTGGTTACTACTGCAAACATAAACCGAATGGAACCTAACTGAACTCTCTCATTTTTGTTTCTTGTAATTAATGCCGACAATGCAGAATATGCAATTCCGTTTGCCGTATAAAATATCGCATTCAAAGCAGTATAGAACACAAAGAAATACGCATACTGTGCCGTTTCACTGAGTCCTCCTGGAATCGAGAATAACAAAATCAAACATAGCGAAACTCCTAATTGGGCATATAACATCCATGGTCTGGCTTTTCCTAGTTTTGATTTTGTGTGATCAATCATAGTACCAAAAATGACATCGGAAATGCCATCCAATACCTTTGATAAAAGCATCAATGTTCCAATAATTCCTGTGCTAAGTCCCATGGTATCTGAGAGATACAGCAGTACAAAGCTAGACACCAGACCATAACTGGTATTTGATGCCAAATCGCCTGCACCATATGCTACTTTTTGATACCATTTCAAGTATTTTGTTTCTGTTCCTTTCATTGCTATATAACCTCCTCTTTCTTGTTGTACTAATTTTAATGAATTTTTTTCCACATTGGAATGACAAATATGTTATAATAAGGAAAAAATAATTATCATATTCGTGGATTATATGAGGAGGTATGATATGAGCAAACATGCTAGCTACATTGTGAGCAATATTATTGAACAAGAAAATTCAGGGAGTGAAATAAACTCATACCTTAGGATACTAGCTCCTATACAGTTTACTTTGGAATCATGCAGTGGTGCTTCTCAAACTGATTTTATAAACGTTCTTATGGTTTCTCCGCTCGGAAACAATTTTTATCATTTTCAGAACGATACCGAAATTATGCATTTTAACACAAGAGCACCGCACCTTCATGATTTCTATGAACTGTTAATTGTTTTGGATGGAGAAATCCATCAACAAATTGAACAGTCTGATTTTAATATTCACTGTGGCAGTTGCTGTCTGATGAACAGAAACATCGTTCACAAAGAAACGTTTCATTCCAATGCGAACCTTCTTTGTATTGGAATATCAAAGGAATTAGTTAAACACTTGACAGAAGATGAACAAAAGTTATATTTTCCTGACTTTGAACAGCCGAGAACAAATCCCATTCTTAATTTTCTGATTGACAATTTGGAAAATCCAGACACAAAGGAATACCTCGATTTTCTCCCCACAATCAATAATAAGGACTGGTATCGTGTCCTCCACACTCTTACAGATAATATTCTACGTGCAATTATGTTCCCAAAATTAGGTTCTACCTATGTCATTAAAGGTATGCTTTTAGAATTATTTGGTTATCTCTCTGATTCTGAACATTTCCATTTCACACCTGTTCATGTGGAAGCTAATAATGATTTTCTACTTTTTTCTCATATCAGCCATTTATTAGAAGATACAAATGGACGAATTACACGCTCTGAATTAGCACGAATCTTGCATTATAGTGGTAATTATATCAACAGCATTGTAAAAAAATATACGAACCTTTGTCTGTTTGATTATGGGCAGACTTTTTGTATGAAAAAAGCCGCCTATTTATTGCGTAATACAGACGACTCTATTTGGGAAATCATGGAAAAATTACAGTTTACAAACACTACACATTTTTACAAGTGTTTTAAAAAACAATATCACATGACGCCTCGAGAATATCGATTGTCAAATACCTCTATAACACAGTTATAGAATTTCTTCTTATGCCTCCTGTAATACCAAAATCCTACCAAATCTGCCAATGCCCATCCAATAGGTACAGACCACCAGATTCCCGTCACTCCAATGGCATCTATAGAAGAAAGTACATAAGCCAGTATCACTCTTGTACCAAGAGAAATCACGGTAAGTACCACAGACATGCCAGGCAGTTTCACTGCCCGGTAAAACCCATACAACAAAAATAAACAGCCAATTCCGCAATAAAAAGCACCTTCAATCCGCAAATATTCCACGCCTGCTGCAAGAATCGCTGTCTCCTTGGGCTGTACGAAAATCAACATCAGTGGTTTCGCAAACACAAACACACCAATGGAAATCACAATACAAAATGCCATAGCCATAAGCACTGCCTTTTTGATTCCTTCCCTTATGCGGGCTTCTTTTTTTGCACCAAAGTTTTGAGCCACAAAGGTAGAAAATGCATTCCCAAAATCCTGTACCGGCATATAGGCAAAGGAATCAATTTTCACAGCCGCTGCAAAAGCCGCCATAATTACAGTTCCAAAGCTGTTTACCAGCCCTTGTACCATGAGGATGCCCAGGTTCATCACAGACTGCTGAAGAGACGTCAAAAAGGAAAACTGAGCAATTTCTTTTACCAGGGGAACCTCCGGATGGAGATATTTTGCCTTTACCCCAAACTGAGGCATCTTCCAATAGGTATAAACAGCAATGCCGATTCCAGAAACATACTGAGAGATTACCGTAGCAATGGCAGCACCTCTGACACCCCACTGAAGTCCCAGTACAAACCACAAATCCAACACAATATTTAAAATCGCACAGGCTGCCAGAAATACCAGTGGAACCACAGAATTTCCCACAGCTCTTAGCACAGAAGCAAAAAAGTTATACAAAAAGGTAGCTAGAATCCCCAGAAAAATCACCCACAAATAATCCCGCATCATTGTATAGATTTCCTCCGGAACCTGGAGAAGAGCCATGATTGGGTCAAGAAACAAAAACACTGCCACATTGACCACCACTGCAGTAATTCCTATTAATAAAAAAGACGCCCCAATACTTTTTTCCAATTGCTCCTGGCATTTTTCTCCATAACGGATGGAAAAAACAGCGCCGCTTCCCATACAAAGTCCTAGAAAAATAGAGGTAAGAAACGTCATTAAGGTATAAGATGCTCCCACCGCCGCAAGCGCGCCAGATCCTAAAAATCTGCCTACGATCAAGGTATCTGCAATATTATAAAGCTGCTGCAACAGATTTCCGGCAATCATCGGCAGAGAAAATAACAAAATCGTTTTTGTAACTGAGCCTTCTGTAAGATTCTTTTGCATAGCACTCTCCCTGTTTCATAAAAATTTATGTTTATTTTATCACCTTAAGTCCCGCGTAAACTCCAAGCAAAATCAACAGCATTCCCACATTTCCCAGGGTAAAATACAGAAAATATTTCCCTTTCAAACTAGGATACTGCCTTACCATCTGTTTATAGGAAATCAGACTTGCCATAGAAGCAATCAATGTTCCAAGGCCACCAAGATTCGTTCCGACAACCAGACTCTCCCATTTATCCGTAAATCCAGACAAGAGTAACGCTGCTGGAACATTGCTGATAACCTGGCTGGACACCACCCCTGCCAGTGTTTCATGTCCTGTAAGAAGCCTTGCAAAAAAATCACGAAATGCAGGCACTCTTCCCAGGTTGCCAATGAAAATAAAAAATGCCACAAAGGTTCCCAAAAGGGCATAATCAATACAGTATAAAATTTTCCGATCTGCCACAACTAAAAAGGCCAGTACCAGAAAAAACAGAGCCATAGGAGGCAGCATTTTGGAAACACTGGCAAGGCAGCAAAGAAACATCACAACATAGCTGACAAAATAAAATTTCCGCTTTTTTCCCCACACAGCATTGCTTTTTTGATGTCTGTATTCCACCTTTTCTTTTTTCTGAAACAGAACTGCAAGCCCTATGCATATTCCCGTCACAAGGGTGTATGGAAGCATCCAGAGAAGGAAATCCCCCACTGCTGCACCAGACTGGCTATACAGATACAGGTTCTGTGGATTTCCAACAGGCGTAAGGCTGCTTCCCATGTTTGCTGCAATGGTCTGCAGCACTACCAGCGGTATGACAAACCGTTCCTTTTTGCACATTTGCAGTACAATCATCCCAAACGGTACAAAGGTAATCAATGCCACATCATTAGTAATCAACATACTAAAGAAAAAGGGCAGAAAACATAAAATCAGAAGAAGACTTCTGGTATTTTTCACCGCTCCCAACAGAAAATCGCCTATCTTTTGAAAAATGCCAAGCCACTGAAATCCAGCCATGGCAGCCATAAGACAGAACAAAAGCATTAAGGTATTCCAGTCAATATACCCAAAATAGTTCTTGTCCACTGGCTGCCAGAAAACAGACAGGACTGCAAGCCCTATGGCAATGCATAAAACCGCCTCTTTTTTCATAAAATCTCTTACTTTTTCTACCCCTTTTTTCATGTATTTCATACTCCTTCATATTCCATATCAAATTACCGTCTCTATTATAAGTGTACTCTTTTTATTTTTCAATTCTAATGTTCTCCTGCTATCTTTTTTTTTGAAACAATGTTAAAATAAGGTATCAATAATCTTGTATGAACAATAACGACAAAATAAGAACTTAAAGGAGACGAGAAAATGTTATTGACAAATTATGTGAGTGCTATGGATTGCTGGAAAGGACGCACTGACAGTACCACAGATTATGACGCTTTCCGCTGGCATCAGTGGGTGCAGCCCCTTGATCTGAACGAAGCCACAGAACCAATGGATGGTAAGCTTGGATTTGCTTTCATCGGTTTCTGCAGTGAGCAGGGGGTTAAACGCAACAAAGGACGTGTGGGAACTGCCCTTGCTCCTGATTTTATCCGTGCACAGATGTCCAATTTTCCATGTACGTTTTCACAGGAAGTCAAATTTTACGATGCGGGAAATATTCTCTGCGATGAAATCTCTATGGAAGAAGGCCAGCGTCTTCTGGGACTTGCGGTAGAAAAGACCCTTGACTTAAAACTGTTCCCCATTGTACTGGGCGGCGGTCACGAAACCACCTTCGGACACTTCCAGGGACACCTGGCAGACTTGAAGAAAAAAGAAGAGTCCCTGGATATGGGAATCATCAACTTTGATGCACATTTTGATTTGAGACCTTATGACAACGGTCCTTCCTCGGGCTCTATGTTCCGCCAGATTGCCGATATTTATAAAAAAGAAGGTGCTGCTTATCACTATCTTCCTCTTGGTATCCAGGAACACAGCAATACCGTGAGTCTTTTTAAATATGCCAAGGAAATCGGTGCTGACTATATTCTTGCAAAGGAAATACAGAACTCCAACTATTCTGCCATTCTGGAAAAAGTCGACACCTTCCTTTACGAATGTGATTCCGCCTATATCACCATTTGTACCGACGTATTTTCCTCTGCCTTTGCCCCTGGCGTCAGCGCCACTCAGTCCTTGGGATTAGACCCGGAAGTGGTACTGCCGCTTCTCAAGCATATTCTGAGAACCCGCCAGGTGAGAGGCTTTGATATCTGCGAAATCTCACCTCGGTTTGACCAGGACAACACCACTGCCAACCTGGGGGCAGTGCTGATTTTTGCTGTGGTAAATACCATGTGCAAACTGAATAATCTGGCTATTGATGTTTTGAAATAAGTAAAAAAACAGCCCCATGAAACCGGAGAAATATTCCAAATCCTCCGGTTTCATGGGGCTGTTTTTCTTCAAATTCTTCTTTAAATTCTTATGGATTTTCCCATTTTCAGTTTCCCAACAATCACGCACAGAAGCATGGTAAAAGCCATATCCGGCAACGTATTTCCTACAGGAATGTCCATCAGCATGAGAATACGGTACAGGATAAATCCAATCAGCCAGACCACCAGATTAGGAAGATATAGCTTTTCCTTGCCTACATCTCGTTTCAGCACAAAGAAATCTGCAATCTGAACAGCAATCATAGGCGCAAAGACAGAACCAATCAGATACAGAAAATCCGTAATATTGTCCATGGGATAGACCATTGCTCCAACTGTTCCCAGAACAGCCACAACCATTGCCGCAGGTTTTCCCTTGATTTTGGAGCAAAGAGATTCACTGGAAATTCCGGCAGAATAAGCATCCAAAAAAGTGGTAGTAACAGTGGAAAAGACCACAATCAAAAGCCCTGCCACGCCCAATCCTGCTTTTACCATAATTACGGAAATATCATATTCCCCTGTATAGATAGCTGCTCCCATACCAATCATATACATCCAACAGCTCACAACACCATAAACCAGGGCACTGATTGCAGAAGCCTTCACCGGGGCTTTTGCCTCCCTGGTATAATCACTGATAAGAGGAAGCCAGGAAAGGGGCATTGCCACAGACAACTCTACCGCTGCTCCAAAGGTCATACTTTCATCCCCTAAAACACTTGCTGCCTGATAATCCCCGAAAATCACCTTGCACAAAATCAGGGTGAGGAAAAAGAGTGCGGTCATAGCCACCACGTTTAATTTTCCCAGATTGGTGATTCCCACCACAATCCAGAGCAGAATCAATGCGCCAATGACCAGACACCAGATGAGACGTCCCAGATTCAGGATGCCGTCTGCTGCCAAAGCCCCGTCATAAATCATAATGGCAGTCCATCCTACCAACTGTAAAACATTTAAAGCTGCAAAGAACAGACAGCCCTTTTGTCCAAAACTCATTTTCACAGTTTCCATGGCGCTTTGGCGGACTTTTCCCCCTATGACCCCTGCCAGAAATAAAAGGACACAGCCAATCAGATGACCCAGAAGAATAGCTGCAATCCCCTTCTGAAACCCCAGGGGTGCCAGATAAGTACCAGTCAGAATTTCCGCAATGGAAACCCCTGCGCCAAACCAGATTAATCCATTTTCAAAAAGTCCTGTTCTGCATTCTTTCATAACCAGCACTCCTTTTCCCCTGCAAATTCTCCCGTAACTGCAAAACCATGGTTCATAGGACCGCTGCCTTTTCCCAGGTCCAGCATATCTGCCAGCGCACCGGAGAGATACTCTTTCGCCCTTTTCACAGATTCTTCTAAGGAAAATCCTTTCGCAAGATTGGCTGCAATGGCGCTTGAGAGGGTACATCCTGTTCCATGGGTATTGGGATTATCAATACGCTTTCCATAGAACCACTGATAGCTCCCATTGTTGTACAGCAGGTCATTGGCATCCTGAAAGCTGTGACCGCCTTTGCACAAAACTCCACAGCCATACTGCTCACTGATACTCTTTGCCGCTGCAATCATGTCTTCCTCTGTGCGTATCCGAATGCCGGACAGTACCTCTGTTTCCGGAATGTTAGGAGTCAGAAGCATGGCCAGTGGAAGCAGATGCTCCTTTAAAGCTGCCACCGCATCCTCGCTAATCAGCCGGGAACCGCTGGTTGCCACCATAACCGGGTCCACAACCAGTTTGGAAACCTTATATTCTTTCAACTTTTCTGCAATCTTCTCAATAAGTTCACTGTTTGCTACCATGCCAATCTTCACTGCATCCGGATAAATATCCGTAAAAATCATATCAAGCTGTTTTCCCAGAAATTCCGGGGTCACTTCCATAATGTCCATTACGCCGGTGGTGTTTTGTGCAGTCAAGGCCGTGATTGCGCTCATGGCGTATACGCCGTTAGTAATCATAGTCTTAATGTCTGCCTGGATGCCGGCGCCTCCGCTGGAATCACTTCCTGCGATTGTTAATGCTGTTCTCATGTTTTTTCTCCTTTTCCACTGCGCATTAATTTTCTTAGGCGACGCAAGGTGGTGCCCCCAATCCGTCGCCAGATTACCCGTCTTACAGGTTCTCCAAAATTTCGGAAGCGTGCTCCATGCTCTCAAGATAGAATTCTGCTTCCTGTTTGATTTTTTCGGTATCTCTTGCACTATATTGATCATAGATACCTACGGTATGAAATCCTGCCTTTTTCGCTGTCTCAATGGCATAGAGCACATCCTCAAAGACATAGGTTTCTTCTAGTTCTGTCCCCAGAAATTTGGCTGCCTCCTGATAAATCAGCGGATTTGATTTTCCCACGCCCACTTCGGAGGATGTAAAAATCTTCTGGAAATATCCTCCAATTCCCAGACGTTGAAAAGCAGCCTCAATATGTTCCCTGTTACCGGAAGTTGCCGCTGTGATACCAACTCCCTTTTTCTGAAGCTTTTGAAGTGCTTCTTTCACCCCTGGTTTTAAAGGAGCTTCCCGGTAATAATATGCCTTCACCATTTTCTCTGTAAGGCTGCGAAGTTCTGCCGCTGCTGCCCGGATATCAGGTTTTGCAAAAATAGCGCTGATAACGGCAATTCCACAGATACCACTGCCTGCCAGTTTTGAAATATTTCCGGCACAATTCCTTGATTTCCTTAGCTTCTTCCACCTGATGATACAGAGTATCCTCTCCCAGCCAGCTTCTATCTGTCACCGCATAAAGCAGTAAATCCTTTTTATCGCACTTGCTCCTCCTTTGCTAATATACCAAAAAACGGATATACCAATGATGGTATATCCGCATAAACTTCAAGCTATATCCCTACGTTGGCATTATCCAAATCAGGTTACGGGTCTAGGAATGCATCCTACTCTCAGCCTGCTTGATACGTAAGCTCCCCTTTTTCCATTTTTTTCTTCTTTAGTATACTACAGTTTCAGAAAATTTCAAGTTTTTTTTCTATTCCACTGGAATTATTATATCATTAATCACAACTGCCTTTATATTTTCCACATCCACCAGCCGGTTAAAGGCAACCTTATAATACGGGTCACAGCCCAGTACATATCCTGTATTGTTTATATTTTCATTTTTATCCTCTACCACATAGCTTTCCCCGTTTTTATACTGAACCTCTACATGCTTCACATTTAATGTGCTTGATGCTCCTAACCCAGAGAGTCCAAACATTTTGGGAATATCAAAGGCCATAGCAAAAGGACTAAGCCTTAGACTTCCTTTTTCTCCTAAATCCAGAGTCTTCGTAGGAACCGCATCTTTCTCTGTAAGGGTTACTTTTTCCTCTACGGTATTTTCCCACATTTGAGTACGTTCTTCCTCATTCATGCTGTCCATTTCCCCTCTTGTGCAAGGATATTTTTGTATATATAAGTACGGCTTCTGCTGCACATCTATTTCATCCGGCCACAAGAAATAGCTGTAACAGTACATTTTTTCAGACGTACTCTGCTGCATATCCACATAAATATTTTCTGAATATACCAGCTCGTCACTGATTTTAACATTGAAATAAAAATCAGCTTCCTCTGTGAAATTGGCTCCTTTTGCCAGGTTCGTATCTTCATTTCCTGCCAGTGCTGTCACTTTGCCTTCCCTTTCCAGGGTAAAATACATCAAGCCCCCAAGTTCATTATACAAAAAATTCTCTACAGTAAGGGTATGGCTTCCAATTTCTTTCACAATAGGCTCTTCCAATACATAGTTCCCCAACAATTCCTGGGCTCTTTCTTCATCCACATCCACAAACTCTTTAGACGGAATAACCACATCTACGGTCCCGCCTTTTCCGTCATCAATACTTACTGGTTTGGCCGGAGTAGATTTCTTTGTTGTGTTTCCAAACATTCCATCAAAGAAATCGGAACGGATGGACGCATAAACGCCTGTAGATACCATAAGCGCTGTCACTATGACTGCTGCTACTTTAGGGAATTTATGCTGTTTTCTTGTTCTTACTTTTGACCGGTTCCGTAGGATTTCATAAGTGCTTTCCAGCCTTTCTTCCACTTCATCAGAAATCTTTACTTTTTTTTCTAAAACATCTTTGATATTTCTTTCCTGATTTTTCATCTGCTTTCTCTCCTTTACTAAAAACAAAGAACCTGTTCCAGTTTTTTTCTGCCACGTTTTAGCCTGCTTTTGACTGTATTTTAGGTCAGTTTACAAGGAACTACACGCAGACCGTGAAACGGGCTGCTGACAACAAACGGCGCTATGCTCCCGGCTGGGTGCATAGCACCTGTTTGTTGCGGGGGTTTCCAAAGGGGGCAGCGCCCCATTTGGCACACGACTTTGCGGAGCAAAGTGTAGTGTGTTATACGCTCTGTCGGCGTTGCCCTGAAAATACCGTTGCCGCCGGGGAGGGCAAGGGCATTTGACGCGGCAGGAAAGCAGGGCTTTGTTTGGGGCTGGTAAGCCGGAAACAAAGGGCTGATTTCAGCAGCAGACAGGGCGTATTATGAAAGCCCCCGTCCCTCGTCCTCCGCCCCCGGCCTATGGGACAAAAAGTCCCAAAGCTCTGGACACCGTGACCAGATGTGTGGCCACACTCCGGGAAAAGTAGCAGGACGGCAGGAAACCGTCAAGGCTGAAATGAATGGGCTGACGCCCGGCCTTGACCGTTCCCCGCCGCCCCGCTGGATGGGTGGACAAGGTGGCCAATCCCTAAAAGTGTTTGGCCGCACTCGTTCATTTTGGGGCCTTTCTTCTCCCAAAATTGAAATGGGCGGGAAAGCCCTAAAATGGCTTTCCCGCCTTGATTACCCATTAGCAAAGACGGGCGAGACTGTCAACGGCGGCGCTGAAAGCGCCGTTCATCTTGACCGTTGACTGGCTCGCCTGGCTTTGCTACTGCCCGTAAGAGATGGAAAAACAAGATGGAAAACAAGGTTAAAAATGGTTGACAAGTCTATCGGATGTGTGTTATACTGTGCGACAGTTTGAGATTGGAAGGAGGCTTACGTGTGTTAATTTGTGTACGCTAATAAGCAATAAAAAGTAGAAGTACCTTTCCACATGATGGTGGGCTTTTTTTGCGTGCGTATGCAAAGGAACACGTAGGTTTGACACGAGCAGTCTTTGAACTGTATCGTGGTGTTTTTTCGTGCTTTGTTGTTATGCAGGCGTCTGCCCTCTCTGTGGGACAACGCCTGCTTTTTATTGCAGAAACAAAGGAACAATGCAATAAAAAAGGAGGTTCGCATTATGACCCAAAACAACAATTCATGGAGAAAAACTTATTTTACACTTCTTGCCGGACAAGCAATATCCTTTATTAGCAGCGGTATTTTGCAAATGGCCATTATCTTTTATTTGGTTGCGAAAACTAATTCTGCAATCATATTGACGGCGGCAACACTGATTGGATTTTTGCCGCAAGCCTGTTTAGGCCCGTTTGCAGGTGCTTTTGTTGACCGGCACAGCCGTAAAAGCGTAATGATTGGTGCGGATTTGATAATTGCCGCCGCTGGCGGTATTCTGGCGCTGGTGGCGTTTTACATGGAATTGCCCGTATGGTCTATTATGGTTGTCCTGTTAATCCGAAGTGCGGGAACTGCTTTTCATTCTCCAGCATTCAGCGCAGCAACACCTATGATTGTGCCAAAAGAGGAACTTACAAAATGCGCTGGTTACACGCAGACCATGCAAGCAGTAAGTGCGATTATCAGTCCAGCTGCCGCAGCGTTTTTATATGCTGTTTGGCCTCTTAATGCAATTATATTGTTAGATATTGTGGGTGCAATCCTTGCCTGTGTGACTGTTGCGATTTCGTCCATACCAACGCCTGAACTATGTCCAGAAACGAAAAGACAACAGTTTTTACAGGATATGAAAGAGGGGTATGTGGTATTAAAGCAAAACAGGGGCCTCTTTGCTCTGCTCTGGATTGGTGTAATTTATATGTTCTTTTATATGCCAATCAGTACGCTTTTTCCTCTCATCTGTATGTCATACTTCAAAGGAACACCGGCCCATGCCTCTGCCGCTGAAATTGCTTTTGCGGTTGGTATGCTGCTTGGCGGAGTCATTCTGAGCATTTGGGGCGGTTTTAAGAAACGGCGGTACACCATCGGTCTTTCCGTTCTCCTGATGGGCGTTAGCAATATGCTCTCCGGGCTTTTGCCGCCAGACGCATTTCTTGTCTTTGTTGTGTGCTGTACTGTTATGGGAATTTCCGCTCCATTTTACGGTGTGCAAAATGCGATTTTTCAAGAAACGGTCAAACCAGAATATCTGGGGAGAGTTTTTTCTCTACTGACAAGCGCCGCTTCCCTCGCCATGCCGTTTGGCCTTGTCATTTCCGGGCCTCTGGCGGAGCGGCTGGGAGTTGAGAAATGGTTTGTCATTTGCGGAATTGGCATTATCATCGTTGCGCTTGCCGTATTTTTACTACCCGGTTTGAGAGAGATTGACAATACGCAATAATCAACTGCACCTTTTTCTATTACTAAACAAAATGCCTGGATGGTGGTTCTGAAAAACCAGAACCGCCGTTCAGGCATTTTTTATCTTCGTCCTCTCTGCGGTTTTGGATTCTTCAGCAAGTCGGATTTTTCCGCAATCTTTTTCAGCCACTTCCGTTCTTCTACTGACAGCTTCCTAAAATTCAGCTTGAGCCGTTTGCAGATAAACGCCAAGTACGCTTGTTCCGTGTCGCTGTCCTGGCTGACGATTTCACCAGCAGTTTCCAGCATTTCTTTTAGCGGGTTATCCTCTGGGACGCTGAAAAAATCGTCCTTGTGTGTTTCCCGCAGAGCAAGGGCAATCCCGTTTATGTCCCGTTGTATCACATAGCGGCAAAACTCGTCCTCATCAATATGGGCGGTGATAAGCTGTCTTAACTGCGTATCACTCATGCCAGGATTATGCTTTTTTATAACAGTTGCGCTCATCGTGTCCACTATGGCGTTTGCACCCTGCGCCTGTTTCAGTGCCGTTCCGTTCACATAGATTTCAAGGTCAGCCATCAGCCGGGGGAAATCCGGGTGCGCCGCCAGCTCACACAGCAGGGTATTGTCTATCCTCCCGCTTTTCAGCAGGTCAATCATTTCATCACTCAAACGCAGGTCTGCAAGATCGGCGT
>ENA-ORMO01000464-ORMO01000464.1-human-gut-metagenome-genome-assembly--contig:-NODE-464-length-56939-cov-6.498400_pt1 | contig 56939 bp, 49 predicted proteins | sample MGYA00242106_ERZ509001 | MGnify/ENA primary metagenome ERZ509001 (study PRJEB26280, sample SAMEA2338736) | human gut metagenome | biome: human gut; feature: human-associated habitat; material: faeces...
AATCGAAGGTATCGTTACTCATCCTGAACGAATGACAAATGAAATGATGCAAGAGCATCAAAAATATACAAATCTTTTAATGAAAGCGGGGAAAGTACTCTTTTCGTCATTAAAAAGCGATATGAGTTCTTCAATAACTGTAATAAAATCTAGAAATGAAATTGAAATACAAGAATTTTATAAACATGAACCACTTTTTAATAATAATGTGTTAAGTTATCACATTTCCGAATTGCAAATACATTATCATACTTCTGAAACTGCTAATTGGTTTTAAAGTGATCGTAAAAATTCTTAAATTTAAATAATTAAATTGTTATTTATACTTCTATTTCATTAATAGGGTAAAGGAATAAATTTGATAATTTATTCTCCCATTGAACCGTACGTACGGGTCTCGTATACGGCTCTACATTTATATCACTCTTAAGATAATAATCTAGGTGATAGACTAAACCTGGTCTATCACCTTTCTTTATGCTTAGAACTTTTAGCGATATTATAAAATTGACTATATTCATTCCACTTCTCCTATACCAGCCTAACCTTGTGTTTGCACACTTATAAATGTCATCTTCACTAAATCTACATTTACATGCCTTGTTTAATTTCATTAGATTTCTATATATTGCCTTTGGCTTCTTCCACCTCTTGCACAGTCATTTTGTCTATTCCAGGTACTCCTTTATTTTGTTTGACCTTTTCGATAGTCATTTTCAAATTCTCTTTACTTTTACCATCTAGGATTACGTTTCCCAGTTCTAGGCTACCCTCACTTTCGAACTATCCAAATATTGCTTATAGTGATTTGCACTCTATAAACGTTTCAGTCCTTCATCATTTCTGACTACTATGACTTCATCAGACTTCTTGTGATAAATCTTTTTCTATCGATGGTATCATTACTGTTTTTAACAGTTTACTGGACTTCATCGTCCACAAGGTCTCCCGAGGTAAGGCATACATCTTTTTTTATCTTCACAGGTTTTTGATTTACTGTCTTGGTTTTACGTTTACCTTTTGGACTTTGGTTTGTTTCGCAACCTTATCCACCATTTAGCCTCATCAGGTTTCTGTTCGTAACCTCGAAGATTTTGCTACACCACTTCCTTCACCCTTAACATCACTGCTAACGACTTGTGGTTCACTACACTTGGCGGTAAATACCTGTGACTGGACTTTCACCAGCAAGATTAGTGCCATGCTCGGCACACGAAAAAAGCCCTGACAGCGGCAACTGTTAGGGCTGTGATAACTGGAAAACCTCTGTTATCAACAATCACAATTCAAGTATAACAGAGGTTTCTTCCGGTGACAACGAATTTTTCAAAAACGGAGGACATTATGGCAGGAACGAGAACAGAACTACAGATGATTAAAATGTCGGAGATACAGTCGCAGGAGGTGGCGTGGCTGTGGTTTCCGTTTATCCCTTATGGAAAGCTGACGATTGTACAAGGCGATCCGGGGGACGGTAAGACAACGCTTGTGCTGAACATAGCGGCGAAGCTGTCAAAAGGCGAGGGTCTGGACAGCAAAATGAAACTGACGGAGCCGCTGAATGTGATTTACCAGAGTGCGGAGGACGGGCTTGCAGATACGGTTAAGCCCCGTTTGGAAGCGGCAGGAGCAAATTGTGAAAATATTTCCGTCATTGACGAGAGCATAAAATCACTTTCCATGATAGATGAACGTCTGGAAGAAGCAGTCATAAGGACAAAGGCGAAGCTACTGATTTTAGACCCGATACAGGCGTATCTCGGCGGCGGTATGGATATGAACCGGGCAAATGAAGCAAGGGATATGACAAAGAAGCTGGCGACTCTGGCGGAGAAATATCAATGTGCCATTGTACTTGTAGGGCACATGAACAAAGCGGCTGGAAATAAGGCAGCATATCGGGGCATGGGTTCCATTGATTTCTTTGCGGTGGCAAGGAGTGTCCTGCTGGTCGGCAGAGTAGAGGGTGAAACGAATATAAGGGCAGTAGTCCAGATAAAAAACAATCTGGCGGCGTTTGGGCACCCGAAAGCCTTTGAGTTGTCGGAGGACGGTTTTCACTGGCTCGGAGATTATGAGATTACTGCCGATGAAGTGTTGGGCGGTATCGCTCCGAAAGCGAATAAGCTGGAACAGGCGAAGCGTCTGCTCCGGGAAGTGGCAGAAACAAACAATGCCATGCAGAGCAATGAGATTTTCAATCTTGCAGAGGAACAGGGTATATCCAGACGGACGCTTGAAAATGCGAAAAAGGAATTGAGTATCAGAGCAAAGCGGATAAACAATTCGTGGTATTGGGAACTGGATAAAATCAAGCCGGAATAAGGCAACAGCGCAACAATGCAGAGTATATAGAATTTGCGGGCTTGGTGTCTGCAAGGTTGCAAAAGATATAGACCTTGCGTTGTTGCGGTCTTGAAAAGGAGGGCGAATATGATACGACAGCCAGAATGGGGAACTCGGAACGTGAACAAATATTTTTACGAAAGTGAAACCCGGAGGATAGCTACCCTCAATGAAATATTTGGAGAGGTAGAGGTGACAGAAGATGAACAGCGAACATTGATATGGCTTGCCGGATGGGACGAATATACGATAGAAAATATACTATCGGCTATCCGAAAAGCTATGGCGGTGGAAGCAAAGCGGCTGGAATCCGCCCGTCCGTAGGACGGAAAAGCCCCCGGCAGGGCGCAACAGCACCTTTTGATGGACGGAACGGCTGTCAAAAGTGCTTTTGCGTTACTTTCGACGAAAGTAACAAAGCTTATGCGCCGTATCCGGCGCTGATTACCCGAATAGGGAGAAAGGATATAGATTGAAGCGAACGATTAGTTTTATGACAGGAAAAGGCTCTGTCAATCATAACAGCAGGAAATTTCATGCAAAGAATACAGACCCAGAAAGAAGTTATCTGAATGTGCAATACTGCAACGAAAATGTCAAAGACGTATATCACGAACTGTTTGATGAAGCCCTTGCCCGATATAATGAGAAGCAGACCAGAAGTGACCGCAGGATTGATAATTACTATGAGAAAATCTTATCCGGTAAACAGGAAAAACCATTCCATGAAATTATTCTGCAAATCGGGGATAGAGACAGCATGGGTGCAACAACCGAAAACGGACAACTTGCGGCAAAGGTGCTTGATGAATATATGCGTGATTTTCAACGGCGAAATCCTACGTTGCGGGTATTTTCAGCATGTCTCCACATGGATGAAGCTACGCCACATCTGCATATAGATTTTGTGCCGTATATGACAGGGAGCAAACGAGGACTTGATACAAGAGTTTCTCTCAAACAGGCATTGTCGGTTCTTGGTTTTAAGGGTGATACAAGGAGGGAAACAGAATTAAATCAATGGGTATTGTATGAGAAAAAGCAGCTTGCGGCTGTTATGCTGGAATATGGGATTGAGTGGGAGCAGAAAGGAACACATGAAAAGCATTTATCGGTTCTGGACTTTGAGAAGCAGGAACGAGCGAAAGAAGTTGCAGAATTGGAAGCGAAAAAAGAAAGTCTGGAAGAACATAATGTTGCAATACTGGAAGTCAGTGAAAAATGGCTGGATGAATTGGAAAATCTTGAGCATGAGATACACTCCGCACAAGAAAATCGTGAGGAAGCAGATAAACAGGCAGAAAAAGCTAAGGAAGAAGCAGAACGATATGATAAAAAACTGACAGAAATTGCTCCTATGGTAAAGGATATGGAACGATTTGCGGTTAAATATTCGTATGATCCAGAGGAAGTGCTGCCGGAAGCTGGAACGCTGGAAAGCGGAAAGACTTACAGAGAGAAAAAGGCAAAGCCGCTGATTGGGAAAATTGTAACAGTTCTGCGGTCTGTGTATCGGGAGTATCTGAATATTTCCAACCGATATACAAAACTGCAAGTTGCGTATAGTAGAGGGCGAAGCGGAAATGAGCGGCTGACAAACAGACTGGAAGAAGTTTTAGAAGAAAACCGGGAATTGAGGACGATTGCAACGGATTTTGGACGTGTAAAGTCAGTGGTTGGTGTTGAACAGGTAAACGCAGTTATTGACCGGGCAAAGCAACAGGAACAGATAGAAGCGGAGCAGAAACGGGCTGCAAGGAGAAAGTACAGTAGGGAAGCCCGGTGACAGTTTAAAGGGTTACTCAAAACGCTCTTGGTAACTAGCTGGTAACTCTTTAGATAAAGATATACTTGCAAATAGTAAAAAGAGGTGTTAGAATATTTTTTTCTTTAAAATATTAATTTGTGGGAGATGATAATTATGCAGTGGAATGAGCTGTTGTCAGAAAAACATTTTTATATAAACCAGGAAGAAAGTATTATATATGAGAATGATTATGACACAATTATTTGTAGTACATTGTTCCGAAGACTACAGGATAAAGCACAGGTTTTTCCACTAGACGATGATGACTATGTGCGAACACGTCTGACGCATTCGCTGGAGGTTTCAGCTATTGGAAAAAAGATAGGAGAGTATGTATTTTATAAGTTGAGAAAACAGAAAATGGATAGATGGTTTGAAGAACATACAGAGAAAGAATTTTCGGATGTACTTCTATGTGCGGGGTTAGTACATGATATTGGAAATCCTCCGTTTGGGCATTTTGGAGAATACGCAATTCGAGAGTGGTTTATAAAGAATTTAAAATATTTATCACTAGGGGAAAAGAAAGTGGTAGATATTTTGTCTGATTGGCAACAACAGGATTTATATTCTTTTGAGGGAAACGCTCAATCCTTACGTTTGTTGTCGAAGACCCCGCATTTGGGAAGAAAACAAGGGTTTAATCTTTCCTATAAAGTATTAGGAACTATTATAAAATATCCTATCTCATCAGCTGACTTGAAATACAATAATCCAAAACATTATAAGAAAATTGGTTATAACTACTCAGAATGTGAGTTGTTTCAGGATATAAATTTAAGTATGGGGTTGAATGGAAGCCGTCATCCATTATCTTATCTTTTGGAAGCTGCTGACGATATTGCATATCGTACTTCGGATTTAGAGGATGCTATGGTGAAAAAAGTCATAAGTTTTTCTCAGATAATGGGAGCATTTCAAGAGGATAAGAAAGAAGAACCGTTAGGGGACGAAGCAAAAATATATATGGGTAAATTGCAGGAAATGTATCAAGAGGAGCTATTAGCTGATGAGAAAAAGCCTGAATTAACATCTATACAAAGGTGGACTAGGTATATACGGGAAGTTATGATACAAGACGCAGGAAATGCTTTTATTCGATATTACAAGGACATAATGGAAGGCAATTTTAACGGAGAGTTATTTGATAATAGTATTTCGGGGTGTATTATTGATACAATTGCAAAATTGAGTGAGCGATTTATTTACACCAGTTCGATAAAAACACGAACAGAATTATTCGGTCGAAGGGTTATAGATTCCTTATTAACTCAGTTTATGCCAGCAGCTATCGTGTATTCTACAGAAGAAGAAACTACTTTTATAGAAAAAAGAACGATAGATACAGTATCAGAATTTTATAAAGTAATGTATTATAGTGAGTCTTATGGAAAAAGCGAACAAGAGAAACTGTATTTGCGTATCCTTATGATTACAGATTATATAAGTGGAATGACAGACAATTATGCAAAAAAGTTATATCGAGAGCTTTTTATATAAAATTTTTGATGGCACTGTTACGCTTTAGGTATTTTAAAACTTTATTTTTTAGAGACTTCAGGACGTAATGAGTGGGTTTGCGATACCTTATATTTATATTTTTGAAAATGGACTTTTATTGCGTAACATTTTGAAATGTATTGTCAATCTGCGAGGATTTGTTTATAATAAAGGCATGGCAATATTTTGGCAACAGAAAATCAGTAAGCCAGAATAAATGATGTAATTGAAGTAAAAACAGGTGTGTCTTTGTATAAGAGAGTATGAGAAAATCTCTGTAAATAAGATTCTTCTATGATAATTAAGAGCGATAAGCTTGTGAATCAGGCTTGTCGTTCTTGTTTTATATATAACAGTTGCTTACGGGCATGTCAAGAGCAGGCGGTTTCCCGCCTGTCTTCTTAACCCTTCTTTTGCTTACTCGGGTAAGCGTCCCTCGTACATAATGCTCAGTTCTCCATAAACCTGAGCCCAATCACGGATGGTGGTAGTCCATTTTTTCGTAGCCTCAAAAGTAGCCAGATACAAGGCCTTTAACAGGGCGGTATCGCTTGGAAATATTGCACCATGCAGCATCCGTCAGACCGCTTTGTCTGCATTCAGTTACCAGATCCATCCATTCATCCAAAGAACGTCCTGAGGCACGTTTGTCAGCCATAATGAAACCTCCATGTGTAGTGAATTTCTATCTCCTATCAACGGAGTGGAGAAAAATCTATTTACTATCATCATTATGGACTACAAAACGGCAGATGAAAAGTTACCCAGAAATTATGCGTTTACGAATAAACAGGCAACAAGGCGAATCATTTATCATTTAACCGTCAGAATATCCCTTACAATTAGGCGCGGGATGGTAAAGATGTGAGGAGTCTCTCTATTGGAAGATACTCAAAGATGCTTAATAGGTAAGAATCAGCGGTTTGAAGTATTGCTGAGAAACCACTCGGGTGTATTGAAGCTGCAAGTATTAAGGTAATACATTTGTGGAGATACTCCTGTATATTTTTTAAAAACGCGGCTGAAATATAAGGGATCATCGAATCCCACCAAATGTGCAATATTTGAAATAGTCATGGAGTTTGATAATAGAAAATCTTTGGCCTTTTCCATTCGTTGGTTATTTAAATATTGCATAGGAGATAATCCCATACGTTCTTTAAACATATGAGAAAAATAGCTTTCACTTAGTTTGCAGTAATCGGCCATAGAAGAAACAGACCATTTGTTTGCATATTTTGAGTTTAACTCGAGTAATAGTCTGTCAAATGAAAAATCATTATCAAAAGGTTTTGAAAGACTACTAAATGACCTGTGGATAGAACACAGAATAATATAAAAATTATGTAATACAATGTCTTGATATGACACCTTTTTAAGTTGCAATTCAGTGATAATTTCTTGAAAGAGCAATTTTAAATATAATCTTTCACCAATATAACAGGTTTTGATATCGTATGTGTTTAGAATATCCTCGCATTGATTGCCGGTGAAATGTATCCAATACACTTCGGGTTTTTCATTTGCATAATAAGAGTAAAATTGTGGTATTCCAGGATGATATAAAACAATGTTTCCGGCAGATAATGTAGTCCATTCATTGTTTATATAAAAATGTCCGCTTCCACGATGGATATAGATGATTTGATAATCTAGTCTACCGTCTTTACGATTGCAGAAATAATCTTGCGTTTGAAAGATCTGTTTTCCACAGCAATTTACCATTAGAGGAACATCGTTATCACAATAGCCTGTTATTTTTCTCTCATCTCTATAATGACCGCTAATATTTATCATAAATCGTATTCATTCCCTTCCTATCAATATAATTACTATGAGAATAACACATAAAAGCAGAAAAATCCATGCCAAAAGCAATTATGTTGATTGCGGAAAAGTAATAATATAACTATTATTGATTTATAAAGCAATGAATCCATAAAAGGAGAGAGTCTCATTGAAAAAACAGATTATTCTATTGATGACGGATACAACCAGAAAAGATATGGTGGGGTGTTATGGTAATAAAAAAATGATCACACCCAATTTGGATACCTTGGCACAAGAGGGAATCCGATATGAAAATGCGTACACTTGTCAACCTGTTTGTGGTCCGGCGCGAAGTGCAATTTTTACAGGTACATTTCCTCATACAAATGGAATGGTTACGAATGGGGTTCCACTGGGGGCAAATGTAAAAACGATTGGTCAGAGGTTAACAGATAACGGAATCAAATGTGGATATATAGGAAAATGGCATTTAGATGGTGGGGATTATTTTGGTTTAGGCTGTTGCCCAGAGGGGTGGGATGTAGATTATTGGTATGATATGAGATGCTATCTAAATGAATTAAGTGAAGAGCAACGTAGACGCTCCAGACAGCCAGAGGAATCCTATCAGCCAGATTTTTCTGAAGGTTTTACATATGCCCATAGATGCTCGGATCGAGCAATTAAATTTTTAGAGCAATATAAAGAGGAAGATTTTTTTCTTACAGTATCATATGACGAACCACATGGGCCATCGCTATGTCCGGCACCGTACAATACCATGTACAAGGACTTTAAATTTGAATCTTCTGCTAAATTTACGGATACATTGGATAATAAGCCATTAATGCAGCGACTTTGGGCAGGGGACAGACTGACAGAGGACGAAAGTCAGATTAATCAGAGTTCTGATGGCTTGGCATTGTTTTTAGGATGCAACAGTTTTGTGGATTACGAAATGGGAAGAGTTCTGGATGTGATTAAGGAAAAGCTGCCTAATGCCATGGTTATTTATACCTCCGACCATGGGGATATGTTGGGGGCTCACAGATTGTTTTCTAAAAACGCAGCCATTTATGAAGAAGTTGTTAATATTCCGCTGATCATTAAAGGCGGGGAAAGGGGAAAGGTAGTTACAGCACCGGCATCTCATATTGATATTGCGCCGACAGTCATGGAGTATTTTAAACTGCCAATTCCGAAGCTGCTGGAAGGAAAGAGCATGCTTCCACAAATATACGATACAACATTAAAAATAAACAGCGAAGTCTATACAGAATTTACCAGGTATGAGATAGACCACGATGGATTTGGAGGGCTTCAAATCATGAGGGGTGTTATTTCAGAAAACTATAAATTGGCAGTTAATTTACTTGATAAAGATGAATTTTACGATTTAAAAAAAGATCCTGATGAAATGGTAAATGAAATTGATAATCCGGAATACCTGGAAATTATCTGCAAATATCATAAAAAACTGGTCACACATATGAATGATACAAGAGATCTGTATCGAGGTTATCAGTGGTCACTTAGAGACTGGAATAAAGGATACATTCCAAGCTGGGATAATGAAGGGTTTACGCGACAGCGGGAAAATGAAGAATACGAACCACGTCAGCTTGACTATGATACAGGATTACCTATGAAAAAAGCAGTCAGAAGCAAGTATCTATATGAAATGGGGGAGAATAATGACAAAGGTAAAGTCTGAAATAAGATTGGAAACGAGGAATATTCGATTTAAACGACAATTAAAATTAAATGCCTGGTGTTGGTTGTTCATGTCATTAGCAGTTGGCTTTTATGTTTTGTTTCAAGGATATCCTATTATATGTAGCATTCAATACTCTTTGTTGGATTGGTCAGGCATGACATCTAATGCGACTTTTGTCGGTTTGCAAAATTATAGAGAACTGATGCATGATGACTTATTCTGGAATGCCTTTATAAACAGTTTTAAATATATGGTAATGATAGTTCCTTTGGAACTGGCGGTATCTTTGTTTCTTGCATATCTTTTAAATGATGAAAAAATGAAAGGTCGCGGATTATATCGTACAATGTATTTTGTCCCTGTAGTCACGACAGCCTCTGTAGTAGGAATTATCATGATATTTATTTTGGGAGTACAAGGACCAGTAAATCATCTTTTGATTTCCTTGCACATTCTGAAAAATCCAATAAACTTTCTTGGAAATGCAAAGTATGCGTTGCCTACATTAGTGATTATTTCTCTTTGGAAGGACTGTGGTACCTATATGATCTATTGGCTGGCAGGATTGCAGGGAGTTTCCCAAGATGTATATGAAGCTGCGACTATTGACGGTGCAAACAGAAGTCAGACATTTTTACACATCGTATTGCCTCTGATTGCGCCAACAGGAGGAATCATTGCAATACTGTGTGCCATTAATTCATTGAAAGTGTTTGACATTGTTAAGACAATGACAGAGGGAGGACCTTATTATGCAACTGATGTGATTGCGACATACGTCTACAGAACGGCGTTTTCAAGTGAGGTTGGAATGCCCAGACTTGGTTATGCAAGCGCAGCGGCTTTGTTTTTTGGAGGCGCAGTTATAATAGTCGGATTGCTTCTAAATGTTATTAAAGGCCATCTGCAAAAGAAGGTACAATAGGGGGTGAAGTAATTGAGCAAAGAAAAAAGAATTCATATCGTAAAATCAATTATTAAGCATGCTTTACTGCTCTGCGTGGGGTTTTTCTGGATATATCCGTTTTTGTGGATGATTTCTGCTTCGTTTAAAGGGCAGAATGAATTTTTCCAGAACCGCCTAGGATTGATTCCATCGGTACCAACAATTGATAATTTTATACGCATATGGCAAAAAGCAGATTTTGGAACCTACTTCATTAACACTATTATTGTAACTGTATTTTCGGTCATTATAGTTTTAATTATGACTATGACAGCTGGATATGCCATGGGACGTTACAAATTTGTTGGAAGAAATATTTGTATGGCGGTATTTTTGGGAAGCATTGCAATTCCACTGGTAAGTACAATCATTCCAACCTATGAAGTTGTCAAAGGGATGAATCTGGTAGGTACTAAGCTGGGATTGATTCTATCTCAGGCCGGTGGAGCACATGTTATCTTTCTGTTACTGTTCACCAGTTTTTTCCAATCCGTACCGAAAGAGTTGGAAGAGGCGTCTAAAATAGATGGATGTAATTATTTTCAGACGTTTTATTACATTATGATGAGGCTGTGTAAGCCTGTTGCAACGACAGTTGTTATTATGGAAACTATTTGGGCATGGAACGCTTTTATGCTTCCTTTAGTGTTGACACTGAATAACCCATCTTCCAGAACATTGGCAGTTGGCTTATATGCATTTAAAGGGGAAAACACGGTTGATTGGACAGGAATTGCAGCTGGCGGTTCGATTGCTGTAATACCAATCATTATATTATTCATTTTTATGCAAAAGCATTTTGTAGAGGGAATTGCTGGAGCTGTTAAGAGTTGATAAGCACAATCCACCAAATCACATATAAGAGAGGAGAATTAGGAATGAGATTAAAAAAAATGACAGTATCGTTGCTGGTTGCTGCAATGACAATGACAACATTGGCAGGATGTGGGGCAATGCCGTCAACAGGGAATGGGAACGGTGCCAGTGAAAATACAGGTGTTGCATCAAAAGAGGAAGAGAAAACGGATGGACAGATAACGCTTCAAGTTGTAGATTGGAGTGATGGGTCTGCAGCACAGAGAGAAGAGTTTCACAAGAAATTTGAGGAAACACATCCTAATATTAAAATTGAATACACCATGCTTACGGTAGATCAGTTCAAGAATACTATCGTTACAATGATCAAATCCGGGGAAGGTCCTGACCTATTTCCTATTCCGGTAGGTCTTACACTAGATACTGCAGTAGAAGAGGGCTGGTTTCAGCCGATTAATGACTATGTAACAGATGATTTTAGAGAAAAATTTGATCCGGCAGCTTTTGCAGAAGGAGTTACGGATATTGGGGATGAATGGTATACTGTTACCGAACAAATGCCGATAATTCAGTGCCTATTTTTCTATAATAAGAGCATCTTGGAGCAGGCAGGCGTAAATGAGATCCCTAAAACTTATTCGGAGTTTAGAGAAGCTTGCAAAAAAGTGACCGAGATGGGGAATGGAAACATTTATGGCCTGATCGATGGGGGCAAGCAGATGAACCGCATGGATGTTATGGCAAGATCTCTGGCTGCTGCAGCTGGCGGTAAGGTGGCTGCAACGCAGAAGGTACTGACAGATAATGGAGTAGCACCTTACGATAGTAAGGAAATGAATGAAGCGCTTGGCCTTATTAAAGGATTGGTAGATGATGGAAGTATTCATCCGGATACCATTAACGTGAGTGCCCCAGAAGCAAGAGAATTGTTTGCACAGGGACAAGCAGCATTTCTCTGCCAAGGAATGTGGTGTGTATCCCAGTGGGATGCAAATTATCCTGATCTCAAATATGGAGTTATGGCAGTTCCTGTTCCTGATGGGGTAACAAATACTTATGTTCAGGCGGGCGAATTGTCTCCTTGGATGGGCATCTATAAACAATCTAAACATCCGAAGGAAGCGGCTGAATATTTGATGGCATTATATGATGAACAGTATGGATACCAGCAGAGCAATGTAGAAAGCGGAAGTTTTGTTTCTTGTATTCCTGAAATCAACGAAAAATATATGACGAATGAACATATGAAGGAGTATTATACTATTGCTGAAGAAACGTCTAGGGTAGTACCTACTTTAGTAAAAAGAACTGAAAAAGCAAATGATTTCTATGCAGAAGTAAAAGACGTGCAGCCTAGCTTAGGTGCAATTGTGCAAGGCATTATTTCCCAGAGTCTTACCGATTATAGTAGCGCATTAAAAATACTGGCAGATGATACAACTACAGAATGGAAACGCGCATCGGAGGCAGTAGGAATGGATTATAGTTCCTTGGAGTTTCCTAACTGGGATGTGACAAAAGACTACACAGATGCAGATTATGCAGCATTAAAGTGATTTAGAAAAAAGAAAATAAGGAAAATGATGCGATGATTTGAGGTTTATAAAATTCGCATCATTTTCTGTTGGTTATATATAAAAGTTAAAGTCTTAAAACTGTTAAGAGAGATTTATGGACGAAAAAAATCGGAAAACAATATTATGGAAACTGTTCATATCTACGCTATATTTAAGTGTGTTTACTTTCGGTGGTGGATATGTCATTGTTACGCTGATGAAAAATAAATTTGTAGATGAATACCATTGGATAGAAGAAAATGAAATGCTTGATTTAGTGGCAATAGCACAATCCTCCCCTGGGGCCATTGCGGTAAACGGAGCAATCGTTGTAGGTTATAAACTGGCGGGTGTTGTGGGAATATTCATAACAATTCTGGGAACCATTCTGCCACCTTTTATTGTTTTGACAGTAGTATCTATGTTTTATAATGCGTTTAAAAGCAATTGGTTGATCAGCCAGTTGCTTGAAGGAATGCAGGCAGGGGTGGGTGCAGTAATAGCATTTGTCACGGTGGATATGGCAGCACTAATTGTTAAAGAGAAGAACCATCTGTCTTTGAGCATTATGTGTGTAGCATTATGTGTGTAGCATTTATTGCAGCATGCGTGTTTAGCGTAAATGTAGTGTATATTGTAATAGCATGTGGGGTAATTGGTGTAATACGCACACTTCTATTAAAAAGGAGAAGCGTAAAATGATGTATTTACAATTATTCTTGAGCTTTATTCAGGTCGGAATATTCAGTTTTGGCGGTGGATATGCAGCTATGCCGTTGATTCAGAGTCAGGTAGTTACTAACCATAGGTGGCTTATCATGTCAGAATTTACAGATCTTATTACAATATCGCAGATGACCCCCGGACCTATTGCAGTTAATTCGGCAACTTTTGTAGGACTCAAGATTGCAGGTGTACTCGGGGCATTGGTTGCTACGTTTGGATGCATTTTGCCGTCCTGTATTATTGTAACCGTGTTAGCAAAATTGTATCTAAAGTATAGAAGCGTGGATATGATGCAGGAGGTATTGCATTCACTTCGCCCTGCAGTAGTAGCAATGATAGCGTCAGCGGGAATTTTGATTCTTATGACGGCTTTTTGGGGAAATGGTACGGTTTACCTTTGTTAAAACAAAATGGGTTATGGTTTTAATTTTTATTATATGTGTAGCTTTATTGCGGAAAACAAGAATGAATCCTATTTGGGTCATGGTATACCCATTTTATTTCTGATGAAATTTGAAGTGGGGGCTTCTGAGGAGTTTTTTGACTCCCGTTTGCAGAGAAAAAAGCCTACTATGAGAAAATGGGAAAAAACTTAAGCGTGACACCGGCCAGGTATAAGTCGGAGTTTCCGTGGCTGAAGGAAGTAGACAGTCTGGCATTGTGTAATGCACAGATGCATCATTTCTTTCATGATGTTTCTGTAGGCTTTCCAAAGTTCAGATCAAAAAAGAAGCCAGTAAAAAGCTATACAACCAATTGTGTGAATGGAAACACCGTCTTACAGAATGGAAGGTTAAAACTTCCAAAAGCTGGCTGGGTCCGCATCAGACAGCATCGGAAGATTGAGGAAGGTTACCAGTTGAAAGGTGCAACCATCACTCAGGAAGCAGATGAACGATACTATGTTGCTTTGTTATATTCCTGCGAGGAACCGGTGAACGAAATCAGGAAAGCTGAATCCGCGATTGATCTTGATTTTTCCATGAAGGAGTTATATGTGGATTCCAATGGAAATCGTGCAGCATATCCTCATTTTTTCTCAAAAGCTCAGAAGAAGCTGGCAAGGGAGCAGCGTAAACTGAGCCACTGCGAACTAAGAAGTAGCCGTTATAAAAAGCAAAAGAAGAAAGTGGCACGGATCCATACCCATATCGCACATCAGCGAAAGGATTTTTTGCATAAGGAGTCGAGGAAGATAGCCAATTCCTATGATATCGTGTGCATGGAAGATCTGAATATGAAAGAAATAAGCCAGGATATGTGTTTTGGAAAGAGTGTTCATGACAATAGCCGGGGAATGTTCACGGATTTTTTGGCATATAAAATGGAACGTGCCGGGAAGAAACGGGTCCGTATTGACCGCTGGTATCCCAGTTCCAAAACCTGCAGCTGCTGTGGAAACATAAAAGAAGATCTGCAGCTGAGTGATCGCATTTATGAGTGTGCATGCGGAAATCGAATGGACCGGGATCAAAACGCAGCAATCAATATATGCAGGGAAGGTATTCGAATATCTGGAATGATGCCGGATATAGAAAAGAAAATTTCCTGATCTTTGCAATAAAAATTCCAATAATATCATTCTAATAAAACTGTGGGACACACGGGGATAGCTCGCTTATGCTTTGCCCTATAGGGCAATCGAACGAAAAGCTCACAATTCAATTGTTGGCTAAGTGGTAGGAGTATGTAACCCCTATCATTTTGTGCATATTCTGTCTCATAAAAGATATGGAGTTTTCCCACGCATTTTTGTATAGTAGTTACAACGTATTGAAAAGGCAGGATGACAAAGATTATTATATGAAAAGGGGATTAAAATGGAAGAGAAGACATACCTGAAATGGCATAACAAAGTGGGATACGGAAGCGGTGATATTGCAGGAAACGTAGTTTATGCGTTCCTGTCATCGTTTGTCATGATTTATCTGACAAATACAATTGGCTTAAATTCAGGAATCGTTGGCACATTAATTGCAGTATCCAAATTATTTGATGGTATAACGGATATTTTTTTTGGAACCATGATCGACCGGACAAAGAGCAAAATGGGTAAGGCAAGACCCTGGATGTTTTATGGTTTCTTTGGCTGTGCTATCACGCTCTACGGAGTTTTTGCGATCCCTACTAATATGGGTAAAACTGCGCAGTATGCCTGGTTCTTTATTTGCTATACCCTGTTAAACGCAGTATTCTATACGGCAAATAACATCGCATATGCAGCACTGACTTCTCTGGTAACAAAGAACAGTAAAGAACGAGTGCAGATGGGTTCTTTCCGTTTCATGTTTTCCTTTGGTACAAACCTTGCAATTCAGTCTATTACTGTAGGAGCAGTTGAGCTTCTCGGCAACGGTGCAGCAGCATGGAGAATCATTGCACTCATTTACTGTGTGATCGGTATCATTACCAATACACTTGCTGTATTTTCCGTAAAAGAACTTCCGGAAGAAGAATTGAAATCTAATGGTTCTATGGGGATTGAGGATGATAAGCTTTCTTTCAAGCAGACTGTAAAACTGCTGTTTGAGAACAAGTATTTTTCCATGATTTGTGTGATCTACATTCTGCAGCAGCTTCGTGCAGCAATGGTTAATGTGGGAATTTTCTTTATGACCTATGTTCTTTTAAATAAGAATTTATTTGGTGTGTTCTCCTGGGCTAACAATATCCCTCTGATCATTGCTCTGGCGATCACACCCATGCTGGTAGCAAAGGCAAATGGAATGTACAAGCTGAACAAATACAGCTATGTATTTGCAAGCTTCTCCCGTCTGTTGGTAGTGTTTGCAGGTTATATGGGAAGTATCCCGTTGATGTTGTTATTTATCGCAATGACCTCCTTAGGTGAAGGTCCGTGGCAGGGAGATATGAGTGCTGTTATTGCACAGTGTTCCGAGTATACCTATTTAAAGAGCGGAAAACGTATTGATGGTTCCATGTTCTCATGCACTTCCATGGGTATAAAACTTGGCGGTGGTATCGGTATTGCTCTTTCCGGATGGCTGCTTGACATTAGTGGATATATCAATATGGATAATGCTGTTCAGCCGGCCAGTTGTATCAAAATGATGTATTTTATGTACCTCTGGCTGCCATTTATCTTTGATATCATCATTACGGTTATCCTTTCTTTCTTGAATGTGGAGGGTGCAAACCGCGAATTAATTGAAAATATGCAGGAATCATAAATCAATAGCCTCTAAAGTTTTCTTTAGGTGCTTATTTTAGAAAAGGAGAAGATAGAACATGAATGCAGATATGAAATGGTTGGATAATCCGGAAGTATTCCGGGTAAATCAGCTGGAAGCGCACAGCGATCATACTTATTATGAAAGCTATGAAGCACTGGAAAAGAAGGAAAATGCACTGATCCAGTCTTTAAATGGACAGTGGGAATTTGCTTTCAGTAAGAATGTTAAGAGCAGACCGGAAAACTTCTATGAAGAGGATTTTGATGCGAAAAACTTTGATAAGATCATGGTGCCGGGCCATATTGAACTGGCTGGATATGATAAGATCCGCTACATCAATACCATGTACCCATGGGAGGGAAAAGAATACCGCAGAGGCGCCTACAGTATGGAGAGCACCGGAGACGGAGCCGGAATGTTCAGCGAAGCTGAGTATAATCCGGTAGGTTCCTATATCAAACGCTTTGATCTGGATCCGGAGCTGTGTTCCAAGAGAGTCCGTATCTGCTTTGAAGGCGTGGAAGAGGCAATGTATCTGTGGCTGAACGGTCAGTTCGTAGGATATGCAGAGGATAGCTTTACTCCTTCCGAGTTTGATCTGACACCATTCATCCGGGAAAAGGGCAATGTACTGGCGGTACAGGTGCATAAGATGAGTACGGCAGCATTCCTGGAAGATCAGGATTTCTTCCGCTTTTTTGGAATTTTCAGAAACGTTACACTGCGTGCGGTTCCTAAGATCCATCTGGAGGATGTGTGGTTCCGCCCGGAATTGTATAAGGATAATGCGAGCGGCAAATTATCCGTAAATCTGAAAGTATCCGCACCAGAGAACCGTAAAATCAATGCCCGGTTTGTGTTAAAGGATCAGGAGGGCAGTGTTGTGCTGGAAAAATCTGCTGCCCTGCAGGAGAAAAACGGAATCTACACTGAAGAAATTCAGACAGATGATGCGCAGGTAAAAGCCTGGGACAACCATCACCCATATCTGTACCATGCATATGTGGAGCTGACGGATGAAAGCGGAAATCTGGCTGAAGTAGTACCGTATGACATCGGCTTTAGACGGATCGATGTGATCGACAAGGTGATCCATTTAAATGGGAAACGCCTGGTCCTGACCGGTGTGAACCGTCACGAGTGGAGCCCTAAAACAGGCCGCTGCATCAGTATGAACGAAATGAAGTCCGATATTGAATGCATCTTAAGAAATAATATCAATGCCGTGCGCACCTGCCATTATCCGGATCAGATCCCGTGGTATTATATGTGCGACGCAGCAGGAATCTATATGATGGCTGAAAACAACTTAGAAAGCCACGGAACCTTCCAGAAGCTTGGTGCGATCGAACCTTCCTGCAACGTGCCGGGATCAATCCCGCAGTGGAAAGAGGCTGTGGTAGACAGAGCCAGAAGCAACTTTGAAACGTTTAAAAACCATACCGCCATTTTATTCTGGTCCCTGGGAAATGAGTCCTATGCTGGGGATGATATCGAGGCCATGAACACCTATTATAAAGAGAAACAAGACGGCCGCCTGATCCATTATGAAAGCTCCTTCTATAACAGAGCTTATGAAGACACAATTTCCGATGTGGAAAGCCGTATGTATGCAAAGCCGTATGAGATCGAAGAATATTTGGACAATGATCCGAAGAAGCCTTACCTCTTATGTGAGTTCATGCATGACATGGGAAACTCCATGGGTGGACTTGGCACCTATATGCACCTGATTGATAAATATGACATGTACCATGGTGGATTTATCTGGGACTTTATTGATCAGGCACTTTATGTGAAGGATGAAGTTACGGGGAAAGAAGTGCTCCGATATGGTGGAGACTTTGATGACAGACCTTCCGATTATGAATTTTCAGGAGATGGAATTGTATTTGCAAACCGTGTGGAGAAGCCGGCTATGCAGGAAGTGAGGTATTATTATGGCTTATACAGATAATGGGAAATTGAGAGTGGTCTATGGTGATTATGTGCTTGGTGTACACGGAAAAGGGTTCGACTATACGTTCTCTTATGCCCAGGGCGGTCTGGAGTCTATTGTAAAAAACGGCTATGAATGGCTGTACCGTTGCCCGAAGCCGACCTTCTGGAGGGCACTGACAGATAACGACCGAGGAAGCAAATTCCATATTAAAAGCGGCAGCTGGATGGCAGCAGATACGTTTATCGACTGTCAGAATGTCGAAGTCATCATGGATGGTGAAATGCAGAAGCAGTATGCTCCGGACAATAATATCTATGAGGGCGATGTATCTGCAGATGAGATCATTGTAAAATTCACCTATAAGACCATCAGCAATCCTTCCGCGACAGTTCTGGTAAGCTATACTGTGACCGGAAACGGAAAAATCAGGGTGGATGTAGAATACCACGGAGTAAAGGGTCTCCCGGAGCTTCCTGTGTTTGGCATGAGATTCATTATGCCGACACTTGCAGACAGCTACATGTATGAGGGCTTATCCGGAGAAACCTATCCGGACCGGAAAGCAGGCGCTGTAAAAGGGGTATATCAGGTGAGTGATTTAAGCCTTACCCCATACCTTGTTCCGCAGGATTGTGGAATGCATATGGATACGGACTGGCTGGAGGTTACGAGATATACGAGTCTTGATAACAGCAGAAGGGATTATTCTTTGCAGATCTTAAAAATTGAAAAAACAGATGAGCCGTTTGCTTTTTCCTGCCTGCCATATACAGCAGAAGAGATTGAAAACGCAACACACTATGAAGAACTGCCGCCGGCAAGAAGGACTGTTCTGTGCGTTTGTGGCGCAGTAAGAGGTGTTGGTGGAATTGACAGCTGGGGAAGTGACGTGGAGGAGGCATACCGCATCAATGCAGAAAATGTTATTTCCTATTCCTTTGCCATCTGCTAAGCCTCCGCGCAACCGGAAAAATAACCATCGTGTGAAACGAAATGGAAACATCTGTGTATTGTATGGGGAATGAAAAATGAATCTGGAAGAACGTATAAAAGCAGGCATGCTGTTTTATGAATCCGGGCATGTAGATCCGGTCAATCAGGAGATAGAAGAACGCCTGGAAAATGAGCGGAAAGACTGCAAAGAATTGATGTTTGATTATAATCATTGCAGACCGGGAGATCAGGATCGGCGGCTAAAAATTTTAAAGGAACTGCTTGGTTCTTGTGGGGATCATGTGTATATCGAAGATGGGCTCCATATGTCTTACGGGAAGCATGTATATTTAGGTGATTATTTCTATGCAAATTTTAATCTGACAATCATTGATGATGGAGAGGTACACATTGGAGACCTGACAATGATCGGCCCCAATGTGACCATCTGCACAACTGGGCATCCGGTCGATCCACACTACAGGGAAATGGCAGCGCATTATTCCCTACCGATCTATATTGGTAAAAATGTGTGGATCGGCAGTAATACTGCCATTTTGCCGGGTGTTTCCATTGGCGATAATACCGTGATCGGGGCCGGCAGTGTGGTAACAAGGGATATTCCGGCCAATGTAGTAGCAGTAGGAAATCCCTGCAGGATTTTAAGAGAAATCAGTGATCGGGATAAAGAGTATTATTTCCGGGATATGAAAGTAGATTTCCCGTATGCATCAGAAAAGAAAATGGATTAAGACAGAACCAGAAATGGCTTTCGGAAAGCAAAAGGTGGATGGATTATGAGAACGAACAAGATCATTGAGGCAATCCATGAAGGACGGTTGGATGAACGATTAACTGAGATTTATGCGGATCCGTATATTATTCCGTATGAGAAAAAGCGTTATGAGCAGGCACTTTACTAGTATAATGCCACGTTCGGTGCGGATGAAGTAGAGATATTCAGTGCACCGGGCAGAAGCGAGATCGGAGGAAACCATACAGATCATCAGCACGGGGAAGTGCTGGCAGCATCCATTAACCGCGATGCCATTGCTATAGTCAAAAAGTTAAACCGGCCGAGGGTAACGATTTTATCGGATGGCTATGCATCGGAAATTACGGTCGATATTGATGATCTGGATAAGCGTAAATCCGAGGAGGGAACAACCGCCGCACTGCTCCGTGGCGTTCTCGCGAAGATACAGATCAACGGATACAGCATAGGTGGATTTCAGGCGTATATTACAAGCGATGTGTTAATTGGCGCCGGTTTATCCTCTTCCGCAGCGTTTGAGACACTGATTGGAACGATCATTTCTTACCTTTATAACAATAACGAAATATCCGCGGTAGAAATCGCGAAAATTGGCCAGTATGCGGAAAATGTTTATTTCGGCAAGCCATGCGGACTGATGGATCAGATGGCATGTTCTGTTGGAAGCCTGGTCCATATTAATTTTGCTGATGTGAAACGGCCAAAGATCGAGCAGGTACAGCTTAACCTGGATGCTCATGGATACAGCTTATGTATCACCGATACAAAGGGTTCTCACGCAGATTTAACCCCGGATTATGCAGCAATCCCACAGGAAATGAAGCAGGTTGCCGAATTCTTTGGTAAAGAAGTGTTGGGTGAGGTATCCAAACAGGAGATTCTGAGAGACATACCACAGATCCGGGGAAAAGCCGGTGACCGAGCGCTTCTTCGGGCCATTCATTTTATGAATGAGAATGAAAGAGTGCGGCAGGAAGCGGAAGCATTAAAACAGGATCATTTTTCAGAGTTTCTGGAACTGGTAAAAGAATCCGGGAATTCTTCTTATAAATATTTGCAGAATGTCTATACCAGCCGGTATATCCGCCATCAGAACCTTTCTGTAGCGCTGGCTGTAAGTGACACGGTTTTGGGCAAACAGGGAGCCAGCCGGGTGCATGGCGGCGGTTTTGCAGGAACGATCCAGGCATTTGTTCCAGAGAATATGGTGGAAGCTTACCGGGAAGCAATGGAAGATATATTCGGTGAAGGCACCTGCCAGGTGCTCAAGATCCGTAAATACGGTGGTGTGAAAGTTTTATAGAAGGAGGAGATGAAGGTGGGTAGTATTTTGGTATTAGGTGGAGCCGGTTATATCGGATCTCACACGGTATATGAGTTGATCGATACAGGAGAAAATGTTGTAATTGTTGACAATCTTCTTACTGGATTTAGGAAAGCTGTTCATCCAGAAGCTAAATTTTACCAGGGTGATATCCGGGACAGAGCTTTTATGGATTCTGTATTTGAAAAAGAAGATATCGACGGTGTCATTCACTTTGCAGCAAGTTCCCAGGTCGAGGAAAGCATGAAGGACCCGCTTAAGTATTACAGTAATAATTTATGCGGTACCGAGGTGCTTTTGGAGAGCATGGTGGCTCATGGAATTGACAAGATCGTCTTTTCGTCCACAGCGGCAACGTATGGAGAGCCTGAGAGCATTCCGATCCTGGAAACCGATCCGACTGTTCCGACCAACTGCTATGGCGAAACGAAGCTGTCCATGGAAAAAATGTTCCACTGGACCTCCATCGCACACAATTTAAGATATGTTTCCCTGCGCTACTTTAATGCCTGTGGCGCGCATCCGAATGGAAAAATTGGTGAGGCTCATAATCCTGAAACACATCTGATCCCGCTGATCCTTCAGGTACCGAACCACCAGAGAGAGTATATTTCCATTTTCGGTACGGATTATGATACAAAAGATGGCACCTGCGTAAGGGATTATATCCATGTCAATGACCTCGCTCAGGCACATATTCTGGCTATGAACTATCTGCGAAACGGCGGAAAGAGTGATATCTTTAATCTTGGAAACGGAGTCGGTTTTACCGTGAAAGAGGTTGTGGAAACGGCCAGAGAAGTAACTGATCATCCAATTCCTGCAAAGGAAGAAGCACGAAGAGCCGGAGACCCGTCTACGCTGATTGCTTCCAGCGGAAGAGCGAAAGCTGTCCTGGGATGGAAACCACAGTATGCGGACCTCAAAGTGATTATTGAGACTGCGTGGAAATGGCATCAGGCCCATCCGCATGGGTACAAAGCTGATTAAAGGGGGAAAAGTGTTATGATCAATACACTGATCAATGAGCTGGTGTCATATGGATTAAAATGCGGACTGGTATCAAAGGATGATCAGATTTTTGTGACAAATCAGTTATTAGACCTCTTTCGTCTTTCGGAGTTTCATGAAGAAGAAATCCTGAAAAGCCGGCCATTAGCTGAAATTCTGGAAGATATGGTCTCTTATGCTCATCAGCAGGGAATTCTGGAAGAAGATACCATTGCCTGGAAAGATCTATTTGATACCAGGATCATGGGGATGTTAACTCCGCTGCCGTCTGTTGTCAGATCCAGGTTTCAAAGCCTTTATCAGGAAGACAGAAAAAAGGCCACAGATTATTTTTATAAATTGAGCCAGGATACAAATTATATCCGTACAGACCGCATCGCAAAAGATGAAAAATGGGTAACGGATACCGAGTATGGTCCGATAGATATTACCATTAACCTGTCTAAGCCGGAAAAAGATCCGAGAGACATTGCCCGGGCCGGCGCAGTAAAAAGTACCGGATATCCAAGCTGCCTCTTATGCAAAGAGAACGAAGGGTTTGCAGGAAATCTTTCTCATCCGGCAAGGCAGAACCACCGGGTGATCCCGATCAAACTGGGCGGAGAACAGTATTTCCTACAGTATTCTCCGTATGTTTACTACAATGAACACTGCATCATTTTCAATGAAGCGCACCGGCCAATGAAGATTGACCAGGCTGTATTTAGAAAACTATTGGAATTTGTAAAGATGTTCCCGCACTATACGGCCGGCTCCAACGCGGATCTTCCAATCGTAGGTGGTTCCATTTTAAACCATGATCATTTTCAGGGTGGCGGCTATGTCTTTGCAATGGCCAAGGCACCTTATGAGAGTGAATTTGTCATTCCGGGATATGAGGATCTGACAGCCGGTATCGTGAGATGGCCCATGTCTGTTATCCGATTAAGAGGAACCGATACAGAAAGGATTACTCTGGCAGCAGATCATATCCTTACTGCATGGCGCAGATATACCGATAAGGAAGCTTTCATTTTTAGTGAAACAGACGGAACACCGCACAATACGATTACTCCGATCGCAAGAATGCATGGAAATCTGTATGAACTGGATCTGGTACTTCGAAACAATGTTACAACGGATGAGTGCCCGTGGGGTGTATATCATCCGTCTGCAGACCTTCACCATATAAAGAAGGAAAACATCGGCCTGATCGAAGTAATGGGACTGGCTGTTTTGCCGGCGCGGCTGAAAAAGGAAATGGCGCTTCTGGAACAATATATCCTTGAAAAGCAGGATGTCCGCAGCAATCCGCAGATCGAAAAGCATGCAGACTGGGTGGATTCCTGGCTTGGATCCTATGAAATAACAGAGGATAACATCCATGCCATTCTGCAGAAAGAAATTGGAAAAGTGTTTGTCCAGGTTTTGGAATGCGCCGGTGTATATAAGAATACAAAAAAGGGAAGAATTGATTTCGGACGGTTTATCGAAACTTTGTAAAAGCCGATACGAACTGACCGGTCAGCAGGCGGTTTAAATTTTATATTTTTACAAAACCTTCCTATAATGGCATGTACATAAAATCAATACTTTAGGACTTGACATTATAGAAAGGGGCCTTTACCTGGTATATTTCCGGGCAAAGGCTCCTTTTTGCGAGGTCGTTGTTATTTCATTGGATATGAGTAGCTATGGTGAGATTTTTTTGAGAGGAAATACAGAAGATGAATGTCCTGCTATGTCACTTTTCAGGTAGAGACCGGTGATCAGATGGCTTGAGCTGGGGCCTTTAAAATGCTGTGGAAAAATTGTGCTAAATGAAATTGTGTACATTTAACACAATTTTTGTATTATTTAATGTGATCGCACATAAACTAAAATGAGTATATTCGCCTTGACAAACTTGTTTGAAAAGGCTAAGATATATTTGGTGATTGTACTATGGAAACATGAGAAGCCCATAGTCCAGAAGGCTCCTTCGGGAGCCTTTTGTTATTAATATAGGTAATTTACAAAGTAGATGAAAGGTGGTGGAAAACTTGAATAAAGAGCAATTTTTAACATATGATGGCAGATTGTTTTTCCGGAAGAACAAAAAGGTTTAATAATTTCTGATAAAAAGTATGCCACAAGAATATTGCTTAAAATTGGGTATTTTCCACTGATCAATGGTTATAAAGAGAGTTTTAACATAACACTGCAAGAATTCCCCCCATCCTCTTCAGGTGGTGGGATAAATTACCTGCTTTTGATTTCTGATATTGCAATAACTGACATGATTTTATATGCTTGCGCAGCCAGAGTATATTTGCTAGAATAGAGAACAAATGTTTGCAAAATAGAGAAACATCTTCCGGAAACTTCAGCTTTTGGAACCGGAAACTAAGAAGGGCTGGTTATATATGCAGAAGAAAATGATATTGAAAAGTGATATGCGGGTGTATTTTGATATGGATGGGACGATTGCAAAATGGCGAGATGTTCCAGTGGAGGAAAGCAGAAAACCTGGATATTATACAGACCTGGAACCGGAAACAGAATTATTGGATTTTTTAAGTGCTGCTCTGAAGGCAGACAAAAATATGAATATATTATCCTCATACTATACAGATACCAGAGCGCTTCTGGAAAAGAAAAAGTGGCTGGATAAGTACCTGCCGGGAATCAGCTCTTCACACTGTCTCTTTGTTCCTTATGGAAAAAATAAAGCGGAATTTGTTGAAACCATGCTGCACCGAAAACTGGGAAAGATGGACATCCTGGTCGATGACCATACACCGAACCTTACACGCTGGGAAACGGCCGGAGGTACAGGCGTGAAATGGCTGAACGGAATCAATGGAAAGAATGGCCGTTTTGAAGGCATCCGGGTAGGAAGTGTGGAGAAACTGAAAGCAGCATTTGATGAGATTGGAGATAGAAAATAATACGATATTAGGAAGACTGCAGGAATTTTGTCCCGCAGTCTTTCTGTTAGATACATATGGTAACGCCCAGGAGTTATGGTAAGGTCGCCGCAGGGAACCGGCGTCTGGATGAGCGCACAAGGATGATGCACCATTAGATAAAGACGGAAGCATAAAAGATACCATCTTCATAGCGAAATTCTGTTACTCCATAATGACGCTGCGCGCCCGGACTGAGGCGGTTCCGATGCCAAAGCCCTCATGCTTGCTTGAATGGAATTGGCCGTTTTCTTCGATAGGGGTGCGTCAGCAGGTATTGTCCACAGCTAGCGCAATATGCCCGCTTTCTTACCGGGCGCAGATGCGGATAAAAGGAGCAATATCTTTGCATTCCCAGCAGACATCCAGCGCATTTTCCAGGATATTTCCGAGAATGGAACATAACGCCGGTTCATTGTGGAAAGGCGTTTTGGAAGTTCGAGACGAACGGAAAAGACAATTCCGGCTTTGCGTGTATCTTATCCGTAATAGCGGACGATGGTATTGACTGCATAATTTTCGCACCAGGTCCGGGCAGTGTCTGGGGGAGGAGTCTTGCGGTACTATTCAATATACGATTTCAGATCCTCTGTTTTCCCGCTGCTCAGGTAATACTTGATCACATTTAAATGCTAGCGCAGGTGATGGCACGCCTGGCGAACTGTATCCATGTGTATAGGATCTACTGATATCTATGTTGATCAGTTCGTCCATTTTACCTAGCGTGGAATTAGCTGAATATGTGTTATATGAGCAAGAATGTTTTTTTTTAATGGATGGGTAATATTAAACTCAACCCACCATTCAATATCGTCCGATACTGGTTCAAAGTGTAGGGCAGAGCAAGCAATATGGAGATTTTTTTGCTTGCTGTCATCACACAGGATCGTGGTTGCCCCATACGCACCGCCGATCATGACAATATCATTTTGTGCTTCCGGTGAAAAGTGATTTGTTATAGGAGCGATTTCTAAAGGCTTATCACCATCAGCACAATCCCGGATGAAAATATCATCGTCTGGCTTAGGCGAAAGCGTATAGCTCATAGCAGTAAAATGCGTCGGATAAAACCAACGGTCAGAGTCAATGCGCTTTTTATAAATTGTCTGCGGATCCAATTCCTGTACGGTCAATGTGTATTTTATTCCGCTGACTGGATGGGAGAAAGAAAACGAATCGCCGGGAGCGTGTGTCTTGAAATGTGGTCCTGGGACACGGTGCGATTGCTGCTCCATCGTAAGGGAGAGTGATTTTATCTCAGGACGGCGTTTGCTTGGCCATGGAAAAGCTGCCCTAAAAATCATCCACCCATAGGATATATCCAAATTATAGTGTTCCAACGCCCACTTTGCTTCCAATTCATTGATTATCCCATCTGGCAAACATGGATTAAAGACTACCGAGCAATCGTGGGAAGTGTGCATTATTTTCCCGTTTAATTCCAAACGAGGAATAAAGTCAAGACAAAGTGGATTTTCTAAATCTATTTGCATTTGCTGCTCCTGCGTGAAGTATATGCAGGAGTCATTTTCGGGGTGTAAATCGTAAGCGCTTAATAATCGACCGGATAGTCAGACTTCAACTTTTGTGAGATACTTCAAATACCTGGGGTAATTCACTTCTTATCTGGTTCTCAGACTTGCAAAGGCCGGATTTCAACCATTCGTCTGTCCATGCCTTTGCTTGTACCTGATTACTCCAAAATCCTACCTTGGAGGTTCTGAAGCAAATGAGTACAACTTTAAATGACAGTTTCTGGCTGGAACGGATCACGCAGTGCAGATCTAGCGGGCTTACCGACCGTCAGTGGTGTATAGAGAACGGGATCCCCGTCAGCACATTTTATTACCATGTCAGGAACCTTACCCGCCAGGAATACCGCTGGCTCCTGGAAGGGCTGTCGATCGACCAGCCCAAAGCCATCCGCCCTGCCGGGAGGAAGGATTTCTGAGCGTTGTGCAAAAGGGAGAAAATTTTCCCTGCTTTTGCAGGACAGGAAAAGCACCGCCGGCGGCGTATCCACATGAAAGCGGAACTGGAAAGACATCCGGGGGATAACGGTCTGCCTTTTCTCCGGACTGCCGTCTGCGTGTGGAAAACACAGCATTTTTCGCAGAGTATGCACTGCAAAAGCTTTCGGTTTTCCACATTTTGCTTTCGTCAAAATGACGGTAGCTGTATGGTGGAGAATTCGCTTTTCTGCCGGGTTTCCGGTATAATAGGAACCAGTAAAAAGAAAGGGGATCCCTCTTATGCCGCAGTCAGAAATGGAAGCGCTCCTGCAGCTTCAAAAAGAGACAATCGAATCCCTGCGCCAGCTAGTGGAAAGCCAGCGGCTTACGATCGAGCAGATGGCCAAAAGCCACGAGGAGCAGACCGCACAGCTGAACCAGACGATCGCGAACTTGAACGAAACAGTCGAGTATCTGAAGAAAAGACTGTTTTCGTCGTCCAGTGAAAAAATCAAAAAGAATGAATTTCCCGGGCAGATGGATCTGTTCAATGAGGCAGAAGCTGCCGCAGATCCTTCCGTCCCGGAATGAGGCAGTCAGCGGTTATAACCGTCAGACCAAAAAGCCGAAGGCTTCCAGGGAAGAGATTCTGGCGGGGCTGCCTGTAATTGAAGTCCCCTGTACAGTGCCAGTGGAAGACAGAAACTGCCCTTACTGCAATACCCCGATGGAAGTGATCGGGAAAAAGGTGGTGCGGGAAGAGCTGCGGATCACCCGCGCAAGGGTGGAACGGATCCAGTATGTCCAGGAAGTGCTCGGATGCCCGGAATGTAAAAAAGACGGAGCTTCCGTTATCGTTGAGGCCGAAACACCCAGACCCCTGCTGAAGCACAGCTTTGCCTCCCCTTCCACAGTTGCTTACGTGATGTATCAGAAATATGTGAACAGCATCCCGCTTTACCGGCAGGAGGCAGACTGGAAGCAGCTGGGCGTAAAGCTGGGGCGGGCGACACTGGCCAACTGGATCATCAAATGCGGCATGGATTACATGGAGCCGGTATATAAACGGCTTCACGAACATCTGCTGGAGAGGGGAGTCATCCATGCGGACGAGACGCCCTGCCAGGTGCTGAAGGAGGATGGGAAAACGGCACAGTCCAGATCCTACATGTGGCTATATGGCTCCGGAAATGATGGGCTGCCGCCGATCCGTCTGTATGATTACCAGCCCAGCCGGGGAGGCTATCATGCAGAAGAATTCCTGAAAGGGTTTTCCGGATATCTGACCTGTGATGGGTTCAGCGGTTATAATAAGCTGAAAAAAGTCATCCGCTGCGGCTGCCTTGCGCATATGAGGCGGTACTGGTATGACGCGCTGCCAGGGAAAACGAAGACAGCTTCGGAAAAGACCTCTGCAGAGATCGGGGTTGATTACTGCAATCAGCTGTTTAAGCTGGAAGAAAAATATGCTGGTCTGGATGCGGACACTCGGAAAGAAAAACGTCTTGAGACAGAGCCTGCCATATGGGAGGCTTATTGGTCATGGCTTGAAACCGTAAATCCTACAGGTGGGAGCCGCCTGGAAAAAGCGGTTACCTATGCCAGGAACCAGAAGCCTTACATGGAGAACTACCTGCTGGATGGCCGTTGTTCCATTTCCAACAACATCGCGGAGAATATCGCCCGCCCCTACGCAGTGGGAAGGAAAAATTTCCTGTTCCATGATACCGTAAAAGGAGCCCAGTCCAGTGCCATCATTTACAGTTTAGTAGAGACTGCAAAACTCAACAATCTGAATATCTATGTATATCTGGAGACGGTACTGCCCTATATGCCGGACTACAAAAATGAGCCCGAAGGGATAGAAGAGCTGATGCCCTGGTCTGAGATGATACAGCAAAGATGCAGGATTGAATCAAAAAGTTGAAGTTGGAGCGTTTTACTTCAATAATAGTAGAACGTGGTTTAAAAAGATAGCCGTTGTATTGTTAAGCGCTTACAATGAATTTCTGATAACGTATAATTAATTTGGTTGACAAGCAATATGCATATATAATATGCTATACTCAGATTAAAAAATTTATTAGTTATTATATAATGGAAAAACGGGTAGGGCGTTTAGAAAATAGATATTTTTAATTAAGGAGGGATAAGAACAATGGGATTAATCGAATTGGCAAACAGAAATTCCGTGTGGCGTGGAATGGATTATTATGAAGCAAAGCGAGTTTTGACATGGGTAAAAAGCGGGCAGTACATATATGATGGGATTGTGTCAGGAAGTGAGGAAAAGGTGTATCATGTGCATATTGATACGGAGCATCCGAGAAAATCTGTCTGTGACTGTGCGTTTGCAAAGGGCCGCAGAGTGATTTGTAAACATATGATTGCACTTTATTTTACGGCGAAGCCAGAGGCTGTTCAATCGTTTAAAAAGCAGATAGAAGAATGGGAGGCGGAAGAAGAGGAAAGAGAACGGCAGTATTATGAAGAATTGGAAAAATATGTGAAATCTCTTTCTAAGAAAGAACTTCAGGAAGAATTATTTCATGCATTGGCAGAGGTGGAAGAAATGAAGTCATACCGATAAGGAAAAGCTGGAAATGATAGTTGTTATGCTTTGAGATGGGCATATGAGTAGAAATAGATTGAAAAAGTTATTGAGTGCATAGCACAGTCATACTCCATTAGGAGTATGTGAGTAAAAGGAGAATTTAATTGAATCATTTAAAGTAAAGCGGAGGATCTCCGCAGAAATTTCTGTATATATAGTTCTTAAATAGCGTCAGTGTGTAAAGGGCAATATGGTATGTTGTTCCTTGTGCACTGACACTAAATGAATACAATGGAAAATAAGAAAAAATATTTTAAAAAGCTTATTTTTCTGATATTATTAATATAATAAACGATTATTTTGATTCTATTTCGAGGGTATTCCATGAAGAAAGAATATATTGCTCACATAAATGAATACACTGATGCAATCCAAACGGTGCAGCAGCATAGCTTTCAGACTGCTGTATTGTGTAGAGAATATGCAATACCGGCGTTTAAGGATTTTCTATATGTAATTGGACTTCTCCATGATATAGGAAAGTACATGGATGAATTTCAAAAGCGGATTCGAGGCGCTCAGATCAGGGTGGAACATTCTATGTGCGGCGCGATTGCGGCGGGGGAGCTGTTTCCGAATGTGATGGGACTGATGATGCAGTTTTGCATTGCGGGGCATCATTCGGGACTGCCAGATGCGGGGTTTCCCAATGATACAGCGGAGCTTGGAACCTTGTATGGAAGGCTTAAGAGGGAGTTTTCGGATTACAGCGAATATAAAAGGGAGCTTGAGATTCCGTCGGTGGATTTTGGTGCGTGGGCAGAATTTGTAGCGGGAGACTGCAGAAAAGATCAGGAGATTCAGATTGATAAATTTGCATTTCTGACTCGGTATGCGTTTTCCTGTCTGGTAGATGCGGATTCTACAGATACGGCGGATTTTTGCAGGGAAGAAGAGCGGCCTCGTGCACTTAGGTCAGATTTTCAGGCCTGTCTTGATAGAGTAAACGCAAGATGGTCGGCCTTTGTGTGCAGGACAAATCTTCAGAAGGCGCGCAGTGCGCTGCAGGCACAGGCGTTTCGAAACGCAGACAGGGATGCTGAAATTTATCTGCTGAATATGCCGACCGGAAGTGGCAAGACGCTCGCAAGTGTAAAAATTGCGTTGGAGCGGGCGCTTGCCGGGAAGAAAAAGCGGATTATTTATGTGATTCCATATAACAGTATTATCGATCAGACAGTAGATGTTTTTGAAGGACTTTTTGGAGGGGAACTGGAAATTCTGCGGCATCAGTCCACTTTTTCCTATGAGGATGCGGAAGATCAGGATGAGGATTACCGAAAGGCAGCAACACTTGCAGCAGAGAATTGGGACGCGCCCTTTATCGTTACGACAGCAGTGCAGTTTTTTGAATCCGTTTATGCAAACAAGCGGGGAAAGCTTCGAAAGCTGCACAATATGGCGGACAGTATTCTCGTTTTTGACGAAGCTCATTTGATGCCGCAGAGTTATCTTCAGCCATGTCTTCAGTCAATTGCGTTTATTACACGGTATCTGAACAGTGAAGCTATTTTTTTGACGGCAACCATGCCAGATTTTGAAAATTTAATCCATAAATATGCACTTCCAGACAGTAAGATTTTTAATTTAATTCAGGATACGTCGTTGTTCGGAGAATTTCAAAAGTGCAGATATGAGTATATCGGTGAGGTGGAAGCTGACGCATTGTTGGAGAAGAGCAGTCAGAGTCCCTCCAGTCTGGTAATCGTTAATAGCAAGAAAGCTGCCAGACAATTATTTCGCGAGTGTAGTACAGGTAAAAAATATCATTTATCGACCTACATGACACCCTATGATCGAAAGCGTATTCTTCAGGAAATCAGAGAAGAACTGAACAGGCTGGAGAAGGATTATCCGACATATGAAGCTGTGCCAAAGGAGCGCAGGATCACGATTATAGCGACTTCGCTGATCGAAGCAGGGGTAGATCTTGATGTGTATACGGTTTTTCGTGAACGATCTGGGCTGGACAGTATTTTGCAGGCAGGCGGGAGATGCAATCGAGAAGGCAGGCGGGCGATTGCAGATGTTTTTGTCTTTGATTTTGCAGATTATACAAGAAGGGCTCCTATCGAGGAAAAAGGAAATCTTGCAAAAGAACTTTTGGGGAAATATGAAGATATTTCCAAACCGTTATGCATTGCAGAATATTATGATACGCTGTATTTCATGAAACAGGAAGAAATTCAGAAGAATGCAATGCATAAGATGTGCAGTAAGATCAGACGGCTTCTGTTTAAAGAATATGCGGAAAAATTTGAACTGATCGATTCAAAAACAGTTTCTGTTGTTGTAGTGCGTGATGAGAAAAGTAGGGAGCTGGCAGAACATTTGCGGTATACAAAGAGCGTAAATACCAGGATGCTTCAGAATTATGTTTGTACTGTTTACCAGAAGGAATTGGAAAATTTGATTAAGCAGCATGTGGTGGAGGATTATGGGACAGGAGTTTACTGTCTGACGAACCTGGATTACTATGATGAACAGATTGGGATTTTATTTGAGGCAAGAGATTATTTTTTATGAACTGACGTGAAATGAGGTACAGCGTGTCAATGCCATATATTTCGTACTAATCGAAGAAATGTGTAGAATAAAATAGGGTGTATGTACCACGATATTCGGAGTCTGAGCAGAATTTTAGATGGATGAGTGTTGGGGGATACGTTTGCTAACCATGGCAAATGGAATGGTTCGACTATAAGACCATGCAGAAGACAAATACAGAAAAGGGAGGGGATAACGTGAGCTATGGTTTTAAGATCATTGTGGAAGGTGATTATGCATGCTTTACCAGACCGGAGCTCAAGGTGGAAAGAGTAAGTTATGATGTGCCGACGCCGGGAGCGATGGAGGGATTGTTGAAAAGCGTGTATTGGAAGCCGGCTATACGTTATGTGATCGATCAGATTATTGTATTCCATGAGATCGATTTTGCAAATATCCGGCGCAATGAGGTAAAGGATAAGGTACTTTATAGTGCGGTAAAAAGTCAGATGAACGGAAATGGCGGAGACCCCTGTATTTATGCATCGGAGAGCAGGAGTCAGCGCGCAGCGATGGTACTTAAAAATGTAAGATATGGAATAGCATTTCACTTTGAGCTGACTGGAATGAAAAATGAAAAACAGGACGAATGTGAAGAGAAGCACTATAATATTTTAAAACGTCGTCTGGAAAAAGGACAGTGGTTCCGTATGCCATGTCTGGGCTGCTGTGAGTTCCCGGTTAAGCGGATGGAGCTTGTCGAAGAATTTGATCTCGGACAGATCAGTCCCGCTATTATAAGTATGGGGGATGTGGATCTTGGCTTCATGAACTATAAGGTGAAATTTGCGGATGGCGGAAGACCAATCAATGGCGACTGGGAGAATCCAAAGTTTTCTGATCGGGCTGTGACAGCGTATTATCGTCCGCACATGATCAACGGAGTCATTGATGTGAAAAAATACAGGGAGGAACTGCGATGCTGATTAGGGCGTTAAGCGATTATTATGATATTCTTTCAGCGGCGGGTAAGGTTCTTCCGAGAGGCTATTCCAAAGTAAAGGTGCAGTATCTTGTTGCATTGACTGCGGAGGGGAAAATTGATGAAATACTTCCATGGAAAGATACTGTTGAGGTTCCGTCAGGGAAAGGAAAAAAGAAACAAAAAGAAGTTCCTAAGGAAGTTGTGATGATGCAGAGGACAGAAAAATCCGGTATTGAGGCCAATATCATAGAGCATCGCCCGTTGTATCTGTTTGGACTCAATCTGGAAAATGAAACTTTGACTCCTTTGGATCGAACAGAAAAAGCAAAAAAATCTCATGAAGCATGTGTGACGGAAAATCTGGAATTTCTGGAAGGGATTGATACGCCTCTGGCAAATGCATTCCGCAATTTTCTGCTGAAATGGAATCCTGAGGAGGAGACAGAAAATGTACATTTGTTGCAGCTTGGAAAAGACTATGCAAAATCGGGATATGCGTTTTGTCTCTCGGGCAGTCCACAGCTTCGCCTCCATGAGGTAAAAGAGCTGAAACAGAAATGGGACAGCAGGTATGAGAAAAAAAATCAGGAAAATCAGGACGATATCACAGCACAGTGCGCAATCAGCGGAAAAATTGAGCCAATTGCAAGAATCCACAGCAAAATCAAAGGAGTATATGGCGGGCTGGCAACAGGAAGTGTATTGATCGGTTTTAATAATCCATCAGAAAATTCCTATGGAAACGATCAGTCGTATAACAGCAATATCTCGGTGGATATTATGAAAAAGTATACGGAAGCGCTGAATTATTTGCTGGGCAGCAACAAGCATAAAGCTGTATTGGACGATATGACAATCGTATTTTGGGCGATGGAGCCAGAAGAAACGTGTGAGGATCTGTTTAGTCAGTTGATTTGGAGTCAGGCGGATCAGATGAATGCGGAAGACACAGAAGCAATGCTGAAAAAGCTTGTAGAGGATGCAAATACAGGGTATCTAACAGAGCAGAGGCTTGCGTCAATGGAAGAAATCCATCCGGATGTTGATTTTTATATGCTTGGGTTAAAGCCGAATTCCTCCAGACTTTCGGTAAAATTTCTGATACGGAGAAAATATGCAGATGTCTTGTGGAATATTGCAAGATTTCAGAGGGAGCTGCAGATTACGCGAGAGGTAAAACCGGTATATCTGTCATGGATCAAAAAGGAACTGATTTCTCCCAAGAGTAAAAATGATAAGGTTAATCCGGCATTAATGGCGCGCCTGTTTGAAGCGGTGATTTATGGATGTGATTATCCGAATGCCCTGCTGGAAACAATGGTGCGCAGAGTTCGGATCGATAGTGGAAGAGAAAAGATGAATGACGTACGCATTGGCGTGATCAAGGCGTGTCTCAATAGAAAAAATGTGGGGGAGGAGATAAAAGTGGCTTTAGATAAGGAAAATACAAATCAGGCGTATCTGTGCGGAAGACTGTTTGCCATTTTAGAACGGCTGCAGCAGGAAGCATCGAATTACTCCTTAAACAGAACTGTCAAGGATGCCTACTTTGCATCTGCGTCGACAAGACCGCTGCTGGTTTTTCCGAAGCTGATCAATCTGGCGAATCAGAGCTACCTGAAGAAAGCACAGTATCCTATGTTTTATAATAAGCTGATCGGAGAGGTTATGGTAAAGCTGAACGGTGGATTTCCGGATCATTTTTCTCTAAAGGAGCAGGGAGAGTTTATCGTCGGTTACTATCAGCAGAATCAGGCATTTTATGAGAAAAAGAATCAAGAGGACAGGGAGGATGAGCAATATGGCACTGGAAAATAGATATGATTTTATCATGCTTTTTGATGTAGAAAACGGAAATCCAAACGGTGATCCAGATGCGGGAAATATGCCGAGAGTGGATGTTGAATCTGGTTATGGATTTATCACGGATGTCTGCTTGAAACGGAAAATCAGAAATTATGTAGAGCTGGTCAAAGAAGGGGAAGCAGGCTACAACATTTTGGTAAAGCCTGACCGCTCCCTGAATGCAAAATTTACAGCGGCGTATGAGGCAGAAGGACTGCCAAAAAAGAATAAGGGAAAAAATGCGGATGATGTAAAGAAGGCCAGAGAATATATGTGCCGCAATTATTTCGATGTGAGAACGTTCGGTGCGGTGATGTCTACCGGAGAAGATCCGTGCGGCATTGTAAGAGGACCAGTACAGATCAATTTTGCGAGAAGTATTTCTCCAGTGAATATTCTGGACGTTTCCATCACACGTCAGGCGAGGACAACAGAGGAGCGGACGGAGACTGGGGAGACAGAAATGGGAAGAAAAAGTGTGATTCCGTATGCACTTTATCGGGCAGAAGGATACGTATCTGCCGCGCTTGCCAATAAATCGACGGGGCTTTCAGAGGATGATCTCGAGCTGCTGTGGAGCGCTATCATCAATATGTTTGAAAATGATCACAGCGCAGCACGCGGAAAAATGTGTATGAGAAAGCTGTACATATTTAAACATAGTAATGTACTTGGAAACTGTCCGTCACATCTTTTGTTCGATAAGATTGCAGTATCAGAAAAAGAGGGTATTTTGCCGCGTTCGTTTACCGATTATGAAATCAAGGTTGATCGTCAGATGCCGGAAGGAGTAGAGCTGATCGAAAAAATATGAGTACGATGGAAATAACGATTCGTTCCATTCAGCACTATTTGTACTGTCCGCACCGTTGGGGACTCCTTGAAATTGATAAAGCATGGGCAGAAAACTTTTTTGTGACAAAGGCAAATTTGATGCATGACCGTGTGCATGATCCGAATCGGAATTATACAGCAAGAGGAAAGCGGATTTTTACTTCTGTGCCTATATACAATGACTGTTATCAGCTCTATGGAATTACAGACTGCCTGGAAGCAAGAGAGGACAGGCAGGGGATAACGCTTCCGAATTTCGAAGGCAGATATAAACTTACAATTGTAGAATATAAGCCAACAAAACCGAAAGATGTGGAAGTGCGAGAGGATGATCGGATGCAGGTGTTTGCACAGAAACTCTGCGTAGATTACGTATTTGGCGGAAGCTGCGAAGGTATGATTTATTATGCGGATGTGAAAAAAAGAGTTGATCTTTATCTGCAGGAAAATTTTGCTGTATATGATGTCAGATTAAAAGCTATATTAGAAGAAATGCGTGGATATTTAAAGGCAGGAAAAATACCTACAATTCGAAAAGGACAGAAATGCAGCGGATGTTCTATGAAGGATCTGTGTATGCCAAATATCAGGCAGATTAAAAGCATTCAGAGTGAAATCGAAAAAATCGGGAGGACAGCGCTATGAGAAAATTGCTGAATACGGTGTATGTGACAAATGAAATGGCGTACCTTACTCTGGATGGAGAGAATCTCGTTTGTAAAATAGATGGGGAGACAAAGCTGCGAATTCCATTTGAAAACATCGAAAATATCGTTTGCTTTAATTATATCGGGTGTTCTCCCGCTTTAATGGGAAAATGCGTCAGTAAGACGATACCGATCAACTTTATTTCTCCTCAGGGAAAATTTCTTGCAAAAGTCTGCGGGGAGACGAAGGGAAATGTATTTCTTCGAGTGGCGCAGATCGATACGTTTCGTGAATCAGGACTTGTATTGGCGCAGAATACAATGGCTGCAAAATTCAGCAACACACGTCAGCTTTTGCGTCGGACACTTCATGATAACGCAGCCTTGCGGGAAGATGAGGAAATGAAGAATACAGTAGATATTCTGACAGCAGGCATTGAGAAGGTTTATAGTGCAAAAAGTGTGGAAGAAATTATCGGTATCGAGGGATATTGTGCACAGAGTTATTTTTCTGTTTTTAATAAGCTGATAACGAATCAGAAAGTGCCATTTACGTTTGAGTTGCGTACGAAAAGACCGCCGCTTGATCCAGTAAATGCTGTTCTTTCGTTTGTGTATACACTGGCTACGAGCGAATTTGCAGCAGCATTGGAAACAGTAGGACTGGACAGCTATATTGGCTATTGCCATACGCTGCGGAGCGGGCGAGCTTCTCTTGCCTGCGATATGGTAGAGGAAGTCCGCTGCATCGTGGAGCGTTTTGTTCTCACTCTCTTGAATCTACAGATAATTGGAGAGAGGGATTTCGAAAAACAGCTTTCCGGCGCTGTGTGGCTGAATGAAGATGGACGCAAAAAAGTACTGGCAAAATGGCAGGAAAAAAAGCGTACTGATATGACGCATCCATATTTGAAGCAAAAGATCCCGTTGGGCCTGCTTCCTTATATACAAAGTAATCTTTTGGCAAAGTATGTGCGTGGCGATATAGAAACCTATCCATCGTTTCTTTTAAAGTAGGTGATTCGTATGATGGTGTTGATTAGTTACGACGTAAGTACTGTGAGCGCATCAGGAAGAACCCGCTTGCGCAAAGTGGCGAAAGAATGTCAGAATCATGCTCAGCGTGTACAGAACTCCGTGTTTGAAGCAGATCTGGATTATTCTTCTTTTCTTAAATTAAAGGATCGCCTGATCAAACTGATCAATCAGGAAGAAGACAGTCTGAGGTTTTATTATCTCGGAAATAATTGGGAAAAACGAATTGAACATATTGGGGCGAAAAAAACCTATAATCCAGAAGGTGTGATCATCATTTAGTATTCCTGATACCTGCGTGAATGAAATGGTAGGGGAAGAACAGATGATGTAAAAATCCCGGAAGGTTCGCCTGAAAAAGAGGCATTAGATACCGAATAAATCGACAAAATTGAGAAGATTTTATGATGAAAAAGTCCGCTCCTCTATATGTGGGGAACGATTTGCTATTACATGCTAAATGTAGCGGTCGCGCCCCGCGAGGGGCGTGTGAGTAGAAATTACAAGCCAGGAGACGAAATTTGGGATTTGGGAAGTCGCGCCCCGCGAGGGGCGTGTGAGTAGAAATTTGGGAGAAAAAGTGAGTTCCCAGGTAATGTAAAGTCGCGCCCCGCGAGGGGCGTGTGAGTAGAAATAAGGGAAAATGTCCGAAATATCCATTGAGCTTACGTCGCGCCCCGCGAGGGGCGTGTGAGTAGAAATTTCCGGCAGTAAATCATTCTCTAATGGTATTTCGTCGCGCCCCGCGAGGGGCGTGTGAGTAGAAATCAGAGACTTAGCCAGGAAGCAAAGCGGAATCTGCGTCGCGCCCCGCGAGGGGCGTGTGAGTAAAAAGTTTTATATATGGTTTCCATTGTCACCTCTAATGTATGTATTGAGTCGCTTCATTGCTGGATTAAGAGAAAATGATTGAATCAATTTAAAATCCGTGATTATTAGCATGTATATCGGTTGCTTTGATGGGATTTGGATGCATTTTATAATATAAATGGTGACTACATATCACCAAATAACTATGAATAACGGTATCACAAAATTCAACAGGACGAATTGCAATTAGAAGGTTAAGATGGGAAAATTTTCATTTTAACTGGGAACGTTCTTTTACTTTATCAAATCGATTACGAGAGAGTGACTTTAATTCCTCATTGTGGTAAGATGTATCTGAGTAGAACCTTAAGTTCACATCAGACACCAACATAGAAGCAATTGAGAAGGTATCTATTTTATCCGCTTTGGTCTGTCTAAGACTTAAACTTTTTTTGTACAGCTTTGAATATTAAAAAATAAGTGTTTTTGTTCATTTTTCAAGAACGGAATCCGTGCTGTGGTATCTGTCAGTTGTGGAGCAATTGTCAGCCATGTAATATATTCTGAGTCTACTCCATGCTGTAAATTTTTCTACAGAAAAGGAACTGCACACTAATTTCTTAGTGCGACAGTCCCTTGGATCCATTCACAATATGCTCTGTTTATTATCGGTACAGCTTCTTTTTTTCGTAAATCGGTTCTGAGGTTAATTCCAGTCCCAGTTTGTTGAACATTTTAATATCCACAGAGGAAAGCATCACGGAGGTGTGAATCTGGCAGCCGCGAAGCTTGGGAAGCTGCTCTAAGGCCAGCCGTGCATTGGGATCCGTGGCAGCGCACATGGAGAGGGCAATCAGAACCTCGTCTGTGTGAAGCCGCGGGTTTTTGCTTCCCAGATATCCGACCTTCAGTCCCTGAATCGGCTCGATGAAGGTAGGAGAAATCAGGTGAATATTGTCAGCGATTCCGCCAAGCTCTTTGACTGCATTCAGCAGAACGGCAGCAGAGGCGCCAAGCAGAGCGGAGGTTTTTCCGGTAACGATTTTTCCGTCAGGCAGCTCCAGGGCGGCAGCCGGAGAACCGTTTTTTGCGGACAGCTCGTTGGCTATGGATACAACGGAGCGCATATCGGTGGTGATCTTTGCCTGCTTCATCAGCAACTCGATTTTGTAAACCTCGTCTTTGGAGCCTTTGTCCTTGGCAAGACGGTTCAGCGCCTGATAGTAACGGCGGATGATCTCCTGGCGGGAGGCTTCCTTACAGGCCTCGTCGTCGATGATGCAGTTTCCGGCCATATTCACACCCATATCGGTGGGGGATTTGTACGGACAGTAGCCGTAGATTCCTTCAAACATGGCAGACAGTACAGGGTAGATCTCCACATCGCGGTTGTAGTTGACAGTGGTTACGCCGTAGGCTTCCAGATGGAAGGGATCGATCATGTTAACATCGTTTAAGTCTGCGGTAGCTGCCTCATAGGCAAGGTTTACCGGATGCTTTAAGGGAATATTCCAGATCGGGAAGGTCTCGAATTTGGCATATCCGGCCTTGATGCCCCTCTTGTTTTCGTGGTAAAGCTGGGAAAGGCAGGTAGCCATTTTCCCGCTTCCCGGGCCGGGAGCAGTGATGATGACCAATGGCTTTGTAGTTTCGATATACTCATTTTTTCCGTAGCCTTCATCGCTGACAATATGTGCGATATCGTTGGGATAGCCTTCGATGGGATAGTGGCGGTAAACCTGGATGCCCAGGTTCTGAAGCTTGGTGCGGAACAGATCCGCAGAAGGCTGACCGGTGTAGCGGGTGATTACAACACTTCCCACATAAAGCCCTTTATCACGGAATTCCTGAATCAGACGAAGAACGTCTACATCATAGGTGATTCCCAGATCGTGGCGGATTTTATTTTTTTCAATGTCAGCGGCATTGATGGCAATGACGATCTCTGCCTGGTCGGCAAGCTGAAGCAGCATCTGCAGCTTGCTGTCCGGAGCAAAGCCCGGAAGGACTCTGGAAGCGTGATAGTCGTCAAACAGCTTTCCGCCGAATTCCAGATATAATTTATCTCCGAACTGGTTGATTCGTTCCCGAATGTGTTCGGACTGCATTTTCAGATATTTTTGGTTGTCAAATCCTGTTTTCATATATTTTCTAGCCCCTTTCACTGCTCCTCATTGTATCACAGAAGGCGTTAAAATGCACCCGGAATTTTGATTATTTTAGGATTTTGTGATATACTAAGCAGAAAGGAACTTGTCAACCCGATAACACAAAGGACAAAAGGACTGGAGTATGATGAAAAGCAGCTATGCAAGGCTTTTTTTGCTTCTGGCTCTTCAGGTTGGGCTGATATCTGGCTGTGGAAAGCTGGAGGCAGTGAAAGAGCTGGCGACTGTTCCGGAGCCGGTAGTGGTAGAGCATGGAACAACGAAGGCACAGGAAGAAGGCGAGAAAACGGCAGAAGAAGCGGAAGCAGCGACGGAACTGGAACTGCAGACACAGGAAATTGTATTGGAAAAGGGGCAGCAGAGAAATCCTGTTCAGGTGAAGGGAATTTATATTTCTGCCTATGTGGCAGGAACCCCCTCGATGGTGGACAATCTGATTGCAGAGCTTGATCGGACAGAGGCCAACACACTTGTGATTGATCTGAAGGATGATTTTGGTCGTGTGGCCTGTGAGATGGAATCTCCCCTGGTACAGGAACTGGGTTCTTCAAAGGCCTATATTTCGGATATTCAAGGGCTAATGGAGAAGCTGGAGGAGCACGGGATTTATGCCATTGCCCGGATTCCGGCTTTTCGTGATGCCTGGCTGGGAGATGTTCGGCCGGACTGGTGCATCAAAAAGGCAGATGGAACGGTATTCCGGGACAGGGACGGCAATGCCTGGGTCAATCCCTATAAGAAGGAGGCCTGGGATTATCTGGTGGAAATCGCAGCTGAGGCAGGAAAGCTGGGCTTTGAGGAAGTACAGTTTGACTATGTGCGCTTCTGTACGGAGAAGGGCATGAAGGAGGTTGTTTTTGACGAGGCCGATGTGCAGGGCAGATCCCGAACAGGAATTATTCTGGAATTTATGGAATATGCCTATGACAGACTGAAGGCAGAGGGACTGTTTGTGTCTGCAGATGTATTTGGCGCCATTATTAACAGTGATGTAAATGCAGATTCTGTGGGACAGATTTACGGAGAGATGGCAAAGCATCTGGATTATATCAGTCCTATGATTTACCCTTCTCATTATGCAGATGGAAATTATGGAATTGCCCATCCGGATATGCAGCCCTATGAAACAATCTGCGCGGCGCTGATGGATTCCAGAAAGGAGCTTTACTTTGCCGGAAAGAACGGAGAGCATATTGCCGTGGTACGTCCCTGGCTTCAGGATTTTACAGCCAGCTGGCTGACAAATCATATTCCTTATGGAGGGCCGGAGGTTCGCAGTCAGATTCAGGCGGTTTATGATTGTGGATATGATGAATGGCTTTTGTGGGATGCAGCATGTACCTATGACTGGGATGGACTTCTGACACCAGAGGAGGCAAAGGCAGAACAGGAACAGATTGCCCAGTCCCGGGCAGCTCTGCCGGAAACGACTTTTGCAGAGGAGATAACAGCGGCAGAAACGGAAGCTGTGGGAGAAACTATAGAATCATCCTTTGAGGTGCAGGAAACAGAAGCCGCAGAATAGGATGGCTGCAGGAGGCAGTCGGTTTTATGCTCAGAAGGGTATCAGTGCAGTTCGCTGATACCCTTTTCTTCTTATTTGTGCTATAATTTTGTAGTAACAGATTAGAAGAGGCAGAGAGTGAGGAAATCAAATGGAGAGACAGGTGTATCCTGGAGAATTTTATCGACATTTTAAAAAAAAATTATATCAGATTCTGGCAGTGGCAACCCATTCTGAGACGGGAGAGAGAATGGTGGTTTATCAGGCTCTTTATGGGGATTTTGGTGTTTATGTAAGGCCTTATGAAATGTTTGTAAGCGCTGTAGATCGAGAAAAATACCCGGAAGTGACTCAGGAATACCGGTTTGAGCGAGTGGAGCTGGCAACCGGATCTGACGAATCGCAAAAAACCAGTATCAGAGCTAATTCCACAAGCAGATTTGAGGAAGAAGTCAGGACTCAGGAACCTGTGCAGAAGTTGTATGAACCAAGTCCGTCATTTCTCAAATTTCTGGATGCAGATACTTATGAGGAGCGAATGGAGTGTCTTTCTGCCATGGCACGGACGGCACAGCAAAGGGATTTAGACAGTCTTTATCTGGTGCTTGATATGAAGCCGGAAACAGGTACGATTCCAGAACAGGTCCAAGCGATTGGAAGATTTCTGACCCTCCAGAACCGGTTTGACGGAAAACGGCTTAGATAGGAGAAAGGGACGGAAAAATGTTTAATATAGAGGATGAACTGAAGAAGCTGCCGTCTCAGCCTGGGGTTTATCTGATGCACGACGCTAAGGACGAGATTATTTATGTGGGAAAGGCTGTCAGCCTGAAAAACCGGGTGCGGCAGTATTTTCAGAGCAGCCGCAATAAGAGTGCGAAGATTGAGCAGATGGTTTCACGGATTGCCCGGTTTGAGTACATTGTGACAGATTCGGAGATGGAGGCTCTGGTTCTGGAATGTAATCTGATTAAGGAGCATCAGCCCCGATATAATACCATGCTGAAGGATGACAAGGCATATCCGTATATTAAGGTAACTGTTGGGGAGGATTTCCCACGGGTGATGCTTGCAAGAACCATGAAAAAGGATAAAAACCGATATTTTGGCCCCTATACCAGTGCTGGGGCGGTGAAGGATACCATTGATTTGATACACAAGCTGTATAAAATCAGAACCTGCAGCAGGAATCTGCCCCGAGATACGGGAAAAGAGCGCCCTTGTCTGAATTATCACATTAAACAGTGCGATGCCCCCTGTCAGGGATATATTTCTAAAGAAGAGTACGGAGAAAATATCAGACAGGTTTTGGAGTTTTTAAATGGCCGTTATGACGGTGTTTTAAAAAATCTGGAAGAAAAAATGAAAGCAGCTTCCGATGCTATGGATTTTGAAAAGGCCATCGAGTACCGGGATTTGCTAAGCAGTGTGAAGAAGGTGGCTCAGAAGCAGAAGATTACCAGCAGCAATATGGAGGATCGAGATATTATTGCTATGGCCCGGGATGATATGGACGCAGTAGTTCAGGTATTCTTTGTCCGGGAGGGAAAGCTGATTGGACGGGATCATTTCCGTATGTCTGTGGCAACTGCGGAGACAAAGGGACAGATTCTTTCCAGCTTTGTAAAGCAGTTTTATGCAGGAACTCCATTTTTGCCCAAGGAGCTGTGGGTGCAGTATGAGCTGGAGGATATGGAGCTGATTGGCCAGTGGCTCAGCGCCAGAAAGGGTCAGAAGGTTCGCATTACGGTTCCGAAGAAAGGCGATAAGGAGCGGCTGGTGGAGCTGGCGGAGAAGAATGCGGCTCTTGTGTTGATTCAGGACAATGAAAGGAATAAACGGGAAGAGATGCGGACCATAGGAGCTATGAATCAGGTGGCTCAGTGGCTGGGGCTGGAGAATGTCCGCAGAATGGAGGCCTTTGATATTTCCAATATTTCCGGATATGAATCTGTAGGCTCTATGGTGGTCTTTGAAAATGGAAGGCCAAAGCGCAGCGATTATCGGAAATTCCGCATTAAGACGGTAATAGGACCCAATGATTATGCTTCTATGAAGGAGGTGCTTACCAGACGGTTTACTCATGGTATGGAGGAACAGAAACAGCTGAAAAATCAGGGAGTGGAAAAAGAGTTTGGAAGCTTTACCAGATTTCCGGATCTTCTGATGATGGATGGCGGAAAGGGTCAGGTGAATATTGCTCTGGAGGTGATGGAGCAGCTGGGGCTTTCGATTCCGGTTTGCGGCATGGTGAAGGATGACAGCCATAGAACAAGAGGGCTCTATTATCAGAATGTCGAGATTCCCATTGACCGCCATTCAGAGGGCTTTCGTCTGATCACCAGAATTCAGGATGAGGCCCATAGGTTTGCAATTGAGTATCACCGCAGTCTGAGAAGCAAAAGCCAGGTGAGGTCGATTCTGGATGAGATTCCGGGAATTGGGGATACGAGGAGAAAGTCTCTGATGAGAAGCTTTCAGTCTCTGGACGCGGTGCGGGAGGCCTCGGTTGAGGAGCTTTGCCAGGTGCCTGGTATGAACCGGGCAGCAGCGGAAAGTGTGTACCAGTTTTTCCGCAGGAAAGAAAAAGGGGATACCGTGATTGTGGATGACATTTCCCCGCGGATATGATAGTATGAAAGAATGTTAGGACATAGAGGAAAAGGAGTGGAAGCGATGTACGGAGTTACGATTACAGAATTGATTAATAAGATGAATCTGAAAAATATTCTTCCGGAAATTGATACAGATAAGGTTGTGCTGTCTCATCCGGATGTAAACCGTCCGGCACTGCAGCTGGCAGGTTTCTTCGATCATTTTGATCGGGAAAGAGTACAGATTATTGGTTTTGTGGAGCAGGAGTATATTAAGACGCTGCCCAGGGACAGGAAGATTGCCATGTATGAAAGACTGCTATCCAGTGAAATTCCCTGTGTGCTCTACAGCCGCTCCCAGATGCCTGATGAAGATATGAAGGATCTCTGTCTTCACTATCAGGTTCCTTGTATGGTTTCCGACAAGAGCACATCTGATTTGATGGCAGAGGTGATTCGCTGGCTGAAGGTAAAGATGGCGCCCTGCATCAGCATTCACGGCGTACTGGTAGACGTATTTGGTGAGGGCGTTTTGATTATGGGCGAGAGCGGTATTGGAAAAAGTGAGGCTGCTTTGGAGTTGATTAAGCGTGGACACCGCCTGGTTACAGATGATGTTGTGGAGATCCGCAAGGTCAGCGATGAGACTCTGGTGGGAAGCGCGCCGGATATTACCAAGCATTTTATTGAGCTGCGAGGAATTGGCATTATTGATGTAAAAGCGCTGTTTGGTGTAGAAAGCGTGAAGGATACTCAGAATATTGACATGGTAATTAAGCTGGAGGACTGGGATAAAGATAAGGAGTACGATCGTCTGGGACTGGAGGATCAGTATACGGAATTTTTGGGAAATAAGGTTGTCTGCCACAATATTCCCATCCGTCCGGGCCGGAACCTGGCAATTATCGTAGAGTCTGCGGCTGTCAACTATCGCCAGAAGAAGATGGGCTATAATGCAGCCAAGGAACTGTACAATCGTGTACAGGCAAATCTGGGAAGACCTCAGATTTAAAAGAAAATTTCCGGTTCTGCCGGGAAAATCAGGAAGTAAATGAGGAGTCAGATGAAGAATTTTACAGAAAAACTTTGCCGGATTTTGCCGGAAGAGCAGGTGCATGAGAATGAGCCTATGAGCCGCCGCACTACCTTCCGTGCAGGAGGAGCGGCTGACTGGCTGGTGGAGCCGGATACAGAGGGGCAGCTGGCGGAGATAATCCGCCTTTGCAGGGAGCAGCAGGTTCCGTGGTATATTCTGGGAAATGGAAGCAATCTTCTGGTAGGAGATAAGGGATTTCACGGTGTAATGATTGTCCTGGGAAAAAGCTGGAATCAGGTTGAGATTACAGGACAGACCATTCGGGCAGGCGCAGGCGCTCTGCTTTATACAGTGGCAAAGCAGGCCCTTGCAGCATCCCTGACAGGACTGGAGTTTGCATCAGGAATTCCTGGCACCATTGGAGGCGCTGTGGTGATGAATGCAGGCGCTTATGGCGGGGAAATGCGTCAGGTTCTGATGCGGGTCCGGGTTATGACAGGGGACGGTCAGGTGAAAATTCTGGATGCGTCGGAGCTGGAGCTGGGATATCGGACCAGCTGCATTCTTTCCCGGGGCTATATAATTTTGGAGGCAGAGCTTTTGCTGGAGATGGGCAGCCAGGAGGAAATACGGAGCCAGATGCAGGACTATGCAGGACGGAGACGGGAAAAGCAGCCCCTGGAGTACCCCAGCGCGGGCAGTACTTTTAAACGGCCTGCGGGATATTTTGCAGGAAAGCTGATTGATGAGGCCGGCCTGCGGGGATTTGGAGTAGGCGGCGCTCAGGTATCAGAAAAGCATTGTGGATTTGTGATTAATCGGGGCGGCGCTACGGCAGCGGATATTGTGGAGCTGTGCCGCCAGGTGAAGGAGCGGGTTTTCCAGAATTCCGGCGTGGAGCTGGAGCTGGAGGTAAAGCTTCTGGGAGAATTCTAAAACGGAGGAGAAAGCCATGAAGCTGGTCATTGTAACGGGCATGTCCGGCGCAGGAAAGACCATTGCCCTGAAAATACTGGAGGACCTGGGATTTTATTGTGTAGATAATCTGCCGATTCCTCTGATGGAGCCGTTTGCCGATCTGGCTATGCGGCAGTCATCCGCACATGAGAAAGTGGCTCTGGGAATTGATATTCGCAGCGGAGAGGATCTTCCACGGTTCCGGCAGATTCTGGAACAGTGGAAATCTGGTTCCCTTCCCTGCGAGGTGCTGTTTCTGGATTGCAGCGATGAAACTTTGATTAAGCGTTATAAGGAAACCCGTCGTTCTCATCCTCTGGCAGGAAAGGGCCGTGTAGATACTGGAATTCAGACAGAACGCAGCCGGCTGGATTTTTTAAAGAAAGAAGCGGATATTATTATTGATACCAGTCAGCTTCTTACCAGAGAGCTGCGCCAGGAACTGGAGAAAATATTTGTTGATAACCAGAATTATCAGAATTTGTTTGTAACTGTGTTGTCCTTTGGTTTTAAATATGGGATTCCAGTGGATGCAGATTTGGTATTTGATGTGAGATTTCTGCCCAACCCTTATTATGAGGAAAGTCTGAGAAGTCACACAGGGCAGGAAGCAGAAGTGCAGGCCTATGTTCATCAGGGAGGAACGGCAGAGCTCTTTTTGGGAAAGCTGTACGATATGCTGGAGTTTCTGATTCCCAATTACGTTCAGGAGGGAAAGAATCAGCTGGTCATTGCCATTGGATGTACTGGCGGAAAACACCGTTCTGTGACGATTGCAGAGGCCGTTTACCAGTATTTAAGCGGACACAGGGAGCTGGGGCTGAAGCTGGAGCACAGGGACATTGAGAAGGACAGAATACGAAAAAAATAAGCATCTGAGGTGGGAAATGTCATTTTCTTCAAGAGTTAAGGAGGAATTATCCCGGCAGCTTAGTCCTGCCAGACACTGCCAGATTGCTGAAATTGCGGCGATTATCAGTCTGTGCGGCAGGATTCAGATATCGGAAAACGATCGGTATCGGATTAAAATCAGCACGGAAAATGCGGCAGTTGCAAGAAAGTACTTTACATTATTGAAAAAAACATTTAATATAAGTACTGATGTTTCTATTCGCCAGGGGGCAGAAGGCCATCGGCTTCGTACCTACACGGTAGGGGTCAGCCGGCATGAAGATGCAATGCGGGTTCTTCAGGCCACCAAGCTGATTGACAGATATGGAGAGATTGAAGAAAATCTGTCTCTGGCTCAGAATGTGGTAATTATGCAGAGCTGCTGCAAGCGGGCTTTTATCCGCGGAGCATTTCTGGCCTCCGGTTCTATCAGCGATCCGGAGAAATTCTATCATTTTGAAATTGTCTGCGCTGCTGAGGCCAAGGCAGTTCAGCTTCAGGGATTGATTCTTGCATTTGGTCTGGATGCCAAGATTGTACAGAGAAAGAAGTACTATGTGGTTTATATTAAAGAGGGCAGCCAGATTGTAGACATCCTGAACGTAATGGAAGCACCTGTGTCCTTAATGGAACTGGAAAATATCCGGATTCTCAAGGAAATGCGCGGAAGCGTAAATCGACAGGTCAATTGTGAGACAGCCAATATCAATAAGACAGTATCGGCTGCAGTAAAACAGATGAAGGATATTACTTTCATCCGGGACAAAATTGGCTTTGACAAGCTGCCGGAAAATCTCAGTGAGATTGCGCAGCTGCGCCTGTTAAAGCCAGAAGCAACACTAAAAGAGCTTGGAGAGGCTCTGGATCCGCCGGTTGGCAAATCCGGCGTAAATCACAGGCTCAGGAAGCTGGGAGAGCTGGCCCAAAAGCTAAGAGAGCAGTATCCAGGCAATGAAGCATAATACATGCTTTCAGAAATGAGGAGGATAATTATGGTAAAGAAAGCAATTACGATTGGACTCGCATCCGGACTTGAGGCAAGACCGGTGGCCATGCTGGTGCAGATTGCAAGCCAGTATGACAGCCTGATTTATGTAGAGAGCGAGAATGCGCGCGTGAATGCCAAGAGTATTATGGGTATGATGACACTGGGACTTGATGTGGGAGAGACCGTGGTTGTCAGCGCAGACGGAAGTGATGAGGAGAAGGCGATTGCAGAGATCGAGCAGTATTTGAGCAATCGGTAATCCCCACTCGAAATTGTTTATGAAGTGATAGATGAAAATGGGCAGGATTTCTGGAAATCAGAAATACCTGCCCTTTGTCCATTCTGGAAACAGTGGAAAAAAACTTTATTTCCAGATATAATGAAAGGTAACAGCTCAGCCGGACAAGAAAAAGCAAGACTGAACTGTTACAATAAAAGGGATCACAGCCCTGCCGAAAGAAAAGGGCAGCGGCCTGAGGGCTAGTCAAGAGCAGACAGTCGAAAGAGAAGCGGAAAGAACGGCTGAAAAGACAGACGAACAGGATGCGAGGCAGAGCGCTGAAAATAAAATAGAAAGGAAGAAAAGCTGTGGCATTTACACATTTGCATGTTCATACAGAGTACAGCCTGCTGGACGGTTCCTGTAAAATTAAGGAGCTGGCAGCCCGTGCAAAGGAACTGGGAATGGACAGTTTGGCAATTACCGATCATGGTGCCATGTACGGTGTGATTGATTTTTACAGGGCAGCAAAAGAGGTGGGAATCAAGCCCATTATTGGGTGCGAGGTCTATGTATCTCCTGGCTCCCGTTTTGATCGGGAGACCGCAAGCGGCGAGGATCGGTATTACCATCTGGTTTTGCTGGCTGAGAATGATCAGGGATATCACAATCTGATGAAGATTGTGTCAAAAGGCTATGTGGAAGGCTTTTACTATAAGCCCAGAGTGGATTATGAGGTTCTGGAAACCTTCCATGAAGGCGTGATTGCCCTGTCGGCCTGTCTGGCCGGCGAGGTGCAGAGATATCTGGGAAGGGGGATGTATGAAGAAGCGTGCCGTTCGGCCCTTCATTATGAAACTATATTTGGAAAGGGAAATTTTTTCCTGGAGCTTCAGGATCATGGAATTCCCATGCAGAAAACAGTAAATCAGGGACTTCTGCGCATGAGCCGGGAGTTGGGAATCGATCTGGTAGCAACCAATGATATTCATTATATTCTGGCAGAGGATGCGGTTCCTCATGACATTCTGCTTTGTATCCAGACAGGAAAAAGAGTGACGGATGAAAACAGAATGCGTTATGAAGGCGGACAGTATTACTGCAAATCCGAGGAAGAAATGCGGGCACTGTTTCCCTATGCTCAGGAGGCGATTGATAATACGCACAAGATTGCACAGCGTTGCAACGTGGAAATTGAATTTGGCGTAACCAAGCTGCCCAAATACGAAGTACCGGAGGGATATGATTCCTGGGGATATTTAAACAAGCTGTGTCTGGACGGCATGGCAAAGCGGTATCCCAAGGATGACGGAACCTTAAAAAAGCGCCTGCAATATGAGCTTGATGTCATTCATAACATGGGATATGTAGACTATTTCCTGATTGTGTGGGATTTCATTCATTTTGCCAGATCCCACAATATTATGGTAGGGCCGGGGCGTGGTTCGGCAGCAGGAAGCATTGTAGCCTACTGTCTGGAAATTACAAACATTGACCCTATTCGCTATGATCTTCTATTTGAACGCTTTTTGAATCCAGAGCGTGTATCCATGCCGGATATTGATATAGATTTCTGCTTTGAACGGAGGCAGGAGGTGATTGATTATGTGGTGGAAAAATACGGCAAGGAGCAGGTAGTACAGATTGTTACTTTTGGTACTATGGCAGCCAAGGGAGTAGTCCGGGATGTAGGACGTGTTCTGGATATGCCATATGCCCGCTGCGATGCTATTGCAAAGATGATTCCAACGGATCTGGGAATGACTCTGGAGAAGGCATTGAAACAAAATCCAGAGCTTCGGGAAGCCTATCAGCAGGATGATGAGGTCAAGTATCTGATTGATATGGCAATGCGCCTGGAGGGACTTCCCAGACACACCTCTATGCATGCGGCAGGCGTGGTAATTGGTCAGCGGGCTATGGATGAGTTTGTTCCCTTATCCAGAGCGGCAGATGGAACCATTACCACCCAGTTTACCATGACAACTTTGGAAGAGCTGGGGCTGTTGAAGATGGATTTTCTGGGTCTTCGAACTCTGACTGTGATTCAGAATGCGGCAGAGCAGGTGGAGAGAGGATATGGCATTCACCTGGACATGGAAACAATTGATTATAATGATAAGAACGTTCTGGCATCCATTGGCACGGGAAAATGTGATGGAATCTTTCAGCTGGAAAGTTCTGGAATGAAAAGCTTTATGAAAGAGTTGAAGCCGGAAAATCTGGAGGATGTCATTGCGGGAATTTCTCTGTATCGTCCGGGACCTATGGATTTCATTCCCCGATATCTCAAGGGAAAAAATGATCGCTCATCGATTACCTATGACTGTCCGCAGCTGGAATCTATTCTGGGGCCTACCTACGGGTGTATTGTGTATCAGGAGCAGGTAATGCAGATTGTTCGGGATCTGGCAGGCTATACCATGGGACGAAGCGATCTGGTGCGCCGTGCCATGTCAAAGAAAAAGGCTGCTGTTATGGAAAAGGAGCGTAAGAATTTTGTCTACGGAAATGAGGAAGAAGGGGTAAAGGGCTGTATTAACAATGGAATCAGCGAGAAAACAGCCAACCATATCTATGACGAAATGATCGATTTTGCGAAATATGCGTTTAACAAGTCCCATGCAGCCTGCTACGCAGTGGTGGCATATCAGACAGCATATTTGAAATATTATTATCCCAGGGAATTTATGGCAGCTCTGATGACGTCGGTGATGGACAATATTACCAAGGTGTCAGAATATATTTTAAGCTGCCGCCAGATGGGAATTGCCATTCTTCCTCCGGATATCAATGAAGGGCAGAGCGGATTTTCCGTGTCCGGCGGAGCCATTCGCTATGGTCTTTCTGCAATTAAAAGTATAGGACGAAATGTAGTGGATGCGATTATCCGGGAACGGGAGGCAAATGGTCTTTTTGTATCAATGGATGATTTTGTAGAGAGAATGACAAATAAAGAGATCAACAAACGAACCATGGAAAGCTTTATCAAATCAGGAGCGCTGGATTCCATGCCAGGAAACCGGCGGCAGAAGACGATGATTGCGCCGGAACTGCTGGAACAGAAAAATAAGGAACGGAAGAATGCCATGGAAGGCCAGATGAGTCTTTTTGATTTTGCTCCTGAGGAAGAAAAACAGCAGTTCCAGATTACCATGCCCAATGTGCCGGAGTTTCCAAGAGAGGAGCTGTTGGCCTTTGAAAAGGAAATGCTGGGGATCTATGTCAGCGGCCATCCGTTGGACTCCTATCTGGAAACCTGGAAAAACAGCATAACAGCAAAGACTACAGATTTTATAGTAGATGAGGAAACAGGCAGGGCTGCAGCCACTGATGGAGAGAGAGTCATTATAGGAGGAATGATTTCCGGAAAGGTAGTAAAGACTACAAAAACGGGAAAAATGATGGCCTTTGTTACAGTTGAAGATATGGTAGGCTCTGTAGAAGTGCTGGTATTTCCGAAGGATTTTGAGAATAACAGGAGTTTTCTCAATGAAGATGAGAGGGTGTTTATCCGTGGAAGAGCTTCTATAGGCGATGAGCCGGTGGGAAAGGTGATCTGTGAGCAGGTAATTCCTTTTGATGCGGTTCCAAAGGAACTGTGGATAAAGTTTTCTGATAAAGCGGAATATGATCAAAAGGGTCCGGAAATCCTGGAAGCATTGAAACAGTCAGAGGGAAATGACACAGTTATTATTTATCTGGAGAAGGAACGTGCAAAAAAAATCCTGCCTCCTGCCTGGAAAATCTGTGCAAATGAGACAATAATGGAGTTTTTAGAAAAACTTGTTGGTGAAAAAAATGTCAAACTTGTAGAAAAGGGATTGAAAAGATAGGAAAAATGATATAGAATACTTCTGAATTGTATTTTGAGGAAAACAATTCCAATCCGGGAAATCGTACCGGTCTGAGACATAACAGAAAGAGACAAAAAGAAAAGGTAAAGTGCAGGCAGCAGAAAGCGGCGTGCAGGAATAAACAGCAGGCAGCAACAGGCAGCATGCAGAAATAAACAGCAGGCGCTGACAGCGCGACAGGAGGAAATAACCATGGCAAAACAGGTAAAAACAATAGGTGTTCTGACAAGCGGCGGTGATGCTCCGGGTATGAATGCGGCTATTCGTGCGGTAGTTCGCACGGCTATCAATAAAGGCATGAAGGTAAAGGGAATTATGCGCGGCTATGCGGGACTTCTTCAGGAAGAGATCGTAGATATGGAGAGCACCAGTGTTTCCAATATCATTTACCGCGGAGGAACAATTTTATATACAGCAAGATGTGCAGAGTTTACTACTCCAGAGGGACAGCAGGCAGGCGCAGAGATTTGCCGCAAGCATGGGATTGACGGTATTGTGGTAATCGGTGGCGACGGTTCCTTCCGCGGTGCAGGAAAGCTGGCTGCTCTGGGAATCAATACCATCGGCGTGCCGGGAACCATTGACCTGGATGTAGCATGTACCGAGTATACTATTGGTTTTGATACAGCAGTCAATACGGCAATGGAAGCAATTGACCGGGTTCGTGATACCTCTACCTCCCATGAGCGCTGCAGTATCATCGAGGTTATGGGACGTAATGCAGGATATATTGCTCTGTGGTGCGGCATCGCCAACGGTGCAGAGGATATTCTTCTTCCAGAGCGGTATGACGGCGATGAGCAGACGCTGATCAATAAAATCATTGCGAACCGTAAGAGCGGAAAGAAGCATAATATCATCATCAATGCAGAGGGAATCGGTCACTCTACCTCTATGGCAAGACGAATCGAGGCAGCTACAGGAATTGAGACGAGAGCAACTATTTTAGGACACATGCAGCGAGGCGGCACCCCGACCTGTAAAGACCGGGTTTTTGCCTCTATTATGGGTGCAAAGGCAGCAGAGCTTCTTTGCGAGGGCAAGAGCAACCGCGTTGTGGCTTACCGTGACGGTCAGTATATCGATTTGGACATTCAGGAAGCACTTCAGATGAAGAAGGATATTTCGGAGGAACAGTACGAGATCGCCAAGATGCTGGTAAAATAACAGCCAAGGAGAATGTCTGGGAAGGACAGAAAACAGCTTGGAACAGGAAACTACAGGCCCGGTGGGAATCAGCCACCGGGCATTCTTCGGCTTTGCGGACTGGAAAAGTATTTTTATGGGTCTGCAGGGAAGCGGAAAAGATGAGAAAGGACGTCTGAAAAAGGAGAGAGCAGAATGCCGGAAAACGGAGAAACAACAGTACTTTGTGGTTCTAACAGTTATGAAAGAAAGTATTATTTTAATGAAGACTTTGAAAGTCTTCCAGATGCGGTGAAGCGTCAGCTTCAGGTTATGTGTGTCTGGTTTACAGAGGAATGTGGAGGGATCCTGACACTGGAATTTACAGAAGACGGAACTCTGGAATTTAAACATACCACATCAGAGTATGACGGATATTATGACGAAATCGGGGCAGATTTAAAAATTAAGCAGATGAGAAGAGAGGGGCAGGAATTTCTGCAGGCCCTGGAGACCTATTACCGAGTGTTTTTCCTGGGAGAAAGCCCGGAGAGCGAGGAGGTATGATGGCAGAGGACAGAAGTCCCAAGAAGGATCTGCAAAGCAGTGAGACATCAGGAAGGACAGGAAAACGCAGGCTTCGAATAGGAAATGTAGAGCTGGACAATAACCTGGTTCTGGCGCCGATGGCTGGAGTGACGGATCTTTCGTTTCGAATTCTCTGTAAGGAACAAGGCTGTGGTCTGCTCTGCACAGAAATGGTAAGTGCCAAGGCGATTCTTTATAAAAACCGCAATACCAGAGAGCTTTTGGAAGTAACTCCGGGAGAACGTCCGGTTTCGGTACAGCTTTTTGGTTCTGATCCGGAAATTGTCAGTGATATGGCGCACTTGATCGAAGACGGCCCCTTTGATATCATTGATTTTAATATGGGCTGCCCTGTTCCAAAGGTGGTTAACAACGGAGAGGGTTCTGCTTTGATGCGCAGTCCGAAGCTTGCAGAAAAAATATTTACAGCTCTTATAAAAAAAGCACACAAGCCTGTTACAGTCAAGTTCCGGAAAGGCTTTGATGATTCCTCTGTGAATGCAGTAGAAATTGCAAAAATCGCAGAAGCCTGCGGTATGGCCGCTGTGGCAGTCCACGGAAGAACAAGAGAACAGTTCTATGCGGGAAAGGCGGACTGGGAGATTATCCGTCAGGTGAAGGAGGCTGTGAGGATTCCAGTTATTGGAAACGGTGATATTTTTACACCTGAGGATGGAAAACGGATGCTTCAGGAAACAGGATGTGACGGTCTGATGATAGCCCGGGGAGCCAGAGGAAATCCCTGGCTGTTTCACAGACTGAATCATTATCTGGATACAGGGGAGCTTCTTCCAGAGCCGGACTGCAGGGAGATTGGCGGAATGATTTACCGACATGCCCAGATGCAGACGGAAAGAAAGGGAGAAAACCTTGGAATGAAGGAAATGCGCAAGCATATTGCCTGGTATACAGCAGGGCTTCGCCACTCAGCAGGAATACGGCGTCAGTGCAATACGCTGGAGACATTGGAGGAGCTTCGGAATATGCTGGAGGAGCATGGAATGCTGCCGGAGGAGTTTTAAAACAGTGACAGAATGAGGCGGCTGGCCGGAGGGCATATCACGGAGGGGAAGAATGCGTTCTGCCCTTGAAAACAGGGGCTTTCCGGTTCTTGACAACTGATTGCCTTTGGGATATAATGTTTGGAATGCAGCGTTGCGGAACTGAGGGGATAGATAGGTTTATCAGAAGGGATACAGAGTTCTACAGCTCCGCAGCAGGTTAGTAAAAAGGAAGGAAATGAGCATCATGGCAGAGAAGAAACACATTTTAACATATGCAGGACTGAAGCAGTATGAGGATGAACTGCAGGATCTGAAGGTGAACCGTCGTCGTGAGGTGGCACAGAAAATCAAAGAAGCGCGTGAGCAGGGCGATTTATCTGAGAACGCTGAGTATGATGCAGCAAAGGATGAGCAGCGTGACATTGAACTGCGTATTGAGGAGTTGGAGAAGCTTCTGAAGAATGCAGAGGTTGTAGATGAGGACGAAATTGATCTGGATAAGATCAGCATTGGCTGTAAAGTTCGTGTATATGATGTGGACTTTGATGAGGAAATGGAGTTCCGTATTGTAGGCTCCACTGAGGCAAACAGCCTGCAGAATAAGATTTCTAACGAGTCTCCTGTAGGTCAGGCTCTTATGGGTAAAAAGGCGGGAGATGTGGTTGATGTGGAGACTCAGGCCGGAGTGATCCAGTATAAAGTCCTGGAAATTCAGAGAGTATCATAATCCAATTAGAACGAAGGAGTAAAGAAAAACATGGCAGAGCAGAATCAGAAGAAGCAGCAGGAGCCGGATCTGAATCAGCTGTTAAAGGTTCGCCGGGAGAAGTTAGCAGAGCTTCAGGCAGCCGGAAAGGATCCGTTCCAGATTACCAAATATGATGTAACTGTACACAGCACTGATGTAAAGGAAGATTACAGTCAGTGGGAAGGCAAAGAGGTTTCCATTGCAGGACGTATGATGTCCAAGCGTGTTATGGGAAAGGCCTCTTTCTGCAACGTTCAGGATCTGAAGGGCGATATCCAGTGCTACGTAGCTAGAGACGATCTGGGGGAAGAAGCTTATAAGGAATTCAAACGCATGGATATTGGTGATATCATCGGCGTGAAAGGTATTGTTTTCACTACGAAGATGGGAGAGATTTCTATTCATGCCCACAGCATAACCCTGCTTTCCAAGAGTCTGCAGGTTCTGCCGGAGAAGTATCACGGATTGACCAATACAGATATGCGGTATCGCCAGAGATATACGGATCTGATTATGAATGAGGATGTACGCAAAACCTTTGTAATGCGTTCCAAAATCATCAGTTGCATCCGCCGTTATCTGGACGGACAGGGCTTTTTGGAGGTTGAGACTCCTATGCTGGTATCCAATGCAGGAGGAGCCGCTGCAAGACCGTTTGAGACCCATTACAATGCATTAGATGAAGATGTAAAGCTGCGTATTTCTCTGGAGCTTTACTTAAAGCGTCTGATCGTAGGCGGTCTTGAGAGAGTTTATGAGA
>ENA-ORMO01000465-ORMO01000465.1-human-gut-metagenome-genome-assembly--contig:-NODE-465-length-56872-cov-9.165567_pt1 | contig 56872 bp, 44 predicted proteins | sample MGYA00242106_ERZ509001 | MGnify/ENA primary metagenome ERZ509001 (study PRJEB26280, sample SAMEA2338736) | human gut metagenome | biome: human gut; feature: human-associated habitat; material: faeces...
AAGATACATCTTCAAACTGGATAACGGATCGTCTTGTCTTGAAATTTTCCATTACGCTACCGTCCTTTCCAGCACAAAATAGAGTGCTGTTACGCAAACAGCAATCACGCTCATGATCCAATCCCGTTTTTGAAATTCTATCTTTCTGCGGCAGGTATGTTTCCCTGGATTGGATATTCCCCTGCTTTCAGCAGAAGCAGCAAGTTCTTCTGCTATTCTGGATGAGCGGAAAATAACAGGTGTAACAATATACTCCATCGCGTCCAAAGGGTGTTTCCATGACAGTAGTTTCCGCAGCCGAAGGGCGGCAAAAACATCGGCGAACTCGCTACGGACGGTGGGAAAGAAGCGCAGCATAAAGGTCACGGGTAAAGCAATTCCATCGGGAGCATGTATTTTCTTGAAAACGGCCACTACTTCTCCTGGCGGCATACCAATCACAGGCTGCGCCGCCATAACCATCATTAAAATACGAAGCACCATGAACAAGAACATTTCTGGCATAAGAATCGTAATGCCTTGTCCTCCTGAAATCAGCCTCAGTACAATAAAAACACCGCAGACAATCAGATATTTTATAGTCTGCCTGCCAAAGCCCTGAATAATCAGATACACACTTAAAACTCCCAAAAGCGTGTATATCAAAATGTCGCTTGTGAGCACCGCCACAAGCGACATAGTGAGAACTATGACAAGCAATTTGGTCCGAAAATCAAATTTCATGCTCATAGTTTATTTAATCGCGCCACTCTTTCTGAAGTGCTTCACAATCAGTTTGTTGCTAATCATACAGCCGAGGACGGCTAGAATAGCGGTAACAGCCAGGCTCAAAAGGACGTACTTCGGATCGGTGTAATACTGGGTCTGGACCTGAACCTGCTGCTCGCTGACACCAGTGGCAAGGAACGCATCTCTGAAAAACCAGATTTCTGACATACCATGTGCAGCACGAACCAACGCCGTGATTACCCACGAAATAGACACACGCTTAATGTCATTGTAAGCATTCTTTCCGCACATGGAAAGTTCTGCAATGATGCCGCCGCCCAAAAACCACGGAATCATAAACGGCCCCATCATCAGTCCGGCGATAATCGCCCACATGATATTGTAAACAAGGGCAGGGCCATGCTTGCCGACTTTCATGCACATGTAAACATAAAACGGCGCGAGGATAAGTGCTGCGCCAGCGGCATTGAAAATCATGGAGTAGAACAGAGAAGCGCCGGTCAGGGTTGAGTAAACCATAAATACCACGAACATGACCGCGCAGAAGATACCGATGATAGCCGCATCTTTGACAGTATATTTGTTACCTGTCGATTTTTCATTTCCCATTTGGAAATCCTCCTTTGTCTTTTAGAAAGTTAGCGCTATCTAACCGGCTATTCAAAAAATAGGCCAGCTTCAAGCGTTCTTTCTGCTTTTATCTGACAAAGGATAGTTTAATATAGCTCAGACTTCTTCGCCACTCCATATAGACCGCTTCTATCCAAACGGACACTCTTTCTGAACTCTGTTGGAGAACAGCCATACATTCCCTTGAAGGCAGAAGTGAATTTGTTCGGATTTTCATATCCGATTTTGCTTGCAATCTCCGTCACTGACAACTCTGTCTCCAGCAGCAGCTTTTGAGCGACTTGAAGCCGGTAGGTACGGAGATAGGAATAAACAGAGGTTCCATAGACACCCCGGAAGCATTTTTTCAGCGCAGTTGTAGAAATCTTAAATTTTTGAGAAAGCTGCTCAATCGTGTGGTGTGTCGTTAAATCCTCCGTGATATATGATGCTACTGCCTTAATCAAGGCAACTTGATTTTGATTGAAATAATCCGTCTGCAAAACCTCTTCTGCTGTATTGAGGTCACTTAAAAACAGGAGCAGTTCCAGCATTTTAATTTTCATGTATCCCGGTTTTCTCTTTTCCCGGACATGATAGAGTTCCGAAAAAATATGTTCAATAGACGGGTTAGCCCGCATAATGCAGCAGCGGTTACCTTCACATATATACTTTTGTATGTAGTGCAAATCAATATTTAGTAACTCCATGATTCGCCGCACCTCCGGCAACAACTCATCCAAATTGATGATAATAGAAATGCCGTGATAGTGGTTCAGCGGAAAACACGAATTTGACTTTTTCTTCATCATTGAGCTGATAGATAGATCGCCTTCCGCCATATAACAGCAGCTGTTTTCACCAAAACTGCACTCGAAACGTCCAATCAAACAGTGGTTAATCTCTATCATATTTTTTGCGGTGGCCTGGTTTTGGTTGCAATATTCCATGTGCATATCGTTATAGTAAAGCTCTATTCCTGTAAACACTCTATAAACCGTAATTTCCCCATGTCCAGTTTCATTTGAAAGCTGATAAGTCATCCCTGTAATATTCTTTTTTTCTACCTTTTGCATATTTCCATATATTTTTTCTCCTGACATATCTTGACATTTGGTGTTATTATGAATTAACAGTTTAAGTGTTTCAGAAATTTCTTTTCGATCTTCATTTTGCATGATACCATTCCTCTCTTGGTATATTTTTCAATTTTCCAATAAAATTTTTGCAACTTCTTCTGGATGACTAATCATAACATCATGGGGCGCCGTAAGTTTAATGATGGATTTTATATTTCCTATGTTATTCATATATACTCTTTGCTGTTTTGGATTTAGAGCCCTATCTTTTGTTGGCAAAATCCATTTTATTGAAGTTTCTAGTTTACACTCATTTATTCTTTCAAAAAGCAGATTTGTACTTTCTCCACATAAGCTACTATACAACTTTTCTCGTTGCTTTTTATTCATCCCATTTCCAAAAATGGCTGATGCTAAAATTTTAGGGAACCTTTTTACCACCTGAATTTTTCCTACACAAAATGAAGCGAATGAATGTAACGGTCCCTTCAGAATATCTGACATAGTTTCTCCAGCAGCTGGTATACAACAAGCAACACAATAGATACTCTCTATTTGTTCTTTTCCAATCTTCTTATATGTATCATATATAAAAATTCCCGCCATGGAATGAAATACTAATGTTAATTTTTCATCAGTTTCTCCTATTTGATCAATTATACTTTCTACACAAGCTGTCACGTTGATGTCTTTTAACCGTTCTATATCTGTTTCATTATGTCCTGGAAGTAAAACAGATGTGACCTTTTTCCCATTCTTCCTCAATATCTGTTCCACATCATACCAACACTTATTATTATGAAAACCTCCATGTATTAATACATACATAGTTCTCCTCCTTTCACAGTATACCTGTTTCTTCGCTTTCTTCGTAAACAGCAGAAACTTCCTGCGTTTCCTTTATGAACACACCTTCTTCTTGCAATTTTTCAAATACATATTGCATCTGAATAGTCTCATATGCGTTCCAAATTCCGCTTTTTCTTTTTGTTTGAGCACTCCTAATAGCTAGCAACGCTGCTACTATTCCTGTCATTTTATACGCAGAGGTATTTGATATCTCTAATTTTACTAATATCTGCCCGACTTCTGCGTCATCTGAATTAAAAGATATAATATTCCAATGCTCCGTACTTTTCCTTGTGATTTCTTCAAACTCTTGGATCTCTGTAGCAATATCATTTCTCTGTAGCAACTTCTGATATGCCTTCTTCATAATAGCCATATGCTCTTTATTGGGCAATATATTATACCAACGTATTGTCTCTAAATCATTCTCTTTTGCAATCTGGAGAATTTCATCCGGCAAAAACAGTGCAATATTTTTCGTTTTTTGAAGTTGTGGGATATATATTTCTTCTATCTCTTTTCTTTTAGGCACTTTTATTTGACCGTGTTTCCAATATGCATTTTCTATTCCAAACCCATATAAACAGCTATATAGCAAATCTTCTGCTGCTCCAGCGCCTATCGGCTCGTAACTTCCTGCCATGCCCTTCCACTTCTTAATGCTCGGATATTTCTTTACCAGATAGTTCATTGCTATACCTGTTAGGCCAGGATAAACCCCTGCTCCTAATATATAGCATCCTGAATTTACTATATCTCTATTTACAAGCTCTTTCTTTAATTTGCCTGTTCCATACGTATCAATATATATTGCCCCTACTTCATGTGCCATAAACGCCAGGTTTAAATTTATGTTTCTACTAGAGCCTATACAATTTATTATTATTTTACAGTCTCTGCAAAATTCAAATAACTTTTGTTTATCCTGTATATCTACGAACTGCCACCTGAGCCGTCCGTTAAAAAGGAAGGGTATAGTTTTCCTATACCCTGCTTTCACTATATACCCTGTATTCCTTACCAAGTAATCACATACTAACTGTCCCACTTTACCACTAGCACCTAAAATACCTATTAGTGATCTTTCCATGTTTTATATTCCCTCAATTATCAGATTAATGTTTTCTTTTATGTATGGAAATTCCATACAGGATATGTGGTCACCTTGTACCTCCCCAGTCACTATATCCTTCACTTTCGATTTTCTCCACACCATATCATCTTCTGAAAATCCATCAATCATATTTATAAAAAAATTTTCCGTCTGATTACAGCACCTTAAAAGCTTTATATTTCCACAATAATCCGTCACTTCATAATATAAAGCTGCCAACAAATTATGCTTAAAGATTTCAAAAAGCACCTCTCTATCTTCTTTATTCTCGGCATGTCTCACTCTACCTTCTCTGGCGCTAAACAAACTTCTCAAACGCTCTTGGTGAGAGCTTTCTAACAATTTTTGACACATATTTGCAACCTCTTGATACTCCCCTGTCAATTCAACTAATTTTTCTTCTACAAACTTTCCTTTTTGACAAATAACACGAATAGCCTCCATAAGCTTGGTATCTGTTATCGTAAATCCACTTTTACGGACATCTGCACCTATAAGCCGCCCAAATACCTTTTCTAATATCAAGTTCGACTGTAATATTTGAAAATTTTCCTCCCGCTTTTTATCATCTCCATCATAAATATTCGTACTAATCATAGTAACCAAATCAACCTCTGTCCCTTGTTTTAAAAGTTCCTTAGCTGTCTCTATCGCAATCAGTCCACCAATACAATGACCAATAAAGTATAACTTATAATCCTTGTATTTTTTTAACAACTCAGCATACTTTTTCCCTAATTCAACAAATAGATGTTCAACTGGAAGTTGCAAATACTGATCCTGTTCTATACAAGAAATCCCCAGTACCGTATACTTAAATTCCCTTTCCCTTAAGATTTTTATCATATCAAGATAGGGTACTAAAGACCCTGTTCCAGCATGAAAAATCACATAAACAATCCTGCTTTCAGATGTCCCTTCAATGAGAGTAGTAATCGCCTCATGACTCTTTTCTTTTGTTTCAATTTTATCCGCCATCTCTGCAATTGTAGGTGTTTCTAATATTTCTCTCATCAAGTCGCCCCAACTCCAAGCTTTCGTCCCCGGAAGACTATCCCACATTTTTGCTATTATCTGAGATAATAATAACGAATCACCACCTATTGCAAAAAAATTTTCATGGCGTCCTACGCTTTCCTTATTTAACACTTCTCCCCATATTTCTTCTAGTTGCATTTCAAGTTCTGTTTTTGGTTGCTCAACACTTACTGTTTTCTCTTTTGTTTTCGGAAGCTTATTCATTAATTTTCCATTATTTAAAAATGGTACTATTTTAATTTCATTTGGCAACTCATATTCTTCTAGTTGCTGCTTTAAATACGCACGCAATTCTTTTGTATTTATCTCCATATGATGGTTCTGGACTCCCAAAACAAAAATTCCCTGCCCCAGACCGAAAAAAGCCTCTCCTTCTTCAGGATATGCCGCAACAATATCTAACCCTACCTGTCCGAACATATACTCCCATTGCTTGCGTTCAAAAAAGGTACTATCATCTTCATTCCTAAAATCATCAAAATCACTCAATCCATCATTAAATTCAATAGATGTCAACAAATAATAAGGTTCTTTTATTGCATCTAAAATAACTAATAGCCCTTCTTCATTTATTAGTCCCCTTAACTGTTGCAACACAGATATTCCGTTTTTAGCATTATGCAGAACATTGGCACAGATAATTAGATCAAACTTGTTTTCTTCCATACCACCTTTATTAATATCAAAAATTTTATATTCAATCCAATTTTTTCCCCGATACCGTTCCTTCGCTTTATTCAAAAAGTATGTAGATACGTCTGTATAATAATATTCTACATTTTGCTCTGATAGTCTTTCGATAATACCATCACTGGTTCCACCAACCCCTGCCCCCACTTCTAAAATCCGGAAAACTTTACCCTTCTTCTCAGAATACGCTTCCAAAACTGCACACTCAGCCATGTGGTTTAGTATTTTACTTGACAACGTTTTCTGGTATGTATCAACTGCCGTCGTCATTTCACCATGTGGAAAGAGTAATTCTAATGGAGCAATTTCATTTCGAAATAATTGCGTTAGGCTTTTACTGCATTTTTCTAAATACCTTACAAAACCTTCTCCATAATTTAGTTGTTTTTCCACCCCCCATAAATAATCCCATTCCGCAGCCACATCAACTTTCCAACTTTTAGAGGTTCTATAAAAACCTCCCTGTTCTTCCTTGATAAAATTTTCGTTTTCGAAAATTTTAAGCCAACGTCTAAAAAAGCGTTTGTATTTATCAGCAACCCCTATCTTACTCTCCATTTCTTCTACCGTGAAGTGCTGTCCCTCTGCTACAAAAAAATCATGCTCCAGCATTACCTTCCACATTTCGCCAAGAGCTACTCTTTCTGCCGTTTCTATCCATTGCTTTAGTACAGTAGCATCGATATCAGCATTTTCGCTTTTCCAAATTTCTGACATTTTTTCATTCAAAAAAGCCAAATTATATATTTTATAATTCTGTCGTATCAGCTCTGGTTCTACCTGGAGTAGAAGCCCTTCTTCTCCCCATTTAGCTTCTGCTACTTTTATTTTATCATTTCTCTCCGCAACCTCCACTATGCGTTCACACACTTTTCTTTTTAAAAATTCTACAATTTTGACCTTATTTTGCCGTATCTCTCCTGCCAGTTCTGACGATAATGCACCTTTAGGTGCTCTATAATGCAATTCTCCGTCTAAACCAATCCATAATTTTATTTTCCTTTCATTTATTTTTTCTATCAATTCTTGCATCACAAAATTCCCTCCTGATAATTATTATCTTCACTTATTAAAAAATCTCCATTTTCTATAAGCCAATCCAGAAGATTAGAATACTTATATATCATATTTTCTATCTGTGTTTCATCAAGTAATCCTTGCAAATAGTCCCAATTTAAATACAATGCACCTTGTCTCTCTTGGATTTGGTAATCCAACCACACTTGAGGCGTTTGTGTAATATTGTAACAAATTTCTCCGAAAAGATTATCATTTTCATTTTCCATACCTAGAGTGCTGGTATACACAAATGGAATACCATACCGGAATTTCTTTCCGTCATATTTTGATAATTCCCTCTGGAATTTGATACCGCTAAAATCAGAATGTTCCAGATCTTTCATCAGTTGATTCTGTATTTCATGAGCCAATTCGATAAAAGTCTTTTTCTCATCTATCTTTATTTCAAGCAGTATGTTTCCTGTAAAGTCTCCGATAGTATGTCTTAGTTCCTTACTCAAATTCCATCTTTTATCAATCGTAATATTTAAAGCAAAATGATTACTCCCACTCTCTTCCCATAACATAAGTGCATATGCTGTGAGAAGTATATTTGAGACTGTAATGCTTTGCTTTTCACCGATCTTTTTCAGCAGCTCCCATTTATGTTTTGTCATTTCTTTTGTATACCTTTTAAAGACTTGCTTAGTAATTTCCTGTGGCATTTTCTTAGTCGGTATTTTCGGATACGCCGGAAAGTGGCTGATTCTACTTTCCCAATATTCTTGGTCTTTAAGCAACATATTTCTCTCATTCATTGCACACACATAGTCTCTAAAACTTACGGATTCTAATTTGCTTTTATTATTTCCCACATATCGCTGTGTCCACTGATATAAAATTGACAAAACACTTCTTGCGTCCATAATCAAATTATCTATTCCGACATGTACTATGTTCTTATCCTGGCATATAGAAACACGTATATCAAATAAAGGCCATTGAGATGCTTCCATTATTTGTTGCGACATATCGTCCCTAATAGATTCAACTGTTTCTTTGCCATTCAGGTCTGTATTATATACTTTTAATTTGTAATAAGGTACGCTTTCCAAAACCTTCTGTCTCTTTCCATCTTTTGAAAAGACCAATCTAAGTGCATCGTTCTCTATGATCAGTTCATTCCAAGCCCTCTCTAATCGTTCTATAGAAAGATTTTTGCTGACTATTTCATAATAACAATAAGAAGACACATTTCCTAATGCATATACATTTTGCCGGCCTATCCAATACGCATATTGCATTTCAGTAGTCAGAAATTCTTGAAAACGTTCCTGCTCGTTGTGCTGAACTACCTCTATATTAGGCTTTCTTTTCTCTTTTATACTAGAAATTCTTTTTGCTAGGGATTCTACTGTATTATTTTCAAATATGATTCCAATACTAACTTTAACACCAAATTCTGCCTCTATTTCTGCAGTCATTCTAACCGCTAATAAGGAATCACCACCGCATACAAAATAATTATCCTTTTTCGTAATATTATCATTACCAAGCAACCGCTTCCATATCTTCAACATCCTTGTTTCGCATGGTGTAAGCTTCTCCTCATTTTCTATAGTTCTATTCTCATGCGCTTTTATCCATCGTACTACTTCCTTTCTATCTTGTTTCTCATTTTTTCCAACTGGAAGTTTATCTTCAAAAATTATATTTGTCGGGAGCATATAAACAGGAAGCTTACTTTTTAAATTTTGCATAAGGAACTCCTCATTTATATTGGGGCTCCCTTTTACAACAACTGCCACCAACATATTTTTTCGATTATTGTGTTCTACTGCACACACTATGCTTTTTTTAACCCCAGCGATTTTATTCAAGATTGCTTCAATTTCTCCTAATTCAATCCTATGCCCTTTTACCTTTACCTGGAAATCCCGCCTTCCTCTATATTCTATTGTTCCGTCGTTCCAGAAGCATCCATTATCACCTGTCCGATACCAACGTCCAAAGCAATCCATAATATACTTTTGTTTTGTTAATACCTCATCCCCTCTATAACCTTTTCCTACTCCCTCACCTCCAATCCATAATTCTCCTTCTACCCAAAACGGACAATCTCTTCCGAAGTCATCCACTACTCTATATGCCTGATTCTCTAACGGTCTTCCATAGGGAATAGTTTTCCAGTTTTCTGGAAGTGGCAGTTTCACTATCTGTTCATTTGACCAAATGCCTGTTTCTGTCGTTCCCCCTAAAACAATCAATGTTCCATCTTCTACAGCCTCATAAAACATATCAACCATATACAATAATGTCCAATCACCTGAATAAAAAGCCGTACGGAAAGGAATTTTTTCTTTTTTTTGAGCTTTCCAGCATTCAAATAACATCTCTCCTAAAATCGGCACTGAATTCCAACGCGTAATATGATATTTGAATATCATTTTTAGCCAATAATCGGGATTTTTACTTTCTGATTCAGGAATTAAAATTATTTTCCCACCTGCGCTTAATAAACCAAATTGGTCATATACGGATAAATCAAAATCTAAAGCTGAAACTGCTAAAATTGCGTCTGTCTGGTCTACACAATATTTACGATTTATATACGCTATAGTATTCCAAGCATTAGCATGTGACATTTCAACCCCTTTGGGCTGTCCCGTAGATCCAGAAGTCATAATAATATAGGCCGAATCTTCCGGATATATTTTCGGATAATTTTCCAACAGTTCATTTTCCAACAGCTTTTCTACACACCAAATCTCCACATTCTCCGGCCATTCTATCTGCTTTTCTTTTTCTGCTGTAGTAATTACATAATGAATATCTGTTTTTTCATGTATTAATTTCCGTCTTTCAGAAGGTTGTTCACAACTAACCGGCACGTAAACATTTCCTGATATCAGAACAGCAAGAACAGCCACAATCTGTTCATAACCTCTTGGTATTGTAATTGCTATACTTTCTTCTTTTATATTCCGCTTAATAATTCCTGCTGCTACTCTCTGTGCCATTTCCTTTAATCTACTGTAGGAAATCTCTAACTCTTTTCCAGTATCTATTATTGCAATACGTTCTGGACTACGTTCGACATTTTCGAAAAATTCCTGAAATAATACTTTCTGTTCAGAAGCAGCTGGTATTGTACATTCCTTTCTCACAAAATTCTTCTGTCTTTCTGGTAGTACATCAAATCTTTGGTTCCAATCTTCTTTCCTCAAATTATGTAAGAGCTGTTCAAAACTTGTCAGCATATCATCTATCATATCTTCTGGAAAAAGTTCATCTATCGTATCCCATGTAAGCTGTACTCCATTTTCATCCTCATAACTTTGGAAATCATTCCATACCTGTGGCGTCTGAGAAATCATGTACGAAAAGCTTCCAAAGTTTTCCGTAAAAGTACTATTTACCAATTCAGTTCCAAGATTACACGCAAATACAATTGGTGCAATAGCAGAAATGTCCCCATACATCTGTGTCAAATCTCGTTGAACCTGTACGCCGGAATAAGTGGCATATTTCATATCTTCATGTAATTGCTTCTGTATCCTGTCTAAAAGCTCAAGAAAAGTAGGGTTCCCCTCACAATTAATTTCTAAAAGTAGTAGCGTAGTAAAATCTGCGATTACATCCTCTAATCCCTTATATTCTGTCTTCCTATTAAAAAATGGTATGTTAATCAAAAAACTCTTATTTTTACTCCAACGTTCTAAAATTGCAGAATATGCAGTAAGCAAAAGCATTGCCGGTGTGGTTTGATACTCTTTTGCCCGTCTCTGTAAACAATCCCATTCTTCTTTTCCAATCCTCACGACTCTTCTATGAAATACCGGATTCTTTACTTCTTCTGGTCGTTTCGCTAATGGCATATCTGGTCCCTGGGGCAAATTTTTAAGACGAGCAGACCAGTACTCCTTCGCTTTTTCCCGTTCTTCTCTATCTTCCACATTTTGTTGCTCTAAATAGGCAGCAAAATTCCAATCTTTGGATTCTTCTGGTAATTCAACTCCACTGTAAACCATGGCCAAATCACGCAATAATATTTGAAGACTCTGCACATCTGCAATTAACAAGTCCAAATCTATATGCAATCTTGTCTTATTTCCTGGAAGCAAGGTAAGTTCTAGACCCGCAACTTCTCCTTCCTCTATCTTTAATTTCCGGTGTGACAAACGGCGTCTTACAGCCTGTGCTTCTTGTTCAGCTTCTGTCTCTGTTAATAACGAAAAATCGTTAATTTTTATCTTTTCAGAGTATGGTTTACTCTCTATTTTTTGCATCCCATTTTCAGAAAAACTAGCTCGCAACATAGGATGATGATACTGTATACGACTCCAAGCTTCTTGAAGGCGTTCAGGGACAACTCCATATCCATCAAATTCCAAATATGCATGGCAGCCAATTCCCCCTAATACCTGGTTATCCTCTCTTCCTACCCAATAAGCGTACTGCACATCTGTTAAAGGAAATGGCTTCCGCATATCTCTTTCCATTATGATATCCCGTTTTTCTGCTTTTGCTTTCTTTCCCTTTTTCTTCGTACCTTTCTGAATAATCTTCCACCATTCTTTCAGGGTTGGATGCTCCATCAGGGTTCCAAAAGCAACCTTTACTCCCTGTTTTCTCCACTGGTTGACCAGCCTCATGATCACGATAGAGCTAAGTCCTAGCTCTAAAAGATTTTCAGAATCTCCAAATTCTTTCTGTACCGGCAATTTCTGTTTGATCTGCTCTTTTACTTCACTGTATTCCATCTTTATAATCTCCTATTTTCCCTGTGCCATCTGTCCTAACACTTTTTTATCTATTTTCCCTACACTGGTTAATGGCCATTCTTCTATAATTTCTACCTGATCTGGTAGTTTATAAGACGCCACACCAATTTCTTTTAAAAACTGGTGTATTGCCTGCACATCCAGCGTATTTCCTTCTTCCACTATTAGAAAAGCACATATCCGGTTTCCTAACGTCTCATCCGGTACGCCTACAACTGCGGCTTCCTTAATATCTGGATGTTTACACAGATACGCCTCTATTTCTGCAGGCATAATCTTTTCTCCTGCCCTATTAATCTGCTCTTTAATTCTTCCTCCCATGCGGAGGCGGCCACTTTCTGTCCACATGGCTTTGTCCCCCGTCCGGTAGAACCCATCTTCCGTAAAGCTTGTCCTATTAACTTCTTCCGCCATATAATATCCATCAATTGTGTAAGGTCCTCTTGATAACAGTTCTCCGAAAACTCCTGTCGGTACTTCCTCATCATTTTCATCTACGATCTTCACTTCATCTGCTGGAGATACTGGAGTTCCCTGGCATCTTGCTATTATGGTCGCATCGTCATCAGGACTGGTAAAAGACAGCAGCCCCTCTGCCGTCCCAAATACCTGCATCAATGTACATGGCCATTCTTCTATAATCTTATCTGCAAGGGAATCCTCCAGCATCGCCCCACCCACCTGTAAAATCTTCAGGCTGGAAATGTCATAGTCCTCATCGTATTCCAACATTTCCATACACACTGTAACCATAGCTGGAACCAAGGCTGTGATGGTTACTTTCTCCTCGGTAATCGCTGTCAGGATATCATCCGGGCTGGTCGTTGGCGTCAACACAACTTTCCCACCTACATCCAAAGTCCCTAAAAGCCCCGGACAGCAAAGCGGAAAATTGTGTGCTACCGGCAGTGCCGCAAGATAAACACTATTTTCATCTAACTGACAGCGCTTTGCTGACATTCTTGCATTATACATATAGTCTGTATGAGTACGGGGAATCAATTTAGGGATACCGGTTGTACCACCGGACAGCAACAATACTGCTGTACTGTAACTGTCTACTTCCAGAAATTCTCCCTGTCTTTCTGTTTCTGTCTCATACCATTTTTCTCTCTGTACTCCATCTACAAACACATTTTTTATACACGGAAATTTTCTCTGCATAGCCATTGCCATTTCCACATAGCTAAATCCTAAATATCTTTCAGCTACAATGTACGCCGTCGGCTTTGCCAACTCTATGATTCCCTCTAATTCCGCTTCCCTATGCGCTGGCAGCATCATAATCGGTATAGCCCCAATCTTCGCCAATGCAAAGAGAACCACAACAAAAGAGATCCGGTTCGGTAGCTGTACAAGAACCTTATCTCCTTTGCAGATACCTTTTTCCATAAAATGATGTCCTATGCGGATTGCTTTCTGATTCAATCCCCAATAGGTAATTTCCTCCTCACTGTCTGTGACTGCAATTCTGTCTCCGTATTGTGCAGCCCATTTATCAAGCTGCTCTCCTAAGCTTAATTTCTCCCAACCTACCAGATTTTCATATTGTTCCATATTCTTTTTGTAGCCAGCCATTTTGTATTATCTTCCTTTCTCCTGCACTGCCGCATATGCAGCATAATCTTTTATCAGAATCGGATATAATTTCCATCCTGATTTTACCTTTCCATTTTCTATAACCCGGTTTTTCCTAACAGAAAAGAAATCCATTCCCTTGTTCAAACCGATCCCCAGTGCTTTAAGATACGCCTCTTTTGCTGCCCAGTACTGATAGAACCGTTCAAGGCTTTCTGTTTCCTGAATTTCAGCCGTCTCTTCTTCCGTAAAGAAATTTTTGGCAATCTCCATATATTCTGGAATCTCTCCCATTTCCTGCACATCAATTCCCACAGCCTGTCGATAGGCAAATATTGCCAGCACCCATTTCCCAGAATGGGAAAGGTTAAATGTAATCTCCCTTTGCCCATGTGGGGCTTGCCAATATAATTTTCCATATTTTCCTTTTTGTAAGACAATCTTGTCCACACCTGAGTATTCCTTCAACAACATTTTCACAACAATCTTTCCGGCAAGATAGCGCATTTTATCTTCATAAAAACGATAACGTCCCGCTTTCTGGCATTCTTCTTTATCCAAAAGGGAGATATGTTGTTCCCAAAATCTTTCCAGTTCTCTCCATCGAAGCTTCCAGATATGCACCTCACCTGTATGTAGCTTCAGCCTTCCTGTATGCAAAAACTCCTGGTTTCCGTACAATTTAATTTTCATCGGGAACACCCAAAAGGCATTTCCTTACTTCTGACAGAACCGCTTCTTCATGTTCCCGAAGATAAAAATGCCCACCTTCGAACATATGACAGCGGAAAGCTCTCTCCGTATATTTTCCCCATTCTTTCATCGCTGCTTCATCTGCTTCCCGATCTTTCCGTCCTCCAAACGCTTCAATCGGACATTGTAAGACGGTAAGCTCTTTATCATAATAAGTCTCATCCATTGTAAAATCAGCCCGCAGCATGGGCAGAAAGAAATCCAGAAGTTCCTGGTTCTCCAGTATTTCTTTTGGCGTTCCTTCGAATCTCCCGAGGGCCTTTTTAAATTCATCGTCTGGAAGATGATAGATTGGATTGGGTTCTGGAACACTTGGGATACGGCTTCCAGACACCAAAAAGCATTGGGCCGTCTTTCCTCTCTTTTCCATTCTTTTTTCTATCTCATAGGCAATCTTTCCACCCATACTATGCCCCCAGAATGCATACGGTCCTCTTATGTTTTCCCATATGATTTCTTCCAGTTCGCCTAACATATCCACCATACTGTTATATGGCTTCTCCATAATCCTTTCTTCCCTGCCTGGAAGTTGAATCGGACAAACCGTTACGTCACTTTTCATTTTTTGCGCCCAGGAATTGTATGCAGATGCACCTCCACCAGCAAAAGGGAAACAAAATAACGTAACCATATCTGGACGTATTTGATTATAGTTTTTTACTAATTTAATGTTCATCGGCACTCCTTATTCAATACTTTTTCATATATAATCAGTATGTTCTAAATAACCAATTATAATTAGTCGCAACTAACTTATGCGCGAAAATATATACAAATCTCCTTGCCAAACATCGTCTTTACACTTATATTTTCAATTATTCATAGACCAACAGTTAACATAATATTACCGTGGTCTCTTTGGTTAGTTGCAACTTACTTTATTATATCACCATTTCTCATAACTATCAATATACCTTCTGAAGTATTCCAGCCTAATTGGAAATAAAATTTCCGTTTTTTGGAGATTTTAAATTATTCTCAAATTTCCAGAGCAAGTTTCGCCTGCGTAACTCAAAACTCACTTCATGACTTTTGCTTACTGGCAAACTTGATGGGGATTCCGCTCCCCATTTCCTCGGTTCTATCCTGTTTTTTGGCGCTATGTAAAATAGTCGCAGCGTGATTCAAGAATCACGAAAAAAAGCTTATCGTCATAACTTTTGACGATAAGCTTTTCCATTCTATATCTATTCTTTTGTGTCACTATCCATTTTTCCTAACACTTCAAGAATCTCTTCTATTGTTTTCCCCGACTTAATAACAGCCTTATATAACTGTTCCTTTTTTCGCTCTTCAATCTGTTGCTCAATTTCTTTTTTCTGTCTACGCAGTTCTTTCAACGTAGTTTCTACCTTCTCAATCTGTTCAGTCACATCAGCTAATTTTTCTTCAAGTAAAATATTTTCCTGCTTTTTTCTTCCTCTCGGCATATAAACCCCTCCTTTATAATCCATTATTATAAACCTGGCCTTAAATGATTTCCAATGATTTTTCTCAACACTTTACTACTTAATACTTTCTAATCGGCTTATATATAACAATAACTTTTTATGAAAGGAATATTATCAAATGGCAAGGCCCAAAAAAGCCAAAGAACTAAAACATAATCACCCAATCATGCTTCGTTTGACCGATACAGAGTATGAAATTGTTTTAGAAAATGCAAAAGCCTCATCTCTTCCTCTGGCAGAATATGCCCGTAAGCTGGTTACAGGAAAACAAGTAAAAGTCAAATATGAAATTGTTGCAGATATACCGGAGCTAAAAAAACTAATTGCAGAGTTTGGAAAAATCGGCAGTAATTTAAATCAAATTGCGCGCCATTTTAATAGCGGAGGCATCCACTCCCATGAAATGCAGAGATCAATCCGCCAGGGGATTTCTGATATTTATGAAATGAAATATGAAGTTTTGAAAATGGCCGGTGATTTTCGTTCTCTTTCTGTAGAACGCTCTGCCGGGCAGAAAGGAGCTGCCGCTCATGGCCATCCTGAAACACATCGCCAGTAAAAATGCTGATTACGGGGAATCCCAGCGCTATCTTATGTTCCAGTATAACGAAGATACCATGAAACCAATCCTGGATGAAAATGGCCGGTTGATTCCCCGTGATGAATATTATCTGGACGGCATCAACTGTGATCCTTTTTCTTTTGATATGGAATGCAAAGAGTTAAACGCACAGTACAATAAAAACCACAGCTTTGATGAAATCAAATCCCATCATTATATCTTAAGTTTTGATCCGAGGGATATGACAGAAAACGGCCTGACCGGAGAATGGGCGCAGCAGCTCGGTCTGGAGTATGCCCGAAATAATTTCCCCGGACATCAGACTTTGGTCTGCACCCACACGGATGGTCATAATGAAAGCGGTAACATTCATGTACATATTGTAATCAACAGTTTAAGGAAATATGATGTAGACCGCCAAGATTTTATGGAGCGTCCCTGTGATTCCTGTGCCGGATATAAACATCATCTCACGAAAGATTATCTTTCCTATCTGAAACAGGATGTGATGAATCTCTGCCTCCGGGAGCATCTCCATCAAGTGGATCTTCTCTCTCCTGCTGAGAAGAAAGTCAACGACCGGGAATATCATGCACGACGCAGAGGTCAGAAAAAGATGGACAAATTAAACCAAAAAATGCTTGCGGACGGAATTCTACCACGGAAAACAAAATTCGAGACGCAGAAAGATTTTCTCCGCAGCGCTATTGAAGAAACTGCAGCTTCCTCCCACAGCCTGGAGGAATTTCAAAAGCAGCTTAAAGAGAAATATCTGATTTCCTTCAAAACCAGCCGTGGACGGTTCAGCTATCTCCATCCAGAGCGAGGAAAGTACATTACCGGAAGAAGTCTGGGAAGTCATTATGAAAAGGAATATCTTTTGTCCCAGTGGGAGAAAAAAGCAATGCAAAAACAGGCCATGTTTCCTGAACAGAAATCTTCTGAAGATACTTCCGGGAACTCCATGCAGAACAATCTGCCGGCTTTTGTTTTTATCAAATCCAATCTCAAGCTTGTGGTTGATCTGCAGAACTGCGTAAAAGCACAGCAAAGTTCCGCTTATGCCAGAAAGGTAAAGCTGTCCAATTTGCAGCAAATGGCAAAAACCGTTGCCTATATACAGGAACATGGTTATAACACAGAAGAAGATCTGGAAAAAGCTTCTGAAGAAGCCAAAACTCAAACTGCCAATATGCGCAAAGCTCTCCGTTCCACAGAAGACAAGCTGAGGCAAGTCAACGAGCAGATCCACTACACAGGACAATACCTGGCGAATAAATCCATTTACCGTCAGTTTATCAACAGCACGAATAAAACAAAGTTCCGACAAGAACATCAGACGGAAATCACCCTATATGAAACAGCACGGAAGATACTGAAAGGATACTCGGCAGATGGGAAACTTCCCTCTATGAAGCTGTTGAAAGTAGAAAAGGGAAACCTGACCGCACTGAAAAACAGCCAGTACGAAGCATATCAGAATCTCCGGAAATATGAAAAAGAACTGCATACTGTCCAGACAAACATAGACACATTCCTGGGGAAAGACCGTTCCCAGCAGTCGGAACTGGAAAAAGAAACCACACGCTCCTGAACTAGTGCCTTATGCTAGAAGGCCCACAGAGATTTTTCTTTACACTCCGCCGCTGACTCTGATAGTGACTGGAATATCCGCTCTGTCAAGAAAGAAAGCGGGTTCGGACAAACAGAGCTTTTCCGTAAGCTCTAGTTGAAAATATAGACATGATACGGGAAACATAGATAAAAAATTAGGATTGCCTCGGTATAAGTTGCAATGAGCTTCTAAAATAAGTCAAAAATTGATATTTGACATTCTTCACCTTTCAGCATAACTTAAAAAAAGTTCATTGATATTTTAAAAAAAATCGACTATACTATTATTGAGAAAATATGAAAGGAGTAGATGCACATGGCAACACAGAGTATAAAAAAGAACATTGTAATCCATGACAAAGACTCCGCCACTGCTTTCGTGGAAGCACTGGAAAAAGCCGCAGCTATTGCGACAAAACCTGTTTCCCGTAATTACAGCGTAAAGGAATTAAAAGGCACTAAAAATATCAAAGCTTTTTTCGGAGATAAACTATAATGGATTATATAGAGCTGAATCTTTTAGAAATGCTCGACACATACGGAGAGGATAAACTACAGTCTATCCTCTCCAGTTTCATGTGTCCCCAAAATAAAGATGTAGAAAATTTTATACAATCAAAGGCGATTGAATTTGCCAGACAGAGGCTTGCAATGACCTATCTTGTTTTTTCTGATGCAGAATCACCTGATTTTGTTGGCTATTTTACACTGGCAAATAAATTTGTTTCTATCACTGGGAACGCACTAAGTAAAACTCTCCAGAAGCGTATAGCGAAATTTTCACAATACGATGAAGAACTTGACCGTTTTCTGGTGTCTATGCCATTGATTGCACAGCTCGGCAAAAATTTTAATCCCGCCTTATCTTCCACTATACCCGGACAGGAATTATTATCTATTGCCTGCAGTAAAGTCCGGGAAGCTCAGTTTATTATCGGAGGGAAAGCCGTTTACATAGAATGTGCCAGCAATCCAAAGTTATATGATTTTTATTCTGCTTCTCAATTTGTCCAGTTCGGTCAAAGAGAAAGAGATACCGATGAAATTGCGGAAAGTCCGATATTGGTACAGATGCTAAAATATTTCAGAGATTAAAAAAGAGGAAGATGCCTGCTCCATAAGCAAAACATCTTCCTCTTTTTTATTTTCTTCTCCGCTCCATATCCATTTCTGTTGCCATCTGCTGTACAGGCTTTCCGCTCCGTCTGGCAATCTCTGCCTGCTTCAGATGGAGCCGATCCAGAACAGAGATCCGTTTCCCGATTTTTCGTGGTTTCACTGGCAAATTGTTCATGCGCCCATCGATCATATTATAATTCTGTTCTTCCGTAATCTCTGCGCTTCTTAGATATTCCCCATTTTCATAGGATTTCTGCCAAGTTTCCATCTCCGGTTTTTTTTTCGTCTTCTTCTCTGGATCTGGAAGTGCCGCCGGGGGATTAATGTAGTTCCGGATCTGCTGTTTTGCTGCATCATCGAAGCCATGAAGCACATTGTCCATCACTAGGACTCCGTTCGCATCCAGAATCACATTTGCTGCCTGCGTTCCATAAACGCTGTGTTCCATAAGGAAAAACTCTCTGCCGTCTATGACAATGCTGTCATAAGCCAGCCAGCTTCCTTCTTTTCCTTCAATATGAAAATCTGCCGTATCCATTGAGATCAGCGCACTGGATGAACCCATACGGATAAAACCGGCAATTACGGTGAATCCATCCTTTTCGATATAATATGCGGTGACCTCACCGCCCTGATTCAGTACCAGCACATCACTGACACTGACCGCACGGCCACGGAGGGAACGCGGCGGATGCTTTTCCAGTCGTTCCCGGATGCTCTCCGGAGTATCTCCCATCCGCATCTGCCCCAGATAACGCTGCTGGTAATTTTCACAACGCACCTGCTTGCGATATTCTTTGAATATCTCATAAGACCGGAACCGAAGCTGCCTGTTTTCCGGTGTGTCCTTCATCTGATACAGTGCAAATTGATAGTGTTCCATTACACTTCCTCCAAAGGCTCCTGTCTGTAAGCTTCCAAGTCCATATCCGCATACTCCTGATCCGTCAGCAGTTCCATTTTTCTCAATGTGCCGTTTACGAGCGTCAGCATATCCGCATCGTCATTGATAAACGGCAGCACACACCGGATCTCCTGTATTGTTTTTGTCCGGCTGTCTTTCTGAAACATTGCCATAAGAAAATACTCATCTTCCTCAAATCTCTGTCTCATAATTCTGGTTCTCCTTTTCTGCGCCCTTTAATCCCCTGTTCCGGTTTACGGTTTTCCTGTTTCTGTTCCTCTGCTTTCATCCTTGCCTGCCGCTCCCTAAGAGCTGCCAGAACAGACTGCTTTACACTGCTTGATTTAGATCCTGGATGTTCGATTTTTTCTCCAACTCTGACAGAACTTAACTGTTCCTCCCGGTGGGATAGGATTTTTTCCATATCTGCAATCGCTTTCTGTACCAGCGGGCTTTCCTTATAATGAGGAACCATATCTATAAGATCTCTTGATATTTTCCCTCCCCGCATCAGCTCATACTCTCCTGCATAGAGACTTCCATCCTCCAGTTGAAATCCGATTCCCTTTCCACCGTTCATCCGATCTGCGGGAATCATTTCATATCGACGGTAAGCCTCTTCCAATGTCAGATTATCATGGTACTCTCCGAGTACTGGGAACTCCATGCACTCAGCAACATAAAATGATATTTTACCTTCCTGCACATCCGGTTCCTTCTGTACTGTTCCTGAAATCCGATCCAGCTTTTCCAACAACGCCCTTGCCGCTTCTACTTCTTCCTCATCTCTGCTTTCGTCTATCGTTTCCTTCAGCCAATGTTCAACATCCTGTGTTTCCCCGTTTCTGATCTGCTCCACCAATTTTTGAGTGTCCTGTTCCTGCACGTCGGCATAGTCCTGATACTCATAAAATTGAAAGTCATAAGAAAACTGCCTAAATTCTTCCGCAAGCGCAAGAATCTCTGTTTCATCCACCTCTCTTTCCTGTGTATTCTTTTCTCCATGAAGAACGATTTCCTCTGCCTGCGCCACTTTTTCTGTAAATGCTTCACATGCAACCACATGACAGTTCTGCAGGCTGAGCCCCTCTTCTTCCAGTATGTCTTCTGCAGCCTCTTTTATAGAGATGTCCGAATTCTCATAGATTCCACCATCAATATCACGATATTTTTCATTATAGAACGTATAATCATATCCTCCCGGTGTCGTCTGGATATAAAAATATTCGTGTGTTCCCGAAATTTCATAGGCAATCTCCGTGTCACGGTTTTCCAGATAGATTTTAGCTTTGCGCAGGGCATCTTTTGTTTCCTCATTCACCCATTTCCCACTAATGGAACTGCCCGCAATGTCCTCCAATTCATCTATTCCGTTTTTGCATTTGATCAAAGTCATTCTGGAAGGCTCCGTTTCAGTGCTTTCCATACCGATCTGTCTTTCCAGATGATTTGGCAGCTTATGATATGCTGTAAGCGCATCGTCCACATTGTCAAAATATTGATACTCCCTGTCTGCCTTGATACCGTAGGCATCGTTTACTACATAAAACTGTTTAATAAACGGTTCCGGGATTTTCTCATTCAGATATTCTGTGATTGCTTCCATAGCTCCGGCGTCAAATCCATGCTCCACGTCTTCCGCAACCAGCTTTCCGTCTGCGTTCACAATAATTCCTGCCACGGTATTCCCATATTCGTCATGTTCCATCCGAAAAAAGGATTCTCCTGCAATCTCCTTTCCTTCCGCTGTATGCCATGTGCCAAAGTGACCGTCCACAGAGAAGCCTTTTGTCTCCTGGCTGATCTGTCCTGTCACTTTTTCTGAGCCATGCTCCCGCATTTCATTCCGGGCAAGTCCAATAAACCCATCCAGGACTGCCGGATGGCTTGTCACCACATAATCAGCGTTCAAATCCATCCCCCTGCCCATATTCTCCGGGATTATGAAACTATCCGCCCATTCCTTTGTCTCTTTTGAAAACCGTCCGTCAGTCTTAAGATGCTGGATCGTACAGGCAAGGACAAATGACACACGCTCGGTTCCATACATCTCTACGACTTCTGCCGCTGCGTCATGAGCCAAATGATAGCCGTCAAAATGCCCACTAATCGCAGTTTCAATCGCCTGTCTGCACTCCAAATTCAGCTTTCTGGAATCCAAATAAGCATCTGCGTCTCCATGTTCCACCGCATATGCAAGATCTGGCCGATAAAGCGGCGGATACACCTTCTCTGCTGTCTGAATCTCCTGCATTTCCATTCTCTGTATGACAAAATCTGGTAGCTCCTGATAACCAAAGCTGTCAACATAATGGGCAGTCAGTTCTCCCCCCTTTTTCAGTACCACCACATCGCTCACAGAAAGGGAATGCCCCGTATAATCTGCCGGATGGTCAATATTAAATTTCTCATATATAGATTCCAGTGTACTTTCTTCCTTCAGATCATCTCCATAGACAAACTGATAATCAGCGCCCGCCACGGCCATCCCTTTTTCCTGCAGATATGCCATTCCCATAAAGCGGTACGCCTCTCCTTTACCGCCATCCTGAATCTGATAAATACCGTAACGGTCATTCTCTTCCTCAAACAACGCCTTTTCCTGATGTCTTTGCACTTCTTTTTTTAGTTCCTGCATCCGTTCCTCCATTTGGTCAATAAATTCTGATGCTGTCTTTCGTATCGTATCCATCGAAGCACGGAGTTCTTTCATTTCCTTATCACTGCTCCATCCCGCAATATAAGGAAATGAATAGTCCGAAGTATCCAGTCCGAAATACTGGCATACAATATAAGCAACGCTTTCCGCTTCTACCTCTTTGGTCAGCTTATCTTTTTTCTCTCCCATTTCTTCCATAATGTCACGGTCATGGAGCTTTGCATGGGTAACTTCATGGATACTGGTTTTCATGGTCTGACGTTCGCTCATACGCTCCTGGATCACAATCTCTTTATCCTCACTGCTGTAATATCCTTTTGCTCCACTCGGAATCTCGTCAAACCGAAACGGAACCGGAGAAACATCCTGAATCGCCCTCATAAAAACTTCATAATTCTCTACGTTTCCCATCAATTCCGGCGTTTCCAGTTCCGGTAATGGCTCCCCCTCCGTCTGGGATACGTCAAAGACCGTAGTAATACGAAAACGTGGAATGGTGTACACCACCTCCTCCGTCTCCGGCGTACCGTCCGGTTTTAAAACTGGTTCCATAGTAACTGGATCAATCTTCTCGATTTCCTCCTTTTCCCGGATTGGCGCAGGCGCAATAATCTGTATCCCTTTTTCCCCACGCCTGACCTGACGATGGAATTTCTTTTGCCATGCCTGATAACCGGCTACCAGTGTCGCATCCGGCTTCTGCATGTGGATCAGAAGCGTGTTATTAAAGCTGTAATCATGGAATTGTGACATTGTTTTCAAATATTCCATATACATTTCCGAAGTGAATATCTCCTTTACACCTTGTTCCAGACGCTCTGCAACCTCTTTCATTCTCTGGTGTCTGTCTTTTTCCGCCATAAATCATCACCTCTATTCCAATAAGCTTGTATCCAGATATTCAAATTCCAGTTGCTGTCCGCAGATTCCCTGGCAAAGATAACAGCTCTGGAACGGAACTCTCGCACTTCTTCTTTGCCCGTCTGTCTCGTAATTTACTCTCGGACTAAGCCATAACAGCTCGATGCGCTGCTGCCGGAACATCTCAAACCGCTCTCTATGATCAAAAATCCCCTGAAAGTTTATCAACATGGCAAATGGGATCTGCAGCTCAAACAATCTCCGAAACACTTCTCCCTTCCGGCTGTACGGCGGATTGCTGACAATATAATCACAGGCCGGTACAGGAACCTTAAAAAAATCCTGTCCAGCCTGGATATGCCCATAGTTCACCTGAAATCCATGAGCTAAAAATACTTTTACAAATTGACTGTCGCATTTATCAAAGGGACACCATACCGTTGAGTTTTTTTTCAAGCGCTTCAAAATCGGATACACTGCATAAGCCGGTGTACAGTATTCGTCATTTTTATTAAAGTTGTATTGTATCTGTGTCATTTCTTTCCTCTCTCATAGTAGAATCCCGCCAGCTCTCTGACGGGATTTCATGAATTTAAAGTTCTACTTCCTGTTTCCGCATATTGAAGGGACGATTCTCCCTCTGCTCTGTTACTCGGACTTTTGCATTTTCCAGTTTCCCAAGTACAGATGGTCTGCGGGAGCTATCCGCCACAATCATTTTCTCCGATACATTCACGGCATAATTCACCAAACTTCTGGTCTGATCTACCTCCTCCGTCATGTTCTCCGACTCAAGGGTTTCCGCAGGGCCTTTTTCATCCATGTTCAAAAGGACATTTAGTTCCGCCAGCCTCTCCGATTTCTCTGCCAGCTCCTGTTCTTTCTCAAAAGGCTTTGCCGCTTCTTCCTTTGCCGTTTCTAACTGTTTCTGCAGAGTCTCCAGCTTCTGCTGTGTCTCTGCCACTTTCTTTTCAATACCGGATAAAGCGTTGCTGATCCTCTGCAGGTTGCCAAGAGCATCTTTTCCAATCTCTACTTTATAACTGCATTGCCGTTTCAGCGTCACCATATATTTCTGGTTGAAGCTGTCAAACTCCGCACTCATCTGGAAACCGTAAAATTCTCCGATCTGGCCAGTGGTCTTCACTGCTTTTAACCCGGCACAGGCTGCGATCAGCGCCGTACCAGCCTCTTTCCGATCCGTATACGCTTTCCCTCCGATAGTCATAGAAAATTCATCCTTACCTTTATCTAAGAGCGGCTTCACCGCCTGGGCGTCTGATTTCAGTCCCTCCAACCGCTCTTTTGCCGCCGTGATCTGCATGGGATAATTCTTAGCAATATCCTCCTCCAGACGGTATTTCTGGCTGGTATGGTTGGCTTTCATCAGCTTCAGCTTGCTTACCTGAATATCCAGATCCATCTTTTCTTTTATATACGGATTTCCGGTGGCCAGCGCCTTAATCTCTGCATAGGAAAGCGCCGCATCATCCACATCTTCGCAGGCCCGGACAGGACTTTTTGAAGTCATGATCTGGCTGATGAATTTCTGCTTATTTTCCAGTATCTGCCACATATAAGCGTCAAAAGTGTTTTCCGTCACATACCGGAAGATCTTCACTTTTTTATTCTGATTTCCCTGCCGCAGAATACGCCCCTCCTGCTGTTCCAGATCTGCCGGTTTCCAGGGACAGTCCAGATGATGAAGGGCAATCAGTCTGTCCTGGATGTTGGTTCCTGCTCCCAGCTTTGGCGTGGAGCCAAGCAGGATACGCACCTTTCCAGAACGCACTTTTGCGAACAGTTCAGCCTTTTTCAGTTCTGTTCCGGCTTCATGGATGAAAGCAATCTCTTCTCTTGGAATGCCTTTTTCCACCAGTTTCTCCCGCACATCATCATACACATTAAACGTACCGTCATTTTTAGGTGTGGAAAGATCGCAGAAGATAAGCTGTGCAGAACGGTTCTGTGCTGTCTCCTGCCAGATATCAAAGGCATTTTTCACACAGCGATTTACCTTGCTGTCCGGGAAATCCGGGAGCATATCGTTGATAAGCCTCTGATCCAGAGCGCATTTACGTCCATCGTTAGTGATTTTCAACATGTTATCCTCATGAGGTTCCACACCGCCGCTCCGTACCATTTCCGCCCGGTCTGCGAATGTACTGACCAGCTCTTCCTGCTCCGGGCTGGGCTTTAATACCTCGTTGATATACTCCGCCTCCGGCACAGGAAGATGCAGCATATCAGCAGTCTGAATATCGGCGGATTCTTTAAACAGGGAGATCAGCTCCGGAAGATTAAAAAAACGGGCAAACCGTGTTTTCGCACGGTAACCCGTCCCTTCCGGCGATAATTCAATCGCTGTTACAGTCTCTCCAAAAGCGGCTGCCCAGGAATCAAAATGCCCCAGCCCCATCTGCTGAATGGTATCATACTGCAGGTAGCGCATGATCGTATAAAGCTCATAAGGTAGGAAACGCCACGCCATACTTCCTTTCGTCAGCGGTCTTGGCGTAACCCCCTCCAGAACCGTGCTTACACCTCTCGATGTACACGGCTCGTCATCTTTCATAGTTTAAGTGATTTTAGCTTTGCTTCTTCATAGCACTTCGGGCAGAGAGCCAGTGACTTCCGCCTTTTCTGTAACATCAGTTCGTCAAATTCATTATCAGCGTTTAAATCTTTTAAGCGTTTCACATGGTGCATATACACTTTTACAGGGCTTGCCCCGCACATCTCGCATTTTCCGCTTTTTAAGCGTCCTGCAAGGCTGTTCGGTTTTATCCGCCCTCTATACTTCGGCATAATGTCTACAAATTCAGGAGCGATATTCTTGTTACGCCTGAATCCCTCATTGTAAAACTCACACCGTTTTGTTCCACTCTTGGTTTTGTAGTTTGCGCCAAAATCGCCCTTTTCACTACGGTATTTCTTATACATCTTCGCAACGGAAGAATTATATTTTGCCGCCAGTGTTTTCAGGCAACTTCCACGCATCATGGAATGGAATTTCCCCAGATTGCATACATTGATTGCTAATCTGTAATAATTGTACAAACCTCTGATTTCTGAATTATACTTGCTGATGATTGCCACATCATCCAGTGGCATAAGCGCCCCTCTGTGGAGCGGTTTCCAAATCTCTTTGCCGTTCCCGTCCTTTTTGATTTTAAAAGCTCCGTATTCATGCAGTTTTGCAATCCATTTTTCTTTTGGCATATATAACTGCACTTTTCCATACCACACCCGTTGCAAGCCCTTTTTCGTCCGCTTCGTATCCTGACTTCTTGATACTCTTATGTCATATCCAAGATACCGCACCTTTTCAGAGGAATGGGTAACGTGAGTTTTCTCCTCCGACATTGTGAGATTTAACTTGTTTTTCAGAAATATCCCCACCTGTTCCTTGATATTTTCGGCGTCCTGCTTTGAGCCTGTTACCGAAATCAGGAAATCATCGGCGTAACGGTTGTATTGAAGCCTTTTGTAATTCTCGTCCATTTCGTCTAAATGCGGCGTGGACAGCATCACTTTTCTTGCTTCTTTAAATGCGGTCAGGTTTGCTTCTGTGCGCTCTGTTTCCAGATTTTTCTGCGCTTTCCGATAAGCCCAGCGTGCCTTATCATGGTCTTTGTGGACTTTACGGCTTCTTGTATCGCCTTTGTCAAAACTGTTTTTCATCTTCCCCATAAACTCGTCGAGTTCGTTCAGATAGATGTTTGCAAGTATCGGACTGACACCGGAGCCTTGCGGACTGCCGGAGTACGTTTCATGGTATGTCCACTGTTCCATATATCCTGCCCTTAAAAACTTCCACATCAGCGATATAAACGCTTCATCTTTTATGCGCTTTCTCAAAAGCTGTATTGTGATATGGTGGTCGAAGCTGTCAAAGCAAGCCTGTATATCTCCCTCGATTATCCACTTTGCCCCCGTAAACAGCGTCGTGATTTCTTTTAACGCCGTGTGGCAGCTTCTTTTTGGTCTGAAGCCGTGGGAATTATCAGAGAAAGTCGGCTCATAAATCGCTTCTAATATCATGCGGACGACTTCCTGTACCAGTTTATCGTCCGCTGACGGAATCCCCAGCGGACGCTTCTTACTGCTGTTTTTCTTCGCAATATAGACACGCCTTGCTGGGTTCGGCTGGTATGAGTGGTCTCTTACTTTCGCAATGAGTTTTTCAATGCGCTCCATGCTCATACCGTCGAGAGTGAGTCCGTCTGCCCCCGCCGTCATGCTCCCCTGAGAGGTCGCAATATTCTGGTATGCGAGCAGATAGAACTCTGGATTATACAGGTTACGGTATAATCTTTTGTACCTGTATTCTTTGTTTTTTGCTTTTTCACTTAAACTTTTCAATACATTTTCGGGACTTCTCATAATGCCTCACGCACCTTTCCTTATTATTCGTATTGAAGAAAGACTGTCTCCCTTCGCCATGTGGACGGCTTTCCCGTCCTCGGACTACTACGGAGACTCTGTTGCCATAGTAAATATTCAGAGTCACTTTTCTCATAGCACTCATAGCCGATATTTCGGCGTTTTACCGTAGGCAGTCCCCGTTTAGAACTGTAATAACATAAGCCTGCTATGATTTCGGATGTGACGTTCGCCGTTTTCCATTATCCTATGGCTGATTTACTCTGGGTATCGTGTGGATATGCATGGCCGACTCATATCCACCAGAGTACATGCGAGTATAACTTCCTTACGCACGGAGCAACATTTTGCCCAATCTCCGGCTGTCATTCAGGCAGTTTAGCTTTCATCCTTATTCATAACTTTTCGCCACTACCACACAAACACTTTGGAAGTTTCCGTGTTTCGTGCCCTCCGACATGCTACACTCCCCGTCGGGTTTCCCCTTTCGGATAAGTCGGGTGACGATAGGGTGCGGATTATTCCGCTTTGATACCTTGCCCTATTACTTGCTCAAGGTAAGATTATTACAGCCCCTTACGGGCGCACCACCATACTGTTAGAAACAGGCGTTCCTGTGGCAAAAGTCACACCACGCCCACCGGTAATTTCATCCAAATACCGGCATTTCGCAAACATATCGGAACTTTTCTGAGCGTCTGTCTGCGCAATTCCCGCAATATTTCTCATCTTTGTGTACAGGAAAAGATTTTTGTAAAAATGACTTTCATCCACAAACAGCCGATCCACACCAAGCTGCTCAAACGTCACCACATCATCTTTCCTGCTCTGGTCATTAAGCCGCTCCAGTTTTGTCTCCAGGTTCTTCCTTGTCTTCTCCATCTGTTTTACGGTATAGTGCATTCCATCCTGCTCAGCAGCTTCCTCAATAGCCATCGTAATCTCATCAATCTGCTTTTCGATAGACAATGCCTGCCGTTCCCGTGACAAAGGAATCCGCTCAAACTGGCTGTGCCCGATGATAACTGCATCATAATCTCCCGTAGCAATCCGGGAACAAAACTTCTTCCGGTTGGCAGGCTCAAAATCCTTTTTGGTTGCTACCAGCACGTTGGCATTCGGATAAAGCCGCAAAAAGTCACTGCCCCACTGTTCCGTCAAGTGGTTCGGAACCACATATAAATTCTTCTGCGACAATCCCAGCCGTTTACTCTCCATACCGGCAGCAATCATCTGAAAGGTCTTTCCCGCACCCACACAATGCGCAAGCAGCGTATTATGCCCGTAAAGGATATGGGCAACCGCATTTTTCTGATGCGGCATTAAAGAAATCTCCGGTGTCATTCCAACAAACTGAATATGACTGCCATCATACTCACGGGGGCGGATACTGTTAAACAGTTCATTATACTTTTTGCATAATGTCTCCCGTCTGTCCATATCCTGGAAGATCCATTCCCGGAATGCTTCTTTGATCAGTTCCTGTTTCTGCTGGGCAAGCATAGTTTCTTTTTTGTTCAGGACACGCTTTTCGCTTCCACTTTCCTCTACTGTGTCATAGATCTTTGTATCCCGTAGGTTTAAAGCGTCTTCCAGAAGTCGGTATGCATTTGCCCGCTGTGTGCCATAGGTAGCCGTCACACGTGGATTCCGGTAATCCGCATTTTTCCCACTCACATTCCACTGACCGTTGACAGGAGCATATCTGACCTCGATCTGCCGTCCAAGCAGATAATCCGGCGTTCCAAACAGTTCTCCCATAAATTCTGTAACATACTGCGGTTCAATCCATGTAGCGCCCAGGCGTACCTCAATCTCAGACGCATCCAAATCCTTCGGCTGTATCCGCATAAGCGCCTGTACATTTCTCTCATACTGAGGATGGTTCTGTGCAAAAACCTTCGCAGTTTCCAGTTTCTCCCTCACATTGCCGGACAGGTATTCATCTGATGTTTCCCAGATTCCCGTCACAGGGTTTCTAAAGATCACCCCAGCCAATTCTTCGGTTACTTCATCTTCTGTTTTCCCGGATAGTTCTGCCATAAACGGCACATCTACTCTTGCCCGTTCCCCAATAGATACCGCCAACGCTTCACTGGCAGTGTCCACGGAAGTCACCGCCTCCGGCTTTCGGATCGTCCGTTTCGTAAAAATATCCGCTTTCCGTTTCAGATTTCCGCTTTCATCTAAAATCTCCAGAGAAGCCAGCAGACAATAACTGCTGTCCTGAGAAAATGCCCGTTTATTGGCATTGCTGCTGATCAGTCCGTATCTTCCAGTGAACCGGTCATATGTCTGATTTAATTTTTCCTGCAGATGGCGAACCTGTTCATCACTTCCATCCTCCAACTGGCACTTCAGGAGGTCCTGCGTCAGATCACGAAGCTCAATCATTCCCAACACACGCTCTGTCGTCATGGCGGGCAGTTCCATCCGGTTCATCCGGGAATTTTCCCGGTAATACACAACGCCGTCCACATTGGCAAAACTGAAATTCTTGACGTTAGGATCTGCCGGGATAGACATATCAATATCCTCTAAATCGGTGTCTTCCAATTCCTGCTCTGTGATCGTGCCATGGATATGCCGGATTGCCTCCTTTAACTGATCCGCAAGATCAGCGTCCTCTATGGGCTGGCAGATTAGCTGCGGCCCATAAGGACCGGAAACAATCTTATGCTCACCCAGAATCATTTCCGGATGCTCCTGATAATACCGATTTACCGTGACAACATTGTGTGTGGTTTCTCCTTTATCATTGGTATACTCCTGACGCAGAAGTTCATCCGTCTGCACCCACTCCGGCAGCTCTTTTCCAAGAATCCGGGGAGCGTCCAGTTTCTGCAAAAATAAAATATCTGTATTTACTTTCGTCCCTGCATTGTCCTGGAACGTGTTATTTGGCAAACGGATCGCACCAAGCAGCTCACATCTCTGTGCAATATATTCTCTGGCTTTAGCGTCTCTCTTGTCCATAGTTCCGCCGCCGATACCATTGGATGTTACAAAGGCAATCACTCCTCCTGGACGTACTTTATCAATCGTCTTCGCAATAAAATAATCATGAACGAAAAACTTCTGCCGGTCATAGCGCCGGTCTGCCAGCTTATAACCTCCAAAAGGAATGTTTCCAACAGCCACATCAAAAAAACCATCCGGGAACTCCGTCTTTTCAAATCCACGGATGGTAATATCGGATTCCGGATAAAGGAGCTTTGCAATCCTGCCGGAAATGCTGTCCAGTTCCACACCATACATTTTCAATCCATCCATTCCATCCGGCACAAGTCCCATAAAATTCCCGATCCCGCAGGACGGTTCCAAAACATTTCCTTGCTTCAGCCCCATATTTTCCAGTGTCTCGTACATGGCTTTTATAACTACTGGCGGTGTATAAAAAGCGTTCAGCGTGGATTCTCTTGCTGCCCGGTATTCATCAGGTTCAAGCTCCGTATGCAGTTCGATAAATTCATCCGACCATGCTTCATTCCTTTCCTCAAATGCTTCCTGCAAACCACCCCATCCTACATATTTTGACAGGATTACCTGCTCATCCGGAGTAGCTGCTGTCCGCCCTTCGCTCTCTATCTGGTGAAGCAGTCGGATTGCATCCATATTGGCACGAAATTTTTCTTTTGCGCTCCCGATCCCCAGATTTTCATCCGTGATACGGAAATTAACCGCCTTTTCCTGACGTACTTCCGGCACAGCTTTTTCCAGTTCCAATGGAATATGATAATACTGACGGATAGTGTTAATCGTATCCAGAGACATCACCTGTGTGGTAAGATGTTCCAGTTCCCTCTTTACAGCCGCCTGATTATCCATCTCCAGACGTTCCAGTACATCAAGAATCAACTGCATCTGTTCCGGAGAAAAATCAGGATTTAAAGCGACTGTCACATCCCGTCCCTGTTCAGCGGCTTCATAGATCACATCCATTTGCTCAGGGGAAAATACGTCAAAGGAAACTCCCGTTCTCTCCATTGCCTCCCTGATCTGCTCCTCAATGGCCGTATAAACAGCATCCTGTTCTTCTTCTGTCAGCATGGTTTCTAACTGTCCCGGCTCCTGCTTTTCTATCTCTGGTTTCTCTGACTCTGGTACTGATACCGTTCCCTTTTCCGGAATTACTTCTATATCTTCTTTTGATTTTTCCGAAACCTCTTGTGGTACTTCTTCCGGAACACCTTCGCCCATGAAATCAAAAAGAGACAACTGTTGTCCTGTTTCCACCACTTCCACGTCTTTCTTTTGATCCGGAAAAATCGTATAAATCCCGTCAATATAATCGTGGATTTGAAAGAGGATTTCCGCCCGTTTCTCATACTCCGGGAAGTCCAAAGGCAAAGCAGCCAGAGCAGCGTTCATCTGTTCTACCAGTTCTCCGGCAGACTCCGGTTCTGCCAGAAGCTCCGGCAGGCGTTTTCTTGCATCCTCATTCAGAAGGTCTGCCTTGAATGGGCGCTCGATTTCCACCGGCATATGAGAATAAAATGTGATAATCCGTCCTGCCATCACTTCCCTCTCATACGCCTGCATTCGGGAGAAATCACCAGCTTTCAGGTACATCCCCTGATCTATAAGCTGTTGGACACGCTTTGCGGCCTGGGGCCATTTTAATATTTCTGTAGCCGCCGGATTTGCATAACCGCCCCTGCGGAGTTTGATCCCTTTCCCGTCATAGTCTGCATGGGAATCATCCGCCCCGCTCAACGCATGGCTGCACCCGCCGATTCCATATCTTTCTTTGATAAAATCCGCCTTTTCCTTTGCTGTCTTTTCCTGGATAAAGAAAGCATAGGTCGCCAGCCGTCCATCCGAATATGGTCCGCCCCCGACAAGAAATGAATCAATCTCGTCCTGGGTAATAAAAACAGGATATTCCTCCCATAAAAAACCGTCTCTCGCCTGATAGGGAACAGCTTCCTTTGCAAACTTCTGGAACTGTGCCGCTACCTTATCCGGGCGATACCAATGGAAACGCATCAAATCTTTATCTGCTTCATACGCTTCTGCTAGTCCCTCCAGTCGTGCGTTCAGATCCGCCAGATACTCCGGCTGGTCTAACAAAGCACTGACTTTTTCCACCATATCGGGAAAGCCGCCACGAAACGGCTCCGTATCCGCAAACACCAATTCCGCTACACCCTCTGCAAGATCACGTTCCATATATAACAAAACTTCCGCATGTTCTTTCAGCGCATTTTCCCGTGCTGCGTCCAACACGGACTGCGGCGCATACTCGCCTTGATTGAGAAGCTGCTGTACCCGCACCGTCACATCTTCCCAGGACAAAAATGTTTTATCCAGAATCCGGTCATGTACGGTATGCCCCACGGCGATCTGCATCCCAAGCTCGTCATACCAGACGGAATACTCCTTTCCGCCAATCACAAGCCCGATGCCTCCAGTACCGTACTCTCGCCGGATAAAATCAATATAGTCCTCTGGTGTCTGTTCAACCATAAAGTTATAAATGATCCGCAGATGGCTCCTGTTCCGGTTTCCGCCTTTTCTTAAAACTTCATCAATCACATCTGCAGGGATTGCTGTTTCCTGTGCATACAGAGCCGCCTGCCGTTCTTCAATCGTGCGGATCTGCTGCTTTACAGTGGGTAATTCGGGCAAAGATAAAGCAGAGGCTTCTATTTCCTCTGCTTCACTCAAATCCTGTTCGGTTGTTTCTTCACTCAGCTGTATACCAATTCCGTCAGAACGCTCTCCTCTGCCATCGCCGTCAGGTTGTTCATATGCGCTGTCCATGCCATCTGATTTTTCTCTTTGTCCGGTGCCGGATACTTCGTAAGAAGTCTCTCCAGAAGAACCTCCATCCTCTCCTGCGCTGACCGCTCGATCTCCTGCAGATGGCTGTCCAACTTCCCGCTGATCAGCAGGCTCTGGTACAGGTTCTTCTTGTCTTCCTTCAGATATGTCCTCCGCAGCATCCCGTACTTCCCGATTGTCAGCGGTTCTTCCGTCAGTGTCAGGTTCGGAAACAGATAATCTCCCTTGCGGTGATAGGTCAGTTCCATTTGATTTCCCTCCTTCATTATTTTCGCTTTCACGAATTAACGTGTTAAATTCATTATAAGGTACTTCCTTCTTTTTTGCAACCGTTTTCTCTGGATTTTCCTGAGTATTTTCTTTCTGCCACGCTTCCCGCTCGGCCTGTCGAATCGTGCGCCCAATGTCCCGGAGTATCGGCTCCACAAGCTGGCTGTTCGCATTCCCTAAAAATGCCAGGACAGACAGTTCATGATAATCCGTAATCCCAAAGAAATCCGCTTCCTCCAGGTATTCCATTGGCTCTAATCCACACCTCCGTGCCAGGGTATAAAAGGCACTGTTTGCCAATAGGGTACGGAACTCCACCCGGATCGTATCCTCATCCAATCCCTCCAGAAACGTACCGGGAATGGCATATTCCATGCCGTCCATTGCTTCTTCCAGACTGTCCGCCGCCATTTCCCCTGCAATGGTCCGGAGGGCAGAAGGCAGATCTGAAACTGTTTCTTCGTCCAGTCTGTAAGTATCTGTGAGATGCCGTAAAAGCATCTCTTGCTGGTCTTCTTTCAGTTTCCAAAGATAGGGTGTCTTTCCGCCCCGGACCATGTGAGTATCAGATACATCAAACACATATCGCAGGGTGCGTCTCGGTCCGGTATCATCAATCAGGGCAATCCCTTTCGCCCCCCGGTTCACCCACCGCTGCATCTTCTCATTCCATACTTCCAGTTCCGCACAAGCCGTAGCATCCGGACGCTGTGCATGGATCAGAAGTGTATCAGAGAACGGATAACGGTAAAGCCGGGAAGCTGTGTCCAGATACCGCATCCAGTCCCGTGGGGAACCGCTGACTTCTTTTGCCGTTTCCTGCGCCATGAAACGGATATCATTAAGTTTTGCCATGTAAATCCTCCCGTTTATTTATCGTTTACTGCTCTTTTTTTTAGGGAATTCCAGTCCAAAACTGACTTTCCCATCAATCACATCCATCAAAAGATATGCTGCAAATTTTCTCTTCTTCTTCTGGGAATAGAAGTCCGAAGCGTAAATCTTCCCTTTATTTAAAAGTTCTGCAGCCATTGTTTTATCCATCTTTTTCCCAATGCTGGCCAAATACCTGTTTTCTTTCCAAAGTGCAAAGGAACAGTCACGGTTTGCACAAAAGAAATTTTGTTTTCCCTCAAACACTGGGCTTCCGCAGACCGGGCAAATGCCAACCGTTTCTCTCGGATAAAACCGGTTCTGTTCTTCTACAGATATTTCTCCGCACTCTAATAACATCTGGTCTATGACTTCTACAATCCCCTGAAGGAAATCTTTGCCTGCAAGCTCTCCCTTTTCCATCCGCAGCAGCCGGTTCTCCCATTCAGCAGTCATGGACGCTGATTTCAAATAATCTGGCAGCACAGAGATCAGATCTGCCCCGTCCTGTGTGGCCATAAGCTGTTTCCCTTTTCTTACTGCATAACCGGAAGAAACCAGCTTCTCAATGATGGATGCCCTTGTAGCCGGCGTGCCTAATCCCTTTTTTTCTGTATCAGAATCAAATTCTTTATTGCCTGCCGTCTCCATTGCGCTAAGAAGTGTATCCTCCGTATAATTTTTCGGTGGGGAAGTGAAATGTTCTGTCTTTCTGGATTTCACATGCAAAAACACGTCTCCTTGTTTCACATCCGGTATCCTGTCTTTTCCTGCTTCATCGGGATCTTCTATAGCAAAACCATCCTTGTTCTTGAAGCATTCTTCATAAATCTTCCAACCATTCTGCAGAACATTTTTCCCTTTTGCATGGAATATTTCCTCACCACAGCCCACTTCAACGGACGTTTCCAGATAGATATGCTCTTTTTCCATCGCTTCTACGGTATGTATCGAGATCAGGAACAGGATTTTCTGTTCCGGTTCTTTTAATCCTGCCAGATTCGCTTCCAGAAGCTCCGCAGTTGGAATAATGGCATGGTGATCAGAAACTTTTTTGTTATTCAAGACACGTTTTGTATCCGGCATACCCGGCTGATCGAACGGACCTGACGGCTGATATTTTTCATGGATAATCCGAAACACCGTCTTTGCTGTCGGTTCCATATCCTCCGTCAGATAATTGCTGTCGGTTCTGGGATAGGTAATCAGCTTGTCTTCATACAGGCTCTGCGCCGCATGGAGTGTCTGCTGGGCAGTCATTCCATAGATCCGGTTTGCCTCCCTCTGCAGAGATGTCAGATCATATAACTTCGGCGGCTTCACCTTTTTTTCAATTGTTTCCACGGAATGCACTACCGCATTACTTCCGTTACAGGCGTTGTATATCCTCTCCGCTTCTTCTGGATCAAAAATCTTCTGCTTTTCCGCTTTCATGCCGTCACAAGCCAATTCCACATTAAAATACTTTTCCTTTTGGAATCCTCTGATCTGCTCTCCCCGCTCCACAAGCATCGCCAACGTAGGTGTCTGTACCCGTCCCACTACGAGACGCTTAAAATATTTTGTAGTAAACGCCCTGGTAGCATTCATCCCAATAAGCCAGTCTGCTTTCGCACGGCAGACCGATGCGTCATAGAGATTCTGGTACTCTGCACCATCTTTTAAATTAGCAAATCCCTCCCGGATCGCACAGTCCTCCATCGAACTGATCCAGATCCGCTTTACCGGAATCCGGCTTCCAGACAATTCATAAACACGCCGGAAGATCAGTTCTCCTTCCCGTCCGGCATCACACCCATTTACCACATATTTCACATCATTCCGATTCAGCAGGTTCTTCAGCACCACAAACTGTGACTTTTTTTCTTTTGCCACAGCAAGCCTCCATTCTTCCGGCAGGATAGGCAGGTCTGAAAATTCCCATTTCCGGTATTTTTCATCATATTCTTCCGGAGCTGCATACTCCGCCAAATGCCCCAGGCACCAGCTTACCAGCCATCCGTTTCCCTCAAGATAGCCTTCCTGCCGCTTCTTTGCCCCCAGCACTTTTGCCAATGCCTGCGCCACGCTCGGTTTCTCTCCTATCACAAGATACATTTCCTCTCCTTTCCGGCATAATTGCCTCCATGATAAAAGAAAACAGCCGGTTCATCCCGGCTGCTCTCTTCCTATACATGTTGTTTGAATCACTGCTTATATTTCCTCATTTTTTTCCTCTACAAAATCGTCCTCCTCCGGCTGATCTTCATTGACGTAAGCACCATCGTCATAGAACTCTAAGTCTTCGCCATCCTCCTGGGCTTCTTCTTTCTTCGGTTTCACAACCTTAAAATAGTAGCCGGCTCCAATCCCGCCTGCAGCAAGAAGCCCAATCACCAATAACGCTCCTGTGTTCATACTGCCGCTCTTCTCTGAATGCACAGTTTCCGTTTCCGACTCCTCCTGAATCTCTGTCTGTGTTTTCTCTGTTTCCGGAATTACCACCTGGGGAATTTCTTCATTCTTTTCTGTGTCTATAAATTCTGCCAGATCATTTTCATCCACCATTGAGAGCATATAGACATTCTCCGTATTATTGGAACGATCTAATACAAGGAAAAATGTATTGCCATTTTTTGTCTGGATGGTAAGAAATTCCTTCGTTCCATCCTCCTGTTTATCGTCCAGCACTTCTCCGTTTCCTGGAACAGAAAACGGTGTTGCTTCTCCCTCCTGCGTTTCTTCCTGAGCAGACACCTCTGTCTGATCTGTATTTTCCGTCTCCTCCGGAATTACCGTTTGTGTATCTCCGGTATAGGCAAAGGCTGGCAAAGTGGAAGTACAAAATATTCCTATCGCCATTCCTGATGCCAGCAGCCATTTTTTAAATTTCCTCATTTTCATTATCCTCTCTTTCCGGCACTATTTCCTGCGCCTGTTTCATATTGTCTGCCAGCTTGTCCAAACCGCTGTTCTGTACAGGAGTTTCTTCCTGGTCTATAAGCGGAAGGCATACGCTTCCTTCCTGAAGCCCTTCCAAAAGTTCAAGCATCCTGCGGCTGTCCAGCTTCATGGAGCGGATTGTTTTTACGATCTCCTGATTCTCAAGCTGTTCTGCCAGCAATTTCAATTCTTTTAAATGTTCCTGCCACTCAGCAATCTTCCTTTCCGTTTTTTGAATTTCATCCAACACCCTATGTAGTTTCCGATTCATTTTCTTCACCCCCTTTTGATCATCCATGAATACGTCCAAATGCCAGGAAATGTTCCTGCCAGTATGAAGACGCAATGCTTGTATACTGAATGGGATTTCCACAGTGGATCATCATATTGTCTCCCACATAGATACCCACATGACTCGCTCCTGGTGTATCATAAGTTCCCTGGAAGAAAATCAAGTCACCCGGCTTTGCCTCGGATGGCGATACACGGGAACAATATCCCATCAGTCCGTCTGCCGTCTGTCTTCCAATATTCCAGCCATTGCCGCAGTTATTGATCACCCAGCTCACAAAACCAGAACAGTCAAAACTGGTGGATGGGGATGAGCCGCCCCATACATAGGGATAGCCCAGGTATTTCTCTGCTTCCCGAATCATATTTGCAAATTTCTGATCCGTCAGGGCTTCTGCCGGAATCTCATAACCAAACTCGCCGCCTCCCGGAAGTGTTGTGGTATCAAACAGATAATCACGGTTCCCATAAGTACCGTTATAGAGGTCGTAGCGTCCTTCCTCATTCTCGTCCAACCTTGCCCTGAGAACAGCGTCCAGTCCGGAATTGGTCAGCGTCACATTTAATCGGTTCACCTCCTGGGTAGTTGTCACTTCAACTTCATGGTTTCCATTATCATCTGCAAGATATGCTTCCCATGTCTGATGTCCGTGAGCAGATGCAGACGCATGATCGCCATAGTATACATCAAACTGTACCCCATACCGGGCAAAGGCTCCCGTATCTTCTACCACGTATTCCACGCCGTTCATAATAACCTTTGTTCCTATCGGTACAAACGGATTGGACGCATCCACCGCTATAGTATGGTTGGCTGTCGGATAAACACCGCTCGCAGTAGGGCCGCCTGCCCACTGTCCACAGCAAATGGAACAACTGCAGTAACCGCTGGTTACAACTTGTCCCAGCGATTCCCCTACCCGCACCATTTTTGTCTCTGTTACTGTCTCCCGGATACTTTCTGTGACTATGCTATACTGGCTATGAAAAATTTCATCAATCTCATCCCGCACCTGCTCATAGGTGAATTCCCCATACTTCGCTGAAAAATAAGAGATTAAATGATAAGGATTATGGGATATCTCATCAATCTGGTATCGGTACTCGTCATATCCCGGATGTCGGCTCTCCATACTATTGATCTGTTCATTTAAAGCCGCTTCCAATTCTGAATAAGCATCCTCTACCGCATAAATATCCTCATCCGTACTGGAATAAGTTGTGCTTGTAATGGTAGCGGATGCGGCTCCCTGGAGAGATGCTCCACAACTCGCCAAAAGCGAAGCAATCATCACAAAGATCAGAACCACAACGGCAACAATTCCTAAAATTCCTTTACTTTTCCCAAAAATAAAGGAAGCCACACTCTTTGCTTTTGAAGCAAAGGTCTGTGTAGCTTTTGCTGTTTGTGCCGCTGTTTTTTCTCCTTTTTTTGCTGCCTGATATGCATTTTTATACTGCCGTTTTTGCCAGAACTTCCGCAGGATTCCCTGTTTTGTCTGTTCTGCAATTTTCCCCTCGGATTCCTTCGCTGTTTTATAAAGAAAACGGCTCTTTCCCATATTCAGAGAGCCGGATTCCTGCAAGCGTATATCCCGCTTATGCAATCCACGGTTTGTCCGATGCAAGGCGTACCGGAGAGCATTTTCTGTCATCAGCTCTGCCCGATGCCCTCCCTCCACGGCAGTGTTTTCCTGCTCTGTTTCATGGGTTTTTCCGTGAACGTAAACAGCGGCGGAACCTGCCGCCGCTGAAATAGCCTTTTTTGAAATACCCACACCTGCTCCACGCACCATGCCATTGTCCTCATCCCGGAAAGATAAGCGCCCCGCCTTTTTCTGTTCTTTCTGGATCTGCTCCCGTTTGATCTTGCCTTTGATTTCATCTCGGAAGTCTTCCATAGTGGCGGTATCTTCTATCTTTCCTCTCTCTTTTCTGGCGTACTCCTGCACCAATTTTTTCTTCCGCAGATGGGAAGTCTCCGCTGCTGATTCCAAAAAGGCGGAAGTCCCGGAAGGCTGCCCCCGGATACTGGCAGAGCGAAAGGACTGTTCCCGGATACTGACTGTGCCTACCGATCCCGCCTCCCCGTTTCCGGCAGTTCCTGTCTCTGTACTTTCCATTCTGTTTTCTTCGGCAGATAATGTAAAATCTGTTTCTCCTGTTTCCGGATCTCGGAAAGCGGAAAGCGGCTCTTTTGGTTGATACTTCTGTATTTTCCCTTTTTTTTCTGATCGTTCCGGGACCTTTTCCAACCGAGAAAAACAAATCTTTTCTTCCTGCTTTGACAGTATCCGCTCCTCCCGTTCCCGTTGGCTAACAAAAGCAGTTTCTCCACTTCGAAGGTTCTCCTCGGTCATCCCGTCACGGCTCATCTTGCGGACTGTTTTATCTCTGGCTTTGTATTCATGTTCCTGCACTCTGTATCACCTCCCTGCCCTTTTCTAAAACAGGCATATTACTTTATACCATCCTGTGCCTCCAAATCAGACACTTTGGTTGTCATCAACGAATACAGCCGCAAGGATTTATCGAATTTATCTTTAAATGGAATAATGGTACTTCCATAAAAAATCAGTCCCTCACCTTCCCCACTGTTCGTCACATAAGACAACTGATGAGGAGAGATATTGAGCTGTTTTGCTAAGATCTGCCGGTCCCCCGCCGCCTGGTTGAGCATGTAGATAAAATCCGAGTTTTCAAAGATATTCTCAATCTCTCTGCTGGCAAGCAGGTCTTTAATATTCTGCGTAATACCTGTGGGGATACCGCCCCATTTACGAAAGCGTTTCCAGATTTCGACAGAATAAGCCGCTGTCTGTTCCTCTTTTAAGAGAAGATGGAACTCGTCAATATAGTACCGGGTAGACTTATGCGCCGCCCGGTTGACCGTCACCCGGTTCCACACCTGATCCTGAACAATCAGCATCCCCAACTTTTTAAGCTGTTTTCCAAGGTCTTTGATGTCAAAGCATACAATCCGGTTATTCAGTTCCACATTGGTACGGTGATTGAATACTTTTAAGGAACCGTTGACATAGATTTCCAGAGCCGTAGCGATCCGCTGGGCCTGTACTTCTTTCTGCCGGCGCAGGCAGTCATAGAGATCACCCAAAACAGGCATATTTTCCGGTATCGGCTGCTCAAAATATTTTTGATACACCAACGGCAGGCACCGGTCAATGACGGATTTTTCCTCTGCTTCAATCCCATTACGGCTTCCCATGATCAGCTCACACAGGGAAAGGATAAAATCGCTCTTAAATCCCAGTGGATTATCATCATCTGAATAATCCAGGTTAATATCCATTGGATTGATATAGTCATGGCTTGTGGGTGAAATATGGATCACTTGTCCGCCAAGCGCATTGACAAGCGGATAATATTCCCCCTCCGGATCTCCGATAATGATATCGTCCTGAGTGACAAAGAAAGCATTGGTAATCTCTCTTTTTGCTGAAAAAGATTTTCCAGAACCAGGTGTACCCAAAATCAGCCCATTTGGATTCTTCAGCTTCTTCCGGTCTACCATGATCATGTTGTTGGACAATGCATTCAGCCCATAGTAGAGAGATTCTCCCTCCATAAATAATTCCTGGGTGGTGAACGGCACAAAAATAGCCGTGGAAGTAGTGGTCAGCGCACGTTTGATTGGAATCAGGTTCAATCCCAGCGGAAGACTGCTCATCAGCCCCGGCTCCTGCATATAGTCCAGACGACGTAGGGAACAGTTGTATTTCTGCGCAATACCCGCTGTCTGGAACACTGCATTGTCTAATTCCTGCTTCGTCTTTGCCGTATTCAAAAATACAACTGTCACAAGGAACATCCGCTCGTTTCTGGACTGCAGATCTTCTAAAAGCCGCTTCGCCTCCCCACCGTAGGTATTCAAATCAGACGGAATGATATCCATATCATATCCGGAGCGGACCGCTTTTTTCTGTTCCTCGATCTTCATCCGATTAATGTCCGTTACTTTGCTTTTCACCAGCTTGATTGCTTTCATCTGGTCTAAAGATTGGATGTGCAGGTTGATAATCAGGTTCCTATCCATATCCAGAAACTCCGCCAGCATCCGATCCGTCAACTCCGGAGCTAGAATCTGCAGATAGGACGCCGCCCCCAGGGTATTCCCCATCATAAAGTCCTTTCCATTCTTAAATAAAAAGCTGGTGGGAGCGATAAAATCCTTCGTCCCCATGCCGGAGCGCAGCACCTGGTCAAAGGAAAACTGAAACGGTACTTTTTCCTCCGGATTGAATGTTTCATACATGATCTGCAGCCGTTCCCGACCATCCAATGGATAAGCAGATACACCCAGCACTTTAAAATTATTCAGGATGTCCGTCTCAATCCGTTCCAGCTTTGGCTTCGCTTCCCGGATGTTATCGGCTTCAATCCCAAAAGTGATATATTTTGTCCGCACCAGACCGTTATTTCCTTTCGCAAGCTGATTTTTCAACATCTGTGCATACTCCATACGCACATCGTCAAAAGCATCGTGCTGGGGCTTGATCTGGATTACAGATTCAAATTCTTTCATACTGCTGTGGTGGTTGATAAACGACAACTGGAAATGGATACTGCTGTCAAAGTAATTAAGGCAGTCACACCAATTTTCAAAAATGGCGTTCTTATCCTCATTCTGTGCTAACTGATAGTTAATGTCATAAAAACGGATGGTTTTAGAATAATATTTATCCTGTACCCGACAGATCCCGTCCCTTGCCATTTCCCGGTAAGGAATGGACTTCTGCGCTGACAGCCGTTTTTTCTCCGCTTTTTTATTCTCTTTCTTCTGTGATCCGCTCATGCTGCTGCGCACAGCTTTCTGGCGGGCCGTATGTTCCAGGTGAGTCTTACCCTGTCTCTGGACAACCCGTTCTCCCGCTATGCTTTTCTGCTCATTTCTAGGCTTCCGCTTTTCTCTTTTCTCTGTTTTTCTACGGGCCTTTTCCCGCTTTGCCGCTTCTTTTGCAGCCGCTTTCCTGGCTTTTTTCTCATAACGTTCCAGCCTGTGATACCTTCTTTTTCTCCGCTTATCTACTGCGGTTTCGTCTCTTTTTCCCAAGGCGATCCCCTCCTTTCTTCTTGACAGTTTCCGGCTCCATCTCATAAAAATTCTCCACCTCATATCTGCGGATGGCAGGCTTCAGGAGCTTCACCGTCACGATATTCCATAAAATTTTCTCAAGGGGAAGCCCGTCCTTTTCATACATGGCAAACAGAAACGCTGGAAGCATGAGAAGTACCATACCGGTAGCGGCATTGGTAGTTCCGATCAGCTCGCGTGTGAGAAAATAAAAAGGCAGCCCTATGGCCGCCGCTGCTGATAGACAGATGAGCTGTCTTTTTGTCAAGTTCAATACTACTTTATTTTTTACTTTCGTCAGGTCTTTTGGTACGCTGACAAATGCCATAAGAACACACGCCAGAGAAACTTATCCGCTGCAGGCTGCATTTTCCTCTGGCTTCTCCTTTCCACTATTTTCCTGCATTATTTCCATATCCAGGGAACTTTCCACTTCATCTCCCCATACATCCCATCCGGGATATTTCTGTCTTGCGAACAATTCAATCCGGGGTAAATCTCCCATCAATTCCACAATACGCTTTCTTGCTTCTTCCGGCTTTTTACTATGTTCCTGCAGAGGACTAATAATAAGCTGGAATACTTTTTTAGATATTCTTTTCGGTTTCCCTTTCACCGCCAAAAGGCAGATTTCCGCATTTGAGCGTGTCCAATATCCCAAGCCGAAAAAATATCCCTTTCCTGACCTGTTTTGCTTAATCCACAAAAAGGCTACGGTTTTATATTGAAATCCCCATTCTTTTATTACCTTGAATGCTTCTTGCAACTGCGGAAATGTCACCCAAAGAAACAGCACACTGTCTTTTTCTGCTATTTCGCATATCGGCAATCTGCAGACATCTTCAATGACCATTGTAGAATAATGATTTTCTGCGACTCCTCGCCCCTTTTTTATATCGTACCGCCACGGCGGATCGGCATAAATAATACTATATTTCTTCTGCTCCATATCCCCTGCCTCCTAATGTGCATTGAAAATCGAACGACTTAAGTTTGCCGTTTTCATCAGGCTGAAACAGAGAATCACAGTGTAAGCAGCTATACCAAAAAGTGCTGAGTGCATGTTATCGGAAATTTCAATGGTAGATACCAGTACCGCATAAATACCGACACATACCATCATAAAAAATCCCTGAAAACCGAGTGCTAAAAGCCCACGGAGATAGTTATTTCCCACCTGCCCCCATTCCCGGTTGGAAAGCGTAGCAAATGGGATTGGTGCAACCGAGCTATAAAGATAGATTTCAATCATACGGCCATATAAAATGACAGTAATCAAAACAGACATAATCTTCATACACAGACTGACCAGCATAGATTCCAATGCCAGGATCACCAATTCCCCCACATTCATAGATTCCATCGCTGTATTCATAGCGTCCAGCATAGAATCCACATTGATCGCTGTGTCGGAACTGATCACGCCGCCTGCCGCATTGACCACATACTGCCCCACATCAAAGATCGCCATTGTAATTGTAAATGTATTGGAAACCATCCAAACCGCCACCCACATCTTGAAGAAATATTTAAAAAACATCCAAGTGTCGATTTCGTGCATGTTATTCTTTTCCGTTAGCATTGTAATCAGTTCATAGCACAATACAAATGTGATGATCATGCCGGCTATGGGGATGATAACCGAGTCAGAAAGGTTTTGTATCAGATTAAAGATACTGCTGTTCCACCCCTGCGGTGTCTGCCCAACCTGCGACGCAATCTCACCTGTTTTCTCATTAACGTCTGTAAACATCGTCGTCAGGTTGGACGTTACCATTCCCGTCAGTAGCTCCCTCATCCATTTCTCGATTGCCTCAAAAATGCCATCGAACATAAATGAGTCTCCTTTCTGCTATGTCAGAATAGTCCACCCAGCAATGGAATAAGCTGCGTTCCAATCAGGACAACCCCTCCTCCGGCCATAAGCTGTTTTATGTCTTTTATGAGAAAATATTTGCTCGAAATGAGCCTTGAAAAGATTAAAATAGATTAAATTTTGATAGATTTTTCTTATTTATGGGAGCCGGAACCTCTTTCGATGGTTCCAAGCTCCGGTATTGGTTTTAAGTTGAAATGAATTTCCATTGTGACCGTTTCAGGAGTACGGCAGTAATTTTCTGTTCCGTCTTTCTCCTGCGGTTCTGAGATAACGATTTTACTGATCAGCCGGTTCAGAAGATTGGCATCCAGTTCTTTGATGTCCGCATACTCGCTAATATCGTCAATCCACTGCTGGGACTGTGCATCCAGTTTTTCTTCCGTATTCAGCACACTCTCATTCTGGAAAAGTTCCTTTTTGATATCTGTCTGCTCCTTCTGTGTCTTCTCCAGCATCTTATCAAAAACAGATTCTGTAATCTTGTCATTGATAAGGTCATCATACAGTTTTGCAATCAGCCGGTCTAACGTTTCCAGGCGGTCTTTCTGCTTTGATACCAGCTTCTCCAGACTTTCCCTGTGTCCCTGTGTATCTTCCTCGCATAACTCCTTTACCCGGTTTTCCAGTTCTGTTCCGTCTCCGGTAACTGCTTTTGCACATTCCTGGATTCTGGTAAGGACTGCATCATACAGGTCATCAGCGTCCACCCGGTGCTGGGTACAATGTGCTTTCCCCTTATGGATATAAGTGGAACAGGTATAAACTTCATGCTGGTCTTTGGTGTGCGTCTTCTTCAACGTCAACGCACCGCCACACTCTGCACAGCGGAGTAATCCGGCAAACATGCTGTATTCTCCCTGTTCTGTCTGGCGTTTCCTGCCTTTCATCTTTGCCTGTACCAGATCAAATACATCCTGCGGAATGATTGCTTCGTGGGTATCCCTGACTGTGATCCAGTCCTCCGGAGCTTTATCTCCCTGATTGCCAATCTTGAAACGGTAGTACCTTTTCTGGGAAGCCATGTCACCACAGTAAACGGGATTCATCAGCAGGGATTTCAGATAGGATTCATCCCATACATATTTCCCATTTTCCGGGTCTTTCTTTTCCCATTTTGTGTAATAGGTGCGGAGTCCCCGTTTCCGGTGCCACCATGACGGGCAGGGAATCTGCTGGCGTTCCAGTTCTCTGGATATAAAGTTAATCCCATGACCGTCCACCGCCCACTGGAAAATTTTCCGGACAATCGGTGCTGTCTCGTCGTCAATCAGGAGATGTCCCTTTTCCTCCGGGTCTTTCTGATATCCCAGTGGTGGAACAACACCTGTAAACTTTCCCTTGGTTGCCTGCAGGTGATAGGACGCATGGACTTTCTTGGAAATATCTCTGGAATACATCTCGTTCAGCACGTTCTTAAATGGGGCAATCTCATTGTCTCCGGCAAAGGTATCCACATTATCATATAATGCGATATACCTTACTCCATGCTTTGGGAAAAACTCCTCCATCAGAAATCCTGTCTGTACATGGTTTCGTCCCAGTCGGCTCTGGTCTTTGGTAATTACAAGATTCACCAGTCCTTTTTCACAGGCTTTGAGAAGTCTCTGCAAATCAGGTCGGTCTGTGTTCAATCCTGTATAACCATCGTCCTGAAACACATCCACCACCTGCCAGCCCTGTGACTGACAGTAATTCACCAGTATGTCTCTCTGGTTGGAGATGCTGGCACTCTCTCCGGTCAATTCGTCATCTTTGGAAAGTCGGCAGTATACACCAACTCTCCAGGTTGCATTTCTTTCTATATTGTTACTCATATATCTGTTGTTCATCTGATACCTCCGTTACTTTGCACATCCTACGCAGATTTCAGATTACTGAACTCATAATCATTATACTGCTTATCTTTCATTATTGCAAGTTTATCTTTTGTTTTCGTGTCACGTATTTTCTGTGCGATCACCTCTGCAAACACTTCTTTTGCGTCCTGATCACCGTCAAAATATACTCTGATGTTGATAATTTTCTTCTTCACTGCCATTGTAAAACCTCCATTTTTTGCAAAAAAAGAGCAGCTAATCCATTTTTACAGATTAACTGCCCAGACTGTTGGTTACATATATTAAAATTTTTGTATTAACATTTCAGAAATTGGGGATATAATAAAGACAGGGATAAATCCCTGTCAGATGAACTGCATATTTTAATTTTCCCATTGAAAACAAGAGGAATGTGTGGTACATTTGTTATAGGAAAAGCACCCACTCCAAAGTGGATGCCGCCTGAGTTGACTAAATGGTCTTACGACCACCGCCTATCCTGTTGGCAGACAGGATAGGCATTTTTATTTCCTCTTGTTCTTCCGATCAAGAAAGGCAATAATCGCAATTAACAGGCTACCAAAAGCGATCAGTAAACTGAGTACGCCTAAGAATATTGAGATAATCTCATAAGCTGTCATATCACGCACCTCCTTTCTTTCATCTCAGAACCCCGAAAGGCTCCGGTCTGTAAATATCAGGAGGCAGCCACACCCTGTCACAGGTGCTTCCCCGTAACATTGCTGTTACCGGATAATCATACCATTATATCCGCCATATTACAATTCATTTTTGTTCCAGATTCACAGCAATCCTTATTCTGTATGGATACCTGCTATTTCCGTTTGATTGCCTTGCACCGGCAGACGGCAGACGGCAGATAGGGTATCTATAAAGCCTGCCGTTCACTCCAAAATTCTGCCGTCACCCATTCTCCCTTGTTTTTTTAATCGAATGGTATTTTCCTGCTTTTCATTCATCCGATAATCCAGTTCTTCTTTCATCCGGCTTCTGGCTTCTCGCATGGTTCTCTGGGAGATTCCCTGTGCTTTTGCCTTTTCATCCAGTTCCCGGATTGTGACTGCATTTCCGTCTGCAAGCAGTTCATAGATCAGTTTCGTTCCCCGTTGCAGTTTTGTTTCTGTCGGCTTTCCTTCCTTTCCGTCCAGAAGATCATCTGCGGAAATCTCATAAGCTCCCACCCAGCGGAATCCTTCTTCATCTCCAAGTTTAAATGCCATCGTCTCACCTGGAGGTGCAAGAGAACTTTTCTCATGGATCAGTACTCTTGTTGTCGGGTCTTTCTTTACTTTCCCGATAAAAAGCAGGCTTCTCACCGCCGCCATGATATCAATAGAACCAAGTCCCCGGTAAGTACTCTGTGTCCCTGAAGATTTATTCAGATGTCCGATCAGCACAATCGCACAACCGGTCTTTTCAGCGATCATTCCCAGTTTCCGGAATACCGGACGGACTTCATTTGCCCGGTTCATATCCACATCGGCACCGATAAAAGCCTGTACCGGATCAATGATTAAAAGTCTGACCTGATTCTGACGGATTGCTTTTTCAATACGGTCATCGGATAACGTCAATGCTTCCTCTGTATCATCAATGACCATCACCCGACTCAGGTCTGCTCCTGCTTCCACCAGCCTCGGCTTAATCGTATCTCCCATACCGTCTTCTGCAGTCTGATAGATCACATTAAAAGGTTCAATCTCTTCCATGTTCGGGAAAGTCTTACGGTTCGTGCAGGCTGCGGTCAGCATCATGGCAAAATAAGTTTTTCCCTCTCCTGGATTGCCCTGAATAATCGTCAGTTTTCCAAATGGCAGATAGGGAAACCACAGCCATTCTACACTGGTCTGTTCAATGTCTTCATAACACAACATCGGCACCAGTTCTTCCTTCTCCGGTACTTTCATTGTAACTGTTTCAATGATTGATTTCTTCCTGTCTGCATTTTTATCACAGAGGATTTCATTCCAGTCCTTTCGGGACGGTTTCAGACGGATGACACTGTATCCGTCCGGGATTTCTATTGCCAATTTCTCACTGGCTTCATTCCCTGCATGGTCATTATCCAGGCACAGGAAAACCGAAGTAATCTGAGGGCGTTCAGAAAGAAAAGCCATCAGTGCCGCACTGGAAATGCCACCCAGACTCAGGTAGCTCCGCTTTTTCCAGTCTTTGGGAAATAATTGGATAAAAGAAAGCAGATCAATGGCTGCTTCAAACACAAACAACTGATTATCCGTCCCTCTGTGACAGAATCCGTAAGATTTATCAGATTCAGCCACATCTCCCCGGTATTTTGTTTCACCAGTTCCCCTGCAATGGGCATATCTTGGAATACCGTCTGCATCTCTGCCAACAAACACCACATTATGGTGCTTCTTTTCTTCATAAATATCCCCACTGCCGATCCATTCCTCCACCATATTCTTTTCAATCCCTCTGTTTTCTGTCAGATATCTGATGATTCTATCATTATTTTCCTCTTTCTCTGGTAATCGGAAGTCAGGGGACGGGGCGGGGCAGGTACTGTTCCTGCCTTCGCCTTCCTCCCCGGTTAGCATCTTGACAGCTTCCGGAAATGTGGCATTGTAAAATTCCATCACAAAATCCACCGGATAGCCACCCCTCCCCTGACTGTGCCTGTACCACCGGTTTCCGGATACCGTTACACTGTCATGCTTTTTCCAACGGTATTCCTTTCCGCTTTTCCCTAGTTGTTCTCCCTGTGCGCTCAGAAAAGAAACAAGATCTGTCTGATTTGCTCTTATAATTTGTTCTTCTGTATACTGCATTTTGCTCATCCTTTCCCGTCTGTCCTGCTGACAGACTGTTATAAACTCATGTCATAGTTTCGCTTTTTCTTCACTGCCTGTTGTTTTGCATCACGCTCTGCACACTCTTTCTTTTTTTCATCCAGTTTTCTCAGAAGAGAGGTCTTCTTTTCTGGATTCTGCTCCGACTGGTTCAACGGCTGTTGCTCTGCTTTCCCGTTTTCTTCAAGAATCTCTTTCGCCTGAACTGTGTAAAATGTCGGGAACTTCACCTGCTTCTCCCTTTTTTCTTCTGAACGCCCGGAAGTATCTGCTTCTGCCATTTCCCGGTCACGTCTGGCAATATCCGCACAGCTCTGTACCTTTTTCACAAAAGTTAGTTCCTCCTGGTACGGCTGATTATCTGCTTTCAGCTCTTCGATCCCCGCCTGAAGTTCTTCTTTCTCCCGTTTCCATCTGGCAGTTGGCACTTTTCCATTTTTATCCAGATGTTGTTTCAGTTCCCGTTCACATTTGCGGTAATAATTGATTTCTTTTTTATGCTGCTGATAATATCTCTCCCGTCTTTTCTGAAAATAGAAATGGTTATACTCATCAATCAATGGCTGATTTGTTTTTATTACCTCTGCCATCTTTTCCAGATTCTCAAGTTCCTTTAACTGTTTCCGCTTTTCAGAAATTTCTTTTTTACTGACAGAAACAACACCGTTCAGTTCCTCAATCCGTTCCTGCAAGTCATCCATCGTTTCTATCTGATGTGTCTGAAGATAACTGATGGATTTTGCAAACTCCTGTAAATTGGAGAGATTCTTACCTCTCTGTTTCATCTCCGCATAAAAATTGGGAAGTGGTGGTCTGCCCTGTGTCTTTTTATCATAATAATCCTGCAGGCTTTCCAGCAGTGTCGGGTTCTGCCTGCGATCCAGCTCTGCTTTCATTTCCTCATAAGCTGTCTTCATCCACTGAATGGATTCTTTCAGAGAAATAAACATCTGGTTAAACTGCCGGATTGCCCGGTTCAATTCTCCGATCACCGTTTTGATTCCCTTTTTCTCCATTGCCCGGACTTCATATCCCTCATGGATGGTCGGGATCAGGTCAATCCCCTGTTCTTTGTAGGAACGGTGGTCGATTCTGGATGCCATGTGGCACTCCCTGAATTTCCCATTTACTTTCTCTGTCCATGCCCGCCGCCATTCTTTTAAAAGCTCCGGATCATTCCATCCGGTAGTAGAAACAGCATTGAACATATCTTTTCCTTTGGCATCCTTCACCCGGTTTCCATCCTCATCAAGAATATATTCCCTTCTCTGCTTATTGCCCCAGATTCCTTCCTCTGTAAAAGGACGGATTGGGACAAGCACATGGAAATGGGGATTATCCGGTTCTTCTTCATTTTCCGCTTTTCCCTCATGGACTGCCAGATCCACGATCATGCCACGTGCCACAAACTGCTCCTGGCAGAACTCTTTTGCCAGTCTGATATTTTCCTCAAGTGTCAATTCATTCTGCAGTGCAATGTCAAACGAATAGGCAAGCTGTGCCTTGTTGTTCCGTTCCACATGCTCCACCTCGTTCCAGAGTGTTTCCCTGTCAGTCAGACGCTCTGGCACATACTCCGGTGTCAGGATTTCTGTAAATATCACACCTGACTTGCTCGTATAATCGTGTATCTTGTTGTAATAACTGTCAAAAATCCTCTGCCCGGAAATATAGGCTGCGGAAGCGACCACCATCTGCCCTTTCCCTCTGGATACATTCCTTACTGAAAAATGATACAGTGCCATTAACTGTCATCTCCCTTCTCTGTCTTTTTTACTGCTTCTGCAATCTGCTGTTGATCTTTGTGTAAGGCGGCTATATGAGCCTGCCGCACAATACTCTTGTTGTAACTGCTGTTCTGCAGTTGATTCATCATGTCCTGGACGTCTTCCTGTTCCAGATCTCTGGACAGCGGAAATACTTTCTCAAACTCTGCCCCTTTGACAATCAGCCGGTGGGAACGTTCCCTGCGTTCTACCAGCTTCTTCCGCTGCTCCAGAATGTTTTTGTGGTGAATTGCTGCCTCCAGTTCCTGTCTGCTCTTTTCCATGTTGGCCTTCAGTTCCTCCAATGACATGGATTCATACTTTGGATTTTTTGCTCTGCTCATTTTCTTGTACTCCTTCTTTTTTCTGTAAACAAAAAGAACCGGCTTATTCATGAATGCCGATTCCTGGGTATAAAAAACTGAGGTCGTTGTCCTGTGATTAGGAAATGCTGACCTCAGCGTTTTTGAAATATTTAATTGTTGCTCCTTGGAATGAAAGTCTTTGTCACCATTGTCGTATAAATTTAAACTCACATCCCATATCAGGATTTCTTTAATTCTTCCATATACAGTTCAGCTATATATGCCGGACCAGTGCACCACAGCTTTGTCTTCTCATCATACAGTGCTTTTCCTGTCTTTGAACACAAAAAATCTGTCAATACCTCGTTTCTGTCCTTGCCTGTCTCTTCTGCGATTTCATCTGTCACCATAGTGATCAGAAGGTCGATTGTATAATTCATTTTTTCCTTTGGAATTGTTACTTCAGCCATATCTTCTCACCTTTCACAAATTTCAGACACTCAATAGCTGCCTCAGTTTTAAAGCAGTATTGATCTTTCAATTTATTCGGCAGCAACTGTCTGATACAGAAATCGTCTGCTACTTTATCACCTGCAGTCCCAAAAGCACCCGCAAGATAAGCGGTAAGAGTAGCGTTTGTTGCATCATCCGCAATCTTTCCTGCAATGATATCATATTTTGCCATTTCACGTTCAACCTCAATAAACATTTTTTTCTTTCGGTGAGCGGCGATACAATGTAACCAGTCCACATCTGCATTTTCAAAAATATGCGTTTCAAGATTTTCTGAAAGTTTGAATTCAAAAGTTGAAATATATCCAAACTTCTGCCCCTCTTCAATTGTTCCGGTTGCGATGGCTTTGGCTATTGAGGTTCTCAGAAAACTTTCTTCCTGTTCCTTTGATGTGGTTAAATAAAATCCCTGTCCAAAATCTTTTCTCTTTGCACATTTGGCAAGATCTGGCTCTTTTACTTCACAATAACTTCCATGATAGAGAACAAATCCATCTTTTAACTCAAGCACTAATCTCTATCCCCTTTCTTTGCAAAAATTCAGTAATATCTTCAAGCACAGCTTCATCGCCTTCACAATGAAAAATCCCATAGCATTTTTCTATATATCCAAGAACATCGGCTTCTTTAAACAAGTGGATAATCTGTTCAACAGGTAAATGCCACTCTTCTGAAGCAAGCCGGATTAGTCTTGTTTGCATAAAAGTAATCTCTGTTTTCTCACTCATTATGAATCCTCCTCATTTTCTTAGTCAGTAAAACCGGAATTGTTGATTACCAAGGCATATTTCCAAATCGACTAATAAAAGTTACTGTTAGTCCGGTTTTATCAATCATTGCAAGTTTTACGATTGCGCCTGTACTGTTTGCTTTCCTCCGTCGACATTCAAATCTGTTGCCGTGGCACCTGGATCAGCGCAGTTCACCTCTTATGTCTTGGAGTCCTTTTGCATACTTCCAAAAGAACCCAGTCCGCTTGAAACATTTACGATAATAGTTTTATTTTTTCTCTCATTGTCATACAATGCACCTACTTCCCCAGAATTTATTTTACCACGTATTCTTCTGTTCGTCTGTCACCTGCATCGTATCTGCATTTACCAGATAAAAATCTACCAATTCGGTCTCGTAATTGCCATCCGGATATACTTTTTCTAACACCAGTTCTTCGCAGGAATTACCATCTGCATCTGTCTTGGAACCATTATCGTACAGACAGTATCTCACATTTACCGTATTACCGTTCTTTGTTTCCTGCGTTTCGCTGACGACAGCATAGACTTCTCCCTTTGCATTCGCCGTGTAACTGAACGCCATATTTTGAAGTGTATTCTGCTCCTGAAGGTAATTATAAACTGCCAGCATTGCATTTTGAATTGTCAGACCATCATGCTGCCCTTCTGTCTCGTAATCTTCTATGGTATTTCCACTCTGAATATCCTCTGAATCTGTTGAATTCTCTGTATCCAAATCCGGTAATTCTGTAGTATCCTCTTCTTGATTATCTTCTTCATCTATTGTATCCGAAGACCACCACAGACCATCCATACTCTGCATAACAAATGGATTATTGGTTCTGTATCTCCGTTCACCACCATAATCTTCCTGCACAGTTATATACGTATATTTGCTGTCACAACCAGTCACCGTTTCTGTTCCATCCATTCCGAACACTACACTCAGACCACTCATTCCAATAATCAAAAGTGCAAATATCGCAGCAGCTCCATAGACAATTATCAATGCCACTTTGTTTTTACCGAATTGTATGGATAATGCCTGGCAATTGTGTCTGTATAAACTCACGATCCCCCAGATCAAAAGAACCGCCAGACTGATTGTAATAACAGTAATCGATATTTCTGCGAAACGATATCTCACTTCATATCCCATATCACGTTTTATACCATACCACAATCCATAGAAGAAGGTACTATACGCAAGAACCAAAGTAATGATACTGATCCGTATCGGATGCTCTTTTTTATCCGGCACTGCCTTCTTCAGTGCCTCTGCCATCTGCGCTGCCGCTCTCTGCTCTATCCACATAGCAAGCTCTGCTTTTGACGGATATGTGCATTTAGTATCCGGAATCCCTGCGTAACACATCTGGCTCTCTTGAATCCCTGTCGCATCTCCTGCTGCCATTGCTGTAACCACTTTCAGGTAATAATACAACTTCAACTGTGCTGGATTGAATTTATCTATACGAATATCTGCCAGCTCCTGTGCAGCCCGTTCATAATTGTTAAGGAGTACACTCATCCGTGCCATAACCAAAAGCATCTGATTCGCTACAGCAGGGTAACGGTGATATTGCTTCTCATATAAATACCGTGCATACTCATGTCGTTCTTCCGGTGTTAACCGATAGGACTTCTTTCTATTCTGTGCCAGCATCGCAATTCGCAGACCATAAGCCAATTCCAAAATTGCAATCAGCTGGCAGATAAATGCACCAAATCCCCAGATATCCGTTGTATACCGCACATAGGTCACCAACACAATGCCTAGCATTGCCGGAATCACGATCAACCATTTTGTCCAACCTGATCTTCTCATAAAAATCTCCTGAATTGTTTTTCTGAATATAGTATATTACCGCACACACCAATCGACCATATACATATTGTGACGATGCTGTTACTTACCATAACAGTTGCTGTTTCTAAGGTCATCTATTTATAGCCTGAGAAATAACTGGTTTCCCATCTCTGTCCAACAATGGAGTCAGTCCACCTGAATACCCACATGCATGATATAAATAATTCACACCAGTTTCCTTATCCACCCATATCTCAGTAGTAGTTAATGCTCCCTGAGAATATATTTTTTCAAATCTCTCTTCTTTCGCCATTTTCAATTTCCTCCCATAATCAATTTTTCGGTTTTATAAAAAATGTTTCTCTGTTACTTTCTCGATTGTATCATGACATACAGTTCCATCTTCGGCAATCGTCGATTTTCTGATAAATCTCGAATGATGCTTTAATACTCCATAAGCATACCAGTCATGGTTGCAAAATACTTTGCAGAACTCTGCATAGCCATGTTCCTTACAGGTATCGAAATACAGACACCTGCTGATTTCATAAGTAAATCCACTATCATCATCCTGCAAAATTTCTGTCTCCCAACATACCTTTTTTTCGCCCTCCAGATCATCTACCAGAGACTGTCTCACAATCTTATAGCCATTCGGCAATAAATCGACATGCTTTTTTCTCTTTTTCCGTTACCATATTTTCTCCCAACTTGCACACTAAGTCATAATTTTCCAAACACTAAAACTTGAATTTCTATTTCTGCTGCCATGCCATTACATAGTCTTTTTCTCCAGTAGCTTCATCCAAACCGCTATACTGAATCTCAAATCCTTCTCTTTGATAAAAGGATATTGCCCGTGTATTTTTTTGATATACATTTAAGATTAATTTGTTTCTTTTTCCCTTTACATAGTTTAGCAAAATTTTACCTATACCTTGAGATTGCATTTCGGCAGAAACAAAAATACCTTCAATGTATTCGTTACTTAACCCTATAAAACCCTGTATTTCCTGTTTATCCTCGTAAACATAGACAGTTGCCTGTAATAGAAGTTCTTTTACTAACTCAAAATTACTTTTCCAATATTGAGCAGAGATAAAATAATGTGTCTTTATATTTGTATCTAACCATATTTCTGCAACTTTATTTATATCCACTTTCCGTAATTCTCTAATCATAACGGTGATGCTCCTCAAACTCCGATTTTCTCAATTTTTCAAACTGGAATTTACGAACTACAATATCTTTTCGAGAAAAAGATGGTTTTTGTGTGCAATTACATCTCCAACTTTTTTAGAAGCACTAGCAATTATTTCAAATCCATTTTTTTGATACAAAGATAGCGCAGGAATATTTTGACTTCCTGTATCCAAACGTAGTGCCCTGCAACTATTTTTTTGTGCTAATTCTGTAGCGAATTTTATTAGTGATGATGCAATTCCTTTACCAGACATACTCGGACGTACCATTAAAAGGTGAATTACCATTACCTCATCTTCAGATAATTTTTCTTTCCAAGGAATAGTTGCATATTCTATTGGTTGAACTTTATCAATAATGATACTTCCAACAATTGTTCCGTTTTCTTCATATACAAACAAAGCACCAGCATAAATAGCCCGTTCTGCATCATCTTTCGTTGGATAAACCCCTTTCTTAAATACAGTAAAGGCTGTATGATTCAGTTCATACTGGAAATGCTCATTGTAAGTATCTTCAATCGAATTAACATCTTTTAGTATTGCTTTTCTAATCATAAAATCTCTCCACAAATTTTGATTTCACACTTTCTTTCCCCTTATATGTCTATATCTGAAATATTCAGTCACAAACTTTATCAGGGATAGGCATCTGTGCCGCAAGGGGATCTTCCCCTTGTACGAAATCTCTGATTTCGCTGTATTTCCCGGTTTGAGATTTCTTGAAATCGGGAACAGCACCGCAGGTCGCACGATACAGGCAGATGGAATTGCCTGTATAGAAGTGCGCTCTTAGCGTTGCTAAGAGATTTATGCCGTATCCGGCGTGTTATCTTTTTTCAATTTCTTTTTTCGACTTCTGAAGCATTCTTCCAGTTTTAATAATTTGACATGTCTGCTCTTGTTACTCATCATCTGTAAATTCCAGCATCTCATCAACGGTGCAGTCCAGCTTCTTGCAGATCTTCTCAATCGTCTCCATTGATACATACTGGTTTT
>ENA-ORMO01000468-ORMO01000468.1-human-gut-metagenome-genome-assembly--contig:-NODE-468-length-56779-cov-8.976606_pt1 | contig 56779 bp, 57 predicted proteins | sample MGYA00242106_ERZ509001 | MGnify/ENA primary metagenome ERZ509001 (study PRJEB26280, sample SAMEA2338736) | human gut metagenome | biome: human gut; feature: human-associated habitat; material: faeces...
CCGGCTTCTGGATCATTTTTCCTTCCTTCAGAGAAAGCTCTCTCGGAGCCGTCATCTGTCCAAAATATTTCTGTCCTTTCGGAACAAATTTTGAGGTGCTCCATGCCTGCATCCAGGCAATCATAATCCGACGGCCATCCGGCGCTTTCATGGTCTGAGGTGCATAAAAATCAATTCCACTGTCAATGGGAAGAACATCTTCCCGGGTAAACTGATGGGTTTCCTTATCGTAGGTTCCTGGAATATAAATGGTTCCATGCCCTACATGGAATTTCAGTCCGTCCGGCATCATTTCCATGGGGCTTGCCACAAGGATCTGTTTGCCGTCCAGTTCAAAGAAATCCGGACACTCCCACATCCAGCCCAGCTTTTTATCACTTCTGTCAATGACGCTGCAGAATTCCCAGTGGAACCCGTCCTTACTCTGAAACAGAAGAATGGCGCTGTTTCCGTCTTCTGTGGCATTTGACGCAACTGCATAAAAAGTTCCGTCTTCTTCCTGCCATATCTTAGGATCACGGAAGTCTATCTTACTTCCGCCTTCCGGAACAACTTCTGTTGTAATAACAGGATTCTGTTCGTATTTCTCATATTCTGTTCCATCGCCGACTGCCATGCACTGTGTCTGATAATCCTTCTGACTTCCGTCCTCTTCCGTCACTCTCCCCACACCTGTATACATGAGCAGATGACGGCCGTCCGGAAGTTCCAGAGCGCTTCCTGAAAAACATCCTGCATTGTCATAATCCTGATCCGGAGCCATGACAACAGGTCTGCGCTCCCAGCGGATCAGATCTTTACTTACCACATGCCCCCAGTGCATAGGACCCCATTCGTTGGAATAAGGATGATACTGATAGAACAAATGATATTCCCCTTTATAAAAGGAAAATCCATTGGGGTCATTGATCCATCCTGTGCCTCCTGTTATATGATAAAGAGGTCGTTCTTCCGGACTGATATCCTTCATGTGATCTTCTTCAAACTGTCTTGCACGCTGTAATAATTCACTTGTCATATCAGCATCCCGCCTTTCATTTTTATTTTCAGATCGTGTACTTCCGATCAGCCCTTAATTCCGGAAGATGCAATACCTTCCACATAATACTTCTGCATGAAGATGAACATAATAATCATCGGAATTGCAGAAACAACCAGAGCTGCCATGATCGCACTGTAATGTACCGGCTGAGTTCCGAAGAAAGACTGAACTGCAAGCTGGATAGTACGTTTGTCTTCACCTGTCATAACAAGGAACGGCCACATAAAGTCATTCCAGTGTGCTACGAAGTCAAGGATAAACACAGTTGCATAAACGGTTTTGGAAATCGGCATTACAATCTTGAAGAAGGTTCCTGCCGGGCTGCTTCCATCAATTGCCGCTGCTTCGATCAGATCGTCCGGTACATCACAGAAGAACTGTCGGAACATATAGATGGAGAAACATTTTGCCACAAAGGGAATTACCAGTGCCGCCATGGTGTTGACCCATCCAAGCTGGGACATTTCTATGTAAAGAGGCAGCATGATCGCTTCCATAGGAAGTACCATCAGCGCAATCACAAGATTCAGAATCGCACCTTTTCCCTTAAATTCAAATTTTGCCAGCGCATATCCGCACATGGAGTTTACCAGCAGATCCAAGACCAGGATCAGTCCGATATAAAGCAGCGTATTCTTAAATACCAGAGGCATATTTAATCTGGAAAATACTTCTGCATAATTGGCAAGAGATGCCTGTGTAGGCAAAAATGTCATCAGTGAGTCCATGTTTGCAAAAATCTTTGCCTCCGGTTTCAGTGAAGCGGAGACCATCCAGATCAGAGGTGAGACAAAGATAATGCCGATCACGATATTTCCAAAGTAAAACATAAATTTTCCGAATTTTGCAGAAAATTTCATAGATTTCGTCATAATCCTTTTCCCCTTTCTTAATCTGTAGCAGCTGTAACTTTCTTCATAGCCATGGACATTGTTACAACAATCACAAAGAATACAGCTGCAATAGAGCAGGCATATCCAAAGTTACCCTTCTGGAAGCCCTGTGTGTAAATATAGTAAACCAGTGTTTTTGTAGAGTTTTTCGGTCCGCCCTGAGTCATGATGTATGGCTGGGTGAACAGCTTCATTGCCTGGATCATGGTGATCATGATAACGTACTTGATCGTTCCTTTCAGTCCCGGAATGGTAATATACAAAAACTGTTTGAATTTATTGGCGCCGTCAACAGAAGCAGCCTCATACTGGTCTTTCGGAATTCCCTGAAGACCTGCCAGGAAGATCATCATCTGATATCCTGCGCCCTGCCATGCGGACATGAAAATAATGGAGTTCATTGCCGTATCCGCATCGCTGAGGAACTTAATCGGATCCATACCAAGCGAAGTAAGGATAGAGTTGATAAGACCTGTATTCGGATTTGCATTGTAAAGTACGGTCCACAGAACAGAAATAACAACCATAGAAGTAAGCTGTGGACTGAAGTACATGGTTCTGAATATGGAAACACCGCGGAATTTCTTGGAAACAAGAAGCGCAAGTCCCAGAGCCAGCGCACACTGGAACGGAACAACGAGTACGGTAAAGTAAACGGTATTTTTCAGTGCGATCCAGAAATTCTTATCACTGAACAGTTTCTGATAGTTTTCCAGACCAATAAATTTCATTGCATCCGGTCTCATGATCTGATATTTAAACCCGGAAAAATACACGGTGTAGATCATAGGGACTACCAGAAATGCGATCAGAAGAATCACCGCCGGGGCAACAAACGCATATGCCGTAATCCGTTCGTCACGCTTCCGGCCTGAAAGTTTCTTTGTATTTGCCATTTTCCTTCCTCCTTTTCCCTGTAATAAAAAACTGACAGAGAAACCCTGCTCCCGGTGGATCTTCGATATATTGTCGAAAGGATGCCGCCGGGAGCAGATGTTAATGATTCTCAGACAGTAATCTCTCAGCTTTTATTCTGCGTAATAAGTTTCATAATCCTCTGTAAAGGTTTCTGCTACTGTATCAAGCTCAGACTGGATATAATCCTCATCCACCTCTTCGTTACTGGATGCATCAGAGAAGATATTTGTCATAGCTTCTGCATAAGCAGATGAGAAGGTTGCATAGGAAGGTGTTCTCGGACGGGGAACTGCTGTGTTCTCAAGCTGCTCTTTGAAAAGGGCGCGAGGTCCTTCTGCATAATCTGCCATTGCTTCTGTATCATAAGCAGAAACACGGGTTGCCGGTTTTGCAATTGCTGCTGCGTAGCTTGCTACATTGTCTGTGTTCATCAGCCAGGAAAGGAACTGACCTGCTGCGTCTACGTTCTCGCAGTCCTTGCTCACTGCTGCTGACCAGTCTCCGCACGGAGAAACTGCTTCTTTTGTGTCATCGTTTACAGGATAATAAGTTACTCCCCAGTCAAACTCAGCGCTTTCTTCCAGAAGAGATACATCCCAGGAACCACCGATCATTGTTGCACATGCGCCGTTCAGGAATTCGTCCTGGATCGGCTCGATGTTTGCATATCCTTTTGCGATCATATCTGCCAGGAAAGATGTTGTCTTTACAGCTTCTTCGCTGTTTACATATCCGTCAGCCTCTTTTCCGTCTTCGCTGATGTAATCCTTGCCTGCGGAAAGATACATTGGCTCAAGTGCATAAGGAAGTCCCTCGCCGTGGTCCATGATGATATGTGCTCCAACATACTCATCTGTTGTACATTTCTCTGCGATCTCAGCAAACTCAGACCAGGTGACCGGATTCTCCACAGTTCTGGAATCCAGATCCTCTACATCCACGCCGCAATCCTTCAGATAATCTTTATTATAATAAAGAGCTACGGAAGACTCTGTTGCGCCGATGGCATACAGCTTTCCATCATATGTGTTCTGAGCGATGGCAGAATCAACAAAATCAGCTTTATCTTCCTCTGTAAAGTAGTCGTCAAGCGGAACTGTAATTCCGTTTGCCGCATAATAAGATACCTGCGGTCCGTCTACAAAGAAGATATCCGGAAGGTCATTGGATGTCTGTGCTGTTGCGATCTTATTATCATAAGCATAGGAATCGGAACGGTCGATCGCTTCACGCTTTACCTGGATATCCGGATTTGCCTCATTCCATTCTGCAATTTTCTCCTCCCACCAGGTTTCGATCGCCTGCTTATCTGCAGGACTCCAGATTGTCAGTTCTGCTTTTTCATCAGCCATTACCGGTACTGTGGTAACACCTGCGGAAAGAACCATTGCTGCTGCCATTGCCATGCTAATCGCTTTCTTCATTTTTCTCTTCCTCCTTAATATTTAAATGCGTATCTTTTTGTTTTTCCCTGCGCGCTGTGGAATAACGTGGAAGCCGTTCCATATTTTTCATTTTTTAATTCCTCTGAGAAGTATCTCTTGAGGAATGTCTGTGGAAGCCGTTCCATATTGTGATTATATCATAATCCTTCACGGGGTCTTTGTCAATAGAAATCCCTTAAAAACCGTCCTCCCCTATCACTTTCGTCTGTTTTTACAATTTACATTATATTTTTTTGTATCTATTGCACAATTTCCATTGTCAGCATTTTAACAATATTATGTTGTTTTCGTCTGCGCCTGGTTTCAGGAATCTTCCATAAAAAAAATGGAGATATCTCCCTTTATTATCAGATATCTCCAGATATAATTCTTTATATCAGAATATTCCATTTAATTCTACAGGATATGTGGTTCGTCCCTGATGAAATTTCACTGCAATAATCTGTTTTTGTGGAACGCGTTCCTTACCTTCTATTAAGCTAATTACTGTATCTGTACAGGTATTTGCCAGAAACTTAACATTCTGGTCGATACAGGTAACCTCCGGATAACAAAGCCTGGTAATGTCCATTCCATCATAAGTTACAACCTTCAGATCTTCCGGCACCCTTTTTCCGGCTTTCATGGCAAGATGCATATAACACAGAGCCGGCTGATCAGCAGCAAAAACTCCATCGATCCCGTCACATTTCCGAATTGCCGATTCCGCAGCCTCCCAATAGGACTGATGATCAAATTTGTTCCATTCCATCATCAGATCCACCACCTCGATTCCATGTTCAGCCAGAATAGACTCAAAAATCGCATGTCTGTTATTGGCAGCTACATTGGGAGCCACTCCGGTGATATGAAGGACCTTCCTGCATTTATTCTTGATCATGACCTCCGCTGCCAGCGTACCTCCATAAATATGGTCTGATCCTACCATGGGAATCTCAGGTCCAAAATCCTGATCCAGAGAAACAATGGTATGTTTTCTCTTTCGGTATTCCTCCACATGAAGGGTATGGGAGCCTGTAATAATCCCATCTACCATATTCCTATCCAGCATATTCAGGTAATCCAGCTCCCGGTTGCTGCTTCCGATGGTGTTGCAGATCATTGCCTTATATCCTTTATTATAAAGTGAAATCTCCATCTCTCTTGCAAAAGAAGAAAAAAACGGATGATCCAGGTCCGGCACAAGAACACCTATGATTCCTGTCCTGTTTTTAAAAAGATTACGCGCCAGCTCGTTGGGCGTATATTGCAGTTCCTGGATTGCCTGCTCGATCTTCTTTCTTGTGTCCTCTGCAACATAACCGCTGCCGTTTATTACTCTTGACACAGTGCCCACTCCCACACCGGCCTTCTGCGCCACGTCTCTGATACTTGCCATACTTTACTTCCTTATAAATATAAATCTTAATTACTACATATCCAAAATAAAAAATATCCTTTTATTCCATAACTCTGTGCTGATATACAGCACCCTTTTTATAATTACTGATTATAGCATACCAAAAATTTCTTTACAATCTGCCCTTTGTCTGAAAAGCAGAGTGTTTTTCGTTATTTTGATGGAACGGGTTCCGTTCATACTTTAAAATATTTTTTTAATCCTGAATCCTTTTCTGTTTTCACTGCGTTATAATATATGAACGGGAAATAATACCGGAGATGATCTTCCATATTCATCCGGCAAAAACACAGAAAGGGGCTGATCATATTTCACAGGAAGAATATTTGAAATATCTTTTGGAGCAGTATCAGAATCTGATCTACTCCATCTGCCTGAAATCAGTGGGAAACCCTTTCGATGCGGAAGATCTGACCCAGGAAGTATTTTTATCTGCTTACAAAAACCTGTCCCGTTTTGATGGTACTTACGAAAAAGCATGGCTCAGTAAAATTGCAGTGCGGAAGTGCCTGGATTTTCTGAAGGCAGCCGGGCGGCGCAGTATTCCTACGGAAGATGTCTATTTTTCCCAGATTCCGGATACATCCTCCACACCGGAGGCCGTGTATCTGAAAACGGACTCAGACCAACAGGTATATGCTTTGTGTCAGCAGCTTAAGAGCCCCTACAAAGAAGTTGCTGTTTCACATTTTTGTATGCAGCTGTCTGTAGCCGAAATCGCCCGGCGGACTCAGAAAAATCCAAAGACTGTCCAGACACAGCTTTACCGCGCAAAGACCATGCTGAAAAAGCTTCTGGTTCCACCAGGAAATATAAAAGAAAGGAGCAGTTGATATGCATATTCAAAACAAAACTCTGGAAAATTTTTCAGATAATGATAAAATAGATACAGACGAAATGATTGCTTTTCTGGAACATCTGGAGCAGTGTGATTTCTGTTTAGAACAGATGATCCAGGAAGAAAGCAAAGCTTCAAAAACCGCTGCCCCTGATTATCTTTCCGAACAGATTCTGCAGAGAGCTTCGGCTCCTGATATCCAGACTGCACGGATCGTACACAATACCTCCCGGAAAATGCAGCTGTTCTACTATGGACTTCGTACAGCTACCGGAGTGATCGCAGCGCTTTTCCTTCTGTTCACAATACAACGGATAGATTTCCGTTCGCTCCGTACCTTTTCTTATTCAAAAGCTCAGGAGTATTCTGCAGATACACAGCCAGAACATCCTTCTGCAAACATCTCCCGCTTTACAAAACATATGAACTCGGGATTTTCCCAAAAATTCAATGCAGGTTTTGATTATATCGAGGACTTTTCAAATAAATTATTTAACGGAGGATTTTCAAAATGACAAAACAAAAAAAAGGATTTTTACTTTTTATCTGCTCGCTGATTCCAGGCGCCGGTGAGCTGTATATGGGTTTCCGTAAACAGGGGCTCAGCATCATGCTGCTGTTCTGGGGTTGTATTTTCTTTTCCGGCTATTCCGGAATCGGTTTTTTTGTTATGTTTCTGCCTATTTTATGGGCTTACAGCTTCTTTAACGTGCACAATCTGAAATCTCTGTCAGAAGAAGATTTTTATTCAGTAGAAGACGCCTACATTCTCCATATGGATCAATTTATTGACAATACAGATCATTTTGTACGGAAATACAAAAAGATCATTGCCATACTGCTGATCATCTTCGGTGTTTCTATCCTCTGGGATAATGTAACGGATCTGATCCGCTGGATCCTGCCTGAATATGTAGTAAGCTTTTTCAGCCATATCTTTTATACCCTTCCGTCCATTATCATTGCAATTGTCATTATTGCCGGCGGAGTCCATCTGCTGAAAACTAAAAAACTGGAACTTGATGATGAGAGTGAAAAGGCGGCAGCGGAAAAGAAAGAAGAGGAACACTACTGGGAACCATACCGTCCCTATCAGCAGACGGTTACCCCTGAGACAGAAGTAAGTGTATCTGACCAAATAGACACTGCTCCAGAGCAAAATGCTGCTCCTTCCGAAACAGATACCGTGTCATCTGCCGAGAATACCAAAAACGAAGAATAAAAATATATTTGTCTAAAAAGGCAGGAGCCATAGCATTCTACTACGGTTCCTGCCTTTTTCTTTTCATCTGACTGCAAACAGCAGCCAAACAGATATTTACAATTCTTTTGTAACCCGAAGTCTTGTCATGGCTCTTGCCAGCGCCAGCTGGCTCATCCGGTATTCCTGGATACTCTGCTTCTGCCTGAGCTGTTCCTCCGCACGCTCTTTTGCCTCCTGTGCTCTCCGCACGTCGATCTCTTCCGGGCGTTCCACTGTCAGGCAGAAGATTTTCCCACGATTGTTTATCATTTCTACAAACCCTGAGCTTACCGCTACGGCAACCTTATTTCCCTCGTCGTCTTCATAACGCATTTCACCTGGGACAATGGCTGCGATCAGGTTGGCATGATGAGCCAGAAATGCCTTTTCTCCATCTTCGACCGGTACGGTCAGTGATCTGGCTCTTCCGGAAAAAAACAGCTTATTACTGGCATAGATTTCCAGACCAAACGTACTTTCCATAAGCTCCTCTCCTTACTGCTCAATGGTTTTGGCTTTTTCAATCACTTCATCAATGGTACCCACATTAAAGAACGCATTCTCTGGATACTGATCCATTTCTCCGTCCACGATCATGCGAAATCCACGGATTGTCTCCTTCAGCGGCACATATTTACCGGGGATACCGGTAAAGTTCTCTGCCACATGGAAGGGCTGGGACAAAAATCTCTGGATTTTTCTTGCACGGTATACAGTATTTTTATCCTCGTCAGACAATTCCTCCATACCCAGAATTGCAATAATATCCTGCAGTTCTTTATATTTCTGAAGAATCTCCTGTACCCGGCGGGCAACATCATAATGTTCCTGACCAACCACATCTGCCTCCAGGATACGAGAAGTAGATTCCAGCGGATCCACTGCAGGATAAATTCCCTGCTCCACAATTTTTCTGGAAAGAACTGTTGTCGCATCCAGGTGGGCAAAGGTTGTTGCCGGCGCCGGGTCTGTCAGGTCATCAGCCGGCACATAAACTGCCTGTACAGAAGTTACGGAACCTGATCTGGTGGATGCAATACGTTCCTGAAGCTCTCCCATTTCCGTTGCAAGCGTAGGCTGATATCCTACAGCGGAGGGCATACGTCCCAGAAGAGCTGAAACTTCAGAGCCTGCCTGTACAAAACGAAAAATATTATCAATAAAAAGAAGAACATCTCTGTGTTCTGTATCACGGAAATATTCCGCCATGGTAAGACCTGTCTCAGCAACACGCATACGAGATCCCGGCGGCTCATTCATCTGTCCGAACACCAGGGCTGTTTTTTCCAGTACTCCTGATTCCTTCATCTCTGACCAGAGATCATTTCCTTCTCTGGAACGCTCTCCTACCCCTGTAAAAATAGAATAGCCTCCATGCTCAGTAGCAATATTCTGAATCAGTTCCTGAATCAGCACAGTTTTGCCTACACCGGCGCCGCCGAACAGACCAATCTTACCACCTTTTGCATAAGGAGCCAGAAGGTCGATGACTTTAATTCCCGTCTCCAGAATCTCTACTGCAGGACTCTGATCCTCAAATCCCGGGGGGTCTCTGTGGATTTCCCAGTGTTCCTGATTTTCCAGGGAATCTCCACCGTCTACCGTCTCTCCCAGAACATTAAAAAGTCTGCCCAGTGTACACTCTCCTACCGGAACCTGAATCCCGCTTCCGGTAGCGATCACTTCTCTGTCTCTCTGAAGTCCCTCGCTGGCACTGAGCATAATACACCGTACCTCACGGTTTCCCAGATGCTGAGAAACTTCCATAATACATTTCTTTCCATTATTCTCTACTTCCAGGGCTTCTCTGATATCCGGAAGCTCCCCGTTTTCAAAAACAACATCTACAACAGGTCCCATAACCTGTCTGATCTTACCTTTATTCATCCTAGTCACTTCCTTTTCTGGGCCTTTGCACCACTGATCACCTCTGTGATCTCCTGTGTGATGGCTGCCTGCCGCGCCCGGTTATACTGTATGGAAAGCTCCTGCAGCATTTTTTTTGCACTGTCGGTAGATGCCTGCATGGCAGTCATTCTTGCATTATTCTCACTGGCATAAGCTTCTACCAGACATCCATAGATTACGCCGGTCAGATAATTAGGGATCATCGTATCCAGTACCACATCTGCCGAGGGATACATTTCAATTTCTTCCTGAGGAGCCTGCACAGGAATCTGGAAAGGAGAAAAGCTTGTTTTTTTTAGAGGGAGAAGCTGCATATCCACAGCTTCCATTACCGCAGCGTTCTGCATCTGTGTATAAATAATATGTACCTCATCCAGCTCCCGTTCCAGAAACGCTCTTACGATCTCCTCACTGATCAGCCTTGCCCTGTGCATGGTAGGCTTCTGTACTGTATAGCGAAAACTGCCGTCTACATCTGCATTCTTTTTCTCATAATACTGACGCCCTGTCATTCCCAGCACATACAGACGGTGATAACCAGGTGTTTTTTCCATAAATTTATCTGTCAGTTTGGTGATATTATGATTGTAGGCTCCTGCCATTCCTTTATCTCCGGTGACCACAATGATTCCTGTTTTTCTCTCCCGGGTGGGCACCAGATGGCGGACGCTGAAAAACGGATGCTGGATATCCGGAACGTGCCGCAGAATTCTGGCTATTGCCCCCTGCATGTTATAAAAGTAAGGTTCCGTGTCTTCCAGTATCTTTTTGGCTTTTTTCATTTTGGAAGAGGAGATCATATACATGGCATTGGTGATCTTCATGGTATCCTGGACACTTTTTATTCTGCTTTGGATTTCTCTTGCATTTGCCATAAATTCCTCCTGCTGTCTCTATTCTGCAGCCTGACGGGTTCTGAATTCCTCCGCCACCTGAAGGATTTTTTCTCCAAGCTGGTCAGAAAGAAGCTTTGTCTCGTCAATTTCTCTTCCAATCTCAGGATAAGCGTTGTCAAAATATTCCAGAAGCTCCTTCTGATAAGCTTTCAGCTTTCGTGTTTCCACATGGACAAGCGCCTTATGGGTGGCTGTCCACAAAGTGATCACCTGCTCATGAAGCTTCATCGGACTGCACAGAGGCTGCTTCAGAAGCTCCATCAGACAGCTTCCATAACGCAGCTGCGCTTTGGTAGCCTCGTCAAGATCGGAGCTGAACTGGGTAAACACTTCCATTTCTCTGTACTGTGCCAGATCGATACGGATACTTCCCGATGCTTTTTTCATGGCTTTTGCCTGTGCCGCACCGCCTACACGGGAAACAGAAAGTCCTACGTTAACTGCAGGCCGCATACCGGAAAAGAACAGGTCACTTTCCAGAAAGATCTGTCCGTCGGTAATGGAGATCACATTTGTCGGAATATATGCAGACACATCTCCTGCCTGAGTCTCAATAATGGGGAGCGCAGTGATCGAACCGCCGCCTTCTTTGTCACTTAAACGACTGGAGCGCTCCAGAAGTCTGGAATGAAGATAAAATACATCTCCCGGATATGCTTCACGTCCCGGAGAACGTTCCAGAAGCAGAGACAGAGCCCGATACGCCACTGCATGTTTGGAAAGATCGTCATAAACGATCAGAACGTCTCTGCCCCTGTACATAAAATATTCAGCCAGAGCAGTCCCTGCATAAGGCACAATATACTGAAGCGGAGCACAATCGCTGGCTGTGGAAGAAAATACCGTCGTATATTCCATAGCGCCATGCTTTTCCAGGGTGGAGACAACTTTTGCCACTGTAGAAGCTTTCTGCCCGATAGCTACATAAATGCAGATCACATCCTTGCCCTTCTGATTCAGGATCGTATCAATGGCAAGAGAGGTTTTTCCGGTCTGTCTGTCACCGATGATCAGCTCTCTCTGTCCCCGTCCAATGGGAAACATGGAATCAATGGACAGGATTCCGGTCTCCATAGGTACTGTAACGGATTTACGGTCAATGATGCCCGGAGCCGGATATTCTACCGGTCGATATTCCTCTTCCCGGATTTCTCCTTTCCCGTCCACCGGAGCCCCCAGGGCATTTACAATTCTTCCAATAAATCCCTCTCCTACCGGGATTCCTGCCTGTCTCCCTGTTCTGGTGACTCTGGTTCCTTCCCGTATACCGGAATCACTGCCAAAAAGGATACATCCCATACTGTTGGAACGGATATCCTGTACCATACCTTTCAGACCGTTTTCAAAAACCACGACTTCTCCGTACATGGCATGGTCGATCCCGTAGACTACCGCAATTCCGTCTCCCACGGAAATGACAGTGCCTGTCTCCTGGTTCTGGCTGATTTCATCGTAATTCTCAATTTCTTCTTTTAAAATTGAAATAATCTCATCTGGATTAATCGCACTCAAATGATTCACCTCCGTGTAAGCTTCTGATGAAGCCTGCAGTAACGTCCTCTCAGACTCCAGTCAAATTCTCTTCCGCCTGCTCTTAGTATAAATCCACCGATCAGGCTTTTATCTTCTGTTATCCGGATCTCTGCCGTTTTCATCTGAAACTCTCTGCACAGAAAATTCCGGATTCCTTCCAGCTGCTCTTTCTCTGGCGGTGTGACACAGAGCATTTCTGCCTCCAGGATCTTTTTGTCTCTCAGACACATGCTTCTGTAAGCTTCAAAAATTTCTTTCCAGGCTCCCATCTTTCTGTGTCGGCAGACTACCTTCAAAAAAGAGCGTATCTCCCTGGGAAAGATCCTGTCAATGATATCCTCCGTCGCTTCAAAAGCGATCAGAGGATTTTCCAGACAGCTAACCAGTTCCGGATTTTCCTGCATCAGTCTTTTGGATTCCTTTACTGCTTCTTCCGGAACAGAAAGCTCATACAAAACCTTTGCGTAATTAACAGCTGCTGTTGTCATGGGGATCACCTGCTTTTTTTATAAATTGATCATACATGGCAAGATCCTGCGCGGCTCCGGCATGTTCATCCAGGATTCTGGAAGCTGCCTCCATAGCCAGCCTGCCAACCTCTCCCTGCATCTGTTTCATTGCCATCTCCCGCTCGGCAGAGATATCTTCCCTGGCCTTTGCCAGCATCCTGTCAGCCTCAGCCCTTGCCGCCTGTGCAGTCTGCTCGGCCTGAGCTTTTGCCTCCAGCTTTGCTTTCTCAACGATCCGGCAGGAATCCTCCTTGGCGGATTTCAGGGCATTTTCATATTTTTTCTGAAGCTCATTCGCCCTGTCTTCTGTCTTTTTTGCCTCTTCCAGCTGCTGATCCAGCATCTGCTGTCTCTGATCCATAACATGGATCACCGGGCCAAACAGAAACTTCTTCATCAGAAGATAAAGAACCAGCAGATTAATGATGGTAAAAACAAGATTCATATTGATCTGAATCATCGTCTGTACCTGCCTTTCTCTTTATGTAGTGATCGATCAGCCAAGCATTACTACGATCAGAAGTCCTACAACAAAACCAAAAATCGCAGTACCTTCTGCCAGCGCACAGCCAAGAAGAAGGTTTTTGCTTATCTTGCTCTCTGCCTCAGGCTGTCTTGCGATTGCCTCTACTGCCTTGGATGTTGCAAGACCGATACCGATACCTGCTCCAATACCTGTTAATGCTGCGATACCTGCTCCAATAGCGATCAAACTTGTCATAATGTTTTTCCTCCTGATTCATAATGAATATCATATTTTTCAAAATCAAAGGCCAGTCAGCCTGAGTCAGTCCATGGTCTCACTCATGAACATGGATGTCAAAAAAACAAAAATATAGGCCTGTATAAAACCATCAAAAAAATCAAAATACAGGCTGAAGGGAATCGGCAGAATTGCCGGGCACACAAATTCCACAAGTGCCATTACCACAAAGCCGCCAAGAATGTTGCCGAAAAGTCGGAAACAAAGTGCGGTGGGGCGGATAAAAACCTCCATGATGTTCATAGGAAGCATCACCGGGATCGGATCCAGAAAGCTCTTAAAAAATCCTTTCAGACCCTTTTTATAAATACCGCAATACTCAATGAGAAACATGCTCATCAATGCCAGAGCCAAAGTAACGTTCAGATCCTTGGTAGGCGGTTTCACCCCAAAAATCCCCGATACATTGGAAACTCCCAGAAAAATAATGACGGTCATCATATAGGGGATATAACGGTCGCCTTCTTCTCCCAGGATTCCCCGAAAGAATTTCCGCAGAGCATCAATCCCTGCTTCCAGAAGAAGCTGTTTCTTTCCCGGATTCATGATTTTAAGATTCCTGGTAAGGACCAGAGACAGGACTACCAGGACTGCCATGATCACCCAGGTGACAACTACAGATTCAAATACCGGAATGCCCTTTCCTATCGGAATCGTAAACACCGTCCGACAGTTCAGTTCTTCTTTTAATACTTCTGTTAAACTGTTCGTTTCACTCCCTCCTTCTTGTTTGTCTGACCGGTAAGACCAATTTTCGTTTTTTTTATTTTACTCTTTTGTTTTCTAAAGTCAATATTTTTCTTCACTATTTTGCACAAAAAAAGGACGATATTTTTATGCAAATCGTCCAATCCTGTTTCGTGACCGTCTATAAATCAACATATAGGTCAATATCTGTATTTTATATTTTCAGAGATACTTCTCCATAACACAGCAATGTTTCTGTTCCGTCTTCCTCCCGTATTTTTAAACGTCCATCCTGACAGATTTCCAGAGCATCGGCAAAGCGTGTCTGCTGGCCGTCCAGAATCTGTATCCTGTGTCCCGGCACCAGATTATGCTGAATATATTCCGGCGGCATCTTAAGCTCCTGTGTTTCCTTCAGAAGACTGTTAATAACAGCTGCCGCAAGCCAGTTTCTGTTTATCCCTTCTGCCTCCTCACGGTTTTTATACAAAGCCCCGGCTATACCATCCAGCTCCGGCGGAAAACCATTTTCCGGCTCATAAAGATTCAATCCAATGCCAACAACTGCAAACTGGATCTCTCCACTTTCAAAATCCGTTACCGCTTCCGTCAGGATACCGCAGACTTTCTTTCCATGATAATAAAGATCATTAACCCATTTGATATCAAGAGAAATCCCTGTAACCTCCTTCACTGCTTTATGAACAGCAGCCGCTGCCTGTGCAGTCAGGATCAGATTTTCTCTGAGGCTGCCCTTTGGCTCCAGGATCACGCTCAGATAAAGTCCGCTATCCTTAGGAGAATAAAATCCTCTTCCCTTCCTGCCTCTTCCGGAATTCTGCTCCTGAGCCAGAACTGCACTGCCATGGTGTGCCTTTCCTGATACTGCCGCTTCCTTGGCTGCACGGTTAGTAGAATCAACCTCCGGGCATACCTGCAGATAAACCTCCTGTTTATTTAAAAGAGGGCGTATTCCCTCCTCTGCAAGTAAATTACTGTTTTCAGAAAGCATATAACCTCTGTTGGATCCGGCTTCGATCTCATATCCTTCTTCGCGAAGTGATCTTACCGCTTTCCATACTGCTGCCCGTGTACAGGAAAGCTCTTCCGCTATCCGTTCTCCTGATAAGATCTTTCCTTTATTTTGTTCCAGAAGTTCTAAAAGTCTGGATCTTACTGTTTTTTTTGCTGCCATCTTTGTCCTCATATCCTTCCAGCGCCTGTTTTAAAAACGCGGTATATTCTCTGCGGGTCTTTTCCGGTGAAAGGATCTTTACACCATTTCCAAAACCTGCCAGCCAGCCAAAAAACTGCCGCCCTGCACAGACAGGCCCCTGAAATGTAAAGTGTCCTTCATCGGAATGAAGAAGCACCGCCTCCTGTCCGAAATAATCCATCACTTCACCTATCAACGAATTCTCAAATTCCAGTTTCAGTAAAATGTCTTTTCTTCCGGACATTCCAAATTTTCCTATAGAAAACTTTCCCAGATCAAAGTCCCGAAAAATTGCCGCACCGTTACGGCTTTCTTTTTCCAGCTTCACATCCATTATCCTGTCCACCCGATAATGTCTGGCAATACCGCTGATCTCATCTATTCCCAGAAGATAATAGCTGTCATTATCCCATATCATTTTCCAAGGGCTTACCCGATATCTCCCACCTTTTTTTTCCGCACATAGTTTTTTTGCAAGGGTCCATTCATAATATTGAAAACTGATCTGACAGTTGGCTGCAACTGCATCATAAATTCTTTCTACATTCATGTAGATCTCTTCATTCGGTGTCTTGATACCAGTTTCTTTCCATATCTGATTCTGCAGTTTCCTGCTTTCCGGGTCACTTGCAAGCTTTTCCAGCTTTTTCACAAGCTTCTGTGTCTGTTCCCTGGTGATAAGATGTGAAGACTGCACTGCATCCATCAGAAATTTCAGTTCCGATAATTCAAAAGCACGGTCTTCCAGATAATATCCCGCTCCGTCGACTCTCCTGTTCCCTATTTTTAATCCAAAATACCGAAGTGCTTCTATATCATCATAAATAGTCTTCCGTTCTGCCCTGATTCCCCAGGAACGCAAAATTGACACAATTTCTCTTACAGATATCGCATGCTCTCTGTCGGTTCTTTCCCAAAATATTTTCATAATATATAAAATTTTCAGTTTCTGATTAAATGATCTGGGCATAAACACCTTCCTATTTATCTGTCAGTCCGGCAACAACGCCAAAGTATACTACTGCAAAAGAAAGGATCAGCGTGATCCTGTCTGCAGAATGAAAATCAATATGAAAAAGCATAGCTCCCATTATCATAAGCTCCAGAGTTAATACCACTCCCAGGATCAGTGCCATTGTTCCGGAAAGCTTCTTCTTTCCCTGCTTTCTGGACCTTTCCTCGCCGTATCCTCTGTCTTCAAATGCTATGACCTTTCTGTCCGCTCTCTGTTCACACTGCATCTGATATCCCTCCTGTTTTAAAGAACATATTTTCTGAACACATTTTCTGAACATTTCTTTCTGTCAAAAATGATTATATCACAAACTATGTCCAATAGAACGGGACGAACTGTTTTTTTCGAATATTTGTTCGCGAATGTTTGTTCGATTTTAATAAAAAAAGATATAGTTTTGTTTTTAACCTGGTATTACGATCTTCTCTGTCTGGTACTTTCCATTCTCTACCGTCATAACCGCCATGGTGATCTCCTGATCAAATCTCCGTCTTCCGCAGCTTCCCGGATTCAGCCACAGCCTTCCATCAATATCCTGTTCCAGATATTTATGCGTATGACCAAAAACCACCACCTGTACTGTCCCCAGATCCCAGGATACGTCTTTCTTATTATGAGTCATAAAAAACTCTACGCCTTCTATTGTAAACCGAAGGGTTTTCGCAAGTCCCTCTGCCCATTCCTTATCATTATTTCCTCTTACAGCATAAATAGATGCCAATGGACGCAGCTGATCCAGAATTTCCGGTCTGTTAATATCTCCTCCATGAAAAATACAGTCACAGGTTTTCAGAATCTCCATGACCTCCGGTCTCAGAAGTCCATGGGTATCAGAAATAATCCCTATTTTTTTTGCCATTTACTTTTCCTCCCTTTTCAGCAGCTCATCAGGCGTTATCGTATATATTTTTCTATCTGGTCAGAAACCACGCGGCTGCGGAAACTTCCAGAACCAGAATTACCGGAATACCCAGATAAAACTTTGGTTTTTTGGTTTTATGGTGAAATACTTTCATTCCCAGAAGAGCTCCCAGACTTCCGCCTATGACAGCCAGTGTCAGAAGAGTTTTTTCCGGGATCCGCCACTGGTTTCGAACAGCTCTTTTTTTGTCTGCTCCATATACACAGAATGCAGTAAAGTTAATCGCTGCAAGATAAAGAAAAATCATTCCGTACATGATTCTCCATCCTCTCCAAAAAATCGGAACACCTTTCCCCAGTATGTTTCAAGGATATCATCCGGACCGTTAAAAATCTCATGTCTGGTTCCCGGCATTTTTACGACAATACAGGAAGTCTTCCCATACAGATTGATCTTGTCTGCAAAAATATCCTGGGCTTTATTTGACACCAGATGATCTGTTTCCGCCTGAAAAAGCAATACCGGAGCCGCAATCTCCTTCCAGGCATGCTGCTGAAGATAACGGTTCATTTTGGCAGCACTGTACACCCAGCCATAGGACGGGGACCAGGTCTGATATGCAAGGTTTTCCATTCGTATCTGTTTATATCGATCAAATCTTGGTTCTGACAGACCAGAGCTTGTCTCAAACTTTTCTGTCCCGTCATAAGGCTTTTGTCCTGCCGCATAATCCATTGCTTTTCCTGTCCGGCAGGCAGCCCTGGCAATCCTCACCGCCGCCGGATAGGGTACGCTTCCCGTCAGCGGCCGGATCATAGGCGAAGAAAGAATGACTTTCCTGTACATATAAGGATCCCTTGCAGCGGCGATCGCTGCCACTGCCCCACCCATAGAATGTGCAAACAGATACAGCGGAAGGTTTCTATGAGCCTTACGAATCAGTCTGGATACCCGCAAAAAATCACGGCTGTATCTGCTCCAGTGATCTACGTGTACCAGAGAGGGATCTTCCGTAAACCGATAACTCAGTCCATGTCCGCAGTGTTCTGGTATATAAACATGATATCCTTCCCTTAAAAAATAAAAAATAATCTCCTGATACTTTCTGGCCGATTCTGAAAATCCATGACTGATCACCACAACTCCCTGGGGGCTGTCTGCCAGATAACGCTTCACATGGATCCTTTTTTCTTTCTCTTTTCCCTGAATGCAGGGAATCCAGGTATCTCTGCACCTCGCTGACAGATAAGGAAGAACTGTCGTACGCATTTTTTCTGTATACTCGTTTTCATGGATAATTTCTTTATATTTCTCACTGTCCTGCATTTTTCTGCCTCCTCTGTGCTGCCAGTAGTTTATGTTACTGGTTACTGTTCACTCCGTTCACAGCAGTCAAAAATCTCAGTCTTTACTTATTCTCCCTGCCTCTGTATACTAATTGTACAATACCAATTTTTACAGGAGGACCTTATGTTCCGTTTATGGGGAAAATTATGGAAAGATAACCGGCTGATAAAAGATACTGTAATCTGTGATGATTCAAAAGATTCCAGGACACACAAAATATTCCGTGGTCTGGAAGAGATCTGTTATGAATTTGACCTGGAAAATCCTATCTGGCTTGACAATGTCATTTCTGACTTTAAACGTCATTCCAGAGCAAGATTTTACCAGGACAGTTTTATTGAGCAGATCGCCTTCGACTATCTGGAAATCCAGGTCATAGAAGAAGACTGATCACTTTATTTTTTTATTTGTAATAGACAGGTAATCTTTGTCTTCAGCTTTTCTGCGGGGTACAAAAAGAGAGACAACACTCTTTTTCCCCCTGCCTCTGGCATAGAAAAATCCAATTACGGAAAATACCACAGCGCCGATAAAATTTACAAAGAGGTCTTTCATGGTGTCGTAAAGGCCAATGTCAAGATAACCGCCCAGACCCAGAAGTTCCTTTGTTCCATCTGAATGAACCACCATCGCATCTGCAATATCCCGTATCACTACCGGATGATTTGCTCCGGCAGGATCCAGCATTACGCTGCTTACTGTATGCAGGATCATATCTTTCTGCATATCAAATTTCAGGAAATAATCCATAGAAAATTCGAAAAATTCCCACAGTACGCCAATTGTCATAGAAAAGCAAAATGCCAGAAGTGCCAGAAAAAACGGTGACAGATCAAAAGTCAGGTTTTCATTGTCATTTAAAAGAAGTACCATAGAAAAACCTACTGCTGCACACAAAAACCCATTAAGGGTATGCAGGATCGTGTCCCATCCCGGGATCGCAATATAAAATGCATTGATCTCTCCCAGAATTTCTGCCGCAAAAATAAAGCATAAAATAGAAATTTCCAGTCCTATGGGAATCTCTATCCTGAGTTTCACCTGAAGCCAGCTTGGGATATACAGAAGCAGCAAAGTCAAAACACTAAGAAAAAAACTTTCATAGTTATGAAGAAATACCTGACGGATCATACATACCAGAACCATGATCCGAAGAATAGAGAATACGATAAAAGTACTTCTGTGTTCTCTCAGTTCCATATCTATCGCTTTTCGAAGGGCTTTTAACCGGCGCTTTTTTTCTCTTCTTTTATCATTCATGTTCCATTTCCTCCTATATTACATGATCCACTTTCTGATAAATGGAATCTTTCTGACAATATACACCATTCCCCAACTGATCAAAAAGATCAGCAGCATTACAACAGGAACTGCCAGAATGGTATTTTTCATCATCATACTGTCAATTCCATTTCTGTAAAGAATATCACGCACAAAGGCATGGATCAGATAAATGCCAAAAGTACATCCGCCAAGACTGCAGATCACCCTCTCCATTTTCTCACTCCACTTTATCTTTGACACCTGCTCTTTAAAAAACAAAAAGACTGCCATACTCCATATGCACGCAAAAAGTGTATAATTTTCATAAAATGCCTGAGTCGCTTTCCCTGTCATCAAAGATTCTTTCCGACAAAGCCATATTCCTGCAAGTATCAGCACAGGACCCAGTATGCAGACTGTTTTTTCCAGTTTCTTTGGAAGACCATATTCATAAAGATAATGTCCCAGCACAAAATATCCTGCATATCCTGTGACCAGTTCCGGATGCACTGTATTCATCAAAGCCTGAACATGATCTTTCCATGGAAGATCAAAACGTCCGGCAGTATAAGTAAAGATCTGAAATACCAGAAACAGAAGAATCATATACTGGGACCACTGTTTTCCTCTGGAACTGTTTACAATTTCCCAGATAAGAGGAGTAATGATCAAAAGTCCGATCAGCATAGGAAGATACCATAGATGGAAATACGGCTTGCTCACATATACCAGCATCTTTTTAAAAAACTCCATACTGCCGATCTTTGGTCCTCCGCTGGCAGCAATCCGGTAAAATCCATAAAACAACTGCCAGAATAAGTACGCAGAAGCTACCGGAAGGATATTCCGCAGCCATAGTTTTTTCAGATCCCATGTTCTTTTACTGCTGAGATAGAGACTGCCGCTGATCATAATAAAACAGGCTACGGCAAACCGATTGATCCCATGATAAAAATTGGACACCTGCCATACTGTACTGTCCACCGGCATATCCCGGAAATGCTGTGATCCCGCATGGATCCCAAGAACTCCTATACAAGCCGCAATACGAAGAAGCTCTATCCACACAATCCGTTTTTTATCCATATCAATAAACCCTGTTCCTGTCCTCTCCGGCCAGAAAAGCCTGTATGTTCTTAACCACTTCATCCCTGCACCGGAATCTTGTTTCCACCGGCGCCCAGGCCATATGCGGAGTGATCAGAAGTTTTTTGCTGTCCTGGATCCGAATCAGAGGATTATCCTCTGCCATAGGTTCTTTTTCCAGCACATCAAGTCCGGCTCCGGCAATCATCCCATCTGTAAGCGCCCTGTAAAGAGCCTCCTGATCCACAACAGGTCCACGGGCAACATTGATCAGAACTGCTGTTTTTTTCATCTGTTCAAAGGCTTTCATATCCATCAGACCCTGGGTCTTTTCATTTAAAGGTGCGTGAACAGACAAAATATCTGATTCTCTTAAAAGAGTTTCAAAATCTACCTGTTTCCTGTTTTCCGAAAGCTGATATGTTCCACCGGTTGCAGAATAGCAGATCACTCTGCATCCAAAGGCTTCTGCTATATCAGCCACCTTTCTGCCGATAGCGCCCATTCCGATAATTCCCCAGGTCTTTCCGTTAAGCTCATAAAAATTCTCTCTGAAATAAGAAAAACCTCCGCTTTTTGTGTATTCACCGGACTTTACATAATCATCATAAAAGCGCAGCTTTTCCCATACATAAAACAGCATGGCAAAGGTATGCTGTGCTACCGCATCTGTAGAATAGCCAGCCACATTGCAGGCACGGACGCCCCGTTTTTTCAGATAATCTCCATCCAGGTTATTGATCCCGGTAGCCGTAAGACATATCAGCTTCAGATTCTCCGCATTTTTCAATGTTGCTTCACACATAGGAAGCTTGTTAGCCACAATAATATCTGCATCTCTGACTCTTTCCGGCATTTCTTCCGGTGATGTGGAAGGATAAATTTTTACTTCCCCGAGAGGAAAAAAAGGGGTGAAGACCATGTCTTCACCCAGATTATTTGCTTCAAGAAGAACAATTTTCATTATTTTGCTCATGAATCTCTCCTATTAATGATTACTGATAAATACTCTGACATGATTCAGACTCAGTATAACAAAAACTCTCTGATTCTACAAGAAGCATCTCCCAACAAACGCAATTTACCAGGAGGTTTCATTAATTCATAAATTCCCTGATGATCTCCCTCATGATCTCCTCTTCTTCTGGACTGAGCATTTTACTGAAATGGCTTCCGGTTGCTGCTGTCTGCCTGATACTGGCAGTGATCTTCTCTACCATCTCTTCCTGAAGAACAGGATCCATCCTCTCCGGAACAGACACAGGTTCTGCCTTTCTTGCAGAAGCAGTTTCCTCTCTCCGGGCTCTGGCCTGAAGGATATAATCTGCCAGAGAGTTCATCACAAGTTCCTCTCTGTAAGTAAAATCCAATGCCTGGCGCAAAAGGAGCAAAAGTATCGGAACTGCTGTCCCGATATAAAGATACTGGAGCGAAAGTCCCTCCTGCAGTTCCAGTCTGGTAGCAAAAAACAATGCCAGTCCCAGACAGACAGAAGACATCAGTGACGGCAGCCACACCAGAAGATTCATCCGATTCATCAGTTTATCTCTTGTCTTCCAGAGGTTCAGCCATTTTTCCTTCAGATTCATCACTGCTTTTGTTTTTCCCATAGCTCTTCGGTAAGTAAGGTGTACGGCAAGCATTCCGACTGCTCCTGCCACTCCTGATACAGTCATGACATAGAGCAGAAGCTGCAGCTCCATGATTCGTTCCAGCATGATCTCCTCCTTGATCTTCAGATTTCTTATATCTCACATTCTACACCTTACGGTCTCAGGAGGAAACAAAAATCGTTCGTCAAATTCTCCCAGGAAACTACCATTCCTCAAGAGCCTTTACTACCTCTTCAAATTTCATGAAATGAGAAGCTTTTACAAGAACTGTATCACCTTTCTGTACATATTCTGTCAAATGTTCCAGAAGTTCTTCACGGTTTTTTACATAAATCACAGAAAATCCCGGATCTGCCTTGCGGGCAGCTTCTGCCATATGATAAGAAAGCTCTCCCACACAGATACAGCAGTCAATTCCACAGGAAGCTGCATGTGCCCCCACCTCTTCATGAAGGCGGATCTCGTTCTCACCAAGCTCTCCCATATCCCCCAGGATCGCCACTCTGCGTCCGGCTCCGTCGTGAAGCACGTCCAGAGAAGCTTTCATGGACATAGGGTTGGCATTATAGCAGTCATCCACGATCAGAAGCTTATCTGTCTCAATCATCTTAAAACGTCCGCTGATGGCTTCCAGGCTTTCTATCCCTTGTTTGATCTCTTCCACAGTAAGATTGTAGATCCGTCCCACTGCAGAAGCTGCAAGGGCATTATATACCATATGTATCCCCGGCATAGGAACCAGAACAAAAAAACTTTCTTCTCCCAGATGGATCCTGCAGGAAACACCTTTCAGACCTTTGCTCTCGATCTCATCTGCATATACGTCACAGTCCCCCTCCAGACCAAAAAACACCGGACGGATCCCTTTATATCCTTTTACCGTGGACAACTTGTCATCATCCCCGTTCAGGACGATATTTCCACCCTCTCTCAGAGAATCAAAAATCTCTGTTTTTGCCTTAAGCACTCCATCTCTGTCTCCCAGATTTTCCAGATGGCATGTTCCGATATTAGTGATCACACAGGTTTCCGGTTTTGCAATTTTAGCCAGTCTGGTCATCTCACCGAAATCACTGATCCCCATTTCAAGAACTGCGATCTCATCCTCATCCCGGAGGCGGAACACCGTAAGAGGAAGACCAAGTTCATTGTTAAAATTCCCCTGGGTTTTCAAAGTACGGTATTTTTCTTTCAGCACAGAGGCAATTACCTCTTTTGTACTTGTTTTTCCAACACTTCCTGTAATTCCCACAACAGGAATCTGAAGCTGTTCCAGATAAAATTCCGCAATATCCTTTACCGCCTGCAGAGAAGAGTTCACCTGGATATAAGGATATTCTGCTTCCTCAAGCTCTCTCTCTGAAAGGGTGGCCAGACAGCCCTTCTCCATAACATCCGGGATAAACTTATGGGCATCCACACGTTCTCCCACGATGGGAACAAATAATCCGCCTTTTTCTGCCTTACGGCTGTCTGTGGTAATGGAAGACACTTCCTGATCCAGAATTTCCTCCGGACCATGGAAGATTCCGCTGCATACCCTTGTTATATTTCTTAATGTAAGATTTTTCATCATGCGTTTTCCTGCTTTCCCAAAGATTCTCTGAATATTCCGGGAATCCTTACTGATATTTTTTCTCAGAAACACGAATCAGTTCTTCACAAAGTGTAGGATAATCCATTCCGAGAACTGCCGCCTCCTGAGGGATCAGACTGGTAGGTGTCATTCCCGGAAGCGTATTTGCCTCCAGACAGTAGATCCTTTCATCCTCAGTTACAATAAAATCAAGTCTTGCATAGCTTTCAAGCCCAAGAGCACGATATCCTTTGACTGCGTTTTCCTGAAGACGTCTGGTAAGTTCTTCGGAAATCGGAGCAGGACATGTTTCCTTTACTGCTCCCGGTTTATATTTATTTTCATAATCATAAAAGCCTTCGCAGGGAACGATCTGGACTACCGGGTATGCCTTGCCGTCTACAACCGCAACTGTATATTCTGTACCCTGGATATATTCCTCTACCACAACTTCCTCTTCATAAGAAAAAGCAGCATCCAGTGCTTCTGCATATTCTTTCTGGTCATGCACGATATATACACCGATACTGGAGCCGCCGCAGCAGGTCTTTACCACCACCGGGAAAGAAAGTCCCTCTGCAAGCCGGTCATTCCGTTCCTGTCTTTTCATGGTGATGCCGCCCGGAACCGGAACATCATACATCTGGAACATCCATTTTGTGACACCCTTGTCCATAGCCATGGCGCTGCTTAAATAGCCGGTGCCTGTATATTTGATTCCCAGAAGGTCAAATGCCGCCTGCACTCTTCCGTCTTCTCCATTGGCTCCGTGAAGGCCCAAAAATACAAAATCTGCTTTTTTACACAGTTCCAGTACATTCGGTCCGAAAAATTCTCTTCTTTCTTTTTTAAGAGTCTCAATATCTTTATTAAAACTTCTGATATAATCCGCAGCGGCCTCTACATCATATGTCTCAGGAAAAGGCTCCTGCCAGTTTACGTTCTCTATACCGCAGAAAACATCAATAAGCACTGCCTCATGCCCCTTTGCCCTTAACCCATTACATATTCCTGTTCCGGAAACAATGGAAACATCTCTTTCCGTGCTTGTTCCGCCTGCTAATACAACAATCCTCATAAAGTTTCTCCCTCTTCAATGCAAAAACTGCTGCAAAGAACCTTACGGCATCTCTGCAGCATCTATTTTTTATTTATAAATCACTATGGGCATCCCTGATTTTACGCATCGATACACTTCTGACGCCCTGTCTCCCGGAACTTCAATATATCCGGCTGAAACTGACCATATCCCTGAGCTCTCTCCGGAATTTTCCCCTGATCCAAAATCTGTCAGTACTTCTCCGGCCAGAATTTCTCCGGTCCAGCCTCCCACATCACTCTGAGTCAGACTGGGGTTATCTACGATTCCCTGTCCTTCTCCATAAGAGATCAGAAAATCAACTGTACCTCCGCTTAACTGAGCCGGCGACTGCAGCTCTCCTGCCGTATAAACCCCTGTCTCTGTTTCTCCTGATGCATAGATTCCTGTATCTGCCACAGGATTTCCATCATGGTAAACAACCAGTCTCTGGCGGGAAAGATCGATTTCCACATAAGTATAATCGATATCATTTACATTCCGGCTCATTGCCGTCTGAAAGTATATCGGTTCCCGAACCTGAGTCACCTTATCTGAAACAGCCTGATAAAGTGCTTCTGTTTCCTTTGCCTGATCGATCACCCATCCATAGTCTCCGCCCATTACAGAAATTTTTCTGTTATCATATGTGGCAAAGCTCCGTTCTGTACCTATTGTATCATATTTTTCCGCCAGTGTCTTTATGTAAGAAGCAATCTTTTCTTTATCAAGGACAAGATCCTCTTCTTTATTTCTTACAAGCCAGGAACGGATCACATTTCTGTCGATTGTTTCCTTACGGTCACTGAAATCATAAGTAATCACCACGTCCGTCAGCTCATTCATCTGCTTACAGTCTTCCACAAGCCGTTTGTCATCCCGGAAGATTTCCGGGTTTATGTAGCATCCGTCCTCTTCAAGATCCACCACCGGATTTCCTGTGGTAACTGCTTTTATCACTGTCTTCTGCAGTTTTTCCTGATCTACAAGAGTTCCCTGTATTTCAGGAACGATCACAAATTCTTTTCCGTTATCTTCAATATATGCATCTGCCGGCTGCTGATTATCCTGAAGACATTTCAGAGCAGAAAATTTTTGCAGAAAAAGTTCTTCATCATAAGTAACCGAAGATGCCGTTTCCATAACGCTGTGCTGGCTAAAAGCCAAAAACCACAAAAAGCGGTTCTGATCGTGCATCAGCTTTTTCACACTGCCGTCCGGCTTATAGGAAAGCGCGATCTCCTCTGCAGAAATACTTTCCTGTCCATTCCCTCTTGTCCGTACGGCAAGGACATACGCGGCTGTTTTCTTAGCCAAAAGCTCTTCTGCCTCTTTCTGGTCCATATAGGAACAGTTAAATCCATTTACAAGAGATCCCGGAAGAAAATGTCCGGAAAAATAATAGACTCCATAACCATAGGCTGCTGCCGTAAGCAGGAGCAGCACTGCGATCAGAGCGATCAAAATCTTTCTGCCGGTGCTCATACCATTTTTTTCTTCTTCCATGAAACCTCCCTTTCATACTCGACAGAAGCTTTCTGTTTTACTCAGCCAGAAGCTTCTCCACACTTGCAAGCTTCACACATACTACAAATACATTAGCTGCTTTTTCAAGCTCTTCCATAGACGGAAATGTAGGTGCAATACGGATATTAGAGTCTTTCGGATCCTTTCCGTATGGATAAGTTGCTCCCGCTCCTGTCATTACAACACCTGCTTCTTTGGCTTTTGCCACGATATTTTTTGCGCAGCCTTCCATAGAATCAAAGGAAATAAAGTATCCGCCCTTTGGATTGGTCCATTCCCCTATTCCCAGTCCTCCAAGTTCCTTTTCCAGAATATTCAGCACCATTTCAAACTTCGGACGGATAATGTCTGCGTGTTTTCTCATATGTGCATGAACCCCTTCCAGATTCTTAAAGAATTTTACATGGCGGAGCTGGTTCAGCTTATCATGACCGATGGTCTGGATCTGCATATATTTGCGGAAGTCATCCAGATTTGCCTTGGATGCTGCAACTGCTGCGATACCGGAACCAGGGAAGCTGATCTTGGATGTGGATGTAAATTTGTATACAATATCCGGATTTCCGGCTTTTGCACATTCAGTAAGGATCTCAAGAAGGAAATCCTGATCCTCGTCATAAAGATGATGTACGCTGTAAGCATTATCCCAGTAAATACGGAAGTCCGGAGCTGCCGGTTTCAGATTTGCAAATCTCTGGACAGTTCTTGCGGAATAAGTGTATCCCTGAGGATTGGAATATTTCGGCACGCACCAGATACCTTTGATGGAGTCATCTTCACTGACAAGCTTCTCCACCATATCCATATCCGGGCCTTCCGGAGACATTGGTACATTGATCATTTCAATGCCAAAAAACTCTGTGATCTTGAAATGACGGTCATATCCCGGTACCGGACAGAGGAATTTCACCTTATCCAGCTTGCACCATGGAGTATGTCCCATAACGCCATGTGTCATAGAACGTGCAATTGAATCAAACATTACATTCAGGCTGGAGTTTCCATAAATAATGATATGTTCCGGATCCACCTCGGAAATCTGTCCGAGAAGGCGTTTTGCTTCGGGAATTCCATCGATCACACCATAGTTACGGCAATCTACACCAGTCTCGCATTTCAGTTCTTCCCGGTTTGCAAGAACCTGCATCATCCCCATAGAAAGGTCAAGCTGCTCTGTTCCCGGTTTACCACGGGACATATCCAGATTAAGACCCTGTGCCTTGATGTCTGCATACTGCTGTTCCAGCTCTTTTTTCAGAGTAAGAAGCTGCTCTCTGCTCATTTCACTATATTTCTCCATCTTTATTCATCCTCCTCGTTCCGATTTCCTTTCGGACTTTTTTATTTTAAACTGCTGAAATTTTACTATCTCGTCTATTTTAGTATGCTAAAGTCCCCGTTGTCAAGTCCTGTAATCACTGTATTTGCGAAAATTAATATCCTTATTCATATAGGAGAGTCAAAACTCTCCCGATTTCCACTTGCAGATTTCCATTCATTATCCTATACTGATTCTATAAAGAGATGTTGGGATTAAAAGACGCTTTTTGACCTGGCATCATAAAGATAATGAGAGGTTACAATTTATGTGGATTGCAGATCAATGGAAAGAATATGAAGTAATTGACGCTTCCGGCGGTGAAAAGCTGGAACGCTGGGGAAAATATATACTGGTCCGTCCGGACCCGCAGGTAATCTGGGACACACCCAGGGCAAGCCGGGGCTGGAAGAACATGAACGCCCACTATCACCGCAGCAAAAAGGGCGGGGGTGAATGGGAGTTTTTTGATCTTCCCCAGCAGTGGGATCTTCACTATAAGCACCTGACCTTCCACCTGAAGCCGTTCAGCTTCAAGCATACCGGACTTTTCCCGGAGCAGGCGGTAAACTGGGACTGGTTTGGAGAAAAGATCCGGAATGCCGGACGCCCGGTAAAGGTTCTGAATCTTTTTGCCTATACAGGCGGGGCAACTCTGGCAGCCGCTGCTGCAGGAGCCAGCGTCACTCATGTAGACGCCTCCAAAGGCATGGTCACCTGGGCCAAAGAAAACGCAGCTGCCTCCGGTCTGGCAGAAGCGCCTATACGCTGGCTGGTAGACGACTGTGTAAAGTTTGTAGAACGTGAAATCCGGAGGGGAAACCACTACGATGCCATTATCATGGATCCGCCTTCCTATGGAAGAGGACCCAAGGGAGAAATCTGGAAAATCGAGGATGCCATCCATCCTCTTGTGAAGCTGTGTGCGAAGCTCCTCAGCCCGGATCCGCTGTTTTTCCTTATTAATTCCTATACAACAGGACTTGCTCCTGCTGTTCTCACCTACATGCTGGCAACAGAACTGAAACAGTATAACGGAACTGTCGACTCACAGGAGATCGGACTTCCGGTTACTTCCAGCGGACTTGTTCTTCCATGCGGCGCTTCCGGACGCTGGGAATCCAGATAAGCGCAAAAAGTACCCAAAGATAGGGAGGGAGATCAATATGAGCAGTATTTCATCAGCCTTTAAAGATATGGATGCAAAAATTGAAGCAAAACGGTACGGTTGTGCCGTGATCGCAGCCGTGATCTTTGCCGTAAATATCAAAACCTTTGTAAGAGCCGGCGGACTTTATCCGGGAGGCTTTAACGGGCTGACTCTTCTCATTCAGGGAATTTTCCGCGAATTTGCAGGCATGGAAATTCCCTATACTCTGATCAATGTCGCCCTGAACGCGATTCCTGTATTGATAGGACTGAAATATATCGGAGTAAAATTTACTTTAAGTTCCTGTGTGGTGATCGTACTGTCCAGTATCCTGACAGACCTTATCCCTTCACAGCCTATTACCTACGACCCTCTTCTGATCAGTATTTTCGGCGGTCTGATCAACGGTTTTGTAGTGAGTCTCTGCCTGATCGGAAATACCAGCAGCGGCGGTACTGATTTTATTGCCATTTACTTTTCCGAAAAAAACGGACAGGATATCTGGAATTATATCCTCTGCGGCAACGCAGTGATTCTGGTAGCTGCAGGTCTTCTGTTTGGATGGGATAAGGCGCTTTATTCAATCATCTTTCAGTTTACCTCCACCCAGATGGTTCAGATGCTCCACCAACGATACAAAAAGCATACTTTATTTATTATCACCAGACACCCTGATGAGGTTTATGAGGAAATTTCCAAACTGTCCCATCACTCTGCCACAAGGCTGGATGGAACAGGCTGCTACAGCGGTGATAATACTGCTATGATCTATTCTGTCGTCTCCCGCGAAGAGGCAAAGCTTCTTGTAAAAAAGGTTGCCGAGGTAGATCCCCAGGCCTTTGTAAACATAATCAAAACGGACTTTATCAACGGAAGGTTTTATTATAAGACCGACTATTAAAAAGGAGGATGATGTTTTATGAAGGAAAAGTATGACGAAAAAGATCAGTCCCGAAAAAAGGAATTCTGTCCCAGATATGAGGGTGCATACTGCTGCTGAAGCTCAATCGGGCAGGAGGCAGATAAAAAATCATCTGCCTCCTGCCCGATTTCTATTTTTCATTTCTGTTTTTCGGCAAAGTCACCGTAATTTCAGTTCCTTTATCCACTTCACTGACAAGCTTCAGTGTTCCTCCAAGGAAAGTAACTCCATGTTTTACAATGGAAAGACCAAGTCCGGTTCCTCCGATCTCCTTTGAATGACTTTTATCCACTCTGTAAAAGCGTTCAAAAACTCTCTTCCGGTCTTCACGGGGAATTCCAATACCATTATCTTCAACAGACAACTGAACTTCATTACCGAGATCCCTGATAAGGATATTGACTATACCATTATCCTTATTATATTTGATACCGTTATCACAAAGGTTATAAAGAATTTCTTCCAGGATAGGACGGACTGTACGACAGATCAGTCGTTCTCCTTCAATATACAGATGAACATTCTTTTTCTTTGCAGCTTCATTCAGATTTCCGCATACATCCTTCGCAACCGTATAAAGATCGATATTCTCCCATTCATAGGGATTCTCTCCTTCATCCAGCTGAGAGATCCGAATAGTATCCTCTACAAGCTGAATCAGCCTCTGAGCTTCCTTATAGATCCTTCCCGCAAATTTCTTAACATCCTCTTCTTTTACAAACCCATCCTGAATAATCTCTGCAAATCCGGAAATGGAAGTCAGAGGAGTCTTCAGTTCGTGAGAAACATTTGCAGAAAATTCTCTTCTGAGGTTTTCTCTCTGCACCTTCTCTGTTTCATTCATCAAAAGCAAAACTGCACCAACCGTCTTTCCATCTCTGTTTACCGGATTGGCGATCAGCTGTACAAACTCATTATCCAGATGAAGAAGAGCGCTTCCATGTTTTCCCTCCAGCACAGTTTCGATTACTTTTCGGAAATCTTCATTTCTGTCCAGAGAATATACGCTTCGTCCCGTTCCCGGTTCGTTTACCTGAAAAATCTTCCAGGCGCTGGAATTTCCGGAAAGGATCATTGTATAGGAATCAATAACCAGAAGTCCTTCCTGCATATTTTCTGTAATAATGGAGAATTCCTCCTGATTCCTTCTTGCCTCTTCAAGCTGTGTACGGATCTGACGATTCTGACGGTTGATCTTTCCAAGAAGAGGAGCCACCTCTTCGTAAATCTCATTTTCATCCGGTTTTTCCAGATCAAGCTCATTAATCGGCTCCACAATTTTTCCTGCAATCTTAGAAGCAAAAACTCCTGCAAGGATCAGCATCACAAATATAATGCACAGTACCGGCTGTATCAGCTGAAGCACCAGGGCAAAAGCTGAATATTGTGTGCTGGATACCCTGAGTACAGAATTATCCGAAAGTCTCTTTGCATAATAAACTGTTTTTTCAGACAGGGTACTGGACATACGCTGCGCCTCTCCCGCTCCCGTAGCAAGCGCTTCCTGAAATTCCTCACGATTCTTATGATTTTCCATTTCAGCCGCATCTGCCTCATTATCATAAAGTACCGTTCCGTCCTCTCCGATATAGGTAATTCTTGAATCTGTATTTTTCAGCTGCTTCAGATATTCTTCACCCTGCTGCTCTACCCCATAGGCAAGATAACTGGCCTCTCTGGCAAGTTCCGTATCCAGCTGTTTTCCAAAATACTGGTACAGAATTCCCAGGACAAAAGCAATCCCCAGAATCAGCACAGAAGCAGATACAAGCACCGTAGATTTAAAAATCTTTTTTGTCAATTTATGATTCCTCCGGTCTGATTCTGATGTTCATTATTTCTGTGGATTCCGGTGATCGAGTACTCTACCCACTCTGCAATGTTTACTGCATGGTCTCCAATACGTTCCATATATTTTGCCGTCATAAGGAGATCAAGCGCCAGCTTTGCATCGATACTTCTGTGGCAGATCATCTCTGTCAGTTCTGTCTTGACCTGTTCAAAGCTCTCGTCTACCATATCGTCATCATTGATTACTTTTCTGCACAGATCCAAATCCGCTTTTACAAAAGAATCAATACTTTCTGTCACCATGCGAACTGTCTGATCTGCCATTTTTTCAATTTCTTTCGGTATTTCCATACTGTTTCTGTCAATAAATCTTGCCAGATCCGCAATGTCTGCTGCCTGATCTCCAATACGCTCCATATCCGAGATCATCTTAAGAGCAGCAGAGATTTCTCTTAAATCCCTTGCTACCGGCTGCTGATGCAGGAGAAGACGCATACAGATATTTTCTATTTCTCTTTCTTTTGCATCGATTTCTCTGTCCGTGTCAAAAACCTCTTTGGAACAATTCACGCCCTGTATCGCCTTTGCAGAAAAAGCAATTACTTTTTCACAGAGACTCCCCATTGTAATGATCTGTACATGCAGTTCCTCCAGCTGTCTTTCAAAACGTGTCGTCATATCATCCAAACCTCCCTGTAATATAATCCTCTGTCCTCTTATCCGTCGGCATGGAGAATAAGGTATCTGTATCATTGAATTCTATCACTTCTCCCAGAAGGAAAAAAGCAGTTTTATCTGATATACGGGTTGCCTGCTGCATATTATGGGTTACCATTACGATTGTATAGTCCTTTTTCAGTTCCATTGCCAGCTCCTCGATCTTGGAAGTGGAAATGGGATCAAGAGCGGAAGTCGGCTCATCCATCAGAAGCACCTCCGGCTGCACTGCCAGCGCCCTTGCAATACAAAGCCTCTGCTGCTGTCCGCCTGACATTCCAAGAGCACTTTTTTTCAAACGGTCTTTTACCTCGTCCCAGATAGCAGCATCACGAAGAGATTTTTCCACGATATCATCCAGTTTTGCCTTGGAGCGGATACCATGTGTTCTTGGTCCGTATGCAATATTATCATAAATACTCATTGGAAAAGGATTTGGTTTCTGAAAAACCATTCCCACTCTTTTTCTCAGAAGATTTACGTCCATATCTCCGTAAATATCCTGTCCGTCAAGCTCCACCTTCCCGGTGATCACACAGCCCTCTACAAGGTCATTCATTCTGTTTAAGGATTTCAGAAGTGTGGATTTTCCACAGCCGCTGGGTCCGATAAATGCAGTGATCTCCTTTTCCGGAATGTGCATATTAATATCCTTCAGAGCATGAAAATTTCCATAATGAAGGTTCATATTTTCAATCAAAAGCTTTGTATTATTACTCATGTATCCTTATCCTTTCGCAATTCTTTTTGCTGCTTTACCGGAAAGCCAGTTGATGATCAACACAAAAACAAGGATCACCACTGCTGTAGCAGAAGCCTGATTCATGTGCAGTCCCTCACTGGAAAGCACATACATATGAAGGGCAAGTGTACGTCCCGATCCCATCAGATCCGGTATCTGGGCTACTGTTCCGGAAGTATAAAGAAGTGCAGCTGTTTCTCCGATAATACGTCCGATGGCCAGAATAATTCCGGCCAGAATGCCAGGTACTGCTGAAGGAAGCACGATTGTGAAAATAGTTCTTAATTTTCCGGCGCCAAGACCAAAGCTGGCCTCCCGGTAAGAATCCGGAACTGCCTTTAACGCCTCCTCAGAAGTACGCATGATTAAAGGCAGAACCATGATTACCAGGGTAAAAATACCCGCCATAAGCGACATTCCCCAGTTCATTGCAGTTACAAAAAACAGCATACCGAAAAGTCCGAATACGATAGAAGGAATACCGGAAAGTGTCTCTGCCGTAATACGAATGACTTTCACCAGCTTATTCCCCTTTTTCGCGTATTCTACAAGGTAAATTGCTGCAAAAATCCCGATCGGCGCTGCGATCAGAAGAGTCATCACCGTCATAATAAAAGTATTGATAAGAGACGGCATCAGGGACACATTCTCTGAATTATACTCCAGACTGAACAGGGATGGAGTCAGATAGGGAATACCCTTTACCAGAATATATCCTACCAAAAATAAAAGTATGGCAAAAGTCAGAACAGCTGCAAGTCCGGTAAAAAAGGCCAGGATACCGGAACCGGGATGCTTCAGATAAGATCGAAGCTGATCGCTCGCAGAAGAACGGTTTCTCTTTTTTGTATTCATATTGGAATGGATAGCCGCTGCATTAGTTTGCATTTTCCGCCCTCCTGTTCAGCAGTGAAAGACTGAGGTTAATAATCAGGATAAATACAAACAGAACCACACCGGTAGCGATCAGAGCCTCTCTGTGAAGGCCTGTTGCATATCCCATTTCTGTAACAATATTGGCAGTCATAGTACGAAGTCCCTTCAGGATTCCCTGCGGCATTCTTGCCTGGTTTCCCGCTACCATGATCACTGCCATAGTCTCGCCGATCGCACGGCCGATTCCAAGAACAACTGCAGCAAGAATACCTGATTTTGCCGCCGGAAGCATCACACAGAAAATGCTGCGTTCCTTCGTTGCCCCAAGAGCCAGAGAACCTTCATAATAGCTTTCCGGCACGCTTCTGAGCGCAGATTCCGTAGGTCCTATAATAGTAGGAAGGATCATGATCCCGAGAAGCAGAGAGGCCGCAAGCCAGCTGGTTCCTGTCCCTCCAAATGTATTTCGGATAAACGGAACCATCACTACCAGACCAAAAAAGCCATATACGATAGAAGGAACTCCTGCCATCAGCTCAATGCCTGATTTCAGCGGTCTGTAGATTTTTTTCGGACAGTAGCGCGCCATAAATACAGAGGTAAAAAGAGCAATGGGAACACCTACCAAAATAGCACCTCCGGTTACATAAACACTGGCTACGATCATGGGAAAAATCCCATACAGATTATTAGATGGTTTCCATGTTGTTCCAAAAAGGAATTTCGTTGGACCGATTTCTCCGATCGCCGGAATCCCGCTGGCAAAAAGAAATACGCAGATCAAAAGCACAGCAAGGACAGAAACGCAGGCAGCCACTATAAACACTGTTTTCATTCCCTGTTCTTTGATCCTGTCTATGGAAACCTTATTAAAAAAAGCTGTTTTCTTACTCATAAAAGATATTTTCCTCTCCGACTTCATGATTACAGACGCATCCCTGCAGAACAGAAGCCCGGTAAGCCGGGCCCCTTTGCGTTCTTTCATGTTGTACAGATCTTATTTTGCAAGATCTTCCCACTCTGTTGTCTCGCCTGTAAACACTGCTTTTACCTGATCTCCTGTAAGATCCTCGATCTCGTTGGATGGATTTACAACTACTGCAATACCATCTTTTGCAATCACTGATGCGGTAAGGCCAAGCTCTTTTTCTTCATCCTTCAGCTCACGGGAAGCCATTCCGATATCACAGATTCCTTCTGCTGCAGATGTTACTCCTGTTGTAGAATCACTCTGCTGAACTTCAACAGTTACGTTCTTGTTTACTGCCTCATAAGCCTCTTTCAGCTTTTCCATCACAGGGGATACAGAAGATGAACCTGCTACAACAACCTTACCCTCTGCATCTGTTGCTTCATAAGCGCCTGCCTCTGCATCTGCTTTGATATATCCGTTATCCTCGATGATCTGCTGTCCGTCTGCACTCATAATATAGCTCACAAAATCCTGTGCAGCCTCGCTTGCATCCTCACCTGTAACAATATTAAACGGACGGGATACTTTATATGTATCATTTGCAACATTCTCAGCAGAAGCCTCTGCTCCGTCAATCTTCACTGCCTTTACAGTATCATTCAAAGAACCAAGAGAAATATAACCAATGGCATTCTCGTCACCTGCTACAGTTGTCATCATTACGGAGGTGCTGTTTGTAATGCTTGCATCCTCAGTTGTCATATCAACCTTTTCTCCGTCTTTTTCTTCTTCAATACCGAACAGCTCAATAAAAGCGCCTCTTGTTCCGGAACCGTCTTCACGGGAGATTACATTGATCGTTCCACTTGCTGCACTTGCAACGGATGCAAATGCGGTTGTTCCGATTACTGCTGCTGCTAAGATTCCTACGATTTTTTTCTTCATGATAAGTCTCCTCTTTTTTATGAAATTTTTTATTTGTTTTCCTCATTGACAAGTGTCATTATAGAAACAAAACGTTAAGTTCAAAATCCTGGTTGGGTAAAATCTTTGTAAAAAACTTCGGCGTTTTTGTAAAAAAAATCTCCCCAATACTGCAATCATCAATTACCGCAGTATTGAGGAGATCCCGATAAGATCACTCTGTCCCTGTAAGTTTTTTTGCTTTTTCCCAGTCTCTTTTATATACCAGGATTTCATATTCGTATGTACCGCCTGCAGGCATCCCTGCGCTTCCCGTCCTTCCTCTCATAGATCCGCTGCCGCTCCACTGTCCCATACGGTTTTTTACCTTATGATGATAAGCAATACCTTCACGTTCCAGAACATCCCGAAGCTGATTAAACCGCTTCATGTCTGTTCCAATCCACAGACTTTCGGAATTTAAGATAGTAAACATGGACACCCCTCCTTATCACTGCAGAACTGACCGTCAGTTATATTTTTACTATAAACTACCAGCTCGGTAAACACAAGAACAAAGTTCTTAACATAGCTGTTTAAAATGAACAGCAACAAGAATTTCCTTATCTTCGATGGTTCCTCAAATAATTCAGAAATCCAGAACCATAAGCAGTCACAAGCATTCCCCAGATAACTGCCGCACCAACGGAATAAGAATTCAAATCATGCACTGCCTGCCATACACGCATAACAAAAATAACAGCCATAAAGATCCATACTCCTACAACAGCCGCACCAACAAGCCATGTTCTCATATATGGAAGTCCCCACACTCCCACTGTGCGTGAATAGTCTCCAATATCTTCCAACAGTTCCTGAACGTCGGCAAATTTCCTGCCTTTCTTTTCTTCCTGATAAACATAATTGAGATACTCTTCCAATTTCTCATTCTCAGGTATTTCTGATTCCTGCATGACTAATCCGCATAGCTCTGCAGCTCCTTTCAGATCAGTAATCTGATTTTCCAGAGATCTTTTCTGTTCTGTCAGAACCTCCCTTAGATCTGATTTTCCCTTCAAAATCAATTCAATGGTTTCTACTGCAATTCCCATCTTTCGATACAGAAGGATCTGTTTCATGCGCTGCACATCAGCTTCTGTGTAATCCCGATATTTACTTCTGTTTTCCCGCTGTGGCAGCAGAAGTCCTTTTCTTTCATAAAAACGGATACTGCTTACATTTAGTCCTGTCAGTTTTGCTGCTTCACTGATCTTCATAATAACTTCCCCCTTTTTTGCTTCTGAAATCATTCCTTCTGCAGAAGCTTTTTCCTTGAAATTGTGGAAATTATAAACCCTGAACCTGGTGCAGAGTCAAGTATTTTAAGATACATTTCTGTTTGTAGGGGAAGATTTGTTTCTTGTTGCCCACGGGCGATGCAGAGGCTTAGAATTTTCCACGGCTCGAACCAGCTTCTGTAACAGAAGAATCCACTCCTGCATGTCCTTTACAGATACAAACTCATATTCCGTCCTGCTCCGCAAACACCTGCATCGCAGCTTCTTCCTCAAACTGCATATAATACAGGTCATGATAATAGCCTTTTTCTGCCAGCAGCTCCTTATGGGTTCCCTGCTCAATGATCTTTCCATCCTTTACCACCAGAATAAGGTCTGCATTGCGGATGGTAGAAAGGCGGTGCGCGATCACAAAGGAGGTGTGTCCTTTCAGAAGTTTCTCTGTAGCCTTCTGGATCAGCTGCTCTGTTCCCGTGTCGATGGAGGAGGTTGCCTCATCCAGTACAAAGATCGCCGGATCAGCCAAAATGGCGCGGGCAAAGGAGATCAGCTGCTTTTCCCCGGTGGAAAGTCTGCCGCCGCTTTCTCCCACATCACTGTCATATCCCTTTTCCAGTTTATTGACCACCACATCCGCAGATACGCTTCTGGCAGCCTGAATAATTTCTTCATCTGTGGCGTCAAGGCGGCCATACCGGATGTTTTCTTTTACTGTTCCACTGAACAGGTGGGGATTTTGCAGTACATATCCAATCTGGCTGTGAAGCCAGAGCTGGGAACGCTCCCGATAATCTACACCATCGATCAGGATACGCCCGCCTGTCGGTTCAAAAAAACGCCCGGCAAGATTTACCAGGGTAGATTTTCCGGCTCCCGTTTCTCCTACAATAGCAACGTTCATTCCTGCCGGGACATGAAGGTTAAAATGCTCCAGCACATACTCCTTTCCGTCCGGATATCGGAAGGAAACATCTTCAAATACAATATCGCCCCTGATCTTTTCCCAGTTTTCTTTTTTAGGCTGGAAATTATCTCCGTATTTTTCCTGTACTTCCCTGCTGTCCACTACATTCGGCTCCTGGCTTAAAAGATCCATAACACGCTCAATATTAGCCTGACAGGAAATCAGATCTGCAAGAAGCCTTGCCAGCTGCTGAATCGGTTCAAAAATAACCACCGCATAGGAGATAAATACAGACAGCGTTCCCAGCTGGATCAGATCCTTCTGAACCATGTAACCGCCTCTGGAAAGAACCAGCGCAGAAGCTACGGAGCTGAAAAAAAGAATGGTTGGAATAAAGATCGCATTCAGCTTCGCCGCTCTGCATCCGGCATACTTCATATCTTCTGTAATCTTAAAAAATGCCTGTTCATTATCTTTCTCAATGACCATGCTTTTGGAGGTTTTTACTCCGGTGATCCCTTCATTATAGGCATTGGTGATCTGAGAGTTGATCTTACGGACCTTTCGGTTCCAGTGAAGGATCCTGTTCTGAAAAAACACGGTCAGCACAGCAATACAGGGCACAATCAGAAGAAGCAGAAAGGCCAGCCGGGCATTCAGAAAGAACATGATGCCAAACACACCCACCACATAGATCAGCGCCCAGAACATGTCCACCAGCCCCCAGGCAATCATTCCTGCGATACGCAGAGTATCACTCATGACACGGGCATGAATATATCCCACCGGAGTGGTATTATAATAAGAAAAGGATAAGGTCTGCAGATGTTTGAACTGCGCCCATTTCAAATCCTTTCCTATATTCATTTCGATAGTTGTAGCTGCATGTACAGACAGATACACACTGATCGTCTGAGCCACGATCACCGCCACATATACCAGAGCAAAGGCATGGATACCTTTCAGAGAATCCGGAATGATAAAATGATCGATAGCATAGCTCTGGAACAGAGGAACCAGCACATCCACTCCTGCCAGAAGAATGTTCAGGCTGAAGGTGATTAAAAAATATTTTTTATACGGTTTAAAGTAGGGCAGCATTTTTGCCCAGATTTTAAACTGAAAAGGCTTCGTATACTCCTGTTCTTCATAAGCTGCCATTGCTTCTCACCTCTTTTCTGTCGTCATGACTCATCTGTATCTCATAAATCTGCCGGTAAATCCCGTTTCTCTCTATCAGCTCCTGATGGGTTCCCATTTCCTCCATTTTCCCCTGATTCAGTACCAGGATCTGTGAAGCACCCATAAGTGTTGTGATACGATGAGAGATCAGAATTACTGTAGCATCCTTCATACACTCCTTCAGAGCCTGCCGGATCTTGTGGTCTGTCTCTGAATCCACAGCGGAAAGTGAATCGTCAAACACCATGATCGGCGCTTTCTGAAGAAGCATCCGTGCAATGGCGACACGCTGCCTCTGTCCTCCGGAAAGAGTAACGCCCCTTTCACCGACCAGTGTTTCATAGCCGTCCGGAAAGCTCATGATAGCGTCATCCACACAGGCGATCCGGGCCGCTTCACGAATTTCCTCCATCGTTGCTTCCGGTCTGGAGGCAGCAATATTTTCCCGAATGGTTCTGGAATAAAGAAATGGTTCCTGAAGCACCATGCCAATGTTACGGCGCAGCTGTTCCAGAGGAATCTCGCGGATATCCTTTCCCCCAATGGTAATGGAACTCCTCTGATCTTTCAGGGAATAAAACCTTTCCAGCAGCTGTACAATCGTAGATTTTCCACTTCCTGTACCTCCCAGAATCCCAAAAGTAGCTCCCTGAGGAATGTGAAAAGATACATCATCCAGCACCTTTTTGCCATCCTCATACTGAAAATCCACATGACTGAAGGAAATATCATAAGATTTCCACAGTTTCTCGCCTCTGTCCACATGTTTCACGGAAGCTTCAGGAGAAGGCTCTTTCTGATACCCTTCCTCCTGACTGCCCAGTATGTAGTCTACACGGTCAAAGGACACACCGGCCTTACTCATGTCAGATAAGATCCTTCCCAGTCCCCGGATTGGCCATACCAGAGCAGTATTATAGGAAGCAAAGGCCACAAATTCTCCTACGGAAATATTTCCATGTACTGCCTCCACAGCTCCCAGTACAATGATCGTAACAACCTGAAGACCTGTGATCAGATCCCCCACGCCCCAGTAAAGGCCGGAAAGAGTTCCCAGGCGGATCCACAGGTTTGCAAAAGCATTATTCTTCTCCAGAAACCGATCCATCTCATATTTTTCCCGCCCAAAAGCGCGGACAACCCGGACGCCGGTAGCATTCTCCTGTACCACTGTGGACAGTGCTCCCTCCGCCTCGTCTGCATCCGTAAAACGCCTTGCGATCAACCGGTAAAAAACAGCCGAATACACAACTACCAGAGGCACAAATAAAAGAACGATCATGGAAAGCTTTACATTCATGGCAACCATCATCCCAAAGGAAACCGCCACCAGAAAAATCGTGCGGAACACTTCCAGAAGCTGCGTAACCACAAAATTCCGTATCACTTCCACATCTGAAGTACAGCGCTGAATAATATCTCCTGTCTGGTTTTTATCATGCCAGCTCATAGGAAGTTTCTGTACATGGGTAAACAGCGTATCCCTCATATTTTTTGCAAAATTCTCTCCTGCCCTGGCAGTGTGATACCTGCTTACAAACATGGCAGCGCCGGAAAGAAGAGCCACTGCCGCCAGAATCAGCGCCATCACCCACAAATGCTCTGACAGATACGGGTATCTGCTGCTTCCCAGCACCGAATCAATGGTAAAGCGGAATATCTGGGGCGTCAGAGAATTTAATATGGTAGTAATAAAAGAGGCAGCCACTGCTGCCGCAAAAGCGCCTCTGGCTCCCACAAAAAAACGGGAGATCAGCTGTAATCGTCTGTGTTTTTTCATCTTTTCTGCTCCAATTTTCTTTGATAAAGTGTATCTCACAGTCTTATTGTATGGTATCAGAAGAGAAAAATCAAGAAGACAAAAATCCCCGAAAACGCTCTGTTCCGGGGAAATATTCCTTAATATCTTTTTATTTTTTTGGAAGGTGTTTTTTCAAATTCTGTCTCTCTGACTTTAAGTCTGTAAACTCTCTTATGGGCAGGTGCAGTTTTGTTATAATCATCCACCACTTCCTGCAGCACAGCCTGGATCTCTGTGATCTCTTTTTTCTTTGCATACTCATAATCCGGGAAGATCTCCGCCTCAATGACGCCGTTACTTTCTCTTACCAGGATCTCCTGCACCAGACGATGTTCGCCGATTTTATTTTCCAGTTCCTCCGGGGAAACATTCTCACCATTTTTTGTAATGATCAGGTTTTTCTTTCTTCCGGTCAGATATACAAATCCCTCTTCGTCAACATAACCCAGATCTCCGGTGCGGAGCCATCCGTCCTCCGTAAGCGCTTCGGCGGTCTCTTCCGGCATCTTATAATAGCCTTTCATCACACTGCTTCCCCTTACCCAGAGTTCCTTATCTACGGTCTTTGCTTCACAGTTGGGTAGAAGCTGCCCTACAGACTCTTTGCGGATATGCCATGGAACAGTTGTGCTGATGACCGGAGCACATTCTGTCATTCCATATCCCTGAAGGATCGTGATGCCATAACGCCGGAACAGATCGATATAAGCAGGATTCAAATATGCGCCGCCACTGCAGATGGTATGGAAGTTCTCTCCAAATACTTCCTTTTTCACAATCTCAGGAGGCAGTCCTGCGGCATCTTCCAGTTTCTTTGCCATAGTCTCGATCATCAGCGGCACCATCAGGATCATATTTGGCTGAAACAGCTTAATATTTTTTGCCACACGAAGAAGAGAATCATTGATACAGATGATAGCTCCCAGTGTCATTCCTTTGAGAATATCCATACTCAGACAATAGGCATGATGAACCGGAAGTACGGACAATGCTACTGTACGTTTCGGAAGTTTCATGTCAAGGCAGGTTGCATTTTCTGCCAGATTCCTGTGGGTAAGCATAACGCCCTTACTTTTTCCTGTTGTTCCGGAAGTAAACATGATGGTACACAGATCCTCCGGAGAAGGAATAATCTTACAGACATCTTCTGCTTCTTCCACCAGTTTCCAGAAAGAAAGCGCCTCTTCATCCGACTCTTCCTTCTGCATGGAAATCAGATATTTCAGCTTTGGACAGCGTTCCTTTACTATGGCAGCAACATCCCTGCGGACCTCATCCACAACAAAAACGGATGCGTCTGCCCGATGGATCAGTTCACACATTTCCTCTGCCGGGAGAGATACGTCCAGAGGCACTGCCACACTTGCGCTGTTGACTGTTCCCAGATAAGCTGTCAGCCAGGTATAGGAAGTCATTCCTGCGATCGCTACATGATTTCCCTGTTCTCCCAGCTTTTCCAGCACACAGGAAAAGCGTTCACTGTCTCTTCTTAATTCTGCATAAGATTTTGATGCAATTTCTTTTTTTCCGGTTTTATAACGAACCGCATCTCCGTCTCCAAATTCCTCTGCCGCCTGAATGACGATCTCGCGTATGGTTTCTGCCATTTCTCCACCTTTTCCTTCCTTATTTTTCTTATTCTCGACTAAGATAAATGCTCCATGTATGCGGCAGCTTCTCCTACTGTTCGGATGTCTGCTGCTTCCTGCTGATCGATCTCGATATCAAATTCATCCTCCAGATCTCCCAGCATACTCATAAAATCAAAGGAGGTAAATCCCAGATCTTCCATAAATCTGGATTCCGGAGTAATATTCTCCGGCTCAACCTCTACATAATTACAGATTACTTCTACCAGCTTCTCAAACATATTCGATCTCCTTATATATATTCTTTGTTTTGCTTCTGTCTGCTGCTTCATTTGCTCTTTTATCCCGGCAGCCATGTATTTTATCCTCTTAGATGAGCTTAATAATATCTCCTATTGGAAGGTTTGGATTTTCTGTGCCCTTAAACATGATCTTGCAGAGATAATAGTACAGATACTCCAATTTTTCTCTGGAAACTGCTTTGATCTGATGCTCAAAATTGAAGTCCAGACCATTATCCTCCGGACGGTGCATAACAGTCAGATACATTGCCTGGGTAGTGGCGCCATTAGGATACCATTTGGTTCTGTATTTAATATCTCCCAGCTTTTCCAGACCTTTTTCTCTTAAAGTCATTGGCTGATAGGTAAGCGCCATTGGCTCATAGGTATGTCCCTGTCTGGTAGAATATCTTCTGCTTCTCTCTGCAAAATAAGCAACCGGATCATAGTTTGCATGACGGAACATTTCATTCTGACGGTCACGAATCTCATAGATTCCTTCCAGGAAGGTTTTGTCCTGAGAGATCACGGTACGGAACGGGAAGGAATGAATTCTTGTTCCTCCTGATTTTTTCTCCTTCAAAGTGGCCCGGCGGGCGATGGCGGTATTAATGGAAACGTCATCATTGCCGTTTTCTTTCTGGAAATATGTACGAAGTCCCATAAGCAGCAGACATGCCAGAGAAATATGATATTTTTCGCAGAAATCCATCAGGCGTTTTGTAGGCTCCTCTTCCAGATGGAAAATATCCAGTTCTGAATCTACAGAATCAGATACGTCTACTACTGCGCGCTCGTCCGGATTGTCATAGCGCTGACGGACCTGATCCAGAAGCCTTGTTCCGTCTATGCCATTAAAGATCGGCTCTGACTCTGCGATAAGATTTTTGAAAAATTCCTCATCACGCTGTTTTGCCTTACAGCCTTCCTCATAGGCAAGATCCTTTTTCAGCTGTTCAATATAGGAAGCCATTTCCTTTGGCGGCTCCACACCCTCATACTGAGTGCTGCAGTACAGTTCAATGATGTCCTTCATAAAGCAGATCAGGGACTGGGCGTCCATAGTCATATGGTCTGCCAGGAAATAAATCCCATTGTAGCCTTCCGGCATTTTGATCATTACAATACGGTTCATAGGAGAATCATCGCGCTTAAAAGGAACTGCTGTCCATTCCCGCATAGTCCTTTCCGCCTCTTCCAGTGTCCCCTGAGAAAAGTCCACAAATTCAATGTCCCTCTCCTCTTTATCCACAACGTACTGATAATAAGTACCCTCCTTGTCGTGAGCAAAACGAAGGCGCATGGAATCACAGCGTTCATAAGCCTTATAAATACATTCCTTCAGAAGCTCAAAATCCAGATCCACCTCGATGGTAAGGCTTGTTCCAATATTCAGGACTTCTTTTTTAGGGCAAAAGCTCTGATAGTATAAATGAAATTTCTGTGCTGCCGTCAACGGGTAAACAGGATATCCTTTTCTTTTTCTCATCATTTGACAATACCTCCGATAAACGTATCCAAAGCCTCCTCATAGGCTTCCATGTCTTTATAATAGCTTTCTGCATGGGCTGCGCCCGAAATGATCAGCCTTGTGGCAGGAACTGTACAGTTTTCATAAATTTTTTCACACATGCCTGCCGGCACAAACGTATCCGCATCCCCATGGATCAGAAGAAGCGGAACCTTCGCCTTCTGTACTTCCCGTGCTGCGTTACATTCGTCCAGACCATAACCAGCCTTCTTTTTGTTGATCCGGTCTGATATCTGGATCATGGGAAATGCCGGAAGATGGTACATGGAATGAAGCACATGAGTAAAAACTTCCTTAGGCGAAGTAAATGCACAATCTGAAACGATTCCTTTTACCTGATCCGGAAGTTCTTCCAGACTGCTGGTCATCAGCACGGTAGAACCTCCCATGGAATTTCCGTGAAGAAGAATCTGTACCTGAGGTCCGCACTGTTCTATGACCCAGTTTATCCAGCCCAGAGCATCATATCGATCCAGACATCCAAACCCGATGTAGGTTCCCTCGCTTTTTCCATGTGCCCGGGCATCCGGAAGAAGCATTCCATACCCTTTTTTCATATAATAGTCGGAAAGTCCGATGTAATCGCTCATTCCCTCGCTGGTATAGCCATGAAAACAGATCACTACCTTAGATCGGTCCGGTCCTGGAAAATATGTGGCATGGAGCCGCAGTCCATCCCTGGTTTCCTGATATACATCTTCATGAGGCTGCGCCAGCATATATGCTTTTCTTTCCTGGATCAACGGCATATACTGATTCCAGTCCGTACCTGCCATTTTTACCGTTCTTTCCTTTTTTGCATTGCTCCTCTTCATGGTTCTGCGGTAAAAATATGCCGCACTTCCCATTTCGGAAATCGTCAGCAGCCCAAGAAGAGCAGCTGCTCCACTTATCCATTTTTTCATGCCCATAACCTCTGCCGCTTTACTTTTTGCTGTCGATCAGTTCTTTCAGTTTCAGGGCTTTGTCAAAATTTCCTTCCACCTTCATTTTCTGCATGGTAAATGCCATAACCGGATCCAGCTTCTTCTCTGCGATCTTCATAAACGTCTCAGCCGATGCTGTAAACATGGCGTCCCTGTCAAAATACTCATAAGGTTCCACATAAAGTTTCCCCTCTTTTACTTCCACATAAAAAATGCCTTCTGCTTCGCCAACAATATTGAACTGATAAGCCAGATGTTCTGCAATATTGCTCACATCCGCCTCCATAAATTTTCCTTTGATCTGCGCAAAAAAATCCGCATATGTCATAACAAACATCCTCCCTTTTGTTTTTCAACCGTCAGTCGAACCTGTTTATATTTAATCTATCATCTTTTCGACCATCGGTCAATATTGCTTTTTCCCAATTTTTCTGAAGAAGAATCTGATTTTTCTGTCCAGATTTTCCAATTGGAACTATGATACAATGTATGCTATACTTAGGATTACAATTATTCTATTCTAGATCAAAGGAGACGGATGACACATGCCATCTTCAGAAAAGTACAACAGAATCCTGGATGCCTTCCAGGAGCTATTAGACAAAAAAAACATACAGACCATCTCTGTAAGTGAGATCGCACAGACTGCCGGAATCGGCAAAGGAAGTATTTATTATTATTTTCCATCCAAAGACGCCATTCTGGAAGCTCTGGTAGAACGTAATTATGAAAAGCCTCTGGAAACTGCCAAGCAGCTGGCCGCCCAGACAGAAATTTCACCCTTTACCAGAATGGCCATGATCTTTCAGGCCTGCCGGAATTCCAGAGAAGAATTCCAGAAACAGGATTCCACCGGAAGAGCAGAAAGCGCTCAGGCAGAAACCTTTCTCCATCACCAGTACCTGAAGCATCTGATCAGCGAGCTGAAGCCCACTCTGACTCAGATCATCCAGCAGGGTATTGACAACGGAGAGATCCACTTTGACTATCCTGCAGCCCTGGCTGAAATCGTACTGATCGTACTTTCCATCAAACTGGACAATACTCTGGTTCCTTCCACTCCTGAAGAAATCGGAGAAACCATCCGGGGGCTGATCGCACTGCTGGAAAAAGGTACGGAAAATCCTGTGGGATCTCTGAATTTCTTAAACGCACTATAATAAAATAAGAGCATGATTCTTTTTCCGGTATTTCCGGATCAGGAAATCATGCTCTTGTTTTATTTTATTCTGTTTATTTCAGAAGCCCTGTAGACTGTAAAAACAGCACTGCCATAATCACAGGCGCTGCATAACGGATCATAAATGCATATAATTTTTTTCGTCTGAACACATGACCGCCGGATTCCATCTCCTCCTGAATCCACTTCGGCTTAATAACCCATCCCACAAAAATGCAGGTAAGAAAAGAAATCAGCGGCATCAGGAAGGAATTGCTGATATAGTCCATAACATCCAGAAGCTGTGCTGTCTGTCCGTTTGGAAGTGCAAGTTCAAAGTAAAATATATTGTAGCCAAGGCATATCACTATTGCTGCTGCCGCAGAAATCACCCCAATAATCAGACTCATTTTTTTCCTTGTTGTTTTGAACAGCGTCATACAGCTTGCCACCAGGGTTTCCATGATCGATACACAGGACGTAAGGGCGGCAAACGCAACCATAATAAAAAATACCAGACCGACAACCGTTCCTGCCTTTCCCATTGCATGGAATACCTTCGGGAGAGATACAAACATCAGGCTTGGACCGGAAGCCATACCTTCTGTACCGGAAAATACATAGACTGCCGGAATGATCATCATACCTGCCAGCAAAGCTACACCCGTATCAAAAAATTCTATCTGACGGATAGATTTGTTCAGATCCACATCTTTTTTTACATAAGAACCATAGGTGATCATAATTCCCATGGAAACACTCAGAGAGAAAAACAGCTGGCTCATTGCATCCAGAAGGATCTTCAGAAACTTCGAGAAAGTCAGGCCTTCAAAATCAGGGATAAGATAAACTGCCAGTCCCTGAAGTCCTGTGCGTACGTTTCCGCTTTCATCTGTATGCTTCAGTGTCAGCGAAAAAATCGCAATACAGATAATCATAATCAAGAGTCCGGGCATCACCAGTCTTGAAAAACGTTCAATACCTTTATCCACTCCGGCATATACTACAAAGGCTGTGATCGCCAGGAAAATAAGCATAAATACCACCGGAGCCACCGGGGCTGTGATAAAGTCGGTAAAATATCCGTCCTCTGCTGCCGCTCCGCCTTTTCCGCTTATATACGATACCGCATACCGGGTAACCCATCCGCCAATAACTGTATAGTAGGTCATAATCAGAGCCGGAACAAGAAATGTGATCTTCCCCAGAAAATCCCATCCGGGAGAAATCGCCCCAAATGCATCCAGTGCATTTTTCTTTGTTTTTCGTCCAATTGCAATATCTGTTGTCAGTAAGGTAAATCCAAAAGTTAAGACCAGTACCAGATATACAAGAATGAATAATCCGCCTCCGTCCTGGGCTGCCAGATACGGAAACCTCCATATATTTCCGACTCCTACCGCGCTTCCCGCTGCCGCCAGCACAAATCCCAGGGATCCGCTGAAGCTTCCTGCTTTCTTTTCCATAAATATGTCCTCACTTTACTGTAATACTTGATTTCTCTATTCTGAGGAATCAGAGACAGCGGTCTGTATTCCTGTTCAGAAAGATATGATTACCACTTTCTGCAGGCTGTTAAGATCTGCCGCACCAGCCCATTATAGGCAATTACAGTAAAATGGGCAAATTTCCATAAGTTTCTTTATAATAGAATCTTGACGCAAAAAGTTTCTTTATGATAGAATTTAGATACATTTCTGTATATTATAGATTTTTTAACTGTTAAAACACAGACAGTGTATATTCTTACGAAACAAGGTGAATCAAATTGAGCCAGATCAGTAAACATATTGGCGGACGTATCCGCAATCACAGAAAAAATCAGGGAATGACGCTTCAGCAGCTGGCAGACCTTATTCATAAAAGCCGCGCAACTCTCAGCAAATATGAAACCGGGGAGATTACTGTGGATGTAGAAACCCTCTACGACATTGCAGCCGCCCTTCACGTTGATGTAACACAGATTATGGATTACCAGCCGGAACGGCCTTTCACAGCCCCCATCTCTGAACATAAAATAAAAAGCCCTTTTTATCAGGCCCGTAAGCTCTATTTCTATTTTTACGATGGAAGGTATAAGCGCCTGAAAGACGGAGTGATACATATTCATCAAAGCGAGGACGGCAGTCAGTATGAGGCCTCTCTGTCCATCAGCGCCGTAACTCCTACCGGACGGAGCAGTGAAATCTACTATACAGGCAAAGTGGTCTACAGCGATATGCTGATCCGTTTTTCCTTCGTGAACCAGTACAACAGTCTGGAAGAAGACCTGCTTTATATTTTCAATCCTCTGGAGCTTCGTGATTTTACAGAGGGACTTCTCTGCGGCATTTCCAGCTCCGATTATATGCCCTGCGCTTTTAAATGCCTGGTGACCCTGACCCCTCAGGAGCCTACAGAGGAACTGAAACAGCATTTATTTTTTACCTCAAAGGAACTGCGCCGCTGGAAAAAATTAAATATGCTCATTGTGGACAACAAAGGCTGTCGGTAATCCGTTTACCAACAGCCTTTTGCCATTCTCATATCTTCTGTTTCTGATACTGTCCATTTACACAGGGCTTTGTCCGTCCTCAAATTTTACGGTACATCCACGTTATCTCGGTCCGTCCATATTTCGGTAAAGAAGATAAAAATGCACGAACTCTGAGATTCCCAGAATAACGATCAGAAGCAAAAGAATCACACCTTCTTTTGTGGTAAAAAACTCTGAAAGAGAAAGACCTCCTGTACCGCCCATCATAAGAAAAATCAGAAAAATGAATCCCAGCGCAGGAAGGGAATGATATAAAATCTTTACCCAACGGCGGCGTTTTGGCTCCATCTCTGTCTCATACAATTCCGGATGGATCATTTCACAATGGATCACGGCTACCGGTACCCGATAGGCCCGTCCATAATTTCTCTCTGCCCGGTACTCCACTCCGTCGATCTCAAACTCCGGATACATTCCTTCCTTTGTGATTACAAGATTCAGATCCTTTTCTTTTGCATATGCCAGAAGCGCATTTGTAAATTCCCGGGGATTGGTCACCGCATCATCCGGTATAAAGGTAAAGACCCTCTGCGCCTCTTCCCGTGCGATCTTTTTGTAATCCTCCACCCAACGGGTAAAATATCCGTCTCTGGCAGTATTCTTTTCCATCTTTTCCAGACATCTGTCTATATCCAGCCCCTCCAGAGTCGCTTTCTCTTTTCCCATCTGCTCACAAAAACTGATGGCAGACTGTAGCTTCTTTGCCTGTACCTCCAGCCTGACCTTCTGCATGTCCAAAGCATCTCCCATAGACAAATCTCCCTTAAGGATCAGACGAATCTGGTCAATGGGCATATCCAGCATCCTCAGCATACGAATAGTCTTTAATATCCGGATGTCCTCTTCTCCATATTCTCTGTAGGAATTGATCCGATTCCTTTTTGGACTGATCAGTCCCTGTTTTTCATAATAACGGATATTCTGGCCGGAAATACCACTGAGATTTTCCGCTTCCTTAATATTCATAATACTTACTCCACTCCTTTTCCACCTGCTCTTTGTGCTTCTGATGGCGCCATTTTTCAATCACTGTGATTTTATGGCTCCATTATAAGGGTTGTAGTAAGTATAAAGTCAAGCTTTTCTCGGAAAAAATATACAAAACACCAGATCATCTGCAAATATTCCAAGTTTCTGCTATTGTCGGATATCCACCAGCCCAACTTCTTTTACCGTATCGGTAAATTCCCAGCAGGAACCTTCTCCGGAAAGGTTGAGAAACGCCCTGGAAAGATCCGGTTCGTTTACGATCCATGCCATGTCCACCTGCACCTCTTCTCCTGCTTTCAGTGCAGGAATATAATTTCCGCCGTTTCCATATTCGTCATGAATACTGTAGTAAGTCATATCTGTACTGGAGGCAACACCGTCTCCTGTTACAAAATCGTATTCCACACCGTCTTTCTGAAAATTTTCAGCTTCAACATCTCTGACCGAATACGTTCCGTCCTTTTTATCAATCAGCATCAGACATCCATGATACAGCATATGATAAACAGGAGTTTCCGTTGGATTTTTGTAGGTGACCGTCACAAAAAGCAGCTTTTGGTTCACTGTTTCTGTCTTTACCACCTGATCCAGAGTTTCCACACCGTCTCCTCTTTTTATATAAGACAGGTTATTTTCTGCAAGCTTTCCGTTGCTTCCCAGAGCCTCCTTCCATCCGTCCGGAAGTGCTGCTCCATCCAGAAGACTGAGATCGTCAGAAACCTGTACAGAATCTACCCTCATCTGTACTTCATCCAGTTCCAGATATCCTCCATTTTCTGTTTCACCTGTTACTCTCTGTTCCAGCCATTCCCCTGGTTTTACTACAGAAAGCTCGTTCTCTGCTATGGAAGTCTCCAAAGGCTCCGCCTCTTCCGTTTCCGGTGAAACGTATTCACTCCAGGAATACAGATTTTCTGTTTTTTCCATTTCACCTGTCTTCACAAGAGAAATGTTTTCTGCAAATTTTACCGCATCTTCTTTTGTCACATCATCTCCGATGTTCATGATGACAACCTGGTATTCCTCCGGGCACAGAAGATAGATTACCTGGTTAAAAGTTTTATCCTGCTCCAGATCCTGAAATCTCAGGTAAATTCCCTCTCTGCTGCCAAAAGTTCTTTTCTCACTTTCTATTACTCCTGTTTCCGTAAGAATCTGATCCGTGTCATCACTGTCCAGAAGCACCGTTCCTATGGAAATCCCTCCCTGATCCGGTGTTTCTGAGTAAAAAAGCCTTGTTTTTCCAGAAGCATCATCTGCCCATTCCATTCCTTCCGGAATATACCCAGTCTGGATCTTCACCTGTGGGATTTCATCTGGAACTATAAGGGAAGCGGAGGCTTTTTCCATAGTTATCCCCGCAGAAATTCCATATTTCCCCTGTTTTTCCACATACATGGTGTATAACTGATATCCTGCGTAAGCCACTGTGGAAAATCCAAGAGCGCACAGAGCTGCCACAGCAGCCGCACGAGCAGGGCTCCATTTTCTTTTGTTCCGGGGAGTTCTTATGCTGACTGCCGTGCCTTTTTTCCCCAGTTGGTTTTCTACCTCCTCCACGATCATCCTGTGGATAAAATCAGGAGTCTCAGGCAGCTCTTTTCTGATCTCTTCCAGTCTCATATGGGTACCTCCATTTGCGTAAGTCTGTCCCTTAGCTGCATCCGCGCCCGAAAAAGCCGTTTCTGTACCGCCCCTTCTGTAATTTCCAGAATCTGTGCAATTTCCCTGATACTGAAATCCTCTCCATAATACAGGATCACCGGAATCCGAAGCTCCTCCTTTAGAGAGTTCACAGCTGAATAAAGATCACTGTAGTCCTTTTTCTCCTCAGCTTCCCCGGATGAAAATTCCTTTATTTCCTCCATGGAAACATATCGGCTTTCCCGGCGGAGCAGACTGTAGCACTCGTTGATCAGTATCCGCATCAGCCATGTTTTTGCATACTTCTCCTGTCTTAACGTATCTATTTTCTGAAACGCCTTTACAATAGCTTCCTGAATCGCATCTCCACAGTCCTGGTCGTTGTGCAGAATTGTTTTTGCAGTAAGGTACATTTGGCGTTCTGACTCCAGAATCAGCCTGCCAAGATTTTCTTTTGTCAATTCTCTGCTCCTTTCCTTACCGGCCGGTAATGTGTTTCTGTATATTAGACGCTGCTGATTCAGAAATATCCCCGGATTTGCAAATGAAAGCACCTTTTTTTGTTTCTATCTTACTGTAAGCCAGGAATCTACATTTCCAAAATGTACTGCTTCCAGTTTATCCACATCGATCGCCTGTGCAAAGCTTCCTGAAATTTTTACAACCCCCTTTTCCTCATTCCAGTGTTCTTCGTCGCCGCCAATGCCGCCGCCGGATTCATAATCCATTTTTACAACCGTACCGTCCTGATAGCGAATCTGGTCTATATGCGCTCTTCCTGTAAGATCCATACCGTAATCATCACCATTATACTCAAACCGGTTTCTTTCATCCTCATACACCTTCATAGCTTCCTCGTAATTCAGATAAAGAGTATATTTTAAAGGAGAAAGCTCCATGGCATCTACTGTAATCTCATATCCTCCAAAATCACATTTCCTGTTTACATCCAGCTTCGTCATGGACAAAATATCATCCAGTGTCCATTCAAATTTCCAGACACCTTCCGCCACTACTTCTCCATCCTCTGCCTTATCTCCTCCCTGGGTCAGGTTCTTCAGCTCCATCTGAACAGTTTTACCGCTGAGGTCATAGTCACCATTATATGACAGAGAAACTTCATAATACTGCAAGTGTGGGGAGATATCCGATATTCCCTCAGGATACGCCAGTCCGGCCCCTGCCCCACGGCTTCCCAGTTCATCCATGTCATATGTGGAGGTTCCGTCAATTTTAATATTCAGACCATCCTCAAAGGATGTGGTATCATCCATAGAAATACTGTCGTCTGTTTCTATTTTAAACAGTGCATACAGAAGATTCTGATCCTGAACCGTATTTACAAGCGTGATAGTCACTCCATTCTGTGTCTGGGACTGACCAATTCCTTTGATATATCCCTGATCTGCCAGAGATTCCTGCTGTTCTTTTGATGGATTCAGCCTTTTCTTTAACACATCGTTCCACTGAAAAAGCTCTCCTGCCACAATGGTAGTGACTGCAAGACTGCATAATATGGCCGCTGCGGCAAGTATCCGTATCATCATTTTTCTGCTTTTCTTTTTATAATGGATAATTTTCTTATTTTCAATCTGCTTTAACGTTTCCTCGAATTTTATATGAAATTCTTCCGGTACTTCCGGCGCTGCTTTTTTCCAGTTATGATCTGACATAATTTCTCCTCCTTCTACCGTAACTGCATCTTAGTTTCTGTCGCTTTTACTGGCAAACAGCTTTCCTATTCTGTAAGCTGTTCCTTCAAAAGAGCTCTTGCCCGTGAAAGTCTGCTTTTGATGGTTCCTTCCTGCATATGCAGGATTTCTGCGATCTCCTTTTGGGAAAAACCTTCTATATAATACAGCGTTACCAGAATCCTCAGCTCTTCCGTAAGATTCAGGATAGCCATATACAAATGCGTATATTTTTTATTTTCTGCCGCACCCGCATTTTCCATATATTCCTCATAGGAGATCACGCATTTCCTTTTTCGCAGAACCCCATTGCACTCGTTAATCAGTATCCGTGTAATCCAGGTTCGGAAAAACTGATCCTGTTTCAAAGTATGCAGTTTTTCATAAGCTTTCAGAAGTGTTTCCTGTACGGCATCTGCACAGTCTGAATCATTTTTCAGAATAGACTTTGCCACATGGTACAGCATGGATTCTGACTGCCGTATTTCTCTGATAAATACATCTCTTGTCATTGTTGGTTGTCTCCTTCTGTCCGACCGGAGTAATTTGCGCGCGTTTGTTTCTTTTATTTTACACTAATTAGATGCAGGCAGGGGGGATTTGGTTCTGGAAGTAGAAAGAAAATTTATTTTTATGCAACAGAAAAACCCCGGAAACCTTTAGGCTCCGGGGTAATCTTACGTTTGGACACAATGAGCATTACTGCTCTAATCTATATTAAGATTTAATTACTCGATAGTGGAAGCAACACGGCCTGATCCAACAGTACGTCCACCTTCACGGTATCAGAATGTGGTGTTGTGGTGTGTAAATGATGATTTTTCGTGTGATTTGTGGGAAAAATCCAGATTTCCGACTATGTCCATATGGTTTTTGGGGATTTTGTTATCATGGTGTTATCACGTATATAATGCATTCTTATTAGGCACTCTGCGGCAACATCTTTTTAATTTCTTCCACTTCACTTCTTGGAAGAGAACCATTTTTGTAAATATATGTAATAAACTGATTTAATCCCTTCTTCTCCAAAGCTGAAACATATACACTATTTTCTCCAAACGCTTCTATCAATTGCTTTTTGAGTCCAAATAATATATCCAAATTATTATATTTTTTTTCTATTGAGTCTTTTGATAAAAGATATATTTTTTTCATCCTAGTTATAATCTCATCACTTCGTTCTTCTATATTTTTTTCGTTAAATTGGTCATATTTTTTTGCAAAACTAACCAAATAGGGAATATTACTTTCTAGCAATTTATCTTTCTTTTTATCATAAGAAGAATTTTTCATTATACCATTTAATCCATCGGGACAAACTAGCAAATTTCCTAAAGAATATCTTATATCTTCATTAGAATCATCATTCAAAACATGTTCTACATTGAATTTTGAAAAATCATACTGTGCATATTTATTTGTTTCTTATATTAAAACTAAAGGTTTCAAAAAATATACCAACAACTTTGAAGAAATATTTTTTCTATTAGTCTTATTTGAATATACAATATTTTTTAATCCATTTTCTAAAACATTCTCTTTACTGTAATATGTAGAATACTTCTTCAAAAATTTAAGTATTGCATATTCTACTCTTCTACTCTCACTAGATTTAAAAATTTCATTAGATAATATGTAAACATCTCCATCTATTTTATTACTTGATCCATTATCCAAGTTAAATGTCACCCAGAAATTTCTCAACATTATTAAATATTGATGATAACTATCTATATCTAATATCTCTTCTGCATATTTCATCTTTAAAGCAAGTAGCACCGACCTTACCTGCTTATTCCGTTTTAATTTGAAATATTCATATACTTCTTTTTCTATATCATCACCTACTATTGAATCAATCCCATAATAATATTCTGCTCCCTGTATAAAAAAATCAAAAAATTTTGGTAAATCTTTCTGATTATTTTCTCTCAGTTGTTCTTTTGTAATTTCAAACAGCTGTTCTTTTTTCAACCTATTTTTATAATGCCAACAACGATACATATGTAAATAATAATCATCTAAATCCACTTTCTCTAATCGTTGTTCCAAATCTGCCCATTTGGTTTTATATGTATCTAAAAGAGATTTCGGTTTCAAATACTTAAACAAGTAATTTTTTAGCAATTCAATTTGTTTTAATTTCACTCCACGTGCATTCAGTATTTCAAAAATATTATATACTTCCTCCTCCTGCATCGATGAGATTGTCACAACACGTGTCTCCAAAAATTGTTTTGTTAATGTTGCAAGTTCCTGTAAATTCAACCTTTGGAAATCCGTTACAAAAAATTTAAATGCTCTTAAAATAACACTCGGTTCCTTTCTTTGGCTTGCAATAAGAACGTGATATCTTTCCAAGTTACTCTCTTGTATATCCATCAAATCTTGATTTAATTCAACAAATTCTTCATATCCATTTTCAACTTTAATACTATCATCATTCCCCAAAGTACGATTAATAATCAAATCCTGCAAATACGCAATATTACCATCACATTGCTTTTTTATATTGACATCTGTCGTACCATCCTTCATTTTTTTAAAGCAAAAAATCAATGAAAAAATGACTATCTGTAATGTTAAAATTCTTTGTTGTCCATCAATTATCGCAACCATCCCTCCACTTGACTGTTTTCTTTCAAATACCATGCTACCAATAAAATGACTCCAGTCTGGCGTTACCTCTGCACAATAGCGGACATCTTTTATAAGTTGTCCCCAGTGTAATTCCCTCCATACATAATTTCTTTGATATCTTGGTATAAAAAAGATATCATCATTTTTAAATAACTGTGTAATATTTTGATCTAATACTTCAAATGCCATTATCTTTTATCCTCTTTATATTGACTTATTATCCAACAGTACTTTATTTCTTTATCCGTTTCACATATTCATAAATTCGTTTAAGCATTCCCTCTTTATCTTCACCTAATTCACTACAGATTTTATCACCAAATCCCATATATGTATTGAATCCGAGCATATATACAGCCATTGCCATAGATAACTCACCATTTTCATCACCATACAATGATGCCACTTTTCTCAATTCATCACTAACCGTATCATGTGGAACCTCAACACCATCCTCTTCATTTACAACAGAATTAATCACCTCTGGCAACACCATACACATCTTATAAAATGCATCTTCTTCACCAGTGAGAATTGCATAAAACTGATCCATACTCACACGACGAATCAATCTATGCTGTACATTTTTCCCATCAACTTTTGTTGACCATTTTATAT
>ENA-ORMO01000470-ORMO01000470.1-human-gut-metagenome-genome-assembly--contig:-NODE-470-length-56658-cov-5.123403_pt1 | contig 56658 bp, 59 predicted proteins | sample MGYA00242106_ERZ509001 | MGnify/ENA primary metagenome ERZ509001 (study PRJEB26280, sample SAMEA2338736) | human gut metagenome | biome: human gut; feature: human-associated habitat; material: faeces...
CACTCATACGGAATTTGTCCTGATCTTCCAAATAGGAACCATCACACCACTTCATTACCAACACTGCCACCGTATTCGTTCCATCCTGAAGTACATCGGTAACATCAAACTCACTGGTCATATGCGAAACCTGGCTGTATCCTATGTAAGAGCCATTGATCCATACGTAAAAGCAACTGTCTACTCCTTCAAAGTTCAAAAAAGATTTTGGCGCTTTCTCATCTCTACTGTACTCAAAAGTATGTACATAGGCTCCACACGGAATGTCCTGTGGCACATATGGTGGATCAAACGGAAATGGATACCGGATGTTTGTATACTGGTGTGTATCATATCCAGCCATCTGCCATACACTTGGAACCTGAATCTCATCAAAATTTTCTGTATCATAATTCTTCTCAAAGAAAGAATCCTGAATGTCATAGATGCTGTTAAAATACTGGAATTTCCAAGTTCCATTCAATAACTGCATACGATCTGACTCTTCTCTGTGTTCCACCAAGTTATCCATTCTTCTGGATGCCGGAATATAATAGGCTCTGGCTGGCATTGTGTTTTCGTGCAGTACGCTTAGATTTTCATAATAACGTGGTACGATCATAAATAGCTCTCCTCCAATACATATACTTTTTTGTTCTTTGTTTTCCTAAAGCAAACCTTATACTTTACTTTTTGTTTACGTTCCTTAGTTATGCTATATATAGCTTATCCTAATTCGCAAAATATGTCTATGAATTGGATTAGACAAAATATGCACTAAATGATACAATGATAAAAAGTACGAAAAGAGGTGCTGTCCTATGTATTTGAACACCGGTTATTTGAACCACTCACATATGGATTTCAAAGACAAAAGTCGTCCGCTGATTGTCGGTAGCTGTGGTACTTACCGTCTTTCCAGACATCCCAAACTTCCGACCTACCGTCCAAGGGGTCGTCTGGATTATCAGATTATATATATCACTGCTGGTTGTGGGCATTTTCATTTTGATAATGTAAATAATGAAACGATTGTTCCAGCCGGCAACATTGTACTGTACAGACCGAAAGAACTCCAAAAATATGAATATTACGGAGAAGATAAGACAGAAGTATACTGGATTCACTTCACAGGAAGCAATGTGAAAAATATCTTACGTCAATATGGGTTTCCGGATAAAGAACGTGTCTTTCAAGTGGGTACATCTAATGAATATGAACAAATTTTCAAACGTATCATTATCGAGCTCCAACGCTGTCAAGACAATTATGAGGAAATGCTTGTCCTTTTGCTACGTCATCTTCTGATCAGTTTCCACCGGGAACTGACAAGAGAGCACATATTAAAAAATGAATATCTTGATCATGAGATGGATAATGCTGTTACCTTTTTCAGTGAAAACTACAATCAAAATATCAATATTGATGATTATGCTGCCTCACGAGGCATGAGTGTCAGCTGGTTTATCCGAAATTTCAAAAAATATACCGGTTCTACACCAATGCAATTCATTGTGGGAATCCGCATCAACAATGCTCAGATGTTACTTGAAACAACAACTTATTCCATCAATGAGATTTCTAAGATTGTCGGATATGATAACCAGCTTTATTTCAGTCGGCTTTTTCACAAGTTGAAAGGATATTCGCCGAGAGAATACCGAAAAATAAGAAATAGGTTATGAAATCTATAATGTCATAAAAACTAAATGTCAAAAAAGGATGCCAACGAATCAAAGCAGATTACGTGACATCCTCTTCTTTTTATTAGTGCTATTTTATAAATTCAACCGAATAGTAATACATGTACTCATTATCTGTATCTATATGCTCCCCTGCAATATCCTGTATTGGCAACGAGCTTAACCCTTTTTCTCCATAAATCAGTGCTGATAATCCTTGCTCTGTTCCATACTCTATCTTGCATTTGTTTTCAATAGTCGTTGCTGATCTTCCATAATATTCCCTGTTTGTAACTCCCTCCAAAATCGGTATTTGTGAGGAAAAGACGAATGGAACAAAAAAGTAAAAATGGGGTTTCAATCATAGGTGGTACAGATGGTCCTACAAGCGTTTTTATAGCTGGACATTCAAAAAAACAACCATTAAGGCTTAGGATTAAAAATAGCATATATAGATATAAAAGAAAAAAGCAACTGGCTGCCATTTTTCCCGCAGGCCTTCATTTCTTTTTTGTTATTGAAAGGTATTCTCATCCAGAATAATCGTAAAGGGTCCTTCATTAATCAGGGAAACTTTCATCATTGCCCCAAAGGTTCCAGTCTGTACCACAGGAACACGTTCCTTTACCTTTTCTACCATGTATTCATACAAAGCCTGGGCCTTATCTGGTTCCCCCGCATCAAAAAAGCTGGGACGGTTACCTTTTTTACAATTGGCGTACAGGGTAAACTGAGATACCAGAAGCACCTCCCCATTGACATCTGCCAGGGAGAGATTGGTCTTTCCATTTTCATCTGCAAAAATCCGCAGATTCACCATTTTCTTAATAAACTGGTCTGCTACTTCCCTGGTATCTTCTTTTCCGATTCCCACAAGAACCAAAAAGCCTTTTCCAATTTTTCCTACACAGCTTCCTTCTACTTCCACAGAAGCACTGCTTACTTTTTGAATTACCAACTTCATTTGTTTTCTTCCTCTTTTTCCTTTTCTGTATCCATACCGTTTTCATCTACTGCAAAATCCACAGGAAGACGGGTTTTTGGATTCATATATTCCATATGGGTATACACCTTCTCCTCCATGGGCATAGATTTCTTCCGCAGGTTATAAGCCCGAAAGGTTTTCATTCCTGCCATAATCACTGCCAGAGTAGGCACTCCAATAATCATGCCTGACACGCCCATAAGACCGCCAAACAAAAGAATGGCTACAATCACCATAAAACTAGAAAGTCCTGTAGAATTTCCTAAAATCTTTGGTCCCAGAATATTTCCATCAAATTGCTGCAAAAGCAGAATAAAAATCAGGAAATACAAACACTGCATAGGATTCACCATAAGAATAATAAATGCTGTAGGGATTGCTCCCAGATAAGGACCAAAAAATGGAATTACATTGGTTACACCTACAACCACACTAACCAGCAGTGCATAAGGAGTTCCAATAATCGTTGTTCCAATATAACACAGAATTCCAATAATCACAGAGTCAATAATTTTTCCTATAATAAAGCCAACAAAAGTTTTATGAATAAAACGCACGCCTTTTACCACATTATTGGCATGTTCTGTGCTGAAAAAAGCATAAACAAACATTTTGGACTGTGTCACAAACTCTTCTTTACCTGCCATAAGATAAACAGAAATAATCAGACCAATTAATAGATTTTTCAAAAATACCAGCGTACCGAACACTCCAGTACTTAAATGCTGGAGAATAGAGCGCAACTGCGGCAAAATCTGATCATTCAAAAAGTTCTCAATTCTGGGAGAGTATTGTTCCACATAGGAAAATACCGTGGTCTTCCATTCTGGATTATCTTTTAAAAGAGATTCCAGCCAGTGACGGATATTCTGGAAGTACCTGGGAGAATCATTGATAATACTAATGATACTCTCAATAATACTTGGCACAATCATGGCCAGCAAAGAATAAATAATGAAAAATGAAAAAATCAGCGCACATACAATTCCCACATAACGAATCACTTTTCGCTGGGTTTTATTAGGGGTAATATGTTTTTTCTTTATCAGAAATTTGTAAATATGCCGTTCCTGGAAATTGACAATAGGAATCAGCAAATAGGCAATAATCGCCCCACAGATAATGGGCATTAAAATAGAGATTAATTTCCGCAGGGTACCCAATACCACATCCATACGAAACAGCAGGAAATAAAACAACATACTGGCACCAACCACTGCAAAAGCAGTAAGTCCCCAATACAAATACTTATTTTTCCAATGAACTTTCATATACTTATTTTTTTCTCCTATTCTTTTCCAAATGACTTTTGAATCTATTGTACCATGAATCTAGTGTTTTGTGTAAGAATTAAAGAAAATTCTTTCTTTTTTTTTCGTTCTATGCTATGATGCAAAAGGTTTCTAAATTCAAGGATGGAAAGGATGAAAAAATGAAATTACAGAAATTATTAAGCCTCACCAGAAAGGCTGTAGATGAATTTCAATTAATAGATTCCGGAGACAAGATTGCAGTAGGCGTCTCTGGAGGAAAAGACAGTCTCACTATGCTCTATGCCCTCCATGGCCTCATGCGCTTTTATCCAAACCCATTTACCCTGGAGGTCATTACCGTGGATTTAGGTCATCCAGGATTCCAGTCAGATAAAATACAAGCCTTGTGTGAAAGTCTTGGGATTCCTTTTACTCTAGTAAAGACTGATATTGGTCCTATTATCTTTGAAGAACGCAAAGAAAGCAATCCCTGTTCTTTATGTGCGAAAATGAGAAAAGGGGCTTTAAATACCGCCGCCAAAGAACTTGGCTGCAACAAAATTGCCTATGCGCATCACAAAGATGATGTTGTGGAAACCATGCTGCTCTCCCTCATCTATGAAGGGCGCTTCCATACCTTTTCCCCTAAGACTTACTTAGACCGTATGGATTTAACCGTCATACGTCCTCTTCTTTTTGTAGATGAAGCAGATGTCATTGGTTTTAAAAATAAATACCAGCTGGAAATAGAAAAAAGTCCCTGTCCTATTGACGGCTACACCAAACGCCAGTATGCCAAGGAACTCCTTCGTGATATTACAAAAGAAAATCCAGGAACCAAAGAGCGGATGTTCACTGCCATCTGCAATGGAAACATCCCAGGCTGGCATCCTATTCAGGGAAAACATTCCTAAGCCGGTACAAAAACCAAAAGGAGATGTTGCATGAAAACATCTCCTTTTGTTCTTTTCTTATTTACCAAGCCTTTGTTTTTTTCTTTAGATCAATGGCTGCTTTTATCATTTCCACACAACCTTCTACACCTAAAACTCCACTGTCTAAGCAGAGATTATAGCTGGCGCTGTCTCCCCATTTTTTGCTGGTATAATAATTATAATAGCTGGCACGTTTCTTATCACTTTTTTGAATCTGATCCTTGGCTGCAGAATCTGTTAGATTGTATACCTTAGCCAGTCTGCGAATCCGCTTATCTAAGTCTGCATGAATAAACACACTGAGGGTTCCTGGATATTCTGCCAGAGCATAGTCTGCACAGCGTCCTACCATAACACAGGATTCTTCCTGTGCAATTTTTTTAATGGTATCAAACTGTGCCAAAAATACTTTGTGATTAATGGGCATATCTGCAAAGGCTGCTGAAGAATAGCCAAAAGAATACGTATCCATCACTAAAGAATATAAAAAACTATTCGTCGGTTTTTCATCATGATGCTCAAACAGTTCATGACAAATTCCACTATCTTTGGCTGCACGGTCCAGCAGCTCTTTGTCATAACATTTGATTCCTAACTCTTTGGCAAGAAGTTTTCCTACATCACGTCCCCCGCTTCCTGTCTGACGTCCTATGGTAATAACTGTATTTGCTGCCATACTCATACACTCCTTTCTAACATTCTTTCTTACATTTATTATAATTCATTTTACTTTAAATGTATATATTATTTAAAATTTTAACAGAAGTTTTTGAAAATATTCCGGCAGCGGCGCAGTAAATTCCATATATTTCTCAGTAACCGGATGTTGAAACCCAAGAACCATGGCATGAAGCGTCTGTCCCTGAAGTCCTGCAATCGGACATTTTTTTGGTCCATACACCTCATCACCAAGAAGTGGATGTCCAATGCTACTCATGTGTACACGAATCTGGTGGGTTCTTCCTGTTTCCAACTGACATTCCACATAAGTATAATTTCCAAACCGCTGTAGCACCCTATAGTGGGTAACCGCTGGTTTCCCGTTTTTTACATGAACTGCCATTTTTTTTCGATCTGTTGGATGCCTTCCAATATCCCCTTCAATCGTTCCTGTATCTTGCGTGAGATTTCCATGGACAATTGCCCTGTATTTTCTGGTAATGCTATGAACCTTTAACTGTTCTGCCAGACTCTGATGTGCAGTATCTGTTTTACATACTACCAAAGCTCCTGTGGTATCCATATCAATCCGATGAACAATGCCTGGCCTTAGAACCCCATTAATCCCTGATAATTGATCTTTGCAGTGATACATCAAGGCATTTACCAAGGTTCCTGAATAATGTCCTGGGCTTGGATGAACCACCATTCCTTTTGGCTTATTTACCACCAAAAGCTGGTCATCTTCATAGAGAATATCCAGAGAGATGTTTTCTGCCTGAATGTCCGGTTCCAAATTATCTGGAATTAACACTGCAATTTCATCCTCTTCCGCTACCTTATAGCTGGCCTTTGCCTGTTTACCATTCACTGTAACATTTCCATCTTTTAACTGTTTCTGTAAAAAAGAGCGGGAGTAATCAGACATCACTTCCGCTAAATATTTATCAATCCGCACGCCTGCATAGGCGACATCTGCCTGTAAACATAGCTGTTTCATTCTGCTCACTCCTGCTCTTACTTTTGTTTCCATTTTAAAAAGTCAAAATCCTCTTCTTTGTAATAAAACATCACCAATATCAAAAGAAGAAGCATACTCACTGTCACATAAATATCTGCCACATTGAAAATAGGAAAATCAATAGGGGAAAAATAAATAAAATCCACCACATAATCCAACCGTATCCGGTCAATCATATTTCCCAGTCCTCCAGAAGCAATAAAAAAACAAAGTCCTTTTAAAGGCCAAAATTTCTTTTCTTGCGGCATTTTCCACAGTACATAAAAAACACCCAAAAGTACTAGACCTGTCAAAAATAAAAGAAACCATTTCTGACCTTGAAAAATCCCAAAAGCAGCGCCCCTATTTTCCAAATATTGTAAATATAGCACATTAGGAATGAGAGCAATATCCGCCTGGTCTTTTAAATGCTTTACAGCCAGAAATTTGGTATATTGGTCAAGACCTACCAACAGAAGAACAGCTGCCAAAAGCTCCAGAAAATTTTTTACACCTTGTTGTTTTGTTTTCATGCCTTTTCCTCCGTTAAAATACTCTGGATTCCTTCTAATAATTCTTCATCTGTAAGGGTTGTGTCAATCACTGCATCTCCCCAGGCTCTTAACAGGATAAAACGAATCTGTCCACCTGCCATTTTTTTATCTGATTTGGTTGTTTTTAAAACTTCTTCTTTCCCAAGCCCCTGCACCTTAACAGGAAGTGCAAACGCCTGAAGCTGTTCCTTGATTTCTCCATACTCTTCCTTAGAAATCCAACCTTTCTTCCAGGATAGATAAACAGAGGCCGCACATCCAATGGATACACATTGTCCATGAAGCAAAGAAAAATCCTTTAACTTTTCTACTGCATGTCCTATGGTATGCCCCATATTGAGAAGCGCCCGTTCCCCTTTTTCTGTAGGATCCTGCTCCACCACATTTTTTTTAATCACACAGCTTCGATAAATCATTTCCTTGCATGCTTCTTCTTCCCTGGCTAAAATCTCTCGTCTGTGTCTGGTAATCCACTGACTATATTCTTTATCACGAATCAGACCATGCTTTAATACTTCCCCCATACCACTGGAAAACTCCTCTTCTGGTAAGGTTTTCAGTGTAGAAACATTCATATACACTAACAGAGGCTGATGAAAGGCTCCTACCATATTTTTATATTGTTTAAAATCCACACCTGTTTTTCCACCGATACTGCTATCCACCTGGGAAAGTAAAGTAGTGGGAATCTGAATAAAATCAATTCCTCTTAAATAGGTAGCAGCAGCAAATCCTGTCATATCTCCTGTGACACCACCACCCAAAGCAGCCAGCATATCCTTCCGGTCAAAATGATTTTGAATCAAATGCTCGTAAATCCCCTGAATCTGTTCCAGGTTTTTATTTGCTTCCCCTGCTGGCAGCACATAAGAGCTCACAGTCATACCTGTTTTTAAAAGCGCTTCTTTTACCTGTTCCAGATACAAAGGCGCCACATGACTATCTGTTACAATACAAATCCTAGCGCTATCTTTTTTTAAATCTAGTATCTCCTGCGCCAGTTTTTCAAAATTTTGTTGAAATACAATGGGATAATGAAAATCCTCCTGTTTTCTCACCAGTAACCGCTCTGGAATCATGGTCTTCACTCCTTTGTTTAGCAATATTTATACAACACTACGTGGAAACGGTTTTTCTTCGTTTTGCAGGTTACAGAACCAAATTGAAATTTTCCTTTCCCCCGCACAGAGATAATATCCCCTTCCTTTAGATTGTATCCATTGGAAATTACAGACTTTCCATTCACAAATACCTTTCCGCCTTCAATAAATGGAATCATACTACTTCTAGAGGTATGAAAAGCCAGGGCAATGACACTGTCAAGCCTTGGGGATGCAACAGTGCCAGAAATTTCCTCCCGTCTGGGTTTTGGCATATCTTCTTTTGCAAAAATCTCTTTTGCCATCACAGAAGTATGTTTAATCCGGCTGATTTCCTCAATCAGAAAACCGCACACAGAACTATGACAAAACACATAAGCACAATCCTCTTCCAGAAGAATATCTCCAATCTTACTCCTGTCCAGTCCCAGATTCAAAATACTTCCCAGATAATCCCTATGAGTAAGGGCATCAGCAAACTTTGCTTGCAAGGGTGCAACCCGAATACAGGAAATGGGATATGCACTTTCTACATGAAAATCCTCTTCATAACAAAAAGCATCAGGGACGAATGCCGCCATCTGACGCTCCGCAGTTTCATAACCTCCAAACATCCGCACCCGAACTCCGGTATTTTCCAGGCTTGGCAAAAGGCTATGAAGAATATTTTGCTGATTTAAATCCAAAAAGTCAGAGAAAGTAAGAATCCCTCTAAAAAAGGCTTTCTTACTAAGCTCTAACATTCGCTTTTGAAAAAACTCTTCTTTTTCCATAGACCCTCTAGTAAATGGAGCCTACCACATCATTTAAAAAGTCCTGGGAATCACCGGTAATATCCACACCTTCCGGAGTTAAAATAAAGATATATGCAGACACTCTCCGAATGCTTCCATCTAAAGAATAGCTGGCTCCTGAAGTAAAGTCAATAATGTGCTGCGCCAGTTCCATATCCAACCCTTCCAGGTTCAGGATTACGGTACAGTTGTCTAACAATGCATCTACTATCTCCGTAGCCTCATCAAAACGTTTTGGCTTCATCACGCAAACTTCACCAGAAGCGCCGCTTTTCTTTTTATTCACATTATACATAGGCGTCACCTTACTTGCAGAAGATTTGGAAGCAGTAGAAGAGGACGTTGCGGTTCTAGACGCTTTTGGCGCCTTTGCAGCAGCAGACTGTTTCTCCGCACTTTTATAATTCTTAGCTGGAGGAAGGTCATCGAACTCATCATCATAATCATCATCCAGTTTTTTAAAGAAACGCTTCTTAGGCTTCTCATCTTCAAAGTCATCATCTACATCATCTAAAAAATCATCGTCATCGTATTCTTCGTTTACTTTTACTGCATCTAAAAATTTATCCCATATGTTCATGATTCAATCTCCAATCATTCTATTTTAAAGAATAGTTCCGTTCTCCAAAAATGCCTGTCCCTACCCGAACGTGTGTAGCACCTTCTTCAATAGCAACTTGGTAATCTCCAGTCATCCCCATGCTCAGAACATCCATAGTAACATTATCAATACTTTTCCCTTGAATGTCAACACTTAATTTTTTTAAATTTCTGAAAATGAAACGATTCTCCTCTGGATTCTCTACATAAGGAGCAATTGTCATCAATCCTTGAATGGAAATGGAAGGAAGTACAGCAATCTGACGAATCAATGTTTCTGCCTCTTCCATATGCACTCCGAACTTGCTTTCTTCTTCTGCCACATTTACCTCAATGAGAATGGGAATCTGAATTCCTTTTTTTCCTGCCTCCTTACTGATTTCTTCTGCCAGACGCAAGGAGTCTACAGAATGAATCATACACGCTTTGTCCACCAAATATTTTACCTTATTTCTCTGAAGATGCCCAATCATATGCCAGCGCACTTGTGGCTCTGGTATCTTTTTTTGTGCCAGGGTTTCTGCTTTTTGAGTAAGCTCCTGCACTTTATTTTCTCCAAAATCACGGACACCAAGAGGTAACAATTCTTCTATCATAGACAGTGGTTTTGTTTTACTTACTGCAATGAGCGTAACCTCTTCTCTTGCACGTCCAGCTCTTTGACAAGCCTGTTTTACTTTATTTTCTACTTCCTGATAATTCTCACAAACACTCATCTAAAACATCCTTTCTTTTTATCCCTAATACAAAATTTCTTCTTCTTTTACGCTTTTTCCATCCAGCACAATATAATCAAATGCTTGAAGCCCATAAGAAGTTCCCTGGGAAACTATACAATATTCCTCATTCTGATCCAGTATATTAATCTGGCGAAATACAGCATAGCCTTTGTTCATTCCATACACACCCTGAAGTTCTTCTGTTTTTCCAATGGTATAAGTTTCTGAGGAATCCTGTTTTTTCAGTACATCCCCTTCCTTAAACTCGGATTTATCCACATAACAATAGCCACTGGTATCATTTTCGTCACCCCAGCCAATTTCTTTTCCTTTTCCATTTATCTCCCTATAAATCACAGGCTCTACAAACTCTGTTACAGAAGAATTGCTTTTGCTATCCACTTCCCGAATAAATCCCTTTCCTTCTCCATTATTTCCCTGGGCTAGAAACTCCCTTGGAATAATGTAAAACTCTTTTTCTACTACAGAGCTTACCGGAATTTTTAAGCCACTTTGTGTATTAATAACCAACTCCACCTCTAAGAAACGATCAGAAGCATAACGTGGCATTCCATTTTGCAGCTGGATTTTGGCTGCTTTCTGATTTCCAACTTGTACAATGGTAAGGGAGCCGTTCTGACTCTCACCATCCTTTGTAAATTTCACTTTAATGCTGTCTCTTCCTGATAGAGCAGCAGCTAGTTTATCGGTAAGGGGCGCCATGATGGTCCAATTTTCACTAGTAATCACTTTGTAAACTGGATCACCCGCAACCAATTCTTCTGTAGTAAGCAAATCTGTCTTTTTATAAGATTTTTCATTGAAAGCATCTTCTGTAATATTTTCCTCTGTAATCCCTTCATAACCATCTGTGGAATACACAACTACACCTGCCTCAGGCGCTGTGTACACGGTTTGTTTTCCAATGGAAACCTGATTCCCAACTTCTTCTCCCACAATCGCATTGGAATCCGTGTTCTCCTGGTCTTTTTTCTCTTCTTCCTGCTTTTGCTCCATAATACCTGCAGCCTGAAGAATACTTCCCTGCAGCTCATATTTAAAACTATAGGCATCATAAAAATCACTGCCAGAAAATCCATAAGAAAAATTCGCCATATTAGAACGCATTTTTTCCAACTGTTCCTCTGACAACTCCACACCCTTGGTTTCTTTTTTGTTATTGGTAAGGGCGTACACCGAACCATCTTTACGTACCTGCATACCTTCTCTGGCATAATACTCTACATAACCAGAAGCGCCAGCGGGTACAATCTGCTCCTTACGAAGAGCTAGTCCTGTACAAACCGGATTTTTCGTAAGAGGCCCTACGGTAACCTGATACGAAGTTACATGAGAAGATGTAGCATATAAAACAACCGTAATGATCATGTACAAAAGCAATGCTCCGAACATAATCGTTGCAATGTTATAAGTCAGCAGACGTTTTAACGCTGCAAGCCCTCTTTTAATTCTTTGAAAAAAATGATTTCTTTCAGACAAAATAAATCTCCTTTGAAATGCGTATACTTTCTGCACTATTTTATATTTTACCATTTTCAGCCTGGAATCACAACTACAAAAATTCTACAATCCTTGTATAAAGAAAAAGGTTTTGGAAATCCTATAAAAGAAAAAGGAGGTTTTCATATATGAACAGTAAATTTCTAGACTACACGGCTCTGGTACTTACCATTGTGGGAGCTGTAAACTGGGGACTCATTGGTTTCTTCCGTTTTAATCTTGTCACCTTTTTATTTGGAGATATGACTTGGCTTTCTAGAATTATCTACGCATTGGTTGGAATTAGCGGCCTGTATCTCCTCAGCCTTTTTGGAAGGATTGCATCCTTTTCAGACAGCCGCCTTTAAGAAGAAAAAGCCGCCACACAGGTAACTGTATGACGGCCTTTCTTCTTTTGTTACATCTTTATTGTAAAACTTTATCTTTCATGTGCTCCGGTAAATCTGCTTCATCTATAGAGATGCTGACTACAAAGGAAACCTGATACTCTTCTCCCATAGCTTCCAAACGGTCTAAAACCTGACCAATTTCATTTTCTTCTGCCCGTGAAATTTTAAGGAAGCTATCCAGATACATTTTTTCCAAATCATTGTCCTGAGATACAACGCCGGAAAGAAAACCTACAAATTCGCTACTATTCTGAATATCATATTCAGACATATCAATCAAACGTACCTTGTTATTTAACTCAAACATATGCTTTCTGCTTTTATCCAGATAAACCAATGTTCCGTTTGCCTGTTTCACTTCTGCATTTACTTTGTCTAAAAGTACCTTTGTTTTTCCTTCACCTTTTTTTCCTACAATTAACTGAACCATCGCAATTTCCTCCTTAGCCGCACGTAATATGTATATTTACTAAAAACGTGGTTATCGTTGAATTAATTATAGTGCATAACGTTCAAAAATACAACAGAAAAATAAAATTTTATAGTAAATTTTAAGAATTTATCTTTCCAAGCATTTCCCTGATTCTGGTGTTCATGGTTTCTTCACTGTCTGTACGAAAAACAATCAGGACAAAAGCATCTCCATAATTATTCTGAACTAAAAGTGCTGTGGCATACTGGGTCTTTGTGGACATATATTTGCCTCCAAGCACTGTGACCCCTTTTGGCACAGACAAGCTTCCTGTAAGGTAGGGATTGTCTGTATCCAGAACTTGCTGCTTTAAATCTCCATTTGATTTCGTGCTATTCATAATGTAGCTGTTAAGTCCCATCGCATGAATCAAATCCGGATATTCAAGTAACTGGTGAAACAGTAGATACATATCATATACTGTAGTATATTGGTTCTCATCTTCTGCTCCTGTTACATTAGAAAAAACCGTATTGGTCATTCCCAGCTCCTGTGCCTTCTGGTTCATATGCTCTATAAAAGCATCCTTACCACCTGCTGCAATTCTTGCTAAAGCATAACAGGCATCCTCCGCTGAATACACCAAAACCCCATGAATAAGCTGTTGAACCGTAACCACATTTCCCATTGCAAGACCACTGGATCTTCCCTGCCTTCTTCCAACTACATCTTCCTGCTCTATGGTTACAGACTCCTCCATATTCAACTCTTCATAAGCAGTCAGCGCCACCATAAGCTGATTAATGTTTCCAGGTGAAACCTTCTCATGGAGATTCTGGGAAAACAAAATCTCTTTATCCTGAAGATCAAACAATCCGGCCACTTCACCTTCACGGCTTTCAATCCCCTCCATTTTGGTATTGCTCTCTCCTACACAAAGATTCCTGGCAATCCCTTCTTCCAAAAAGGCCCCTTCCTTTGCTGAAGTTCCTGACATACTCTGACTTCGATTATATGCCATAGGCTCCTGTAACTTTCCCATACGCGAAAATAGAAGCAGTGCTAAAATCCCTACCAGAAGTGCAATCAGGAAAAACAACATCAAAAAAACCGTTTTCCGAATCTTCTTAATACGGAGTTCTTTCTGCTTTGTGCTTAACTTTTTATTTGTACATTTCACGCCAAGCCAGCTCTCCTCTTCCCAAAGAACGAATCATCATCTCTGCAGTTGCCAGATTGGTAGCCATAGGAATATTATGGGTATCACACAGCATAAAAATACGCTTTACATCCGGATCATGCTTCTGTGGAGCCAAAGGTTCTCTCAAATAAATCACTAAATCCATTTCATTTTGTTCTATCATAGCGCCAAGCTGCTGTTCTCCACCTAAATGTCCTGCCAGAAACTTATGAACGGTCAAATTAGAAGCCTCCTCAATGAGTCTTCCCGTAGTCCCTGTAGCATACAATGTGTTCTGGGACAAAATATTGCGATAGGCAATGCAAAAATTCTGCATTAATTTTTTCTTTGAGTTGTGTGCGATTAAACCAATATTCATGATGGTTCTACCTCCCTGTATGTTCTATATTTTTGTAATCCTACATTCAGTACCAGACCCATTCCAATATACAAGCTGACCATGGAAGTCAGACCATAGCTGACAAAGGGCAATGGCGTTCCTGTATTGGGCAGGATTTTCGTTACAACAGCAATGTTAATAAAACTCTGCACCCCAATGATTGCAGCCACCCCACAGCAAATAAGTCTTCCTGACAGGTCCTTGGCTCGTATACCCGTTTTAATACATTCAAAGGTAATCAGAAGTAAAAGCAAAATAATTGCTGTGCATCCTATGAATCCCAACTCTTCTCCTGCTACAGAGAAAATAAAATCTGTCTGGTTCTCGGAAACAAAGTTTCCTTTATTAGCAGACGCTACTTCATTGTTATTCAGTCCTTTCCCTGTAAGCTGGCCGGATCCAATAGCCATAACAGAATTTTCCTGTTGATGAACCGCATCTGAATATTCATCGTCTTCTGAATTTAAGAAGGCCATAATACGGTTTCTCTGATATGGTTTAAGAAGTTTCTGATCCGGCTGGACAACAATAAAGAGAAAAATAACTGCCAAAGGCACTGCAATGAGCAAAGCACCTCCAATAATTTTGTAGCTCAATCCTGCAACATAAATCAAGACACAAAAAAGTATAGCAATTGTAATGGTATTTTTCAAGTCCGGCTGGCTTAAAATAAGAGCCAGGGGAAGGGCAATCAGAATAACAGATTTTACCAACGTATGAAGGGTATTTAAATCCTCCTCATGGTCCATAAAAAATTTAGCAAAAAACAGGATAATAATGATTTTTGCCAGCTCTGTTGGCTGAAACTGAATCCCTGCAATGTTAATCCACCTGGTTGCACCGTTTGCATCCTTACCAATTAGAATAACCAGCAAAAGCAGCACCAGATTCCCTGCATACATAATCCAGTTAAAATTTAAAATCCAGCTAAAATCCATAAGAGATACAATCAGCATCACAGCAAGTCCCAAAATCATACCTGCCAACTGCCGGTTTTGAAGTGCCGGTTCCGCACTTCCCACCAGAAGCACTCCTATAGAAGTCAGTACAATCAATGCAATGACCAACCTAAAATTATAATCCCGTAATCTATACTGTCTAATCATGAAAACACCTTTTTTCTTATGGTTATAAAACGATTTCTCTTGTTATCTGAAAAGGCTTATCCCAGGAGCCGATTTTTCAATACCTGTCTGCAGGGGTATCTTGGCTGTAAACGTAGCCGTATCCTTCCGGTAGCGCAATTCTACACTACGTTCCCGTACAGCAAAATATTTATTTACTGCCCGTATCATATCATTCTGCAGCATAGTCATCATTTGTGGAGTACAGTCCAGCCGTTCAGAAGTAAGAAGCAGCTTCAGACGGTCTTTTGCAATATTTCCGGAACGTCTGCCAGAAAATCTCATAAAATCTGTAACCTCCTTCTCTATTTTCGGAACATTTTTGATAATCGATTCCATACGCCTTTCTTTGTGTGGAAGTCTAAAAGAGGGACCTCCTCACCTGTAATTCTGCGGCAAATATTTTCCAGAGCTTTTCCGGACAAGGAATCCTTCCCGCACAAAGGTTCTCCTTGGTTTGTAGCAATGACCACTGCCTCATCATCTGGTATCGCTCCCAAAAGATCTACTGCCAAAATTTCTGTTACGTCTTCTACAGACATCATCTCTCCCCTCTTCACCATATCTGTACGAAGTCGGTTGATAATCAATTCAATTTTGGGCATTTCGTGAGCCTGTAAAAGTCCGATAATACGGTCTGCATCACGGATAGCCGAAACCTCCGGCGTGGTAACTACGATTGCTCGATGTGCTCCTGCAATGGCGTTTTTAAATCCTTGTTCAATTCCAGCCGGACAATCCAGGATAATGTAATCAAACTCTTCTGACAAATCCTGTGTAAGCTTCACCATCTGCTCTGGCGTAATGGCCGTTTTATCTTTGGTTTGGGCAGAAGGAAGCAAAAACAAAGTATCACACTGCTTGTCTCGGATAAGAGCTTGTTTCATCCGGCAGCTTCCCTCAATCACATCAATGAGGTTATAAACAATTCTGTTTTCCAGTCCTAAGACCACATCCAGATTCCGCAGTCCAATATCCGTATCCACCACAACCACTTTCTTGTTCAGCTTTGCCAAACCAAGACCAATGTTAGCCGTTACGGTGGTCTTCCCTACACCGCCCTTTCCAGATGTTACTACAATAATTTCACTCATACCTGATCCTCCTATTTCTTTTTTCCTACTCTTGTGTACTTTTTAATCAGTGCGGGTACTGGACAAACTTGTAACAGTGGCTGTACCAGTAACAATTTCTGATTCATCTGCAAGATTGTACTTATAACGGAGGATATCTTTTGCTACTTCTACTGCATTGGCAGAGGCATAGCCATTTCCAATGCGGACTGCCACACCAATTTCCGGATTTTCATAAGGAGCAAATCCCACGAAAAGGGCATGGGAGGGCCGGCTCATATCTTCCTGAGCTGTACCAGTCTTACCTGCAACAGAAACGCCTAAATGGCTAAGATATACATTGTTTTTTGCCACGCCTAACATTCCTTGGTGTACCAAGTCCCAGGCATGGTCAGAAACATCCATATCTCCGTTTACCGTAGGAGTATAATCTTCTATGATTCCTCCATCTGAATCTGTTACTTTATCAAAAAGGGACAGCTGATAATTAGTTCCCCGGCTCGCAATAGCAGTTACATATCTGGCAAGCTGTGAAGTTGTCATGTTATGGTTACCCTGACCAAAAGCGCTTCGGATCGCATCTTCATTTGAAAACTCTGGCTCTGCTTCCGACAACTCCAAACCTGATTTTTCTGTTAATCCAAACATGGAAGCGTATTTTTCCAGTTTCTGGAGACCCAGATTGTGAGAAAACTTCCCTTCATCATCCGTTCCCAAATCATATGCTACCTGTCCCATAAATACGTTACAGGAATTGGTAATGCCAGATACCACATTCATATATCCGTGACCAGAACGCAGCCAACAGTTGGGACCATCTGGAATTTTATCAAACTTACCATTACACAAAACAGAATATCCGTCTGTAACAATGCCTTCTTCCATACCTGCCACTGCAGTTACCACCTTAAAGGTAGAACCAGGCGCAGTAAGCTGCTGTGTGGCTTTATTATAAAATGGTCTGGACAAATCCTGATTCAATTGTGCAAAATAATCTGTATCCATATTATTAGCCAGACGGTTATTATCATATCCTGGATAAGTAACACAGGCAAGAGTTTCTCCTGTATTTACATCTGTAATAACCACAGACCCTGAACAAGGATCCAAGGCAAGCTGTGCCGGTGTAATCTCCAGAGAACTAATCTTCTGAATCATAAAATCATAAGCACGTTTGCTTCCAGATTCCAGAGCCTCATAAGTAGCTGCATCTGGTTCCAGGACACCTTGATCATACAACAAAAGACAAAGCTGTGTCCCTGATATTCTATCAGAATGAAGCATATATTTATACAATAATTTTGAAAAACCGCTATCATCAACCAATGCTTCTATCAAATAGTCTGACAGCGCTCCATAAACCTCTGCACTATCCAGATAATCTCCCTTAGCTGAAAACTTTGAAATATCAATCCAGCTTTTTCCAGCTGCATAAGTGAGAAAATCCTTCAAGCTTATAGACTCCTCCTTGCTCCATGCCACATAGACAGGATCTGTAGAATCAATCTGATCGGAAGAGAGGATTTCTGTTTTTGAGGTCAAAAAACTATTTACAAGATAACTCTGGTATTCCTGCATCTCTTTTGGAAGATCTTTATATGCAGCAGGATTCTCTTTAGTTAATTCTTCCTTAATTTGGGCAAATACTTCTTTTTGTTTTTCCTGAAACAGACTATATATCTTCTTCTCCAACTCTGTAGCATCCTCTGCCTTGAAGTGTTCTATATCTAGTACATTGTTTTCAATCAAAGCATTATAGACATCATAAATAGGTGTTCTAATGTTTGCAGTATCTGCTGTTCCTGTTTCCAGACCCTCTAGCTGAAAGTCCTTGGCATTAATAATCGTAGCTGCCAAAATTCCGGCAATTTTCTGCTCTAAAACATGATAAGCAACCCTCTGCAAATCCGAATCAATGGTAAGATACACGTCATTTCCTGAAGATGGCTCCTTCCTGGAAGCTTCATTAATATCCAAAACTTTTCCCATGGTATCTACATAAACCGTCTCCGATCCATTTTTGCCCTGAAGTTGTGTCTCCATGGTTTTCTCTATCCCTGATTTTCCAATCACTGCATCCAAGGAGTAGTCATCATATCCCTGTTCTTTCAGATCTTCCAATTCCTTGGCATCTGCTTTTCCGGTATAGCCAATGATGGGCGCCATACTCTCTGCTTCATTATATACACGGATAGAATCTTCTGTAATATCTACGCCCTGAAGCTCATCTTTACGCTCCATCACTTCTGCTACAGTCTCTTCACTGACATTGGTTGCCACAGTCACCGGAACATATTTTTTAAAACTATTCGTAGATAAAATATAACGAATTTTCGCAATTTCCAGAGTTTCCTCTGGGGTAAAGGTTTCTGGAAGACCATGGCTTTCCAGTTCCTCCTTGGTATAAGGTTTTTCCTTATTTACCAAGGCAAACCGTTTTTCACTGCACATATATTCCATGAGTTCTTCTGCAGAAGCATTTAACTGCTCTTCTTTTAACTTATCAATATAAGCTTCTCCATAAATATCTGCAATAAAGCGGTTCTTGGTAAATCCTTCTGCATCATAAGCATAGGTTCCATCTTCCTGCAGAACAATATGGAAGGTAATATCCGTTGTTTCATTATTTGCCTTCAAAATATTAAAAAGCTCATAAGCTATATAATTCAAGGTAAGATTTTTTTCCCTGGTAGAATCATAAGTTCCATTATCTTCCAGGATAATAGAATAGGAAAGCTTGTTATAGGCCATAGGTTTCCCGTTTCGGTCTAAAATATTTCCCCTGGTACCTTTTAAAGTACGTTCTTTTGTAATACTGAGATTAAAATTATCTGCATATTCCTCTCCATGAAGAATTTGAAGAGAAAAAAGCCGCTGAATCAATATCACAAACATAACTCCAAATACTAGAACAAGTACCGTTGTTCTTTTTAATCTGATTTTTTTTAAAAGTTTTTTTATTTTCTTAACCAAGTGGAATCTCTCTCTTTCATTTCCAGTTCTGTCAGTTTCTTATTTAACAAAAACAGCAACTTATACACCACCACAGTAACCAGTACTGTGTAAATCATTTCCGGAATCATAATCCTTCGAAGATAATAAAAAAAGTCAATTCTACCGCGCATAAGGTACTGAATACCATAAATCATCGTGCCGTACAGCAAATCTCCTGCTGCTACAATCATCAAAGGTACTCTGATTTCCTCTCCGTAAAAAATTTTACAGCAACCTCCTGCCACATACCCCATACATAGATAAATCAGCGCATAAAATCCCAGCAGATATCCATAAAAAATATCCATTAAAATCCCGCTGAAAAAACCAATCCACAATCCCGTCCTTTTTCCCCGCATAAATCCTAGGGAAACGGTAAGAATCAACAACAAATTGGGAACTATGGAGCCTATGGCAAAAGCCTGGAGTACTGTGCTTTGCAAAATAAAACAGACCAGAATCATCGCTGCTATGGCTGCTCTGTATTTTAACTTCATTTAAGAATCCCCTTTCTGCTGCTTTAACTCCTTAATCACCAGAACTTCACTTAAATGCTCAAAATCCACAGCTGGCGTAAGCGTTCCCATCTTGGTGAGATTATTTGGATCTTCTTTGATTTCACTGACGTATCCAATAAGAATACCTGGAAGGAATTTTTCACTTACATCTGAAGTAATGATTTTTTCACCTTCTTGTATTTTATCATCTTCATCTTTTAAATGAATAAATTGAAGTTTCCCTTCATCAATCAGGCGTAAATCCCCTGCCACAATACAGCGATCTGAAGTACTCATAGTCATGGCACTAACATTACTGGTATCATCAATAATAGAACGGACAGTAGCCCAATTACTGCCTGCTTCTGTGACAATTCCTACCAAACCACTTCCTGCAATTACATTACAGTCTTTCTGTACTCCGTCTTTGGTACCCTTGTTAATAGTAAAATTTGCAAACCAATTCCCTGTATCCATAGAAATTACATTTGCTGCTACTTTATCATACTGACTGTAATCCTGGTCCAACTGATAAAGCTCCTGCAAACGTTCTAATTCACTGATACTTTGTGTCAAACGGCTATTCTCAGCTGTTAGCTCATCCACCTTCTCCTGAAGTTTTTTCTTTTCTTTTACTAATTTTTGTTTATTCTGAAGCCCTGCTGTTGCCCCGTCTAAAGCCGTACCCACTGCATTGATCCCCTTCTGAAAGGGAACAATGACATAACCAGCTGCCGTTCTCACAGCATCCACAGGAAATTTCACGGCTGCTGCAAAAATCATCAAACTAATGCAAACCAAAATCATAGCAGCGAATACATGTTTGCTCTTTAATGTCCAATTATGCTTTTTTTTCATTTTTAAAACCTCAGCCTTTCTTATTCCTCACTTTCCCAAAAACGGATAGTCACTTCACCCATTTCTGCAGGGTTTTGTTCCCAATAATTTCCTTCAGGCCACAAATCGTACACAATTCATAGTAACTGGACAGCCGAACCTTCTGTCCGGTAGCCTGGCTAATAAACCAGTCTATATCCGGTATTCTGGTGGTGCCTCCTGCCAGAAAAATTCCCTGGTCCATGATATTATGCATCATTTGTGGAGGTGTCCGTTCCAGAAAGAACTGGATTTCTTCACAAATTCTCTGAATGACCGGTAAAATTGTTTCATAAATCATATACGAAGGAATAATCCCTTCTCTAGGTAATCCTGAAAGGCTGTCAATTCCAACAATCTTCCTAGCTTCCCGAATATCTTCTTTTAAATAGGCTAGGGAAAACTTTAGCCTTCTGGCTGTCCTGTTTCCAATATGAAGATTATACTGCTTGCGAACTTCATTCACAATTGCTTCATTTAATTGCTTGCCTCCCAGCTCCACAATTTTGCTTAAAACCACCTTTCCGCCTTCAATGACGGAAATCTCTGTACTTTGCGCTCCAATGTTGACAATCATAGAGCCCTTCGTATGGGTTATGGGAATACCAAGAGCCACCGCATCTGCGATGGTCTTGTTCACCATATAAATCTTATTTTTTCTGTTGGAATTTCCAATGGTATAATAGGCTCTCTGTTCAATTTCTGACAAATCAGAAGGAACTGCCAGATATAAGGTATTGCCAAATTTTCCTTCAGCACGAGTCTTCTCCAGCAAAGCCTGTAAAACCATCTCTGTGTGAGTGACATCTGCGATTTTGCCAAAGGCCATAGGCGAAATCACAGAAACATTAGATGGATTTTTTTCGTACATTCCATATGCTTCGTTCCCCACAGCCAGAACCTGGTTCTGGTTGCGGATGGCAATCATATTTTTTTCTGTTATCATAGTATCCTGTTCCTGTGAATAAATTTTCACAGTACTGGTACCCAGGTCTATTCCAAAGGTCTTATGAAATGGCATGTGAATGCTCCCCTTATCTATCTTAAATTAAAAAATCCCCTGCTGGCGAAAACTCAAATATTTACAATCTCCAATAATAATATGATCCAGAAGAGGAATTCCAAGTAGTTCTCCAGCACCTTTCACCCGTTGGGTAAAATCTAAATCAGCTTCACTAGGAGAAGGATCTCCACTTGGATGATTATGTACCAGAAGAATTCCCACTGCATGATAGGAGATAGCAGCCAGGAAAATTTCCCTCGGACTTACCAGAGAACTATTTACTGTTCCTTTGAAAATCATCTCCTCCCCAAGAAGATGATTTTTCGTATCCAGCATCATACAAAAAAGCTGTTCTTGCTCTTCATGGCGTAATTGCTCCATATAGTAATCTGCAATGGTCTGAGGATGATTCAGGGAAAGTCCTCTTTGGGCACTTCTCCTGGCAATTCGTTTAGAAAGCTCACCAATACACTTTAGTTGTACTGCTTTTACCTTCCCGATTCCTTTAATGGACTGAAGCTGCGCCAGACTTAGCTGATGCAAACCTAACAGTCCCTCCCTGTCTCTGGACAGATTCAACACCTCTTCTGCCATTTCTACAGAGGTGCTTCCTCTCGTACCAGTTCTTAATACCACGGCTAAAAGTTCCGGGTCTGTAAGTACCTGAGGTCCAAAACGGACACATTTTTCGTAAGGCCGGTCTTGTTCCGGCAATTCTTTCATGGTCTTAGATTCTGTCATGAAAACATCATGCTCTCTTCAGCATGTTTACGGCTTTCGCAGGTTCATTGTAGCACAGATTAAAAACGATGTATATGCCTCAGAAGGAATTTATAAAATTTTTCGTTATGGCTTCTCCAACTTTCAGACCGTCCATAGCAGCAGATGTAATACCGCCAGCATAGCCTGCACCTTCCCCACAAGGATAAATTCCTGCTACAGAAGCCTGAAAATTCTCATCTCTTACAATTCGTATAGGAGAAGAAGTTCTGCTCTCAATACCACTTAGCAACATATCTGGCTGCGAAAAACCTGGTATGATATTCTCAAAAGACTGAATTCCTTCCATCAATGTCTCATTTAGGGCTTCCGGCAGTAATTTTCTTACATTGGCCAGTGTATACGCCCCTTTCATGCATGGTTTCACGATTCCCAACTTTTTTGTTTCCGTATTTTTACAAAAATCCTCATACCGCTGCACTGGAATTTTTCCTTTTCCCAAAGCAAAGGCAGCTTCTTCCAATTTACGCTGAAATTCCACACCTGCCAATACTCCACCATCCGGAAAATCTTCTGGTGTTACAGACACAATCAGAGCGCTGTTGGCATTTTGAGAGTCCCGTTTTTGATAACTCATACCATTGACAGCCAGACGTCCCTGTTCTGAGGAAGCATTGACCACATAACCTCCGGGACACATGCAAAAGCTGTAGACTCCTCGTCCATTTTTTCCTTTGTAGGTTACCTTATAAGTTGCTGCTCCAAGGTCTTTGTGATATTCCTGACCATACTGGTACTGATTAATCAAAATCTGAGGGTGTTCTGCTCGAAGCCCCACTGCAAAGGATTTTGCCTCCATGGACAAGCCCCGTTCTTTTAACATGGAAAACGTATCTCTGGCACTGTGCCCTACAGCAAGCACTAGGATATTGGTTTCCACTCTCTCAGAATCATTCACAATCACTGCAGTTAAACCTCTGTTTTGAATTTCCAAATCTGTAACCTTAGAGGAAAACCGCACTTCTCCACCTGCTTGTTCAATAAACCGGCGAATATTTTTTACTAGGTGAATCAGTGCATCTGTACCAAGATGGGGTTTCTGCTGATACAAAATCTCTTCTGGAGCTCCTGCCTCTACGAAAATTTTTAAAACTTCTCGGTTTCTGCCCTTTGCATCTTTTACCAAAGTATTCAGTTTACCATCGGAAAAGGTACCTGCACCTCCCTCTCCAAACTGAACATTAGACTCTGGATTTAACTCCCCTGTTTCCCAGAAATGCTCTACCGTTTTGAAACGTTCATCCACATCTTGACCCCGTTCTAATACCAGCGGCTTCATCCCTGCTTTTGCCAAATAATATGCGCAAAAAAACCCCCCGCCGGTCCGCTTCCTACAATAACCGGACGCGGTATCTCTCGTTTTTGGTTTATATGTAAATACGAAAATTCGGCCTCTATAGTCGACATAATATTTTTATTGTGAACTCTTTTTAGAATTTGTTTTTCTCTTTTCACAGAAACATCCACCGTGTATACAAAAAACAATTCTGGCTTTTTTCTGGCATCCAGGGATTGCTTGCGAATTTCCCAGGCTAAAATTTCTTCTTTTGAAACTTTTAATGTTTTCTGGATTTTTTTCTCCAGCTCTTCTTTTGTATGGGAAACTGGAAGTTTCAGTTGTTGAATTCTAAGCATGACCGCTGCTCCTTTCCTCTGGCTGCATGAATGCCCGCACAGGCTCCTGTGGACCAAGCCCACTGAAGATTATACCCGCCGCAGATACCATCCACATCCAAAATTTCTCCTGCCAGATAAAGTCCTGGAATCTGACAGCATTCCATGGTCTTAGGATTTATATTTTTTAATAAAACTCCTCCAGAGCACACCTGGGCTGTCTCCATGGACTTAGCACCCTTCACCTTGACTGGAAATCCTTTGATTCTTCCAACCAAAGTTTCTATATCTGGTTTTCCCTCTGCCAATACCTCCACCAGTTTCTTAGGGAAGATCCCAAGTAATATCTCTTTAGGACTCTTATAAGGGCATATGCTTTGACGACTTTTTAAAAATTCCAGTAACCCCTGCTCCTCAAAATCCGGCATAAAATCTAAAACAGCGGTAATAGAAATTCCTTCTTCCAGTAAGCGGGCAGCTTGGCTGCTTACCTGAAACACAGGAATACCGGAAATTCCATATTCTGTAAGCTGTAGTTCTCCCGATGCCTCATCCACAAGGCGACCTGCTGCAAAAAGAGAAATTTTTCCCTCTGTTCTTGTGCCAGCCCACTTGGAAAAATAATTTCCTTTTCCTTTCAAGGGTACTAGCGCTGGAAGAGGGTTTCGCATAGAAAGTCCCAGTTTTTTTGCCAGTTCATAGCCGCTGCCATCTGCTCCTTCTACAAGAGACGCCTTGGAGCCACAGGCTAGAATCACTGCATCTGCCTCATAAGTCCAGGTCTGTGTTACAATCTGAAACGCCGGAGCATCTCCTTTCAAAGATGGAAGGATTTCCTTCACATGCTCCTTACATTTGATTTTTACTTTTTCATGTCTGGCTTCCATTTCCAGCAATTCTCGTACACTTTGAGCCTGCATACTAAAGGGATAAAGCCCCCCATTTTTGTTTTTGGTATAAAGTCCTAGTTCTGAAAAAAAACGGATGGTCTGCTGCACATTAAATTGCTGTAAAATTTCCCAGGCTTTTTGCTGTTCACTGCTATGGTAACAAGAAATATCCTGATATAAGTTTGTTAAATTACAGCGTCCGTTTCCAGTTGCCAGAATCTTTTTTCCCACTTTGTCATTGTGCTCCAAAACGGTAACAGCTGCCCCTTTTCTGGCGGCTAACACAGCAGCTATCATTCCGGACGCACCGCCGCCGATAATACATACCTTTCTCTTTTTCATCATTTCATGATTCCTTTGGCAAAATAACCAGATGCTTCTCTACCAATTTCTGCAGGGACATTAAAATTCCCAGTTTTGCATGATACCAGGTAAGTCCTCCTTGGAAATACACGGTATAAGGTGGCTTAATAGGACCATCTGCAGATAATTCAATGGAAGACCCCTGCACAAAAGCTCCCGCCGCCATAATCACATCACTGTCATAACCTGGCATAGCCCATGGCTCTGGCTCCACATAACTGTCCACTGGGGCTGCCGCCTGAATCCCCTTACAAAATTCAATGACACCCTCTGGGTTCCCAAAAGTAACTGCCTGGATAATATCATGACGACTCTCTGTACTGTTTGGAGTTACAGAAAAGCCTAAGGTTTCATAAATATTTGCCGCAAAAATAGCTCCTTTTAAAGCGCCTGCCGTTACGGTTGGCGCTAAGAAAAAGCCCTGATAAAAGGCTGGATTCACTCCAAGAGTAGCTCCTACTTCTTTTCCCAAGCCAGGACAGGTAAGACGGTACGCAGCATTGTCTACATATTCCTGTTTTCCCGCAATATATCCTCCAATCGGGGCCAGACCACCTCCTGGATTTTTAATGAGAGAGCCTACAATTAAATCAGCCCCTACATCGCTAGGCTCTAACTTTTCTACAAACTCTCCGTAACAGTTATCTACCATACAAATAATATCTGGTTTAATATTTTTAATAAAAGCAATCAGTTCCCCAATCTGCTCTACGGAAAACGTAGGACGGGTAAGATAACCTTTGGAACGCTGGATTTCCACCATCTTTGTATTTTCATGAATGGCTGCACGGATTCCCTCGTAATCAAAACTACCATCTTCCAATAATTCCACCTGACGATAAGTCACTCCATACTCTGCCAAAGAACCTTTGGATGGACGGATACCAATGACCTCTTCCAGGGTATCGTAAGGTTTTCCTACTGGAGAGAGTAATTCATCTCCTGGACGGAGATTTCCTGCCAGAGCAACCGCAAGGGCATGGGTTCCACAGGCCAGCAGGGGACGAACCAGAGCCGCCTCTGTATGGAAGGTACTTGCATACACTTCTTCCAGAGTATCTCTTCCGATGTCATTGTAGCCGTATCCAGTAGAAGAATACAAACATGCCTCGCTGACTTTATTCTTCTGCATAGCATGAAGCACTTTGAGCTGATTGTATTCTGCTGTTTCATCAATGGCCTCAAATCGCTGTTTCAATTTTTTTTCTATTTTATTTCCAAAAGCCAGTACCTCCTGGTCAATTCCCAGCTTTTGGTACATATTCATCATTTCTTCCATGTATGATTCCTCTTTTCTCACAGTTTTCTAACATATAATCCAGGATTTTTTCATCCTCATATCCAAACTCTGGCTTGTTTACCCAAATCACATCCGGCTCCCGTTTAAACCAGGTAATCTGCCGCTTGGCAAAGTGTCTGGTATCTCTTTTCAGAATATAAATTGCTTCTTCCAGGGAACACTCACCCTCCAGATACGCCAAAATTTCTTTATATCCTAATCCCTGCATGGACACCAGATTTCTGGTATAGCCCATCTTGGAAAGTTTTTCTACTTCTTGTATCAGACCTTCTTTTAACATTTCATCTACTCTGGCATCAATACGCTGATACAACTTCTCTCTTAAATCATTGAGTACAAAATAAGCATAGCAATAAGGGGATTCTTTAGCAGCCTCCCTCTTATTATGAAGGGAAATTTTCTCCCCTGTCAGTTCATAGTATTCCAAAGCACGGATGACCCGTTTTACATTATTGGCATGAATTTTTTTTGCGGAATCCGGATCCACCTCTAATAGTTTCTGGTGAAGATATTCACTTCCATGCTCCTTGGCTAGTTTCTCCAGGCGGCTTCTAATCTCTGATTTTTCTGTATTTTCCGAAAAATCAATATCTTTTACCACTGCCTGAATATAAAACCCTGTGCCTCCTGTTAAAATGGGAATTTTCCCTTTTGCATAGATTTCCTTCATGGCCTGCTTGGCCATTTCCTGAAACCGCACCACATGAAATTCTTCCTCTGGTTTCAACACATCAATAAGGTAATGAGGCACACCTTGCATTTCTTCTTTTTTTATTTTTGCAGAGCCGATATCCATGTACTGATATACCTGCATGGAATCTGCTGAAATAATTTCTCCGTTTACTGCCTTTGCCAGGGCAATGGACAGTTTTGTCTTGCCTACGGCAGTAGGACCGGTGAGTATAATCAAAGGTTTTTTCAATTTGTTCACCTACACAATTCGTTTAAACTTCTTTTCCAATTCATATTTCGTCATGGAGACAATGGTAGGCCTTCCATGAGGACAATGATAAGGATTATCCAATCCCAAAAGCTGATCAATAAGCTGGTCTGCTTCTTTTAGGGATAGGGTATTGTTTCCCTTTACTGCAGCCTTGCAGGCAGCTGTTGCAAGTTTCCCTGTAATCAACTCCAAAGGCTGTTTTGCATGTTCATTTTCCAAGCTATCCAGAATCTCCACAAAAAACTCCTGTACAGAGCTTCCGTACAAATCCACGGGAACTGCATGGATGCTGTACTCTCTGCCACCAAACTCTGAAATTTCAAACCCAAACTCCCGAAATACTTCCATATTTGCCTTCATAATAGCATCTTCCTGTAAGTTCAGAGAAATCACCTGAGCCGGTGAAATCATCTGGGACAACACATCCTTGTTTGCATATTCTTTTAACAGCTTCTCGTATAGCACCTTTTCATGCGCTGCATGCTGATCAATGATATAAAATTTATCCTCATATTCTACTAGCCAATAAGTATCAAACAACTGTCCAATAATCCGATGACGCAGCCTTGCCTTGGGAGAAAGAAGGGCATCTTCAAAAAGTTCCATTTGTTTTGGTGTCTGTTTTGGTACTACATCTGGTTCCTTTTTTTCCTGTAAAGGTGCTTCTTTTATCACAGGTACTGTCGGCAGGTTTTCCTGAGTCCTTGGCTTTGTTACTTGCGATATAGTGAAACTTCCTGTAGCAGGTTTTAATCCTACTGATTTCGGCGCATACAGCTGCGGATCTTCTCTCACATAGGAAACGCTTTTCTGTATATTCTGTTGTTGCTTATATACAGTCTCAAAAGGTTCCGGTGCAGTTATCTTCTGCTTTTTGATATCCCTCTCTTTTTTCTCTAATTCCACCTCTGGAATCAGTTCTTTCCCTCCCAGCGCCTCGCTGATAGCATCATAAGTTGCATTGTACACAGCACTTTGATTCTGAAACCGCACCTCCATTTTAGTAGGATGCACATTTACATCAATGGATTCCCCTTCTATGGTATAATGTAGACACACAAACGGATATTTGTGTTGCATCATATAGGGCTTATAAGCTTCCTCTATGGCCTTCATAAGAAGCTTACTCTTCACATATCTGCCATTAATATAATAATTCTCAAAATTTCGATTTCCTCTGGCAATCACTGGTTTTCCAATAAAACCGGAAATAGCAATACCAGTACATTGAAACTGAATAGGCAGCAGTTCCCTGGTAATATCCCTGCCATAAATTCCATAAATCACATCCTTTAAATTAGAGTTCCCAGAAGTATGAAGCCTTGTCTGTCCGTTTACCATATATTTAAAGGAAATATCCTGATGGGAAAGTGCCAGTTGTTCCATATAACTACTTACATATCCTGCCTCCGTCATGGCTGTTTTTAAAAATTTTCCTCTGGCAGGGGTATTAAAAAATAAATTCCGTACCAGCATAGTGGTTCCACAGGGCGCACCGATTTCCTCCAGGGATTTCTCCCTTCCTCCCTCGATAATATAACGCACTCCAGTAAGAGCTTCTTGCGTCTTTGTAATCACTTCCATCTGGGAAACTGCAGAAATACTGGATAGAGCCTCTCCACGAAAACCTAAAGAAGTAATCTGAAGCAAATCCTCCACCCGCTCAATTTTACTGGTAGCATGTCTAAGAAAGGCAAGAGGCACCTGCTCTTTTGGAATTCCTCCTCCATTATCTGTTACACGGATAAAAGAAATCCCACCATCCTTAATCTCCACAGTAATGGCAGTCGACCCAGCATCCACTGCATTTTCCACTAGCTCCTTTACCACTGAGGCCGGACGTTCTACCACCTCACCGGCAGCAATTTTATCAATTGTATTCTGATCTAAAACAGCAATTTTTCTCACTTTTCATCACCATCTGTTTTTCAGTTTATTTTGAAGCTGATATAATAAATTCAATGCATCCACAGGCCTTAATTCATCCAACTGAACCGTTTTTAATTCTTCCAGTACATCATCATCCTTCACGGTATCAAACAAAGACATCTGCTTCATATCTACTTCGTCATAATGAGGCACCGGCTTTGGCTTGGCTGATTTGTTCTCTGAAGCAATATTTTTAACCGTCGTTGTAATATCTGCGCTTACCAGTTCTTCCACCAGTTCTTTCGCCCGCTCAATGACAGAATCCGGGACTCCTGCCAGTTTTGCCACCTGGATTCCATAACTTTTATCTGCACCACCTTTTACAATTTTTCTAAGAAAGACAATATCATCTCCCCGTTCTTTTACAGCAATGCAATAATTATTCACTCCTGCCAGCTTTCCTTCTAATTCCGTAAGCTCATGATAATGGGTTGCAAATAAGGTTTTCGCTCCCAAAAGTCTTGGATTGCTAATATGCTCAATCACGGCCCAGGCAATGGAAAGCCCATCAAAGGTACTGGTTCCTCTTCCGATTTCGTCTAAAATTAAAAGACTTTTGGATGTGGCATTTCTAAGAATATTCGCCACCTCCGTCATTTCCACCATAAAGGTACTCTGACCGCTGGCTAAATCATCAGAAGCTCCTACTCTGGTAAAAATCCGGTCTACAATGCCAATGTTTGCCTTTTCTGCGGGAACAAAGGAACCAATCTGCGCCATCAGAACAATCAATGCTGATTGACGCATATAAGTAGATTTTCCTGCCATGTTGGGACCAGTAATAACAGAAATCCTGTTCTTTCCATTGTCCAGGTACGTATCATTGGGAATAAACATGTCATTGGGAATCATGTTTTCCACCACCGGATGACGTCCATTTTTAATATCAATGACACCTCTAACATTGATTTTAGGACGTACATAATGATTTCTTGACGCCACCAAAGCCATAGACACATAAGCATCCAATTTTGCAATGGCTTTCGCTGTCCGCTGAATCCGTTCCACTTGGTCTGCTATCATGGTACGCACCTTTACAAATTCATCATACTCCAGTGCATAAAGTTTATCTTCTGCCCCTAAAATCATATCCTCCAATTCTTTTAACCTTGGAGTAATATACCGTTCTGCGTTGGTCAATGTCTGTTTCCTGGTATAATAATCTGGCACCATATCCTTAAAAGAATTGGTAACCTCCAGATAATAGCCAAAAACTTTATTGTATTTTATTTTCAAGGTACGAATACCTGTTTTTTCTTTCTCGGAAGCTTCCAACTCTGCCAACCAAACCTTTCCCTTGGTTTTGGCTTCTCGAAATTCGTCAATCTGAGCATTATAACCATCCTTAATAATGCCTCCCTCTTTCATAGCAAGAGGTGGTTCTTCTACAATAGCGGCCTCCAAAACCTCATGAAGATCTCTTAATTCATCCATTTCTTCACGAATTTTCTGTAATTCTTCACATTGAAACTGTGCAAGAAGTTTCTTAATAGGGGGAATCATCCCAATGGAGGTCTTAAAAGCAATCAAATCTCTTGGATTAGCAGACTGATAGCTTACGCGGCTAATAAGACGTTCCATATCATACACTGGACTTAAGTATTCTCTCAATTCCTCCCTGTCCACTTCATGATTATTAAGTTCTTCCAAGGCATCTAAGCGACCATTAATTGCTTCCTGATCAATAAGCGGCTGCTCCAAAAAGGTACGAAGCATTCTGGCTCCCATAGCTGTCAAGGTTTTATCCAGCACCCACAAAAGAGAACCCCGTTTTCCTTTATCCCGCATGGTTTCTGTTAATTCCAAATTTCTTCTAGTGGAACTGTCAATCAGCATATACCGGTCTGTTACATAAGGGGTAATAGCCCGCATATGCTCCAGAGCGTTTTTCTGCGTTTCCAGAAGATAGGTAAACAAAGCCCCTGCTGCAATGACTGCACAGGCATAGTCCTTTAACCCCAGTCCTTCCAGAGAATTTACATGAAAATGCTCTTTTAAAGTACGGCTACATAATTCATCATCAAAATACCATGCATCCAGAGGGGACAAAGTAAGATTTAGACGATGTTTCAGTTCTTCCAGGTCAATGCCACTCATACAAAGAGCTTCATTGCACACCAGCTCTGCCGGAGAAAATTTATATATTTCATCTAGCAATTTTCTGGAGCTGTCCACCTCTGTCACTAAAAAATCTCCTGTGGTAACATCTCCAATAGCAATGCCAAAACGGTTGGAAAGATATACCACGGACATAATATAATTATTCTTGGTTTCATCCAATGCCTGGGTATTTAAAGTAGTTCCCGGCGTTACCACTCGGATGACTTCTCTTCTTACAATGCCTTTTGCCTGCTTAGGGTCCTCCATCTGCTCACAGATTGCAACCTTATAACCCTTACTAATCAGACGGTTAATATAGGTTTCTGCTGCATGAAAGGGGACGCCGCACATGGGCGCCCTCTCTGCCATTCCGCAGTCTTTTCCTGTGAGGGTCAGTTCTAATTCTCTGGATACAGTCTCTGCATCTTCAAAGAACATTTCGTAAAAGTCCCCCAAACGGTAAAATAAAATGCTGTCTTTATACTCTTCTTTTGTCTTTACATAATGCTGCATCATTGGTGATAATGCACCAACATCTATATCTTTAATTGTTAAACCCATTGTTTTTCCTTTGTTTCAAGTATTTTTGGACGTTTTATTTTTGGCTTACTACACCCTTTTTACACCCTTTTTCATATACAGGTGTTTGCTGATATTTTAGTGTATGGATAATATGCGCTTCTAATGAATAATTATTCATGCATATTTCTATACAGATTTTTCATATTTTTCAAACTCACGGTGTAAAAATTCTTTTTCTGGATGTGTATAATGGTCTGTCATTTCCTGGTTCCGGTGTCCGGTGATATCAAGCAATATTCTGGAATCCAACTTTTGCTGATAGCAATTCGTCACAAAGGTATGCCGGAACATATGTGGATGGATTTCAATTGGGGGAAAGGATTTGCCCTCGTCCTCTGCTATCTGTTTTTGCCTTTTGTTTAAGATAGCGACTAAGCGCCTGCATTCCTTTTCTATATAATTGGGCAAAAAACAATTTCCTTTTTTGGTCGTCATGGCCAAATCAGGGTATTCATTTAAAAACACATTTGAAGCGCCCCAGTTTTATTATTTTCTTTATCTTGGGATTGTTGTTTTTTCAAAATCTGGAATGCTTCAGCCACACCTTCTGTCATTGGGACAGCCCGATTACTTGCTTCTTTTTTAGGTGTCGTAATTTGAATACTTGTAACAGCATGTTCTAATTTTTTTCCATATCTATCAAAATAACATTTTGTTCGGTTGGTTGTTTTGTAAATACGAAGCTCCCGTTTTTTAAAGTCAACATCTTTCCATTGTAATGCACATAATTCTCCAGCACGAAGTCCAGTGTGTAGAAGAATATAAAAATATGTCATGGAACGGGAGTTTTTCGCAACGTCAAAAAACAGATCCAAAAGGGGTTTGTTGATATATTGCAAATCTTCTTCCAATTCTTTTGGGGTGAAGTCTTTTAAACAATCATTTATAACAACCCCTCTACATGGATTATGTGTGATTACAAAATTATTGACGGCATATTCTAAACAGGAAGAAAGCACATACAATGTACTTTCTATAGTGCTTTTCTTGTATTTTTTTGCCAAATCATTCACTGCGTCTTGAATGCTGATTTGATTCAGATCAAGCAGTTTGATATGTCCTATTGAACCTTTTATCCTGTTGTAGTTGTCGTAATAATTTCGGATTGTTGTGTTTTTCAATTTTACTGCACAGACTGTTTCCATCCATTGGTCAAACCACTCATTCAGTATCATCATTGATTGAATGGTAGAAAGGTTTTTGGTTTTCATGAATTCCAAATGTTTTTTTCTTGCCCGGAGATTGTTTAAATTAGAATCATAAAGGTAGGTAGGTTTTGGACTCCCTTTCATGTAAATTTTTGCCTGATAAAGACCATCCTTACGTTGGCAGATGCCACGCCCTATACTTTTTCCTTTTAAATTTTTTCCCATATCATAACCTCCTTATTCCTACGTTTGTTTCCGAGAAACAAGGATACTTATCATATTCGGTTAACATCTTATCAAATTTATGGATATTATTCAAGATAAAACCGAATATATCCGCATCCAATTTCATTTAACTTGTTCATTAATCCATTTCTCTAATTTTGCTCTATGCACCAGAATTCTTCTCCCTATACGGACCTGCATATTTTGCTCAAATGTAAAATTCCTAGCTTTGCCATATGAGATATTAAGCAGTTCGCTGACTTCACCTAGTGAAAGCAGAATCTTTTCTTCCCGCAATTCTTTCAACATGGACATCCTCCTTTCCGCATACTCTTTTGAAATATGGGAGAAAAAAGTTTTCATCACTGATTTAAACGGTTTGCTTTCGTATTTTCGTCATGATTCCCTTTTTTCAGCATAGTAAACAAGAAAAGGATTTTGAATTTTTGGCAAGAAAAAAAGACGCTATAAAAGCATCTTTTTCCTCAGTTTGAAATTAAGCTGTTCGGCATCTGCATATCCATTTGCAAGTTTTCCTCCTGCATGTTGAGTAATGGTTACTTCCTTAATTGCAACAGATTTTCCGTGGTCTAACATCCCCTGCTCCCATTACAATGGTAGTCTTTTAACTGTAAAAAGAAGTTGTTATATAAAATGCTGTCATATGGCTGCATTGTTTTCCAAAACTCCATGAATCGAATTCAAACCAAACCGCTAATTATCCCATTGCGTTCAGAAAGATACATGACATTCAAATCCCACAACTCTCCTACGCAAAAAGCCTGCTTCATGTCTGGAAAACCAGGATGACCGTAAATAATGGAATCCGGAGTTAATTTATTTGCATCATGAGTGGTTAGTCGGAGATAGCCGCTCTGAGTCATAAAATCGAACCCATTTGCAGGACACATTTTAATTACATCACAGAATTTCATTTCTTTATTCATTCTAACTTCCTCCTGTTTTAAAATTTCATATGAATATGGAAAAAAATAAAAATCAAAAAAAGAGACACCGTAAACATCAAATCACTCGCCTGGGCGAATTAGTTTTTTTATGAGACACTCTAAAAAACACGAAAAAACTACCAAATGTTACAAATGCGAATTGCTGGGCGCATGCCCGTAGATCCTTTGCAGATGCAGTAAAAATTGCTGATAAAAAAGATCCAAAAGCGGTAAAGCAATCCGTTGCCTACCAAGCATGTACTCAAAAAATCGGTGAATTCTATACTATCGATACCGAATTAAAAATGCTTTCATCACAGGAACGTCTTCAAAAGCGGCAGGAGCTCATCAAACCGTTAGTTGAGGATTTCTTTGCGTGGGTAAAAGAACAGATCGAACAATGTTCCGTTTCACCAAAGTCTAAAACGGAAGAAGGATTAAGATTTATTATCAACCAGAAAAAGTATCTCCGAGCATTTCTTGAAGATGGCGATGTCCCGATTGATAATTCAGCATCCGAGAGATTCATACGTACTTTCTGTTTAGGAAAAAAGAATTGGATGTTTCATAATACTGCTAATGGCGCTGCAGCAAGCGCCTTAGTGTATAGCATTTCCGAAATAGCTAAGCTGAATAATCTTCGTCCGTATTATTACTTTAAATACATACTCACAGAATTACCGAATTTCTGTGATGAACAAGGAAATATAGATTCTACAAAACTGGATGATCTGATGCCTTGGTCAGACAAACTTCCAGAGGAATATAGAAAACAACGCCGCTAAAAAGCGGCGTTTATTTTGACGTTAGGCGTATGGTTTGACGCTTACGAGACACCATACAAGTGGCATCTCTTATAACATCATGGATTATAATTACTATTTCTTAAAATTCAGTATCCAGGTTTTCGTATTTTACATAACTTCACTGTAATTACTAAATATTCTAAAGGATGTATTATACTCCTGAAAATGCTGGATATCCTTCCGGAACATATGCAATTCTTATGAGAATTACACCACTTCCACCCTGTAAAAAAATCTTGCTCATGTCCAGTTGAAAATACATCAATCTTCTTTATTCCAAACTTCTGTTAATTGATAGGAGTCCCATTTTTCTAATTCTTCATAAGTAGTACCAGATATCCCTTTGATATTAGATTCTGTCGATTGGCTTGGATTCATAAAAGTATTTGTCGCTGGAACATTCTCTAATTCTAGTTCTGTAGAAATAGTCTGTACTAACTTTTGTGCTGTCAATAATGTTTCTTCTTCAGACAAATTTGTAAAAGAAAACCCATATCGAAGCAATTGAGCATTTTTTGTTTCATCAGTAAATTCTAGCCAAGGATAGTATTTTTTATCATCGAAATAAAATTCTTTTTCAACTCTATATAGTAATGGAATTTGAACTTCTAAATCTTCTTCCGATAATTCCAAAATCTGCATAAGATTTTTTTTTGATTCATTCAAATATGAACAAATACGTTCAAATTCCTCATGATTAGCTTCGTGACTATTCTGAGTTTTAGATGATACATTACACCCATATTGAAAGCACACACTCACCACGATTATTAAAAAAATATATACTTTAAAATTTTTTTTCATACTATGAATTTTCTTATTCAAACTAGCCAATAACACCCCCATTATATATAATAGTAGCTCCCTCTGTTATTCCATTGCTCAAGCTGAAATTTACTTCATATAAATTCCCCGCATAAAGACCTGTTGATTGAATAACTGCATCAGTTCTATTGAAATTGCAATGTTGAACAGATATCACACCGATAGATGGATTAGGTACAGAAATATTGGTACGTAGTACATATCCACTTTGAATTACATTATTGGAAGTAGCTTTATCTACCAGTACACCTCCGCTCTGATAAGTTCCCCATATTCTAGTACATTTACTTCCAGATTTATTACTTACAAGAGATAATTCACATGCATTTGGAGTAAAGTAACAAGTTAATAGCCCATACTGATATATCTTATATCGAATTGTTCCATTCAATACAACGTTTGCTCTTGAATATTTCGCACTAACGTCATGCAACCATGAACTATCTGGAGATACCGGAATAACACCTATGTCCACTCGTTTATAAAATTGATGCTACATCATTGGTGAAATGGATGCCACATCCACGTCTTTTATCGTAATTCCCATGTGTCCTCTTTTTTCATCCTATCTTTGTGCCCATATAATAAAAGCCTCTGCATTCATCCAAGCGTACCTGGCAAATCTGTCCCAGAAGAGAAACATCTCCTGGAAAATGCACCAAAAGGTTATTGGATAAACGTCCTGTCATCAAATGTGTATCCTGACTGTTCTGTTCTTCTACCAGAACTTCCTGAATAGTTCCGGTATCTCTGGAAGACATTTCCCTGCCAATTTCCTGTACCTTAGCCAAGAGACGGTCAAATCGGTCTTTTACCACTTCTTCTGGTATCTGATTTTCCATGGCTGCTGCCGGAGTCCCTGTCCGTTTGGAATAAATAAAGGTAAATGCACTGTCATAGCGCACCTGTTCCACCACATCCATGGTTTCCAGAAAATCTTCTTCCGTCTCTCCTGGAAATCCCACAATAATGTCTGTAGTAAGGGACATATCTGGGATAGCAGTTCTGATTTTTTTTGCCAGATTCAAATATTGTTCTTTGGTATATTTTCGGTTCATGACCTTTAAAATCTCCGTACTTCCGGACTGCAAAGGCAGGTGAAGATGTCTGCAGATTTTTTTACTGTTTTTCATTACTTCAATAAGTTCATCTGATAAATCCTTTGGATGAGAGGTCATAAAACGAATGCGTTTCAATCCCTCAATCTTTTCTATTTCCTGCAAAAGCTGTGCAAAGGTCATGGGCTCTTCCAGATTTTTTCCGTAAGAATTTACATTCTGTCCAAGGAGCATCACCTCTACCACTCCATCTGCTACCAGATGCTCAATTTCTCGAATAATATCCTTGGGATTTCTGCTTCTCTCCCTACCTCGCACATAAGGTACAATACAATAGCTACAGAAATTATTGCACCCAAACATAATATTGACTCCAGATTTAAATGGAAACTTTCTTTGACTTGGCAAATCTTCCACGATTTTATCTGTGTCTTTCCAGATATCAATGACCATACGGTCTGAACTAAGAGCAGAAACCACCAATTCTGCAAACTTATAGATATTATGAGTTCCAAAAATCAAATTTACAAAGGAATAACTTTTTTTCAGTTTTTCCACCACCTGGGGTTCCTGCATCATACAACCACAAAGCCCAATCATCATGTGCGGATTTTTCTTTTTCAAGCTGTGAAGATACCCCAGACGTCCGTAAACTCTTAAATTGGCATTTTCCCGTACCGTACAGGTATTATAGATGACAAAATCCGCTTTCTCTTCCTGTGCCTCCACATATCCAATCTGTTCCAAAATCCCTGTAAGCTTCTCAGAATCTCTGGCGTTCATCTGACAGCCAAAAGTTGTGACACAAAAGGTCAAAGGCCTTCCAAGCCTCTTACTTTTCTCTGCAATCATTTTTTTTGCTTCTTCTATAAAATAATACTGACGCTCAGGCTCTTTTACCGGAGCCTGCATCATTTGTTCCATATTATAATCCTGCATGTTTATGTACATCCTTTTCTATTCTTGAATCACTCGTTTTTCTGTAATTACCAAATCTGGGAATACATCCGTAGCCTCAGCAGGAACTTCCTTAACAATCTGAAATTCAAAAGCCACTGCAGCTGTGGGATGTTTTCTGTGGGCTGCCAGATACCGGTCATAAAACCCCTGTCCATAACCTGCCCTGTGACGGTTTTCATCAAAAGCCACTCCAGGCACAATTAAAAATGCCTCTTCTTCCTGTGCTTCTTCTCCCCAGGCTGGTTCCGGAATTTGAAAATATCCTGGCTTTAACTGTTCAAAGGATTCCAAATAATAATATTTCATGGTTCCAGGTCCGGTTACCTTTGGAACAGCCACACGTTTTCCCATTCTCCATGCCTGTTCAATGATTTCCCTGGTGCTAACTTCCTTATTATAATCCACATAAGCATACACACAGGTTGCCTCCTGAAACTGAGGAAGTGTAATGATTTTTTGATAAATTTCCCTGCTATCCTTTTCCGCCTGTTCCTGGGTTAGATTTTTACGTTTTTCAAAAATCTCTTTCCTAATGTGCTTTTTTTCTACCATATTTTTCTCCCAAATTTACAATGGTTCCATCTTCCTGCTGAATATCAATATTATCTAACTGCGCCTTAAGATTCATGCGTACAGAAGCAATATATTCTGCCCTCAAAACACGTTGTTCTTCCTTTTCAGATGGGGTAAGCCCTTCCTGCTTCGATTTTCTGGCCAGTTCATTAATCCTCTGAATTTTCCTTGCATCCATAATATGCCCTACTCCTTTTCTATCTTTATAAATTCTCAAACATCTTTTGTAAAGCAGACTCGTCTTTCTCTCCTGCCAAAAACAGAGTTCCATGATTTCTGCCCTGCATAATTTTATGTACTACATGGAAATCTGCACCGTTTGCGATCACCATATCAGCCCCTGCGCTGCCTGCAATTTTTGCAGCAGAGAGCTTGGTTGCCATTCCTCCGGTTCCCACCTTACTTCCTGTGGTACCTTTTCCCATCTCCATAAGATGTGTATCCAAATGCTCCACTAAATCAATAAATCTGGCATTGGGATTCACATGAGGGTCATCCGTAAAAAGCCCGTCTATGTCTGAAAGCAGCACCAGTAAATCTGCATCCACTAAAGCCGCTACCAAAGCAGATAAGGTATCATTATCTCCAAATTCGATTTCATCTGTGGAAACCGTATCATTTTCATTTACCACTGGAATGGCACCCATTTCCAGCAGGCTATAAAAGGTATTTTTTGCATTTTTCCTACTTACATCATCCATCATGGTATATTTGGTCATCAAAACCTGGGCTGCGGTCTGACCATATTCAGCAAACAATTTCTGATAAATCATCATGAGCCTAGCCTGTCCGATGGCCGCACAGGCCTGTTTCTCAGAAAGTTTAGATGACTTGTGTGCAATTCCCATAGCAGCCCGTCCCACTGCAATGGCACCAGAGGAAACCAGAATCACATCCTTTCCCTGGTTGTGTAAGTCGGACAGCTCTCTCACTAAAATTTCCAGTTTTGTAAGGTCTAGCTTTCCCGTCTCTGCATGAGTCAGAGAAGAAGATCCAATTTTAATAACTACCCTTTTTTTATCTTTCAGTTTTTCCCTTATTTTCATTTATGTGTACCTCTTTGGATTCATTTCATATTTTTTTATATTACACTATTTTTTTCTGTTCGTCCAGATACAGACCAGAAAAATCCAACTAGCTGGAATAATTCTCTAAAAAACTATACAGAGCATCCAGACTCTCAACAGGCTTTCCCAACAAGACTTGGGACTGCATCTGCGATGGAAGAGCTTCCAAAGGAATATCCGTATACTCATATACCTGTTCTTTTCCCTTCTGGTACACAACTACATAACCATCTTCCACCTGCAAAACAAACCCTTCCTCCTGCTTCTTGTTTTCCTCTGTCTGACGAAATACAACATGATCTGCCCCATAGGCAGAAATTCGGTAGGACTGCTGTGTCCACTGCCCCTTTTCATATCGCTCAAAAATAAAATTTTGCCCTCTCATATTGGCCAGGGCCGATACCTCCTGTTGTGCCTTTGCTGTATTTGTTTCCAGAATGTTGATCCGTTCTTTCATCTCCGTCACCTGATAGCTTAAAAAAAATCCGGAACAAAGAAACAGCACTACAAGAAAAAGGCCGATACTATAAATAACTCTTTTCATGGAGTTTCTCCTTTCTCTGAATTACTTATAGTATCGACGTATTTTTCTCCTTTATGCAGCACTTATCTGGTAATTCCCAGATTTTCCAAAATTTTTGCCTGTTTTCCCTCCATAACTTCTGCTTCCTCTGGGGTCATATGATCATACCCCATAAGATGCAGCATACTGTGGGCAATTAAAAAACCAAACTCCCGTACTTCTCCATGTCCATAGCTTACTGCCTGCTCCTGCATTCTTGGAATACAAATCATAATATCTCCCAACATCAGTTCTCCTGTATCTGGATGAAAGCAGGAATCATCCTCCTCTGCATAAGAAAAATCCCCAGGCGTATCATATTCCAGCATTGGAAAGGAAAGCACATCTGTCACCTGATCTATGTCTCGAAATTCCCGATTTGCAGCCTGAATCTCCTCTTCTCCTGTAAGTACTAAATTAATTTCCGTCTCATAAGGACATCCCTCAAACTCCAAAGCTTCCTCTGCTACCTGTTTTGCCAATGCTTCGTAATCAAATTCCAGAGGTTTTTCATATTCCAATTCAATATTGAATGTCATTATAATCTCCTTATCTTCTTCTGTCTTTTCGATTTTGTGATTTACTATCTTTCCTGTTTAGGCGTTCTCTCTTCTCTGGTTTGTCTGGCTTTTCCTTTTTCTCATATTCATCATACGCCTGTACAATTTTCTGCACCAACGGATGACGCACCACATCTTTATTGGTAAGCTGGCAAAACGCAATGTCCTCCACTTTCTTTAAAACATGTAGGGCCACATCCAAACCTGAACGGGTTCCAGAAGGCAAATCCTTCTGGGAGAGATCTCCTGTAATAATTACTTTAGAACCAAATCCGATTCTGGTAAGGAACATCTTCATCTGGGCTGGGGTAGTATTTTGCGCCTCATCTAAAATAATAAATGCATTATCCAGGGTACGTCCCCTCATATAAGCCAAAGGCGCTACTTCAATCAATCCTTTTTCCATGTTCTTTGCAAAACTGTCTGCTCCCATGATTTCATAAAGTGCATCATAAAGAGGTCTTAAATAAGGGTCTACCTTACTTTGCAAATCTCCTGGAAGAAAGCCCAGTTTTTCCCCTGCTTCAATGGCTGGACGGGTGAGAATAATACGTCCCACCTCATCATTTTTAAAAGCAGTAATCGCCATAGCCATAGCCAGATAAGTTTTTCCAGTTCCTGCTGGTCCAATACCAAATACAATCATTTTCTTCCGGATTGCATCCACATATTCCTTTTGCCCCAGCGTTTTCGGTTTAATGGGTCTTCCATTTAAAGTATGACAGATACAATCCCTATCAATTTCTGTCATCACTGAAGTTTTTTCTTCCATGGTAAGAGACAGAGCATAATTCACATGCTGCTGGTTAATTACATTTCCTCTTTTTGATAATTCCAAAAACTCTTTTAAGATCTGAACCGCCTGATCGCAGGCTGGCTTTGGTCCCAGGATTTTCAGCTGTCCATCCCTGGAAATCAATGTTACTCCCAGGGTCTTCTCTATTTTCTTTGCATGTTCGTCAAACTGACCGAACACATTTCTCTCATGTTCTGCAGGCAATTCCATCTTTTCTTCACAAATATTACTCATTTACGTCTGCGTTCCTTTCTGCTGGCTCTTGTGGTATCTGCATCGGAACCTGCTGCCCTGTCTTTTCTATTACAGTCAACGTTCCTTTTGCAATACAAACACCCTTATGTATTCCTATTTTAACACGATTCCCCAAGATTTGAACCCCCTTTTCCTCTAAAGTTTTAAGAAGTGCCTTTTGCTTATCAATGGCCCTAGTCTTAGCCTCCTCTTCGGTATAAGTAAACATCTGTTTTTCATAGGCATAATCCAGGCTGGTACCCAAGAAGATTGGCAAAGTAAAATTCTCTGTAATCCGAAGCTGTTTGAGTTTGGTAACGGTATCAAACTCCTGCCAGGTACACCTGGGCTTCAAAGTCATATAATAACTTCCTACACGAAAAACATAACCCTTTTTCTTTTTCCCTGTATAAACTGGCTTTTCATAGGTCATAGAAAATGCATGATAATATTCCAAATCATGCTGTACATACACATCTGCATCTGCATCTGTATAAGCATATCCGCTGACTTCTTTATTATCGTTATACAGTTCTAACTGTCCGCTTACTAAAACTTCTCCCTTCTTACAGGTATCTCCTATTTTTTTCAATGGGGTTCCTGTTCTGGTAACCATAGACACAATGATTCCATTTTTATCACTGGCAAAATCAGAAGCACCTGCTTCCTCCTTGTTATCATGCTGGTAGGTTTCATTTTCCTGTACTTCCAAAAGCAGGCGACTTCCAGAAATTTTAGCAGACACCCAGGTAAAATCCGGAAATTCTTCCCTGAGTTTTTCTGCCAAAAAAGCACAGTCTACCTCCTTTTTCAGGATTCCATGATACACTTCCAGTTCTTCCAGATACTTTAAAATACTCTGGGTGCTGTTATGAACATTGCCCTCCACATGAATATTCCAAATATGTCTGGATAACAAACAAAGAAGAAGAAATCCAAGACAAAAACCGATAAAAAATGCCTTTCTTTTTTGGTTTCTGTAAAAAAAGAAAGGCAGTCCATATTTCTTTAGAATCTTGATTCTGCTGTGTGTTTTTCTGCATATGTTCTTCATGCGGTAAAAGCCAGCAATGGTCACATTCATTTCATACGCTTGCTCTCGGTATATCAGGTTCCATATTTGAATCTTGTGATAGCTGCACAAATTCAAGAAACGCTCTGGACTTGGAGTACACACACGAATGCGTACATATCCTCTACTATAATATTTCCAGTCCTGCACCTACACAGCCTCCTTTTAAAAAAATGAAATTCTGCAGATGGTTCCTGTAATCTTCATCTCCACATCCGTATAATAATCAATCACAAGCCCACTTCCTTCAATCTGAATCCTGTTCTGGGGAGACAACAGGAGAATGCAGGTATCTTCATACTTCCGGATGCATTTATAGTTTTCAATATACAATTCCCTGGAACCTGTAAGGGTAAGTACGGATTCTCCGTAAGACAAATCCCTGGGAATCTGCAGGGAATCGCCAATTTTCCCTGTAAAATTGCGAAACCTTCTGTTCACAGCTAAGCCTCCGGATTCTGCTTCTTATCATAACCTATGCGCTTTCTTTCATAAAAATGATACCAAACCACAAAATCTGATTTGGGCTTAAAGTAAACTCCATATTATATTTTTCTGCCAATTCGCTAACAATAATTCCATGGCTTTCCACACAAGGGTGCATTTTTTCCGGAAATCTACAGGGGGCATCCGGATAAGCACAATGCTCGCACAAATCGCAAGACTCCGTAGAAAGAGCCATACATTCCGTTCCTTGACTACGAATAAAAGCTTCTATGGCAGCTGTAATTTCCTCATGTCCTCTTCTGGTAGCAAGGGTCTCTTCAAAATTAATAACATCCGACACCTCTGCAATGGTGGAAAACAGGAAACATTCCCCATATTCCAGGCAGCGTTTTCTGCACTCCTCCACACTTCCCACTGCGGGAGGACAGGCCCAGGTACTGTCATAGCGCTCACACTCCTGCTGGCAAATCCAGCGCACCCGAAAGGAAAAATCGATTTCCTCAGGTTTAAAAAAAGCATACTGATATACTGGAAACTGACAAATAAATTCTTCTAAACATTCATGAGATATCATGTGGTACTTCCTTTCTTTCTACAATTATTCCGTCTCAATTCGTAACTTACTTCCGCCTTCCCCCATTTTGGCAGGCTCTACCAAAAGTTTCACTGGAATTCGGGCCTTAATATCTTCCACATGGGTAATCACCCCAACCATCCGTTTCTTCGTTCTGATATGCTCCAAAGATTCCATGACCACCTCTAGACAGTTTTCGTCCAAAGTTCCAAATCCTTCATCCAAGAAGAAAAGTTCCAACGGCGCTGTACCTTTCATCTGAATCTGGGAGGACAGGGCCAGCGCCAGCGCCAGGGATGCCATAAAGGTCTCTCCCCCTGACAAGGTAGAAGCCGGACGCAAAACTCCTCCATTTTTGTAATCCCGAATCAAAAACAAACCAGAGCCATCTGTTTCTAATCCGAAACTGCTGCCAGTCATCTGGCGAAGCTGCACATCCGCTTCCCTAGAAACATATTCCAGATAATACCGAGAAACATATTCTACAAAACGCTTTCCACGAAACAATCCTTCTAACTCCGAAAGTAAATCTAATTGATGATAAATGACTTCTAACCTTTGCAACAACTCCTTCTTTTCCTCCCAGGCCTTCCTGGTCTGCTCCAATTCCTGTTTCACAGCTCCAAGCTCTTTGTTATTCTGGATAATCGTCTTCGTCAACGTTTCCTCTTCCTGGAAAAAAGCGGTAAGCTCTTCTTTTAAAATTTTTCTATCCCCCAATTTGGCCAGAACCTGCATTTTCTGATTCTCTAATTTCATCCCCTGATTTTCATAAACCGTCACCTGATTCTGAAATATATGCAATTTATTTTCTTCCTCTCGGTGATTTTCAATCCAGGCTTCTTCCCTTACACCTGCTTGTTCCATGTTTTTTTGGAGTAAACATTGTTTTTCTTTTGCCTGTTCTTTTGCAGTTTCTGCCAGCACTTTTTGCTCTGCATACTGTTCCTTTGCAATTCTTTCTTCTTTTTGTAGTTTCTCCCATTTCTTTTGTGTTTCTTCCTGGACACTTTCCAGATTTTTTAAAGCGACCTCCAGACTGATTTGCTGCTCTTTTAGTTTTTGTGTTCTCCCTGCTTTTTTCTGTATCTGTTCCAAAAGCTCTTGCATACGTTTTCCATTTTGCTCCAGCCAAATACGCAACTCTGTTTGCGTGGTCTGCAAGGCTTCTATAAGTTTTCGTCCTTTTTCGCTGTTTGCTACTCTTGCTTCAATCTGAGTCTCCAATAAATTTTGCTGTTTCTGTTTTTCTTCTGCTTCTCTTTGTTTTCTCTGCACCTCCTCATAAAAAGCGCAAAAATCTTCTTGACAAAATGCTTCTTTCAATTTCAAAAGCTTCTGTTCTGGTACCTTTTCCTCTTCTGCCAAGCGCAGACACTCCTGCTGTATTTCTTCTATGGAATGAATCAGTGTTTCTTTGCGGGCTTCCCCTGCAGCAAACTGCTTCTGAAAATTCTGCAAATTCTCCACGGACTGCTCCAAGGCTGCTTCCTTTTCCTCCAGTTCCTGTTTTGCTGCTTTTTGCATACCTTCTTTTTCTTCACAGGATGCTTCTAGACTTTTGATTTTTTCTCCTATCTCCCGTTTTTGCATCTCCTCCCATTCTTTTTGAAGGGTATGTAAATTTTTCCCAATATGCTCCAAAGACGCTTCCAAAGCAGAGGTCTTAGCAAGGCTCTCCTGAAATGCTCTTTCTGCTTTTTCCTTTTCTAACATCCAGTCAACAGTCGCTTCTTCCAAACTTCTAGTCTGAGCAAAATGGTGAATACTGCCACACACAGGACAGGGTTCTCCCTCTTTTAATTCTGCTGCTAGGATTCCGGCTAAATGCTGTAAATACTGCTGCTCTCCTATCTCCTTTTTTTCTAGAGCTTCTTGTTCTTTCTCTTTTGCCTTCTTCCACTTTCCTTTGGTTTCTTCATAAACTTTCTGCTGTTCTTTTACCTGTTTCTTTATCTGGCACGCCTTTTCATATTCTTCTTTTAGCTGGAAAAGCTGTTGTTTTTCCACTTCTAAGAAAGCAAAATCTTCTAATGTTTTCTTTAAAAGATTTCTTTTTTCTTCCAGATGCTTTTTCTTCCCCTCTTCCTCCTTTGCTATTTGCTCTATTTTTTTCAGTTCCTGCTCACATGCCTGAAGCTGCTCTGTTTGTCTTTCTCCTTTTCTCCTTGCATCCTTGTTCTGTTTTTTCAACTGTCCAAGCAGCAGTGTGAGACGGTTTCCCTCTTCTGCGGCTTCTCTTATAAAACTTGGAACGGTTGCTTTTTCCACCTCTTGTCTAAAACTTTCTTTTTGCTTTTTACGATTTTCAATATCCTGCAAAAGCGTTGTCATTTTTTTCTGAGCATCTGCTAACTTCTTATCTATTTCTTGTTTTTCCAGGCTTTTCTCTTCAAACTCCAAAGCCAATTTTTTTCGTTCTGCTTCCAGCTCCAAAGCCTGCTTTATCAACTCCTGCTGAAGCTGCAAAACTGGTTTTTCTTTTTCTGCCTGATTATGAGCCTCCTGTTTTTTTGCTTCTGCTATGGTAAGCGCTTCCTGTTTTTCCTGCCAAAGAGAAAGGCTTGTGTCTTTAGCTGCCTGCGCCGCCATTTGTTGCTTCTGTGCATTTTGTGCATCCAAAAGCCAGACAAAAAGAGCATTTGCCGTTTCTGCCTGTTGTATCCGAATCCTCAATTTCTCCATGGCTTCTGCTTCTTTCTTATGAGTAAAAAGCTGTGCTTCGACAGCTTCATATTCTGTTTGCAGCGCCAACACCGTTTTTCCTTCTTCTAGCTGTTCCCGAACTTTTTTTTGCTGCTTTTCCTGATTCCCAAGCTCCTGAACAAGCCTCTGCCCCATTTCCTCTAAATTCTGTATGTTCCTCTGGCTTATCTGTTCATACCTGGATAGGGCACCTTCTTTTTCCCTCTTTTCTCCTTCCCAACGAGCCGCACGGTTTTTCACCAAAATCGCCAGACGTTCTCCATACTGTTCCAGATGAAACAAACGCTCCAGCATTTTATTTCGTTCCATGCCCTCCAACTTCAAAAATTCTGAAAACTTTCCCTGGGGAAGCACAACCGTTCGGAAAAAATCTTCCTTAGACAATCCAAGTACCTCCCTGCACTTCTCATTGACTGTCCCCACCCGATCTGCCAGAATCACTGGCTCCTTGCCAGTCAAATCTATAAATTTCGCGCCATCACTACGTATGGTTCCCTCTTTTCCCCTGCGAAAACCTCTGGAAACCTGATAAGTTTTCATCTGTTTTTCCTTTACAGAAAATATGTAGTCCACAGCAGCCTTGTCTGTATTCACATTGATAAAATTTGCACTATTTCTGGCAGTTGTACCATAAAGGGCCAAAGTCATACCATCTAAAATACTACTTTTCCCACTTCCTGTAGGACCAAAAATCCCGAACAAGCCCTGATTACCAAGTAGTTCAAAATCCACCTCCTGGGCCTCCAGAAAACTATTCAGTCCCTTAATCTTCATCCAAACCGGACGCATCTTCCCCCTCCTTCTCTAAAAGCCCCAGAAGCAGCTCTACCACTTCCCTCTCCGGCTCCACTCCTTTTTTCTCTGTATAATAACTGGAAAATAATTCTTCAAAGCTCTTTTCAAAAAAAGTTTCCCTTGTCTCCTCTGTTTCCCAAGAAGAAAACAAGGGAATCACTTCCAGAATGTCCTCTTTATATTTTTTCAGTTCTTTTAACTGTTCCTCCCGTATATAGGTATCTGTATGAATCTGTAAATACACATAACAAGGTCTGTTCTGATGCTCCTGGCAGCGTTTTAATGCCTCCTCATAATCCCTGCACACCCATTTTTCTATAGGTTTTGGATTATCAAAATAATATTCCTGTACCCTAGGCTCTTCCCCTGGATGTAGCTCCACAAAAAAGCACTGTTTTGCAATCACGGTCTCCTGAAGGCGGTAAGGAAGAGGGGAACCACTATAACGGATTTTACCCTGACTTCCCACAGCCTTTTGGGGCCTGTGAACATGTCCCAAAGCTACGTACTGCGCCTCTTTTGGAAACACCTCCAAGGGCAGAAGATAACTGTTTCCTAATATCATCCCCTGTTCAGAACCATCTTTTACACAACCAAGAGTAAAAACATGACTCATTAGGACATTCACCGTATCTTCTTCATACCAGGCAGCTTTTTGCTGAAATAAAGCTTTCACCTTCTGGCTATAATCTGCAGCCCTTTTTCTTTCTTCGTCTTCCTCCTTATATAAAATTTCATTAAGACTTTTTTCACTGGGATAAGGAACACAGACAAAAACCACCTTTTCCCCATGAATTGTCACAGAAAACACACCCTCGTCCAAAGACTGAACCATAAACGTTCCATATTTCCCAGAAGGCAGTTTTGTTTTTGGTGTTCCATAAATCAGAATTCCATGCTCCTGCACCAGTGGAACAATTGCCTCTAGTCTTGAGGGTTGGTCATGATTTCCTGCAATTACCAGCACTAGACGTGTGCCATGGTTACTTAATTTCTTTAAAGTCTCATAAAACAAGCTTTCTGCTGCTGCTGAAGGATGTCCATTATCAAAAATATCACCGGCAATACAGATGACCTCCGCTTTGGTTTCTTCTGCAAAGGAAACAAACTGTCCCAGCACATGACGCTGTTCCTCCAGCCGGCTTTTCCCTTCCAGTAATTTTCCCAGATGCCAGTCCCCAGTATGTAATAATCTCATAATAAAAATTCCTCTTCCATAAATAATTCTGTTTTCTATTTTAACACTTGCAGGTTCCGAAAAAAAGTCTATAATGCTTTTTTATAGAAAAGGTGTTATAATACAAAAATACCTGGCGGATGATTCCGCATTTTGTGGTATCAAAAAAGCAGAAAGTGAGTTGACATTATGAAGAATGAATTATTTTCCATTGGGCCGTTTACGGTACATGGGTATGGTCTTATGATTGCCCTTGGTATCTTAGTATGTATTGCTATGGGCATGTACCGCGCCAGAAAAAAATCTATGAGTGATGAAGCCGTTCTGGATATTGCTATTTTCGGCGTTCTTTTTGGCTTTGTAGGAGCAAAAGCCTTATATGTAATTGTAGAATTTCCTGACTTTTTAAAAAATCCCATGAGTGTTCTGGGTTCGGAAGGATTCGTGGTATACGGAGGAATCATTACCGGTGTTCTAGCTGCTATGATTTACTGCCGGATAAAACATCTGAAATTCCTGGAATATTTTGATCTCCTGGCTCCCTCTGTTGCTTTGGCCCAGGGATTTGGACGCATTGGCTGTCTTTTAGCTGGATGCTGTTATGGAAAAGAAACCAATGCTTTTTGGGGTATCACATTCCCCGAAGGAAGTCTGGCGCCTTCTGGAGTCAAATTGATTCCCACCCAGCTTTTATCTTCTGCCGGAGATTTTCTCATTATGTTTCTTTTACTGACATACAGTAAACATAGTAAAAAAACTGGAAATGTAGGCTTTCTTTATATGCTCCTTTACGGAGTGGGACGTTTTTTCCTGGAATTTCTCCGTTCAGACGACAGAGGAGCTGTAGGAATTCTTTCTACTTCCCAATTTATTTCCATTGGCATTATCCTACTAGCATTCATTTTATTTTTCAAAGATAAACTGTTTCCTAAAAAGGTTCAAAATACACCAGAAGCATAGGAGGTATCACATATGAAAAAAATTCCCTGTGGCTGGATTATTTTTGTTTTTGTACTGGTTTACATCAGTGCTTTGACCCTTCCCTATGTGGCACACAAAAAAGTTTCCTCTTCTTTCCAGGAAACTTTTGCCAAACGTAATTTTGTAAGTGAATCTGTGGGAACAGAGCGTGTTGCCTATCTTGATGATAATGTAGAGGCTTTGCAGTACCGCTTACGTATGGTGGAGGAAGCAGAAGAAGAAATCATTCTCTCCACTTTTGATTTCAATGCTGACCAAGCAGGAAAGGATATGATGGCTGCCCTTTCCAGCGCTGCCAAAAGAGGGGTTAAAGTTCGTGTTATCGTTGACGGTTTCAGCGGATTTCTGGACTTAAATGGGTCAAAAGGAAAGCCCTGGTTTCAAGCCTTTGTGTCCCAAGAAAATGTCAACGTCAAAATTTATAACCCGATAAATTTTTTTAAACCTTGGAATATTCAAGCAAGACTTCATGATAAGTACTTTATCATTGATAAAAAAATGTATCTTTTAGGAGGACGAAATACGACCAATCTTTTCCTTGGCGACTACTCTTCTTCTAAAAACATTGACCGTGAATTATTTGTTTACGAAGCTACCTCTGCCGAGGATTCTTCTCTTTTGCAGGTTCTGGACTATTTTGAAAATGTATGGAAAAGCCCTGATAGCCAAAATTATACCTGTTCCAGAAAAACTGAAAAAATCAGTGCATGTGCTGTAGAATTAGAAAACCGTTATAAAAAATTGCAAGAATTATACCCTGAATCCTATGAGACATGGAACTGGGAAAAACTCACCATGGAAACCAACCGAATTTCCCTGCTCTCCAATCCCATTACTTCAGACAACAAGGAGCCCTGGATGTGGTATGCTTTAACCCAGCTTATGCAGCAAGGCAAAGAGGTAACGGTTTACACACCTTATATTATCTGTGGAAAAGAAATGTATCAGGATTTAACAGAGCTTACCTCGAATGGCACCAACATTGAGATTATCACCAATGCAGTTTCCAGCGGAGCCAATCCCTGGGGCTGTACAGACTATCTGAACCAAAAACAAAAGATTTGGAACACTGGAGCAAAAGTTCATGAATTTATGGGAAAACACTCCTGCCATACCAAAGCCTTGCTCATTGATGAACACATGACCATTCTTGGTTCCTATAACATGGATATGCGAAGTACATACCAGGACACTGAATTAATGTTAGCTGTGGATTCTATAGAATTAAACGCAACAATTGCAAACGAAGTGGAACAAGATAAAACCTACAGCAGAACCATGGGAGAAGATGGCACCTATGTTTATGGTGAACATTACAAAGAAAAAGAAATGAGCCTAGGGAAAACCATTTTTTATGGACTCCTTCGAGTTCTCACAATTCCAATCCGCCGCTTCTTGTAAAAATAGGTCTATTGTTCCGGCGAACTCGCTGAATGAACAATAGACCTATTTTTCTATCATTTTTAAGCAAAAAATTTCTTTGCTTTCTCTAAACGTTCCTGAAACTGAGGATAAAAATCCTGACTGTAATCATAAGGAGTAAGATAAAAATTCTTCAGCAGATACATAGAAATACTCTTCAAGGAGCTTTCATCCTCAAAATTTTTCAAAACATTTTCCACTTTCTTCAAGAAATAATGCCAGTCGGTAACAAAAGTTTCATATCTTCGAATATCCGGTATACCAAGCCACTTATTAATTTTTATTTTGCTTTTTGGTTCCATAGCACATTCGTGAACTTGAAGAAAATATTGAAACCCCTGATTCTCATAAATTCTTCCAAGAGGAAACATCCTGCAAAATCCAGGTCGAAAACTGTGAATGCTACATCTCCCTTGATCATTTAAAAAGGTACACGTTTCTGTTTTTTCTGTCATTTTCAGATTTGGCAGAATAACTCCATCTACTATCTGAAGTTCTATCGCATAAGACAATAAAGTTTCAAAACTTTCTTCCAGATTTTTGCACAATAAAAAGCAGTCATAGGGATCTAGCACAATAGAACTTCCCATCCCTCTGCAACAATCAGAACAACCCTTGCAGTCATTGCAACCTACTTTTACCATATCATTTTGTCTGTATAATCTGCCATCTGAAACAGCTTTCAAATCAATTTCACGAAGCATACATTTCTCCTCTTTCTGTCCTCTAAATATTTTCTATTTGTCTTCTAATTCCCAGCATGGTTCGATCCAAGTATTCTACAATTTCCGCGCATTTTTTTAATTCTTGGTCAATGGTCACTGCATGGGTTCTGCTGTCCTCTTTTTTGTAGCGCAGTTGGTGGTCCAGATTTGCCCAATAATCCATAGCAGCAGTACGAAGCTGAAGCTCTGCTTTCACCCATTGAGTTTCCCCCTGAAACACCAGAGGAACCTCCAGAATCATATGGAGACTTTGATATCCAGATTCCTTAGGATTCTTAATATAATCTTTCACTTTCAGGACATTTATATCCCCCTGTTCCTCCAGCATTTTCTGCACCAGATAAATATCATCCACATACGAACACACCGCACGAACACCAATAAGATCATGAATATTTTCCAAGGCAGCAGAAAAATTTTTTTCCAATCCTTTTTTACTCATTTTTTTACAGGTACTCTTGTAAGTTTTCAATCTTCCTGTTTTCATCTGAATCACGTCCCGCTTTAATCGAACAGACAGTTCTACATTAATAATTTCCAGCTTTGTCATCAGAAGATGTATTACACACTGTCCTTTTGCAATAAAATCTTTCTGATTCAGATTTTCTTTTAATTTGTTTCCTGTTTTTTTCATAAGGCACTTCAATTCTTTCTAAAATATTTGCAACACTGTATAACTATATGCTCCTATTCTAGAGAATATGCCTATTTTTTCCTATCACACTAAAATTAGGTCTCTGTAAAATCCAGGTGAAAATAATGTTTCTATGCTCTGTATTTCCAGTAATATAAACCTTCCGTTTTTACAAGATGATCCAGTAACTCTCGCAAAGAATCACTTTCATGATATACTGCAACACTTAACGCACCACCGGATATGCTGATAATAGAATTTTCTGTTCCTAATAAAATATCGATTTGTCCTCTTTTCTTTAAAATTACTTTTTTCAAAAGGCGGATAATCATTTCACAGCTTTTATCCTTCAGCCACCCTTCCCGCTTGTTTACAAATGGTACATATTCCTCCACATAAATATCGAACGGATAGTAGCACAAAACTTTTAAAACAATAGAGATTATTTTTGTACAGAAATCCTGAAGCTGTTTATCACACAAAAAATAACTTTCTGCTTCACCAAAAAAGTCTCCTGCTGTTTCCGGTACTGCTTTCGGCAAAAAGTCAATGACTCGATAATCTTCACAAAATAAGTTACTTAATTTTTCACTTCTGGTCATGATTTTTCCCTCCTTCTATGCCGGCAAAAAACAATTCATAAAAATCATCTTCACCCTCTAACATAGGAGAATTTTCTCCTCCTCCATTGGTACTTCGTTTCATTTGTGCATAAAGGTGTTCTCCTGCATCCACTAATTCCATTTCATAAAGTTCATATCCTAATTCCCTTGCCTTTTTACAAAATGCCCTTAAGGGATCTTGCTCTTGTCTGGTCTTTAAAAGTGCACTTCGGATTTCTTGGTCAGCCATGGCTTTCCTCTGCAATTCATCTAATACTTCCAACGTATTCATAGCAACATCCTCCTCTTTTATTCCAAGGTGTACATATATAGCTCATGAAGCGCCCTGGTAGCACAAATGTATTCCGCCTGTTTCAAAAGTGGTGTCTTTTCTGTTCGGCAAATAGCAAACACTTGGTCAAATTCCAATCCTTTTGCCAGATAAAAGGTTGTCACTGTAAGACCTTTTTGGAAGGTACTACTGTTCTTATCCAGATAAGAAATCTCTGGCATTTTTTCTTTTAAGTAACCAAAAACCACTCTGGCCTCCGCTTCTGTCATGGTAAGCAATGCTGCCGTCTCGTATTCATCCTCCATAAGCTTTAGATTTTCAAGTATTTGTTCCAAAGCCGTATCGAGACTTACAAAGCTCTGTTCTTCTACTGGTTTTCCATGACGTTCAAATAGTCGTACATCTGTAATTCCAGTAAGCTGATTTGCATAAGAAGCAATTTCCACGGTATTTCTGTAACTTTTGTCCATGATAATCTTTCGTATTTGCTTTCCAAAAATATGAGGTAAAAAGGTCAACACATCTTGATTTTTGGCTTCCATAGTCTGAGCCCGATCTCCCAAAATTGTCATCTTACAAGGAAATAACTCCTTTAAAATTTCATATTGCAGATAAGAATAATCCTGCATTTCATCAATAACCAAATGCTTGATTCCTTTTTGCTTCCCTCTTCCAAAAAGACGGTATTTCAAATACATCATAGGGTACACATCTTCATAAGCTAAGACTCTTTTCTCATAAGATACCTTCGGCAAGCAATCATAACCATTTTCATCTAAAAATTCATTATACAGCACATACAGGTCTCTGGTTCGATACATCTTTCTGAACTTTTCTTTCAAAGCATCCGTATCCTCTTCCGATAAGATACAGCTATGAAGCGTTTCATATTCATCTATAAAATACTCCAACAGAGCATCCATCCTGTCCAACAAAGGAATCTCCTGAAATTTAAAATAAAACAGTTCCACCAGTTCTGCCTCTGTTTTCACCAAACCACGAAACTCCACATCTTGAAATTCCATAAGACTATCTTCCAGCCCCAGTAAAAATCCCTCTGCCTCAGTCAGAAACTCTTGGGATTGTTTTCGCTCATACTGCTCCTGCTGTCTCTTGTGAAAACCTCCCTCCAGTTCCTTCTCTATTTGATCATAGCGGTCTTCACAGTCTGATACGGTATCCCGTAATTCTTTATAGGCAAACAAATCAAAACTCATTTCCTGAATATTTTCTTCTCCAAGCTCTGGTAAAATATGAGAAATATAATCCGAGAATACGCTATTTGGAGATAAAATCAAAACATTGGAAGATTTCATTTGCCTGCGATCATGATACAAAAGATAAGCAATTCTATGCAATGCCACTGAAGTTTTACCACTTCCGGCTGCCCCTTGAATCACCATAATGCGATCACTGGTGTTTCGGATAATGGCATTTTGCTCTTTCTGAATGGTGCGCACAATGTTTTTCAATTGCACATCCCCATTGCTCCCAAGCTCTGCTTTTAAGATTTCATCATCAATCTTTACATCACTTTCAAATTCATAAACCATTTTCCGATTGCGAATTTTATACTGCCATTTAGAGGTCACCTCTCCTTCTAGAAGACCAACTGGAGCCTCATAGCTGGCAGGTCCTTTATCAAAATCATAAAACAAACCACTTACCGGTGCTCTCCAATCATAAATCAAAGGCACATGTCCTGCCTGTTCTCCAAAATTTCCAATGCCAATATAAAAATGCTCTGACTCTTCTTCTCCTTCATAACAAAAATCCACTCTTCCAAAAAATGGAGAATCCAGCATGGTCTCAAGCCTGTGCTTTAATGCTAACTGTTCTTGATTTGCATTAACTTGATGAAGCAAAGCCTGCTGATTATCAAAATTTTCATATCCATACTGGTCCATTTCTGTATAGTTTTCCCAGTAATATTCATGCATTCCTTCGATTTCCTTCTGCCCTTCCTGAATGGAATGCTGCACCTCATCCAGACGCATCTTCAGCTTTTCTATTACAAAGTTTAAATATTTCTTTCCGTCACTCATAGTAGTCCCCTTTTTGTAAAAGCAAGAATGTAGTTTACTATTGTATCACAAATAAGGAGACAAGTCACTCCTAAAGCTTAGAGTTTTAAATTAACTCCTCACGATTCTGTTTGTTATATGCAAACCTTCGTACTTCCATAATCTTTTCAGGTCCTTCATCATCTATTACTACATAATATATAACATAGTTTTATCAACTATTTTTTAATCTCAAAGCAGCAATTAGAAACACTACTAAATTCAAAACAAAACCTGGCGCTATCTCAATTGTGGAAATTCCAAAAGCAAATCTCCATTGAAGCATTCCTGGTATCATAAAATTCATCATAAAACCGATTCCGGACAAAATCATCGTGCTTTTGCAGCCTTTGGGCGCAGCCTGTTTTCCATAAAGAAGCAATAAATATGCCCCGATACATCCTAAACACAGTCCAATCTCAGATATCCAATATCCGAGATACCGCCCTGGAAAAGCATCTTCCACATATATAGAAGTCGGTCCATCAGCACCGCCAATAATCGAAATCTCCTCTTGCCTCAGTGTCAAAGGACAAAAATGATTCATACTTCCTACTACAATTCCTATCACAAGAAAGATTCCTAGCGCCAGGAACAAAAACCGCAGAGGATGCTTTCTTAACGTCTGCTCTTTCAGTTCTGTGTTAAACCGTTGTGCCACCTCTTTGGGCGTCCCCATTTCTGCCATCACCTCATCTATGGTTTTTCCAGCTTCCAGACGTAGATGTATCTCTGTCCCAATATCACTATTGATTCTGGCCTTTATCTCCAAAGGGACCTTCAAATGCCACTCAATGGCATTGACATATTTTTTAATTTTCTTCTGCTCTTCTGTCATAGTATTTCCCTCCCGCACAATTTCTCTACACATGCATGAAAATCTTCCCAGATGCTTTCATAGGCATGATACATCTGCTTTCCCTTTTCTGTAATTTGATAATACTTCTTAGGTGCAGTCCTGCCCTCACTCATCTTCCAGGAGGCCTCAATCAATCCACTGTCCTCCAGACGATATAGTACCGGATAAAGAGTTCCTTCTTTCAGCTGAAAAAATCCTTCCCCCTGCTGTTCCAATTCCTGCAAAAGCTCATACCCATAAGTTTGCTTTTTAGAAATTAAGTTCAGCACAACCATATCCAATACACCTTTTTTTAGTTGCTGTGCAAATTTTTCTTC